>Ga0316207_10001088_pt1 | contig 36191 bp, 37 predicted proteins | sample 6weekpyrite_MG_FD_204943 | JGI IMG/M metagenome (GOLD analysis project Ga0316207, IMG submission 204943) | Microbial mat bacterial communities from mineral coupon in-situ incubated in ocean water Damariscotta River, Maine, United States -... | ecosystem: Environmental > Aquatic > Marine >... | reverse complement strand
TGCTCATAAGTCAGTTGTTTGTAGGCACTCATAGGTATTTGCTCCGCCAAGAGAAAAAACCTTAGCATACAAGCAACTGGCTTTTTTCTCTAGAATTTGCGGTTGCACTTATGAGTTGAATTCAAGACATAAAAAACTCGGTATATGAAAGAAGTAATAGAATTAAAAACAGAGCGTCTTCTGTTAAGGCAATGGCGTAAGAGTGACTTTGTTGACTTTGCATTGCTTAATGCTGATCCTGTCGTTATGGAGTTTTTTCCAAATGTGTTGAGTGAAGATGAAAGTAACACTCTCGCAAATAAAATTGAAAGTCTGATCGCTGAAAGAGGCTGGGGTTTTTGGGCTGTTGAACATATAAGCAATAAAGTATTTATCGGATTTGTAGGCCTTCACGAGCCACACTATGAACTTCCTTTTAATCCTTGCGTAGAAATCGGTTGGAGGCTGGCTAGACAATACTGGGGAAAAGGATACGCCACAGAAGCTGGAAAAGCAGCTCTCGAATTTGCGTTTAACCATTTAAAATTAAATGAAGTATATTCGTTTGCTGTGGTCGATAATATGAAGTCCATAGCTGTTATGGAACGATTAAAATTGAAAAATACCCTGTCTAATTTTGAACATCCTATGATCCCTGAAAACAGCCCACTTAGAGAGCATGTATTGTATAAAATTGATAAAGCGAGTTGGGATAGTAGCAACGTATGACAACAGCGTTAGAGAGATATATATTCTTCAATGCTGAGGTTTAGCCAACGAACTACATAGGTTTGGAAATTGAATCCAGTAAATACTTTAATAGGAAAACACGTCAATTTGCGAGTTTTTCAAATTGAGGACTACTCCAAACTGAAGCAGATAAAACCATCGAGTGAATTTTTTCATTTTGTGGGTGAAAACGAAACTGACTCTAAATTTAATTCTGAAGGCAAACAATTTACTTCACTTAAGGAAGTGGATAGAAATCCAAACTATTGGTTTATATTATTAAACGATGAAATTATCGGCAATGCTTTTTTTCACGATTTTAATATGGCTAAACAATCTGCGAAAATTGCAATCGGCATATTTGAAAAACAAAATTGGGGGAAGTCATTAGAAACAGAATCTCTCCTTCTTCTAGTCAACCATGGATTCAATAATCTCAATTTGGAAACAATATATCATACTGTTCTAGAATACAATGTTCGGGCAATTAAATGCTATGAAAAATGCGGTTTCAAGCAAATATCGAGAATTGCTGCTAGCTATTGCATTGATGGCAAGTGCTTTGACGATATCATTATGTCACTTGATAAACTTGAATATCAGAAGATATAGCATTTAGTCTAATAGTATTGATCAATAGCGCAATGTTTCGGCTGCGATGGACAAGCCATAGCCTGTCCATCATATTGAATTGCTACACTTGAAGCGCGTGGCAAATATGCTGTAAGTGGCGTTCGTCGGTACCGCAGCATCCGCCCAGTACATTGGCGTTTTTTAGCTTATTGAGTAGCGTCTGATATTGTTGGCCGAGTTGCTCGGGATTACCATCATCCAGTTCTGTGGCTTCGTCCAGTTCTGTGGCTTCGTCCAGTTCTGCATGACTTTTACAGGAAGCATTAGCGCGTATGCCGTGAATACGTGATAACCAGTTTGCATTCGATTTTAGTGCGTCAATAAAGTGAGTCGGGTGGGCGCAGTTAATCATGTAATAGGCCGGGCCGTTTGCCGTTGCCTTGTCGACCTGTTCAATGGCTTTGCCTAATTCATCTCCATTCGGCAGTCGTCCATCCGTTTCGACAGTATAAGAAATGGCGATGGGAATATCTGCTGCTTGGCACGCACGCACGATGCCGATGGCCTCTTGTGGGTAAGTCATGGTCAGCGCAGTGACCATATCGGCTTGAGAGTGTTGAAACACTTCTATTTGCGCTGCGTGATAGTGTTGCGCTTCTTGTTCATTCATAAAACTTTTGGCGTCATAACCATCATCCTGTGGGCCAACACAGCCACTAATAACAATGGAACTGTCACTGCTTTCATGTTCATTGCGTAATTCAACTAACATGGCAATGGCTTTAGCATTAAACTCGTTAAGCTCCACCTGGCTATAACCCAACTTTTGTCCCCAGTCATGATTGGCGCGCCAAGTCGGGCTTTCTAATACAAAGCCCAGTTTGTGTTGTTTTGCAATCTCACAATAGTTGGAGAAATACTCATGCAAGATTTTTCGGCCTGACGCATTTTTTAATAAATCAAAGGCGGCAAAACAAGGTAATTCCAAGTTGTGTTGAAAAATTAAGGTAGTCTCTAATCCGCCATCGGTGATGAATTGGCCACCTTGCAGTTGAGGAAGTTGTTGTCGGTAATAGCTCATGATCTTACTCCTTGATTGATAGTAATAGTGACAGTCTCATCCGTTGTGAGCGTATTGATGTCTTTTACGATTAACGTATCCAGTAGACGTGAAGAAGCGCCGGTATAAAAACCGATGTCGGTAACAAACTCCCGAGGATTACGAATGAGTGAATCGGGATCTAATAATATGTCTAGTAGCGTTGGCATGATTTTATCTCCTGAAAATAATTTAAAAAATACCAACCGGTTGGTATAGTTAATTTATATCTTGGAGGGTTTTAAAACCAGTGAACTGCTGGTGCTTTTTTAAAAATTTTTGAATTTATATAATACAGACAGTGAGTTACGGACGCGACTCGAAGTCGGGCAAGCTATGGCTAGGTAGATGTAAGATCAAAACCATACCGTTAGTCTAGCGATTATTTGCAAGGAGTAAGGGATTGGCTAAAAAAGGTGAAGAACGTAAGGAGGCCATATTGGAAATTACTGAACAGTTAATATTGCGTAAGGGTTTTTCCGGCACCTCAATTGATGACATTTTGCAACAGGCGAAAATTACTAAAGGTGGATTTTTCTACCATTTTAATGGCAAGAATGATTTAGCTAAGGCTTTAATGGAGCAATACTTGATCCAGGATGATGTTTTTTTCAAGCAATTATTTGCTCGTGCGGATGAGTTGAGTGAAGAGCCATTACAACAAATGTTGATCTTCTTAAAATTTTTGGCGCAAGCCATGGGGGATTTGCCAGACGTTCACCCCGGTTGTCTTGTGGCGTCGTTTGCCTATGAAAGTGAACACTTTGATGAGGAGGTTAAACAACTGGCCGCTGAAGGCGTCCGTAGTTGGGATGCTCTTTTCATGCAACGCCTACAAGCCATTGCTGAAACACACCCTATGCGGTTTGATGTAGACATCGAGGAGTTGGCAACGATGTTAACCACTGTCATCGAAGGTGGAATATTGGTGTCACGGGTACTGAACCAACAGCAAATTTTGGTGCAACAGATTCAGCAATACCGAAACTATTTACGTTTATTGTTTAGCAACAACCACTAATATGAATATGCAGAGATGCGATAAGACTGTACCCGGCATGCTTGGTTAATCAATATAAAACGTTTGCCTGCTATCTGCTAGTCTTATGAGAAACATTTACACCTAAGTTTTATGCTTGGTCTACACAACCAAAAGCTAGAAGAGATTAATAATGTCAAACTTTACTTCACTTGTTGGTTTAGGCTGGCAAGCCTATTTTCAACAACAACTCTCCTTAGATGAATGGGATAAAGCTATTCCAGCGCGAGTGGTTGAGCAATTCAAATCTGAAATAACCGTTGCTACAGAATCGAGTGTTTTCAATATCGCTTTAATCGCATCTATGCCAGAAATGGTCGTAGGAGATTGGCTATTACTCGGCAGTCAGCAAAAATTTTTACGACTGCTTGATCGTAAAACCTGTTTCTCAAGAAAAGCAGCCGGTAGTAAATTAAAGAGACAGTTGATTTCAGCCAATGTTGATACGGCATTTATTTTGACTTCAATGAATGATGATTTTAACCTAAATAGACTGGAACGTTTTCTTTCCCTGGTGAACGAATCTGGAGCAGAGCCTGTTGTGTTGCTGAGTAAAAGTGATCAATCAGAAACACCTGAAAGATTTATTCAAGCGGCTCAAGCGCTCGATCCATTTCTGATGGTTAAAGCCATTAATTGCTTAGATCTCGAAAGTATCCACAAACTGGCACCTTGGATAAAAGAAGGAGCCACCATAGCTGTCTTAGGCTCTTCAGGTGTGGGTAAATCAACACTGATTAATACAATACTCGGTGAGCAGCGACAAAGTACAGGTGGCATCAGAGAAGATGACGATAAAGGCCGACATACCACAACACGACGTTCACTGATTACATTAAATTCAGGCGGTATGATTTTAGATACACCGGGTATGCGAGAAATTCAATTAGCTGATTGTAAAGAAGGTATCGCAACCACATTCGCGGACATCGAATCTTATGCAAAACAATGCAAATTCAATGATTGCAAACATAAAACCGAACCGGGTTGTGCGGTTCAGCAAGCGATAAAATCTGGTGATTTGGATCAAAGGCGATTAAATAATTATCACAAATTACTTCGGGAAGAGACATTTAATTCCGCCAGTCTTAGCGAAAGACGAGCCGCTGATAAAGCTTTAGGTGAGTTTTACAAAACCACGCTTAACCAGGCGCAGAAACTCAAAGGCAGGTGATGTTTATGATTGCTAATGGTACTTACATAAATTCAAGAAACGAAAAACATTGAACGTTTGAGACAAGTTATAGCCATTACTCAATGTTACTATGTATCGTAATAAATTTGAGTTTGTCTGAATATTTTTTAAAATTATTATATTCTGCAGCAAGCCAGAGGTTTTTTTGCGACGTAGTTCACAGTTTTGGAGAATACCTCGTTTTTCGTCATTGGTTGCTGCTCGCCAGCCGGTAATTTCTTCCAGGCTTCGATAGCAGCCGATACAAATATCAGTGTTATCGAGGCAACAATTTCGTTTACAAGGGGATTCCACTGAGTTACCTGTGATTTATAAATGGTTCAAGATAATTTTAGACGCTTTATATTTCGCACTCAAGCCAATAATTCGCCGATCATGATGCAGCTTAAGTTAACATTTGGTTTGAAAATGACAAATTTAAAGGATCTGGATGATAGACCAGAAAGTTTTTTGGTGCAGTTTGAACCAGATAATCCAGTGCCAGTCGTTCGTTCAGCTCGTCATCCCAATGAACAACATCATTAACCTGCATATTATCTGTGTGAGAAATGGTTTTTATGGAAACAAAGTCATTTTCCTGACTGTAATATACCTGAAGCGTTTCATTTTTTACCAGACCGTTCCATTCCTTGTAAAAAATAAGCTCACTTAATTGTTGAGTATAATCGGCCGCGCCAAACCATTGTTCGGAAACAGTGCCTGCTTGAATATGTAATATTTGTTTGATTTTTGCGAGCATATTTATAATATCGTTCGCGACAATAATAACCGCTGATTTAATACTGCAAACAGGATCACACAATCTGTTTTGACAACGTGCAATCAACTAAAGATACAAACTGCTTCATTCCCTCAAATCAATTGCAAATTAGCGCATGATTTCTTTTAAAAAAGTTCACCTTGAATTCAGTTAACAAATGCTAAGTATATAAAACCATATCAAATTTATTGAAATAACATAAACGAATCTGAATTAAAACTTACCAATTTTGTCACATGTAATGATTTTTTGGATAACAAGATTTTTTGGATAACAATAAGAAGACCGATGAAAATGCCTACTATCCTTTTATATTTGTTTGTTTGCTGTATTGCACTATCGCTAAACGCCTGTCGATTTTTGGAAGATACGGAAATCGCCCAGGACACTTCACTTTACGCCACTATCATTGCTAATGAGCTAAGCGGTGACCCTTCCACTGGAAGAGAACTACCAAGCATCGAATCGCCAAAAGCGCAACTGGGTATGCAACTTTTTTACAGCAAAGCCCTGGGTGGTGATATGGATGCAGCCTGTGTCACTTGTCATCATCCCATGTTAGGTGGCGGAGATGCTTTATCTTTACCGATTGGGACTGAAGCTGAAGTACCGGACTTATTGGGGCCTGGTCGATCACATGCTGTTAACGGCACTCACTATGATGGCGGTCCAACTGTACCGAGAAATGCACAAAGTATTTTTAACATTGCACTTTGGGATGATGCCTTGTTTCATGACGGACGAGTAGAAAGCCTTGATAAAATACCAGGAGTTAATGGTGCTGGTGCGATTCGCACACCAGATTCTGCGTTCAACGTTGCAGTTCCTAATGCAGGACCCAATTTACCGGCTGCACAAGCTGGTTTCCCTGTCACTTCAGCAGAAGAAATGCGCGGGCATCAATACCTCGCAGGCGAAAGTAATGCTGAATTGCGTCAGGCATTGGTTAATCGACTTCGCAATGTATCGAATAGTCCGGTGGATGTTTTACCTAAAAATGATTGGTTACAAGCATTTCGAGTCGCGTTTGATGATCCGCAAGGCGACGCGCAATCACTCATTAACTTCGCTAACATCAGCGAAGCCATCGCAGAATATGAACGATCTATGGTTTATGTAGATTCACCCTGGCGTGCTTATGTTAAAGGTGACAGTCATGCCATTTCGTTGCAAGCCAAAGAAGGCGCGTTGCTCTTTTTTGGCAAAGTAGAAAATGGTGGGGCTGGTTGTAATACCTGTCACAGCGGTGATCTATTCAGCGATCAGCAATATCATAATATTGCCATGATTCAAATTGGTCGTGGTAAAGGTGATGGCAGCAATGGCAGCGACGACTTTGGTCGATATCGGGAATCCGGTGATGCAAAAGATTTGTACGCTTTTCGCACACCGAGCTTGTTAAATGTGGAAGTTACAGGCCCCTGGGGTCATGCTGGCGCGTACACCAGTCTCGAAGCAGTGGTTCGGCACCATGTTGATCCGATGCAAGCAATCAGAGAATTTGATACGACACAAATCGATCCCAGCATTTCCGTAGATGATCGTATTATCAATGCTCAACTGGCTTTAGCCAAGTTAAACGCCGATATTGCAACAGGACGTTCACCCGTTTTGCAAACTACAAATCTGTCAGATGAACAAATCGATCAATTAGTGGCATTTTTACAAACCTTAACTGACCCCTGTGTCAAAAGTCGTGATTGTTTAAGCCCATGGATTCCTGATGATTCGCTTAGTGACCCCGACGGCTTACGACTTAATGCCATTGATAGAAGTGGTAATGTTTTGTGAAACATTTGCTCTAAGGTTTTTAATCAGTTTTTTCCTGCTTCTAAACAATACTCAACCCAAAGATATATGCTGAGTTGCCAGTGACTATCGCCAGATTTTTGGCGTATCGCCGATACGGATATCGGCGTCAAAAACCATGGATGGATTATTGTGCCTTCAAATCAGGCGATGGTTACTGGCAAATCCACAATAGGCTGAATTCTTTTTAGAAGTAAAAATTATTATACAACCTTAGCCTATATTCAGGCTGGATTTTCCTGAAGATGTTTTAATTTGCGATCCATCACAAAGGTTGCGAATGGCACCATGGAAGATACAACCACCAATAGCCAGAAGCGATCAGACCACTGTTTTTTCTGGCTAACCATGGAGGAAAACACCAAAAGCGCCAAAAACAAAATTCCGTGTAGCATACCTGCAACAGAAACAAACTCAGGCATGTCTTGGTAATATTTTAGTGGCATAGCTATGAACAGCAAAAGTAGTAACGATATTCCCTCCAACATGGCGAGAATTCGTAAATTAGCGACTAGATCTTTCATCATTATTAATTTCAATTCTATTTGAATATGCTAACACCCAGGTGGATATTTAATTGCATATTGAACATATATTCTAAAACAAACCGATTAAATATAAAGCTTCTGTGTGTTTTAACATGTCAGTGGAAAGATGTAAATTTACGGCATGAGAGAATTTGTTGTGTTTATCAGGAAAATTGATCTAAAATGATTTGTAGAAGCGTTTAATCTACTGAAAATTAAGGGGTATTTATGAGTGACAAACCCGATTGTAAGACACTCCATGCTTCATCACTTGGGCGCGAACTGGTAGAAGATGAATGTAAGATTCTAGCAAGTGTCATGTCCATCAAACAGCTCAAAACTGGCGATATATTAGCCAGCCGCGGTGATAGCAACTCCACGTTATATGTTTTGGTTGATGGTAAATTAGACGTTTATGGCGAATCTGAAGGTCAGGAAGAGAAAGTATATTCCATGTCCAAAGGTGAATGCTCAGGGACACGCGCCTTCGTCGACCGTCACATACGTCAAGCGACACTAAAGGCGGTTCAGCCATCCACTATTTACATGCTTGAACCTAAAGATTTTGAAACCTTACTGGATAGTCACCCTAAGATTGTTTATAAGGTCATGCGCGCGATTTTCCGCATCACTCATGAGAACCTAATGAAAATGAATCAGGAAACTCAACAGCTAAGCAATTATATTTCTAAATCAGGTGGACGTTATTAAAAAATGACTGAACAAGTTTTTTAGTCAGTGATTGCTGAATTAAAAAACGCCCTGCGATGTAACAGGGCGTTAACAATATTTTACATCGCCTATTTTTCAAACATCAATGCTAAATCTTTATAGCCTTCCGCCGCAAGCTTTTCTGCCGGAATAAATCGAAGTGATGCAGAATTTATGCAGTAACGTTTACCCATTGGCGGTGGACCATCATCAAATACATGACCAAGATGAGAATCCGCTAACAGACTCCGCACTTCCGTACGAACCATGAAAAACGATCTGTCACTTTTCTCCAACAACTCCTTGTTGTTTATGGGTTTGGTAAAACTCGGCCAGCCGGTTTTAGAGTCATATTTGTCTTTTGAACTGAATAGTGGCTCACCCGATACGACATCAACATAAATGCCTGGCTTTTTATTGTTCCAATACTCGTTGTTAAACGCTGGCTCAGTTCCATCCTCTTGAGTAACTTTATACTGCATTTTATTTAAACGCTTTTTTAATTCTGCTTTAGAGGGTTTTTTGAAGTCAGCCATGGAGGTTTTGCCTTTTTCTTCCAAAGGCGTACTGACTGCATTGGGAATTAATAAAAATACCGAAAAAATCCCTAAGATAAAACAAGCAAAAAGGGAAAGTGTTTTTTGATTAATGTGTTGCATAAAATACCTCAGGTTTATCGCTAGACGAAGTGGGCAATTAATGTTCATGAGTTTCTAAAAGCATAATCTAGCAAACAAAATAAGCAAATAAATCACGTAAATATCACAAAATCATCACATTTAGCTTTTAGTATACATTTCAAATACATTTGATAAAAAGAACAATAAATAAACGAAATTCTGACCGCCAAAGCTTGCATTTCTCCACTGCATTTATCGATTTACAATGATTATATCGCTCAGTTTGAGTGACTTAACATTGTTTAACAAAAAGGCATGATGAAGATCACACTTTGTGCAGGAAATATCATCAAGAATGTAAATATGGACACAGCTGTTTAGCTGATGTTCAGCAATTAACTGATAAGCTGTAATTGAGTCTTTTATAAGCGTTACTCATTACGGGAAATTGCTTATAAAATGTGTAAATAGATCATCATAATAAGTAATTAAGTTATTTCAGTTAAAAAGAAATAGATCACTTATTCAAAGGATGGGCAATGAAAAAGATAGTATTTCTTGGTGATTCCAGTCATACAAACTCTGCGCTAAAAGCGTATCAAATATCTTACGACATTATCATTGAAGAAATATATTCTTTGATTAATGAATCAGCAATTTCAATGTTTGATCGTCGTCTGGATTTTGATGTTGAAGATAAAAATACAATCATTACGATTCTGGATAATTATCGCGATGAATACATTATTCGATCAATTAAGAAGAAAAAAGATATTGTAAATTATTATTACGAAAAATCTAACACGGTTGATAATCGCTGCTATCGTTGTTTTCTCAGCGCTTCATTATCGCTTGATGACGAGAATGCATTGAGTTTAGAACTCTATCAGCAATTAACGAAGAAACTTGCCCAGGAAACTGATAAAACATTAACGCGATGCAATTTATAGGTTTTAAAATGGGGCGACAATGTGTACCGCCCCGAAACCAATGACGGTATTTAGTGTTGATGGCCACCAACACCGTGTGCATGACCGTGCGATACTTCTTCATCTGTCGCATCTCGCACATCGACAATTTCAATATCAAAGGTCAGCGTCTTACCAGCCAATGGATGATTAATATCCACATCCAGGGATTTAAGCCCGGCTTTAATCACAACCACATCCTGCGGCCCATTATTGGTGTTTAATTGAATCACCATTCCGGGTTTGAATTTGATTTTTTTCTTTTGCGGATTGTAAACATGTTTAGGAGAAACACGCTGAGTTGCGCCTTCATTTCGCGGACCATAGGCTTTTTCTGGCTCTAGTGTAATGCTAAATGTGTCACCCGCTTGTTTGCCCGCCATGGCTTCTTCCAATCCTGGCAACATACCATTATGGCCATGTAAATAAGCTATCGGGTCGCCCTTGCGAGAATCTTCGAAATTTTCATTTCCTGGCTCGCTCAAGCAGTAGTGAAACTGCACAACTTTATCTTTTTCTATCAGCATTCAAAAACCTCAAAATATTTCGTACCTAATTCGGCATGACTTTCACAAGCACATTACTTTTAAATCGTAAGTTTATTGAGAATATCTGCTCAGTATTAGCAAAAATCTGGAAAACCTGCATAAACAGCGCGCTAGTATGCTATTTCGTCAGACAATTGGCAATAAGATATACAGCCCCATAATGATTATTTATTGAGCATACAGCAAGATATTTGAAGATTTATGCTGAAATTTATTGTCACAAATTTATAAGTATTCATTGTTTGCTACACTCACCTTTTAAACTGCAAAGCAGCTTTCAGGAAAATTCATGAACACAATTATAGCCAAGAATTTAGTTGTTTTCGTTTCTCTATTGACACTACTCGCCTGCAAACACAATGATAAGAGTGACGTACATCAAGTACCAATAGAAAATTCCACTAACACACCCGAGATTCAAAATCTGAATTTGCAGCTGCGGCAGATATTTTCTTCGCTTGAATTCAAAGCACCCGTTGGACTTTATCCCGCTAAAAATGGTGACTGGTTTTTAATCGAACAACGTGGTGTTGTACGGTGGATCGGTGCTGATGGAAACACAAGTAAAATATTTCTGGATATCAGCGATAAGGTGCAGTCAGGCGGAGAGGAAGGCCTATTAGGTATGGCGCTAGACCCTGCTTTCGAAACAACTGGCCGATTTTTCCTTTCCTATACTAATCATGATGATTTTTCAATCATTAGTGAATTTCAATCTCAGAATCTCGTCGCAGATACCTCGTCGGAAAATATTATATTACGTGTCGAACAACCGTATAGTAACCACAATGGTGGTCAGATCAGTTTTGGCCCAGATGGATATTTATACATTGGCTTGGGCGATGGTGGCAGTGGTGGCGACCCCAAAGAAAACGGGCAAAACATTAATACCTTATTAGGGGCCATGTTACGCATTGACGTGCTCGGTGATCAATCCCCCTACGGCATCCCTTCCGATAACCCTTTCGTCAATAAAAACGGAGCAGATGAAATTTATGCCTATGGATTACGCAATCCCTGGCGTTGGAGTTTTGATATTAAAACCGGTGAACTTTGGCTAGCGGATGTTGGGCAAAATAAGTGGGAAGAAATCAATATTATTAGTAAAGGCGGTAATTACGCCTGGAATGAAAAAGAAGGCAAACATTGCTATCAGCTGGATACCTGCATAGCACCGGATTACATTGACCCAGTGTTTGAATATTCCCACGAACAGGGACAAGCGGTTACCGGAGGTTATATATATCGCGGTTCAAGCATACCCGCTTTAGAAGGCGTTTATCTGTATGGCGATTATGTCAGCGGAAGAATCTGGGCGCTGGAAAAGCGTAATGACGGAAACTTTGAAAATCATTTAATGTTTGACAGCGGTTTTTACATATCGTCTTTCGCGCAAGATAATACCGGCGAGGTTTATGTTATCGAATACCAGTCGGGTAAAATCTATAAAATTTCACAGTAACAAGAAGTGTTAATCAGTTGCCAGCTGCTTGTTGCAAAGCCTGGCGGATTTTACGCCCCATATGAGCGTAACTTTCCAGGGCTAAATCAAATGTTTCCAATTTGGATTCTGCAACCGTTTCCATGGAAACATCTTCACCGAATTGACTTAAACAATATTCTTGCGCACGTTTTCGATTGGCAAAAAACCCCAGAGTATTAACACAACTTTGATAATCATTTTTCATTTGTTCAGGTAAATAAGCCTGCCATAAATTTTCTAACCAATCATCGGCTATTAAAAAACCACGACTCCAGTGTGAAATAGGTGCATCGTCCTGAAAATTTTCCTTAATGTTATCAGATGCAGAAAGATATTCAGGAAGAACATACGTGCCCTGCTCCACTTGCGCATCGATTTCGAGATAAACTGTGCGCAGTTGATTTGTTATTAGCGCTTGCTGATCCGTGTTTTTGTATTTTGCAGGTTGTTCGTTAAAAACCATCGGTAACCATTGTGGCAAATCAATAAACTCAGGAGAACTTGATATCGTAAAAAGAAACCCATGCAGACTGGAATAATTCAGGGTATTTTTAGGACGTTTTTTCGCGGCCAGAAACTTTGCCAGTGCCCTATTCATTTTCATGATTTAAGTTCAAGTTGAGCAAGCGATAGTTGAGGTAAGGATTTGTCATTTTTAATGCGGCGTTCAGCATCTTTTTGCGCTTTTTTAAAATAAGGCAACAGTGATTTTTTTAAATACGGTTTAACGGACTTAAGTGGAATATTTTTTAAATGACAATAAATCGCCAATGCGTATGTTATGTCGTATTGGGATAAAAAATTACTTCGTTCAACAATGGGGCCTGCACAGCTGCCACACGAACGTACTTTATTGGTATAGGCAGAGTTTGCCATCATAATACCAAAACCCATAAACACAGCTAAAAGTTCAGTGATATGTGGCCAATTTTCAACTCCACCAGGTGGTGGCTCCTGCGCCATAGAGCCTAAATAATGTGCTAATGTATGGGCATAATGACCTATCATGACTTCTGGATCATTTAATAAATGCGCATTATAAGTGACGGTAAGTCTGTTATCTTCATCAATCGTTTCTGATGCTATGCCTTTAACGCCACGCAATGCACCTTGTATTCTAATTTTCGGTGTTTCTACTTTCAGATATTCCTTTTCATTAATTAGATAAAACGGCCAGTGACTCACACCGGCATAAAGACATACCTTGTCAAATATCAACGATGCCATACCATGAACACTATTCTCTCGCCCGGGAAAGTGTTCGTTCGATGGTGTAACCAAAATACTCTCATTGTAAAAAACCTCGGCATCAAAATTACGCAGTGCCCAGGCGTAGGTATCAAATATCCAAATAATGGATTCTTCATCGAGAATTGCTTGAGGTTTAAGTAGTGAGGAAAACATGATGATCTTTAGATGTTCGTCAATTTAACTAATATTATACCCACAAACGTGAAAAAGATAAATTAGATGGTCTAAGCAGCTTTTTCTGCAATGGGAAACTCAACATAAAATGTAGAGCCCAAACCAAGCGTGGAATTGAAACCAATTTCTCCACCCATATGCTCAACCAGCGCTTTACTAATGGACAAACCCAGGCCTGTACCACCAACTTGCCGTTGATTTGAAGCATCAGCTTGAGAAAATTTTTGGAAAATGGATTCTTTGAATTCCTCAGGGATACCTTGACCAAAATCGATAACATTCACTCGAACCCGATTTTCAGATTGACAGACCTCGATTTCCACCACACCACCAGCATGTGAAAATTTGCAGGCATTTGAAATAAAATTAGACAACACCTGCTCAAACCGTTTGTTATCAACTTCGATATAGACAGTCTCAATATTCCCTCTAGTCAACAGATTTACGTGAAAATTTTTTGCAAATGTTTGATTAACAGTGATTGAGTCACCGATTAATTCCTGAATAGAATGTATTTTATTGTCAAATTGCATTTTGCCAGCAAGAATTTTTTCCATATCGAGCAAGTCACTAATCAACAATAACAAACGATCGGAATTTCGTTGTGCCAGCTCAAGCAAGTTCTTTGCTTTATCTGGAATCTCACCACTGGCGCCGGCAACAACAATACCAATTGCACCATTTAACGCGGTTAATGGCGTGCGTAGCTCATGACTAACAGTTGAAATAAATTCATTTTTTAGCTGTTCAATTTTCCTTCGTTCAGTAATATCACGAATAATGACAACGTATTTAATATCTGTATCCGAATCAATGAAATTGATACCGACATCCGCGGGGAAGGTCTTACCGTTTTTCCTAAGGCCTTCCATTTCCACTATTTGTCCAAACAAACTCTCATCAACAATTTTTTCACCCGATTTAATAATTGGATCAAATTGACTTTCAATAGTATCAGTGAACAGAAATTTTAATTTTTTACCAAGAACATCCGCCATAGCATAGTAAAACATGTTTTCAGCTGCATGATTGAAAGATGTTATTTCGTAGGCTTTATTAATGGTAATTATTCCATCCACAACATTGTCTATTATGGTTTGTGTATTTTTGTGCTGAGTAGCCAGTGATTCCAGGTTTTTTTCAATTTGCATTGACATTGTGTTGAATGCGGCTGTTACTCCTTGAATTTCATGGGGACCAAATAACTGCAAACGCCTGCCAAATTCACCTGCGGCTATAACTTGTGTAGCCAATTGCAAATTAGAAATTGGACGGGTTATGTATTTGTTTAACAACCAGGCGGAAAGTATACCCGCAATCAAAACCAGAGAGATCTCAATTACATTTTCGATCAAGGCCTCCTGAAAAACTTTTTCTTTTTCCTGAGTTAAATCATATACCAGAAATACGGCACCCTTTTTGTTGCTTCGTATCAGGTGTTTCTCATCCGGTTGCGCATAACTCATAATTGCAATAACCAAATCATCATTTTCAGATTGATTGAGTATGGCAGTTCGGGTACTTAACGCTTTTGAAAAAAGCGTTTCATTAAATTCAGGCACCACTTGAGATGCGGGCTTTCCGCGCATGCTAAAATCGGTCGCATAAATAATGTTGCCGCTGGCATTAATGATGACACCAATTTTTACCCTTGGATCGGTTGCTACCTGAGTAATATCATCTTCAAGAATTTGACGATCGCTGAGCAACAAACCCTCAGTAATTCGAGATAGACGAGCCACTTCTTGCTTAATATCATTAATCGCCGTTTCGAATATCTTTTCCTGCCGACCATGCAAGCCACTAATCATGGTGATCATAACAATTATTGTTACGATAACGATTAAATTAAAGGGAATAAGAAAGTTTAACGAACGATATCGGTTCATGATTTAGCTTTAGGTAAAAAGCGTCCATCAATTAGTTTTTTCAAGGAGACATTTTGCGGTAATAAGAAAGCAGCTTGCATAATTTTAGCAAGTTCACCGGCGGACTGAGCAAGTGCCGGCTCGTCACCTGATAACATTTCATGATTTTTATTTACATCAGGTAATTCCATACCTTGAAACGTGCCAGGAACTTGTTCCACAGGTATCTGCAAACGCCGAGCAAGTAGTTCTGACGCCTTTGTAGCATTATTAAGAAAATAATCTCTCGCTTTGAAATGACCAGCAACCACCTCTTTTAAAGTCTCCTGGCGGTTTTCAATTACCCTTGGCAACACAGCCAAAACGTCAATAATGCGACCCGGAATTTCCGAGCTATCGAATAAACGTGTTGCCCCTTCTGTCAATAACTGGGTTTTTACCGGTTCAAACGTAATTAGCGCGTCAATCTCATTATTTAAATAAGCATCCTGATGTCGATTTACAGTCATATAAACCATGTTCACTTCATTGGCTTTTAAATTAGCTTTTTGCAGGATTGCATCCATCATAATCGCACCAACTGCAGACTGCTCAACACCAATGCGTTTGCCTTTAAGTTGACTTAAGTTTTTTATTTCAGGTTTGACAAGCATCACGTCTGCGCCCATGGAGATATCCAGTACAGCCACGACACGCAAATTTATACCTTCGGCACGGGCTGTTAACACTTCGTCCAGCGTTAACATCGCACCTTCCACTGTTCCGGCCGCAAGCGACTGGATACAAACAGTCGCTGAAGGTACTTCAACCAGGCGCACTTGCTGATCAGAAAAATATGATTTGCTCCGGGCTAGATAAAGCAACTCGTAACCTGGCCAGACATTGGATGCAATGCGGACCAAAGATTCGCCTTTTTCGCAACCGACGATGAGACTGGCTAAAGGAACCGAACACAGACTAGCACTGCTTACGCGCAGAAACTGGCGGCGAGTCATGGAATATTTGAGCATAATAAGCGCCTGCTTGAATGTAAAAACCGGAATTGATTAATCTAATGCTTTATCGACAGTTATTGGTAAAAACTATACATGAAATTACAATTTAATATTGCGGATTACTGGTGATTACCAGTGAATAATGTCGATATCAATCAGATACTTGCGATGCAATTTGAAAACATTGTTTTTCAATTCATTTACATTGAGTGGTATCAGTTTTATCTCTTCAACGACATACACGTGCCATTATTGAAAGATTTAATTCATCTTGTCTGGTTAATTTATGCATTTCTCAATGTTTTAAGGGATTAAGATAAATGTATAAAAATAAACAAGTAGCGCAAGAGTACAACCCCTGCCCTTGTGAAAGTGGCTGGCAGTTTCCCGATTGTTGCGGTCTTGAGTCATCAGAAAATTATCGAATATTTGGAGAACTCGATAACCCGAATAATTTAAGCATAGAAAATACGGCTAAAATTGAAAACGCCATCAACAATATGCATGAAACACCCGACTTGTTTCCAGTCAAATTGTCCTTAAAACAAAAAAAAGTGCATTACGTGAAGATGTCTCCTCATTGGTATAACAAAAGCATTTTTATTGATCCTGAACGAATTGCAGGGAGCTATGGATTAAGTGCGGATCTTGATCAACTTGCCTATATCTGCGATCAAATTGCACCAAATAATTCTCCATTTATTTTCCATACTGCTTTTTGTGGTTCTACTCTGCTTTCCAGAGCCCTGGCTGAAATTTATGAATGTTTACCAATTCGTGAACCACAAGCCATTAATGACTTATATCAGTTTGTTAAAGACAAACAATCTGATGATAAAGAAATTTCATTGTGGTTAAGCCGTATAATTGCCATTTTATCTCGTCGATATCATCCTTACGCGCCTAGCATTATTAAAGCTAATGATTATGCTAACGGGCTTATGATGTCATTGTTAAAACATAGTGTAACTACGCCTGTTTTGTTTATGTACACTCCGTTAAGCGAATTTCTTGCTTCTTGTTTAAAGGCGGAAAATAGAAGGCAATGGATAAAATCACGTTATCAATATTGTAAATCACCTGTCGCAGATTTATTGAATATTCCAGTGCAAGACATGATGCTAACAGAAGAAAATGTTGGTGAAATGGCCGCCATTTATTGGATATATAATATTCTTTTGTTTGAAAACGCCTATGATCAGCACCCTAACAATTTGTTCAGCCTGGACTTTAACCACATGCTGGACAATCCAATTGATTGCCTGGAAACATGTGCCGATTTATTTTCCTTAGAACCTAAAAAGTCCATCAATGTATCAGAAGAGCTTGAATGGTTGTTATCAGTCTATTCAAAAGATTCAATTCAGGATTACAGTCCAGACAGGCGTCAAAAAGATATTCAACAAACTCTCTCTGAAAATAAACATATTTTGAAAAATGCCGAAGGATTCGCCAGAAATATTTTGGCTGAACGATATCCTGTTTTCACATTACGTGGCGGGCTAACGAACCAAGCTGATTAAGATGATGGATAAATAATATTTGCACCGGGTTGCTGCTGAACTTTATTGACGCCCTGAACTGACGCCCAACTAACAATGGCGTATCTCACACCGCGGGTTACCGGCATCGCCTCATGCATAAATCGATGATCTGATGGAAACAATACAGCCATTCCCGGTTTTGGTCGTATTCGGTAATTAAGTTTATTAAATAATAAATCCCCGCCGGAAAAATCATCATTCAGATAGAGAAGTAAGCTAATATCTCGATCGATAACTTTATTCCAATATCCGGTATTAAAGTTCATATTTTCGCTGTCTGCGTGGCTATAATAAAAGCCACCGGGTTGATAACGCAACAAGCTTGGCGGTTCAAACCATTCAATCTCTCGAGCAAAGGACTTTGCCACCAGGTCTTGAAAAGCAGTATTTATTATACGTACCAGTCTGGGATAATAATCACCAAGAATGATTCGCTCTGAAACTCTTAGTTCGTCATCACGAGTGACTATTTTGTCACTCGACGATCCCAGTTTTTCAATCACTTTTAAATGTTCTGCAGGGCTCAATACTGCAATTTCCAGTATTTCGTTAATCTTTTCTTTTGAAAGATAATTTTCATAAACAAAAATACCATAGGGTGCTTTATTTTGATCTCCTATTAAGCCACAGCAAGATTTAAAGTATTTATTACTGCCACAATAACAAGGATCGACATAATCTATATAAAAATCTTCGGTATCTTTTGGATCATTAATAATAAGCGGTACAGCTTTTTTAAAAGACTGCGCTTTGTCATTATTTGATTTAAATTTTCGGAGAAGTGAACTGAACATTGGTAAACTATAAATTATCTTGATTAAATATTTTCGCTGATAATGACATTACCAATGCGGGAAATTTTCATGTTTGACTTGCCGCCCGAACCGACTTCCAGGTGTCGGAACATAGTGCCATGTACTTCGCGATTATCAATTTCAAATGAATAATGAACCAATCCACTGGTTTTGAAATTTAAGGCTTTCACCAGCCGATCATTGGGTTCGACCGGCTCGATAAAATAGTTTTTTCCCCCATTGGATAAATACATTTTTTTGATAACAAAATCGGAATTGTTTTCAATGACAATTATGCTAGTGCTTTTTATGTACACAGCACTGTTATATAAAATGAATGCTAGTGGAAAATTCACGATCAATAAAAACAAGGGAAGCAAAGGGCTTTTTAAATAAACTCGATTGGAAAATTGGCGGGATTTTAAATAGTAAATGGCTAACGCAACTAAACCTGCGCCAACAAAACCAGCCAGTGCGAATAAGTATATCTGGCTTATGCTTTCAAACCACGATGCGCGGTTTGTCAGCCACGTCAGGAATAACAGCAGTCCACCGATTATTGGAATCAATCCGGTAAACAAAGCAATACGATACAATAATTTCATATAATCACCATAAAACGGTATTCATAGTCATGTTTTTATTCATTGTTGCTAGGCTTTCTGAATTCAATTTGAATCTTCTGGAAGAAGAAAAACGAGATTGGTGATATTTTGCACACCACTTATCCTTTCTTACGGAATATACGGATTAATCTTTTCGACATAACATGAAAAAATAGTCATGTTGTTGCTGCATTTGATCTATTAGCAGGAGAATATCATGACAACCATTGACAAGTTGGCTGAACAGCATATTAGAGAACACGAATCGAGATTGACTCATCTCGACGAACTTCTCCACCGAGCCCAACAAAAAACAGAGGGCGTGAGCGAAAAAAGTGATTTATTACAGGAGCTGGATGAAGTCCGGCAAGAAAGAAGTTCCTTAGAAAATCACATACGGGAGCTAAAGCAAAAATCCATGGATGAGTGGCAAGTTTCCGAAATCGAACAAGCTGGACCTATGATTATTTGGGATGCAGTAGCAAAAAAATTGGAAAAACTGGTGGAGCGCCTTGAAAAATAAGTTTTACCCTAAGATTTGTTATTTTGCTAAAGGTAAGGCTTAACTGCATCATAAAAATGCATGGCCATTATACGATAGCCGGCGTTATTCGGGTGTATTCGATCACTCATTAACCCGGCTTTTCCCATGATATTTTCAAATACATTAGGCACTAAAACTGCGCCTGTTTTATGGGCGAGAATTTCGTATTCATCTGCAAATCCACGACCAAATAACGGGATATCAACACCACCAATGACAACCAGTGATCTCTGTGCTTGAATCTGCAGAATAATTTCTTGTAGATTGACAAATGCCTGTGTTTTATCAACACCGTTTTTTAAATCGTTACCACCTAAGGTTATCAATACAATTCTTGGATCATGTTTTAGCACCTCATCAATTCGATTTAATGCATTCGCTGTGGTATCACCTGGTTTACCCAAATTAATCACTGGTTCGCCAATCATTTGTGATAACTGCTCAGGGTAATCCATGCCTTTGGAGGCGCCAGTACCAAAAGTCAGGCTATCTCCAAAACAGACAATGCTCTCCCCTGAAGGTATGGCGTTGGTAATTTCAACTTTGTGTTCAATTACCGCATTGAAACCAACAACAACTAATAGTAAAAAAATGAATACGAGCAACTTGGGATTGATTGACATGATAAATGGCTAAGGGAGATTGAGTAGAGATCATTATAAGCAAATAATAATGTTGTTTACCAGTTTATAAAAATACTTCTCGTCAAACCATAAATGCTAACTATCAACTTTATAAGTTTTATTCATAATCATAGTTAGCAATTTTTCACATCGCTATTCAGAGGATATTTACATTGTCCGTTATAAACATATGGACGAACAGTTTACTGAGGTGATGTCATGAGCAATGTGGAAAAACTACTGGACGGGAAAGGCACGGAGATATGGCAAGTCTCCCCTGATGATACCGTTATTGAAGCAATTCGGTTAATGGAAGACAAAAGCATCGGCGCCCTCGCTGTGTTATTGAATGAGGAATTGGTCGGTATTGTTTCTGAGCGAGACTATGCCAGAAAAGTCGTCTTGAAAGGACGTTCCTCCAGCGATACAAAAGTGAAAGACATTATGTCACGTCAGGTATTTTATGTTACCCAGGAAAATACTGTGGATCACTGCATGGTATTAATGACTGAAAAACGTATTCGTCATTTACCGGTAATGAAGAATGACAAAATGATCGGTATGATTTCTTTGGGTGACGTGGTGAAAAGTATCATCAATGATCAGGAATATAAGATTAAACAACTGGAAAATTATATTTCCTGGGAAGAGTCTTATTAATCCACAAACCTATACAATATAATTTCAAGCTTATCGAATTTGACCTTAGGAATTTTATTAATCCTAAGGCCGAAGAACAGGCGGCATTTATTTAATGGCCCCATCTAACCAGCCATAGAAATTCCCATACGGTTCCATGCATTAACCACCGCCATTAGCATAATTAACTGTGCTATCTCTTCTTCACGAAAATACTTAGCAACTTTTTGGTATATATGTTCAGGCAGTCCCTTAGCTGAAATATGAGTTACCGAATCGGTCATCGCTAATGCGGCTTGCTCCTTATCACTGAATAAACTGCTTTGTTGCCAATCAGCAAGCGCGTCGATTTTTTCGTCACTCACACCTAATTTTTTTGCTGCTTTACTGTGCATGTCAGTGCAAAATTGACAACCGTTAAGTACCGAAGCACGCAAACGAATGATCTCTTGTAGATCAGCGTCTAGAGTCGAATTCCCCATATATTTTTCTAGACCAAACATGGCATCATAAGCTTCTGGTTGACATTGCTGAATATTAACTCGTTGCATAAGTTCCCCTTGTTTTTTAATGGAAGATGAATCAAATATAACGATTTTATACTTATGAATAAATCGCTATAATTTCAAAAGACTATTGCTAATATGACATTAATCTTTAATGATAAATATTGAGATACAAGAGTTAGAAATCTTTGTTACCGTGGTCAAACACGGTAACTTTTCCAAAGCTGCCGATGAGTTAAAAATTGCTGCATCCGTTGTTAGTCGCAGTATTCAAAAACTGGAAAGAACACTTAAAGTAAAAATCTTCAATCGAACTACCCGTAAAATGAATTTGACGCAGGAAGGCGAATGGTTGTACCAACAAGCCGTCGATATTATTAATAAAGTGACAAATGTTGAAAGTTATTTAGGCAATGCACAAGAAAACCCACAAGGCACCATAAGAGTCGATGCTGCCACTCCGTTTGCTTTACATGCTGTTGCACCTGTTATTCCCGGTTTTAAATTAAAATTTGAAAATATCGATATTATTCTTACGTCTAGTGAGTCAATTATTGATTTGATAGATCGTAATGTTGATGTTGCGATTCGCATCGGTGAAATGAGCGATTCTTCATTAAAAGCCAGAAAACTGGGTAATAGTTATCGAAAAGTGTATGCTTCACCTGAATACCTAAATACACGCGGAAATTTATCTAAAGCAAGTGACTTAGCACAACATGCTTGCCTCGGCTTTCTGAAGCCAGAAAAATTAAACACATGGCCTGTGATGAGTGAAAACGGTGAATGGGTGACAGTTAGCCCTGATGTTATTGCTGACAATGGTGAAACCCTAAAGCAATTAGCGGTACAGGGGTGTGGACTCGTGTGTATATCATCCTTTACCGCAGAACAAGATGTAAAGGCGGGGAAATTAGTTTGCGTGCTTGAAGAACACACGCAACTCGTGCCTATTCCCATTTATGCCGTATTTTATTCAGATAATGAAATGAATGCACGGGTGCGAAGCTTCTTAGACTATCTTGTTGATCATATACATTTAGGTTAGAGATCGCTTGAGCAGTCACTATTTTGTCACAAATCTGGCATTGGACTGAAATAAACGCGGTGTAGCGTAAAACTGGTTTTTTTAGAATTCGCTACTCAATTTTATAGGGGTTTACAATGCATCAGTTATTCCGGCGTTTATTTTGTATTAGTATCTTATCTAGTAGTTTTATACTGACTACTTCAGCGGTGGCAGATAAAAGTGATTCGGACGCATCTCACAAACGTTATCACGATCAGGCAAGTATGCAGGAAGTTCAATTGGGTCCTCGTCCATACTTTCTGGTTAAGGATATGGCCGAAGGAAAATTAAAAGCAGAGTTGCAAAAATGTGGGAATGGCCCGTTCAAGAAAACAGATTTTTCCATCGGACACCGTGGCGCGCCCATGCAATTTCCTGAACATACCAAAGAATCATACGAGGCAGCAGCACGTATGGGCGCCGGCATCATAGAATGTGATGTAACCTTCACGCAAGACAGAGCGTTGGTTTGTCGCCATTCTCAATGTGATTTACATACCACAACAAACATTCTAGCCACACCACTTGCTTCGAAGTGCTCTATCCCACCTGACTATAGCAGCGAAAAACCTTTTGAAAATGTTCAATGTTGTACAAGCGACATAACGCTATCGGAATTCAAAACCTTGCAAGGAAAAATGGATGCCGGTAATAAAAATGCCAAAACTCTGAAGGAATACCTGAACTCCACTCCTGATTGGCGTACCGATTTGTACAGTGGTAAGAGTACGTTACTGAGCCATAAAGAAAGTATCAGTCTGTTCAAAAAACTGGGGGTTAAATTTACGCCAGAATTAAAATCACCCAGCGTCGCCATGCCGTTTGAGGGTGAATATAGCCAGCAAGATTACGCTCAGCAAATGATCAACGAGTACAAACAGGCTGGTGTATCAGCGGAAAATGTATTTGCACAATCATTTAATCTTTCCGATGTACAATATTGGATCGAAAACGAATCAGAATTTGGTGAAAAGGCGGTTTATCTGGATGGTCGTTATGATGATCCGAGCTTCAATCATAAGGATCCCACAACATGGTCGCCAAACATGCTGGAACTGGCATCTCAAGGTGTGAAAATTATTGCGCCACCCATGTGGATGTTGCTAGATGTGGATTCAGAAAATAATATTGTGCCATCGTATTATGCTAAAGCCGCCAAAGCTGCCGGACTGGATATCATTACCTGGACACTGGAGCGTTCCGGATTATTAAAATCTGGTGGCGGTTGGTATCATCAAACCATTAAAGCAGCAATCAGTAAAGATGGCGATACCATGCAGGTATTGGATGTGTTAGCTCAGGATGTGGGCATTCTCGGAATATTTTCCGATTGGCCAGCCACTGTCACTTACTACGCAAATTGTAAGAACCTGTAAAGACCGGAGCGACAAGTGGCATATTCTCCACTTGTCGCTTTTTAAAACGACTGAGCTTCCAGTGCGAGATAAACGCGATAGGCATTTATTCTGTTCGCTCGTTTAAAGGCCGGTAAATTTTCGAATTTTTCCCAATTGATTTTGGCGTACACCTCATCAAATGGAATCATTTGATCTATCGCTTCAGCCATTTGATCACGTAAAAATAGCAGATATTCATGAGTAAGCTTGACACCCGCCTGTTTATCTTCAAAGGCCGCACCATGCCCAGGTACAATAACGTTCGCATCCATTGCTGCCAATGTTTCGATTTTTGATATCCAGTTATTAATATCATCACCACCCACAAAAGGTATTCTGCCGGTAAATATCAAATCGCCAGACAATAAGACTTTTTCCGATGGTAAATATAAACTTAAATCACCGTGTGAATGTGCGGCACCGAAATGCAATATGTTAATATCCATTCCAGAAAATTGAATGACAGAATCTTGATCGATCAAATGATCGGGATTGACTAAACGCGTTTGTTTATTGATCCAGGGAGAAAGATTTTCTCGTCGAGCATTCAGTCTATTAGTTGCTCCCTCAGAGTTGAGGTAAGTAATTGCCCCTTTAGGTGCATAGATTTCAGCCCCCATGTCTTTAAAGAATTGAACACCATAAAAGTGATCTGCATGATAATGGCTGATAAATACTTTTTTAATGGGTTTGTCAGAAATTTTCCGAATTTCAGCCAATATTTTCTCCGCCAGCGAAGGCGAACCCAAAGCATCGAAAAGAATGATGCCTTCATCCAAAATGATGACTGCAGCGTTTGAAATGAATCCCTGATTTTCAGTTGCTGTACCAGTCATACCTCTCGCGTAATAAACATGATCAGACACTTTCTCCAGCTTCATTTCCACATCCACCGCGGGATATAAAGATTTATTTGTAACACAAGCGGAGACCTGAACAATTAGAAGTGTAGCTAGCAAATTTAAGAAAACTTTCTTGAACACGAATTTTAATTCCCTATATCTTTTAAAACTTACTGTACCCAAATTTTTTACTGAGGCTATGAACCATACAAAACGAACTAATCGGCAAACTACGGAAAATCATTGCATTATTTATGCTGGATATCATGCTGTTTCATGTATTTTATTAACAATTGTCGAATATCCGATCGTTTATCTTCATCTATCAGCGAAATATCTGGGTTTTCTACAGTAAGATACGACAAGCCGGTTTCCTTACCCGTCAGTAAAAAATCAGCTATGGCTACCTTATACTGTTTATTCGGTTCAATTAGTAAATTCTTAACATGCCATTTATTTTTTCGTAATGCAGTATTACTGGACTGCAAATAACCACCAGAACCCTTATTTGCCAAGCCCTGGTTCAAAACCTTAATGAGCAAATCCCCTTTCATATTTACCAATGCAATACCACCGCCAAAGGGTAAGGTCCGGATAATATCGTAAACACTGATTTTTCCAGCAGGCAGTACATCATCAATACGCACTGAGCCACTGTTGTATATGGCTACATCTGCTTGTTTATACGCCTGAAGCGCAGCCTGACTGATTAGCCTAGTCAAATTAGTTGATTGATTACGCACACTAGCCTCTCGTCCATCGAGGTCTTCAGTTACATTCGCAACAATTTCTTCGGGATCAAAACCCTGCTCACGAAATGCATCAAATACTTTTTTCACCCATTGGTTGACGACTGCTTTGACTGCCGCATCATCCACAAAAGAATCATCAATGAAAACCAGGCGGGGTTCGATTCGCGTTTTTCCTGTACGTGGATCATAATATAAATCCACAACATAAGCACTTCGTGCATTGGCATCAGCTTTTAAGATGGGTGTTTGGTTGGCACGCCATCGTTGATAGTTTTCATGTTCGTGACCACCTAACACTAAATTAATGGCGGGAAATTTTTTCACCAAGGTTTCATCTTCATTAATCGCCAGATGCGTGAAGGCAATGATGAAATCAGACTTGTCTTCCAGTTGATTCAACTGTTGCTTGGTTGCAGTAAAAAGATCAAGATAAGTAACATAATCCGCTTTGTTGGAATCGATAGTCAGCCCAAACAAAGCCAGCTTAAATTGATGTTGGCCGTCATTGCTGGTGAATTCTATAACCGTATTTTGTTTCACATCTTTAAAACGATTCCCCTGCTCGTCAAACACATTGCTGGAAACCCAGTTGAACTTGGACTCCTCCATACGTCGATAAAATTGATCTTTGCCTAAATCAAACTCATGGTTGCCAAAGGTAGCGTATTGCAAACCCATTGCGTTTAAAACACTGACCATTTGCTTGCCGGCAAGTCGTTCACCATTTATTTTTGCCGTACCCATAGCCGAAGGGCTGAAAAAATCTCCACCGATAAGTGTCAAAGTATTAGGGTTTCTATTAAGCAGTTGCTTTCTTAACGTAGCCAACCGAGCCAAACCACCATACTGGCCGTTGCTCACTGAAGTAATTTCATAAACATCATTAATATGTAGCAAGGTTACATGGATCGAGTTGTCTGAAACTGGTCTATGGGCACATGCTGTTAATAGCAGCGTAAAAATGGCAATCACGATTCCTGAAGATTTAACAAGCATGAAACTTCCTTTTACTCAATTATTTCGCAATGATCGGTTTTAAACTTAACACATCTTTCCTCATTTCTCATATTCCCATACCTCCTATTAATAACACTCGGAATTAATGTGATAAAAAAGTGATAAATCTGTGAAAACCACGCGATTTTTTCATCGCATGCTTGTCTTCGCAATCCGGTTTAGCCGGTGATTACTGATTGACCAAATCAAGGAGACAATAATGAAACTCAGACCATTAAAAAGCGTGTTCGCTGCATCGCTGTTATTTAGCGCAGGCATTATGTCAGCACAAGCAGCTAGTTGGGAAGTTGATATTACGAATTTAACCCACGGTATTCACTTTACGCCACTCTTAGTCACTGCACACGATTCAAGCGCACATTTATTCCAATCCGGCATGGCAGCATCGACAGATTTAAAAGCCATGGCCGAATGTGGTGATACCAGTGCGTTATTAACTACATTGGGCGGAGCCGACGACGACACAATTGATAATCCGGCCGCTGGTTTATTAGCACCCGGTACGAGCACAATGGCAACGATAACAACAACAAATAATTACTTATCTTTGGTTGCCATGATGTTACCCACAAATGATGGATTTGTGGGTATGGATGCCATGATGATTCCGAGCGATGCAGGCACTTATACTTTTTATCTCAATTCATACGATGCAGGATCTGAAGCCAATGATGAACTCATGGATACCAGTGGATGTGCGCCGGGTATGGCGGGTATTCCTGGCGCACCAGGTAGTGATGTTGGTACGGGTGGCTCAGGTGTGGCAAGTGCCGACAGCAATACGATGATTCACATTCATCGTGGTGTATTTGGGGATAGCAATCCAGCCGGTGGCAGTAGCGATCTCGACAATACAATTCACAGATGGCAAAACCCGGTGGCAAAAGTTGTTGTGACGGTCACACCTTAAGGAGATCATCATGCACACGAAATTCGTAAAAAAAACGGTTAATTGTCTTGTGGGCATTTCGCTTGCCGCCAGTTTGTCGGCATGTATGCATGACGACGACGATGATGATAATGACGAACACATGCAATCAATGAATTATCAGGTTGAAGTACATAATCTTACTGCAGGACAACCGTTAACACCCTTGGCGGCAATTTTACATAAACCGGGTTATGCACCCTGGATGTTGGGAGCAAGCGCATCAGTTGGCCTGGAAACCATCGCTGAAAGTGGTGATGGCACAACTTTGATTTCAGAAGCTGAATCAAATATGAATTACATCATAAGTATGACATCGAGCAACGGACCATTCTTACCTGGTAGCAGTGAAAGCATCACTCTGACAAGTGAGAGTTCTGATGATCTACATCTCAGTCTGGTTACTATGCTGGCCAATACCAATGATGCCTTTACCGGTATTAGCAATCTAAATCTTGAGGATCTGGAGGAAGGTGAAAAAGTATCTGTTTACTTAAAGGCTTATGACGCAGGTACCGAAAAAAATACGGAGTCTATGGGCACCCTGCCCGGTCCGGTTGACAACGGAGAAGGTTTTAATAGCACACGTGATGAATTCGCAAGTGGCGAAGATTATGTGTCTGTTCACCGAGGTGCCGTGACAGTAGATGATGATTTGTCATCATCAGTATTAAACGAAACTCACCGTTGGAACGGGCCTGTCGCAAAACTTGTGGTAACGCGATTACAATAAAAGATGCTGGATGCGCTAAAGATTGTTTATCCATTAGCGCATCCTTCATTGACCTAAGCTGTTCTCTCTCATATTCTATGGTGAAAAAAACACCGGGGAGAAAAAGCTATGCGTCTGTTACATTTCGAAACATTAAAGCCCGTTTGCCCACGATGCAGAATAGAACAGGATCTGTATGTACCTTTACATCTGGCTATCGTAGAGCAAGAAGACAATGAAAATATTTTTGACGGTAGCCTGATATGTAGTAACGACTATTGCCAAACTGAATACCCGATCATCGATGGAATCCCAATCATTGTTCATCCCATTCACGAATATCTCAAAATTAACCTGCATCAAATCAATGCACGTAATAATTTATCGTTGACAACGGAATCCATGTTGGGTGATGCCAGTGGATCTGGTTCAGCATTTAATAATATGCGATATCAACTGAGCATTTATGCCTGGGATCATTACGGTGATAAAACAGAAGAAAAAATTCAGTTATCCGAAACTTTTAGCGCCAGTTACGGTAATGCACATGCTTGTTTGATCGCAGGAATCAATCTATTAAATGCGCCAATCACAGCACCTATACTCGATATTGGCTGCGCAGTTGGTCGAAGCAGTTTTGAATTAGCGCAAACAACCGGTCAACTCACGTTGGGAATCGACTATAACTTTTCGGCTTTGCGGCTGGCACAATCCATCTTACAAAAAGGCAAAGCGCGTTTTCCACTTCGCCATTTAGGTGTCATCTTTGATCATATGGAAGTCAATACGCAGTTTTCCCATAGTGATCTTGTCGACTTTTGGGCCTGCGACGCTACTGCCCTGCCTTTTACGGATAATACATTTAATTTCATCAGTGCACTTAATGTATTTGATATCGTCTCAGCACCAAGGGTGTTCATTCAGCAACTTAAACAAAAACTCAATCACAAAGGCAAGGTCATTCTTTCTACACCTTATGATTGGTCCAGCAGTTTAGCCATGCATCAATGGGTTGGTGGTTGTAATCAGCGCAGTGTATTTGAAGGTGAAAGTGAAGTATTAATCAAACAATTATTACAACAACAACTGCAAGAGTCTGGAGAACGCTTAAACCTTATTGACGAAATCCAGCATCATCCCTGGCATATCCGTCTACACAGTCGTAATGTTTCCAGTTTTGATGTTCATATTCTTGCGTGTGAAAAATATTAATAAATTTCAAATAACAAAAAAAATGTCGTTTTTTGGGCAGCAGAAACTAAATTATCATTTGAAATAAATTCCAACCATAAAATAGGGCAATACCAAAAATGCTGTGTACTGAAAGATTAATTGCACGTATCAAATTGGGTTTGGCAACACGGCTCGCGCAAATACCCAAACCCAATCCCGGTTGCAATATCAACCAGGGTGCAAGCACAGTAACAATACCAAATAAAAGTGCGGAGAAAAACTCAGGTTCGCTGTTGGTGGTAAGAATTTTTAGTATAAATAAGTAGAGAAATGCGTAAACAATTCCCAATACATAATGCATTATCCAACCTAACGATAACTCAAATCGATAAGGTTTTGCGTCGGCAATTTTATCATGTGTAAATTTAGCTTTGGGTAAATGTGCAAACCAACGCCCCACCATCGCCCAGTTAGTTGTGGGTAAACGCAAGACGTTTTTCAATATCAGCGACCATAAATCAATAATTAGTGTTGCAACAATGTCAATAAATATACTTTGTAAGATGATCGTCATTTGATTATTTTTAAGATGAACATTTAATAATGCTATTTTAAATTATCCGTATTCGCAACCATAGTTTGTCTGCCTTAAGACGTTAGTTGATCTTATGGATGTCCCTGCTTTTTATCATCCAACACTGGAACACTGGCTTCCCTTGATTTACGCTGCCGATACAGCAGATGAAAATGATAAGGTAAGTGTCCAAATCGAAAGATTTGATTTAGGTTCGCTATCCATACGTAATTTTATTTTGGGATAGGAATGGAAATATTGTGGGGTGATGGTAACGGTTTGAAATATTCAATTAGCACGGATCATTGCATGGCACTCCAGCTCCTAAAAAGTTTAGAAGTTATTAAATTGGATTGACCTTATCATTCTTGCCGCTGACCACGCTTGCCTTGAAAAATTGATATCAATTCCACTTGTGGACAATGAATTTATGTCATCAAAACCTGATTAATGATTTCAACTATTTTATTTTCATCAAATGGCTTTGTAATAAAATTCTTGGCGCCAAGTTCTTGGGCTTTGTTGATATTGGATTCCTTTCCCGCGGAACTTACCATGATGACCTTTGCATTTTCATCCATTTCAAACAATGCCTCCAGGGCTTCCAAGCCGCTCATTTTAGGCATAATTACATCCAGTAAAACCAGGTCAGGCGCCAGTTCCGTGTACTGTTCAAGCAATTGAGACGCATTTTCCATCTCAGCTAAAACTTTGTATCCAGCCTTCTCTACGATAGATTTTAACATTAAACGCATTAGTTTTGCGTCATCAACAATCACGATAGATTTAGTACTCATTGACATCCCTTGCAATTTTTACTACAACATACGAAATTTTTAACTGAGCGCGTAATCTCTGATTTTCATCCAAAGTCAGATTTTCTGTACGGACAGGCAAATGACAATCTCTCCGAGGTCGGAATTAAAACGCGTGATTAGCATATCTGAAAAACCGCCAATTCTCAATTCATCCCCCTGACCAATGACAATAGTTGGTGGGCTGATGTTAACATTTTCATTCCTTTTTTCCATGATGGTAATCGCGTTTCCCGCTACAATATTAGCGAATTCTGCAATCGTTTCTGCGATGTCATAAATACCGAGTTGTGAGTAATCCAGTCCCCCTACAAATTTCGAAGCCAACTCGGCGCCAACATCTTTTGAGGCGCTAATGACAAATGCTCCGCGCCAATCACCGGTTATACCAATCACGATGGCTATTTCATTCGATGGGAACAGAGAATTATGAATCGTTGTTTCCATTATCTTGGCCTGCACTCCCGTCATTTTCTCTAAGATCTCTATCATGGGAGCGAGAAATGCTTTGTTTTTAAGCTCTTCTAAATTATCCATAGCAGTGCTTTGATTTTTATTTCCGTTTAAGTGTGTATTTCAATTGGCAATGTTGTGCGTGATATTGTCTTGCTATGCCAATACCTGAATTACCTATATTTTTTAAAACGCCAATTATAATCGACATCAATATTGAATTTCTTTAGTAATTGCAGACGAAACCTGGTCAAGATATTCAAATTATTAATTGTCGAGAAAGGTAATTGTTCGAAATCAGGCGGGTTTCAGGTCGAATTTGAAAATTGCAAGTTTAAACATACTGTTTCTGTGATTTTCTGATTGACTCGCAATATGAGCCAGTGACAATTGAATATTCATAACAAACAGGTAGATGAACATCGTTTTTAATATACGAATTTATTTAAGGTTGTGCGTGATGAGTTCGATAATTTTATACATATAGGGGAAAATGCATTTGTTCGATGCGCATCAAAAAACATGTTATTAGTAGTGTTTTACTAACATGAATTATCAAATGGATAATTGAATTCTAACCTGTCAAGAGAAAACATAATTTCAATGAAAGAAAATTTACATAGCGAAACCCCACATAGATACAGATTGCTTGGTATTGGATTCCTGGCGCTATTTTTTATGATTTCTCTGATCTATATTGGTGCATTACTTTCTGATCGTATTTCTCAGGTAGACGACTCCTGGAATATGTTCAAGCAGGAGAGGTCTACATCTTCTCATATCTTAAATAACTTGATTAGAAACCTGGGGTATGGAGGCTTCATCCATAAATTTAAAAATTATATTATTCGACAAGATGCGAAACTTATCCCTGTTATTGAAAAAAGTCTAAACGATGCACGTACATCACTTGGTGAGTATTCATTAAACAATGTTTCTCAGAAAGAACAAGTGGCGATCAACAAAATTGCTGCTGTTATCAACCAGTATGAGGCAAACTTCAAACTGGCAATACATCTCATTGAAGACGGTTATACAGTCGATAAACTAGATAAGACGGTAAAAATTGACGATGCACCAGCGTTTGAAGCAATCGATTATCTTAGCAGTCGCGTGGTTGTAAAAACTGAAAAAAGAGAAATAGAAACCGCTAGTAATATTGAAACGACATTCAAGTTAATCAATGATACTATTGTTTTAATTCCATTCTTATTTTTACTTTTGCTGGTTATTTTATCGATCTTTTTACATAGAATTATTTATTCAGGCAAACTACTGCGCGAAACCAGTCAACACTTGACTGATATTTTTAACGCAGCACCGGATGCCATGTTAATTGTCGCTGAAAACGGACTGATATCATCAGCAAATAAAAAAGCCATTGATTTATTTGGTTACACGATTTCAGAACTATCTGAAATGCAGATCGAGGATCTAATCCCGGAACGTTTTCGAAAAAAACATATAGTTTATCGTAATAATGTTTCTACAAATTTCAAACGAGATTTTCTTGACTCAAACAAAGAGTTTTACGCTTTGACCAACGAGGGTCTGGAAATCCCGATTGAACTCAGCTTAAGCTTTACCAATTTTAATAACAGTGATCAGGCGATTGCCAGTGTCCGTAATATTTCCGAACGGAAAGATACAGAAAATGCATTACGTCATAGCGAAGAAATATTAAAAAGAGCACAAAATATTGCGAATCTCGGTAGTTGGGAATGGGATTTTATCAGCAATAAATTATTCTGGTCACAGGAAACCTTCAGCATATTCGGATTGGATCCCTATCAAACTGTCCCAAGTTATGATGCCTACAAGGCGTTACTTCATCCTGAAGACAGGGAGATGGTCATAAATAAAATCAATTTATCAGTTATTCAAGAACGTGTCTTTGAAGTTATAAATCGAATCATTCGACCCGATGGGGAAATAATATTTGTCAATCAACGCTGCGATTTTTTCAAGGACCGGGAGGGCAATATTATCAATCTGGTCTGTTCTATTCGTGATATTACCAAGCAGACAAACTATGAAAACAATTTACGTGATATACAACAACAGGTGGAAAAGGCAAACGCAGCGCTGGAAGTCAGTGCAAAAAATTCGCGATTGTTAAGAGATATTGCCAGTGTCGCGAATGCGGTAACGAGTTCCAGGCAGGCAATTGAACTTGCCCAACAAATGCTTTGTGGTCACCTGGATTGGTCATTCAGCAATACCTATTTCCGGGAAAATAATCATCCAAGTAATGAAGATGAATACAGCTACTATGTTTCAGCGAATCTTTGGTATGAAAAAAATCCCGGTCGACATACAGACTTTAAACAATCATTACAAAATATACAATTCAAATATGGTGAAGGTGTCCCGGGAAAAGTAGCTCAGACGTTTAACCCGAAATGGATTGACGATGTTGCAAATGACAAGCGGTTCTTGCAAATCTCACCTGAAACCATTCCATTTCACAGTGCCGTTGCTTTTCCCGTTATTGCAAATGGTGAAGTGACGGCGGTGATAGAATGTTTTTCGGAGGATTGTGAAATATGCAAGGAGGATCTCATAGAATTATTGTTTGCGGTTGGTGTTGAACTGGGTTACGTGATTGAACGCAAACGTGTTGAGTCACAATTGGAAAGTGCGAAACAGGATGCTGAAATCGCAAATAAGGCGAAATCAGAATTTTTGGCAACTATGAGCCATGAAATACGTACTCCGATGAATGGTGTAGTAGGTATGTTGCATTTACTTGCCAGAGATAAACTTGAGGGGAAACAAAAACGTTATATTGAAGCAGCATTGGGATCCAGTGAATTATTGTTAAATGTCATTAATGATATTCTTGATTTTTCTAAAATTGAAGCTGGGAAACTGGAACTTGAATCTGTTCATTACGATTTGTCATCACTAATCGAAGAAACTGCTGTGTTATTTGCTGGCTCAACAAGTGGAAAAGATTTAGATTTGTTTTGCTGTATTGATAATGACATACCTCACACAGTGAAAGGCGATCCCACTCGTATTCGTCAAATTATCAGCAATTTTATTGGTAATTCAATAAAATTTACCAGTGAAGGGGAAGTTGTCTTATATGTTAAACAGAACGATAGTGGAATAAGAATCGGTGTATCTGACACGGGTATTGGATTGACAGCAGATCAAAAGGCCAAAATCATGGAGCCGTTTACGCAAGCCGACAGCGCCACTACGCGTAAATATGGCGGAACAGGTTTGGGTTTGACAATAGCCTCTCGTTTAATTGAAGCAATGGGTGGCAAATTATCAATTTATAGTGAATATGGTAAAGGATCAGATTTTTATTTTACTTTACCTTTTAAAGTTTTTAGTGAAAGCAAAGTGTGGGACGTTCCAGAATCAATAACCAAACAGCGAGTGTTAATCGCTAATAGTCATCGTACTGGAACCAATATAATATGCAGTTATCTGGAAAACTGGCACGTTTCAATGATTGATACCGTTGAAACTGGCAGCGACACCTTAAAAATCCTCGATTCTGCGGTAGAAAAAAACAAATCATACGATATTGTTTTACTGGACAAAGACCTGTCTGGTCAAAATGGCACAGATCTCATTACTGATATTCGTCGATATGCCAAATTGAATAATACCAAAATCATTTTGTGTTGTTCCCTGGACGAAACAGATTTTTCATCAGATGCAAATGCATTCCTGTTCAAACCCATACGTCAGGATGATTTATTTTCCTGCTTACTCAAGGTCACTGGCAACAAAGTGGATGAAAAAGTAGCGAGCAAAATCTCATCCGAGCTGGACTTATGGTTTGGTGATCGTCATGTATTACTGGTGGAAGACAACCTGATAAACCAGGAAGTAGCTAAAGAGTTGTTAAGTCGTTACGGTTTTACGGTGGATGTGAAAGACAATGGCCTGAAAGCAGTTCACGCAGTGCAAAATAAAGATTATGATCTGGTGTTGATGGATATGCAAATGCCTGTGATGGATGGTTTGGAGGCAACCCGTAAAATACGTGATCTTGGTGATGAATTCAGCACGCTTCCCATTATCGCCACGACCGCAAATGCGCTTTCCAATGACATAAAAAAATGTCTGGATGCAGGTATGGATGCACATGTATCCAAACCCATTGATCCAAAAATTTTATTGAATACTATTGCTGAATGGGTAGAACCGAGTACAAACGATAATGCGCATCACGAGACTGGAACGAATACTGATTTGGATAGTATTCCTTCGTTTCCCGGATTAGATATTCGCAGAATAGCCGAACTCTATCGCATGAACTGGGAACAGCTAAAACCCATGTTGATCATGTTTCGTGACAAACAACATGATGTTTCCGCGAATATTGAAAAACTTATTAATAATAATGATTTGGAAACTGCAGCAAAATTGTTACACAAATTAAAAGGCAGTAGCGGCTCCATCGGTGCAAAAAACCTATATGATGTGGCGGTAGTCATGGAGGAACTGTGTCTAGATGACAAGCAGGAAGCGGCACAAGAAAATATTGGAAATTTGCACAAAGAGTTTGGAGAAGTATTGTCAGGTTTGGCAAAAATTGATGACGATGAATCCGATTCAAACGAAGAACAGGTCTATAATGTGTAATAGTCCAGACCCGATCTGACAGTCACTTCTAAAAACTGGTAACTGTCAGATCAAGTCTGAACTAATACATATAATGCTTAAGTTAATGGTATTGAACGTGACTAAGCCGACTTATCTCAATAAATGAATTTCAACCGAGGGAGTGTTAGAAATTCTGTGTCATTTCTTTAAAATAGTAAAATAAGGAGATGACATATGACCAATAAATTCGATTTCGATGAAGCGCTGAAGGCGTTACAATCTGGCCAATCCTTGACCGGATCAG
>Ga0316207_10001087_pt1 | contig 36212 bp, 28 predicted proteins | sample 6weekpyrite_MG_FD_204943 | JGI IMG/M metagenome (GOLD analysis project Ga0316207, IMG submission 204943) | Microbial mat bacterial communities from mineral coupon in-situ incubated in ocean water Damariscotta River, Maine, United States -... | ecosystem: Environmental > Aquatic > Marine >... | reverse complement strand
TAACCACCCTATGAAAGCACATCAGCTTGAAAGCCGCACCATGCTGCACACAAGCATGCACGACGGTAAAGAGGGCGTACAATCTTTTCTTGATAAGCGCGCGCCTGAGTTCACTGATTCTATCGGAAACGGCGCGCCCACAGGGTTTGATTGGGACGCAGAACCGACCTTCAAATAAAATATAAATATGAAACATGCCCTGAAGAAAGGCCTGTTTCATAAATTTAAGCTGCTGGAGCAAACGCCCTACGGATTTGACCACCGGCACCCGCTTGTATGCAATAAGCAATACTAACCTTGCCACTTGCATTTCGTTTAAAATGCCACTTTATGTTCTCTAATTTTCTCTCAATGCCTCCTCTTAAGAGGGCCTAGCTAAATTGGTCAAAAGTTCAGCGACTCTAAAAAGCCCGCCATTGTTCTCACTAGACACCTACGCTCCACATAAATCGGGATTTTTTATTTCTATAAGTATCAAGTACTTAAATATTTTTTCAACGAATGTTGAAGTTTGTGTTGACATTTCAACGTTTGTTGAAATTATTTATATAAGAAGCTGGAAGAATCACATCCGTTCCTGGGGAGGAAACAAAATGAACTTCAAAAAATCTGCCATCATCGCCCTGATGACCAGCACCTGTATCACAGGAGCACCGTCTATCATGGCGCAGGACAATGACAATGAGCCCTACGCTCTGGAAGAAATTCAAGTAACGGCCCGTCGTCGTTCAGAATCATTGCAGGATGTTCCCATTGCTGTAACAGCCTTTTCAGCAGAAACACTCGCACTGCGCGGTGCTGCCGATATCACCGAAATTGCCCAGATAGCACCGAGCGTAACACTTGAGCCATCTCGTGCCACAAACAGCACGCTCACAGCCTTCATTCGCGGCGTAGGTCAACAAGACCCCCTCGCTGGTTTTGAACAAGGCGTTGCACTCTATATTGACGACGTATATGTCGCCCGCCCTCAAGGAGCTCTGTTAGATATTTATGATATTGAGCGCATTGAAATATTGCGCGGACCACAGGGCACGCTCTATGGCCGTAACGCTGTTGGCGGTGCTATAAAGTATGTCACAAAGCGCCTATCAGACGAAGCTGAAGGCAGCCTCAAGCTTTCTTATGGTACCTATAACCAGATCGATGCAGTGGGCAAGTTCTCCACTCCAGTTAGCGATAAAGTGCGCGTTGGGGCTACTGTTGCGTCTCTCAACCGGGATGGTTTTGGTGAAAACCTCACAACTGGTGCCGAGCATTATAACAAGAAAATTTTCGCGGCCCGTGCCAGCATTGAAATGACACCAAGCGATGCTGTATTTATTCGTATTGCTGCAGATTATACTGACGATGACAGTAATGCTGTTTCAGGCCACCGGGTGAACCCTGCCGCCGCTAGCGGCAATGCTGTTCTTGATGATGTTTATGACACTGAAGCTGGTGCATCAGAGAATGCTTCTACTGCCGGTATTAACGGCAATAACGAAGTTGAATCTAAAGGTATTCACGGTTCCATAGAATGGCAAGCCAGTGACACTGTTACCCTGAAATCTGTAACGGCATACCGTGAAGATTACACTGAATCTGTCATTGATTTTGACTCGCTGCCTGTCGATGATTTCGACGCGCCCGTCATTTACGACAATGATCAATTCAGCCAAGAATTGCAGCTTCTTTATACTGGCAACAAATTGAACGGCGTTATCGGATTTTACTATCTTGATGCATCTGCCGCCAACGACTTTGATGTGGTTCTGGGCCAGTTAGGACGTGTTGCCTTTGGTGACGAGCTTGTTGCCTATACGGGCGGCACTGTAGAAACAAAGGCATGGTCACTATTTGCTGACCTTTCCTATGATGTTACAGAGCAGTTCGCTATTTCTCTTGGCGGTCGCTACACGTCAGATAAACGTACTGCCGACATATTCCGGGGCTCATATCTGGGTAATGGTTCACCATTCTTCGGCAATGATGCCGCTATTTTCCTAAGTGCTACCAGTGACTTTGAAGCAGAACGCACCTTCAAAGACTTCACACCCCGTATCGCGCTGGATTATCAGATTAACGACGACACAAATGTTTATGCGTCATTCAGCCAGGGCTTCAAGGCCGGAAGCTTTGATCCACGCGGTGCCAATACCAGCTCGCCTGATGTTGTAAACGGCTTTGAACCAGAAACTCTTGATAGCTATGAAGCAGGATTGAAGGCAACATGGGCTGATGGCCGGGCGCGCACTAATATCGCTATTTTCTATAGTGATTATAAAGATATGCAGATCCCGGGTTCAATCCCTACGGATAGTGACGGAGACGGCACACCTGATGGCTTCACCGGAACCGTTACAAATGCGGGTAAAGCCACCATCAAAGGCATAGAATTTGAAGGCGAGTTTTTACTAAGCGAAAAACTTACCCTGCAAACATCCCTCAATATTCTTGATGCAGAAATCAAAGAATGGGAATTCGACGGCGTTAATATCGCAGACCAACGCGAAGTGCAAAATACGCCAGAATTTATGTCGTATGTTGGCCTGACCTACATGACCACTGTTTCCACAGGCACGCTCAGCGTCAATGCCAATTGGTCACACAAAGGCTCTGTCGTACAGTTTGAAACGCCTGTACCGGAAATTGATCAGGATGCCTATGATCTGGCAAACGCCAGCATTGTCTATATGGCGGAGGATAATGTTTGGTCCTTTGGTGTTCATGCCAAGAACCTGTTCGATACACGGTACAAAACAGCCGGTTATAACTTCCCTACTTTGGGTTTGGAAAACAACATAACCACTTTCTACGGGCCGCCGCTTACAGTTACAGCGACCTTTAAATACAACTTTTAACTCCCTGTAAGGGGTGGGCCGGCGCATCCTACCCCTTACTTCCCCTCATTGTTTAGACTATAGGATTATCAAATGAGTGCGTTTGATACAAAAGCCCCCCTTTTGCCTGAAATCCTTGCCCTTCACGGCAAGTGGAAGGGTGAAAAAACTGCTCTTGTGTTTGAAGGGGAACGCCTAAACTGGCGGTCGCTAGACATTGCCACCAACAAAATAGCAAACGCTCTCATCGCGAAAGGTATCTCTTCTCGTGCCATGGTTGGTATTGTCATGAGCAATAGCAGACAAATGGTGGAGGCAATTCTTGGCACGCTTAAATCTGGTGCGGCAAGTGTTCCTATCAACTTGTCTGTAACAGATGAAGCCATGCAGGCGATGATGCTCGACGCCGATGTTAAAGCCATTTTCGCAAGTGCAGACCAGGCCTCAAGGTTAGCCTCTTTTCTGGAAGGCCGCCCAGATGTGCAGCTCATCATAGCAGAACAGTTGCCCAGCGACCCTTTTGAAACCTTCAAAGCCAATGCGCCCAGTCACAAACCTGAAGTCTCGATCAACGACGATGATCCCCTTAATGTTATTTACAGCAGTGGCACCACGGGTATGCCCAAAGGCATTCTACATACGCACAAAGGTCGAAGAGATTGGGCTTATGACCTTGCCATTGCCTTAAGGTACGATAGCAGTGCCAAAACCCTGTTTAATCTAGGGCTTTATTCTAACATTAGCTGGGTTGGTTTTCTCGCAACTTTGCTGGCCGGGGGCACCCTTATTATTCAGGAAAGCTTTGATACACGTCGCACACTGGAAGTGATAGAAGCCGAAAAAATTACCAATTTTTCCATGGTACCCATCCAGTATCAGCGCCTACTAGAAGACCCCAAACAACAAGAGTTTGATCTCAGCAGTATTAAAGCTGTGATGAGCTGTGGTTCCCCCTTACATGCTGACCTTAAGCAAGCACTATTCAATCGTTTCGGGCCAGTTATTATTGAGCTTTTTGGCCTAACAGAAGGTGTTATCACTACGTTAGACCCTGAAGAAGCCGAAGGCCGTATGGCGTCGGTAGGTAAACCATTAATTGGCACAGATATCAAAATTGTCGGTGATGATAATACAGAGGTCTCCATCGGTTCAGCAGGAGAAATTGTTGCAAACGGCCGTATTGTTATGCCGGGATACCTAAACCGTAAAGACGCCACCCTTGAAGCAACCTGGACAGATGAAACCGGGAACAACTGGCTTCGCACCGGAGATATTGGTCAACTTGATAATGCGGGCTACCTTTATATTGTCGACCGCAAGAAGGATATGATCCTATCGGGTGGACAAAATATTTACCCGCAGGATATTGAAGCCATTTTAGTGACCCATCCTATGATTAACGAAGTTGCTGTGATTGGTGCGAAAAGTACAACTTGGGGCGAAACACCCATAGCTGTAGTGGTGCCCGAGGCTGGCACAACCATAAATAAACAAGCAATCAAGGATTGGGCGAATGAAAAGCTTGGCAAACAACAACGGATCAGAGATGTTGTCACAATTAATGCCCTGCCCAGAAACGCCAATGGCAAAATTTTAAAGCGGGAACTACGGGAACAATTTAAGGACCTAAGCTTTGACTAACTATAGTGACAATTACTTTACCAACCCGGATGGCTTGAAACAATATTACCGTGATTACAATCATGTCGGTGACGATGCACCGGTGGTTTTATGTATGCCTGGCCTTACCCGAAATTCACGTGATTATGAAGGCATTGCTGATCATATGGCTAAAACATGCCGTGTGATTAGTGTTGAACAGCGCGGGCGCGGTAACAGTGACTGGGATCCAGACCCAACACGCTACCGCCCTGATGTTTATGTAAGCGATATGATGGCATTGCTAACCCACCTGGGTGTGAAAGAAATCATCGCATTTGGTACATCGCTCGGTGGTTTAATGACCATTATGATGGCCGCTATGCACCCGGGCACTGTGAAAGGGGCTATTATCAATGATATCGGCCCGGAGATAGACCCGGCAGGCATCACACGCATCAAATCTTACGTGGGTAAAGGCACACCGCCCAAAGACTGGGCACAGGCAATCGGGGCAGTGAAGTTTGCCAACGCACGCGTTTACCCCAAGTTTACTGATGATGAGTGGGAATGGTTTACCCGCAAATTATACGATGAAATAGACGGAAAATTACAGGCACAATATGACCCTGCAATCAGCCAGAATTTCGAAAATAATGAAGACCAGTCTGCCCCTGATTTATGGCCCGTTTTTGATATGATGAAAAGCGTACCAACTGTTGTGCTGCGTGGTGAGCTTTCAGATATTCTATCTGCCGACACCCTTAATAAAATGGCGGAACGCCACCCGGATTTGGTGCCTGTCACCACAGCAGACAAAGGCCATGTGCCCCTGATGACTGAGCCTGAATGTATTGCTGCGATTGATCATCTGATCACGAAATGCAGCTAATTTACTAAGCCGCAGGCACTTTGCCTGTGGCTAACCACTGAGCGCATTCTGGCCCTAACCTATCAATGGCAAGCTGTTCATATCGCTGTATATCTTCATCTGTTAGAATATCTCGCCAGCGACCATTAGTGCCCTTATTGATAAACGTTTTAGCCCCACCTTCCCATGGTGCACCGCCCAGCGGCACCGAATGTTCGGCATTTTTCTTCATATAATCAAAACTACAATGCTCCAGAATTTGCTCCCAAGTAGCATCCTCAATATCTATTTCAAGAAACTCCGCGATACGCTTAATTTCACCGGGCATGTCATCCTTTAAGGCACCGTAGTGCAGCAACAGCATGTTTGGCAGGCCTCGAATTGCCCACCAAGAGGCTATATTCTCCCAAAATGACCAGTATGGTTCTCCATCACCTTCCAGCCACCGCAAATAATAGTCCCGAATTTCAAGCGTCGGGGCTAGAAACTCATCCGTCCCCTCTGGCCGCATTTCGTTCAATATGCCCAGAAATTCAGGAGTCATTTTACTATGGTGATTATAGAGGCTCCACAGCACATCTCGGCCATCGCGGGCGATATACACATATTTTGCCTTCGGCGAATATTCTAGTGCATCAACAGGTAAATGCGTTTTCACAAACCGTCTGTGAGTTTGTGCCTCCAACTCAGCCAACTTTGCTTCCTTTGGGGGCAAAGTCATATCCAGCCACGGCGAAATTTCCGGCACCATAATGCCTTCAGAGCCCTTGAAAATAAGCTGGGAAATAATCTGCTGTAACCAAGTGGTACCTGATTTAGCGTAAGTTCCAATTATAATATCATCATTGCGAAAGGGAAAATCATTCCAGATCGTGGAATCAAAATGATTATGATAAAGCTCTCGCTTTTTTTGCGGCCAAGCAATATTTTCTGAACGGCCCGTCATAATTTTAGCCCCCCTGTATTCATGAACGCTCACACTGAGCAATCAACCTAAACCAAAATAGTTACAAAAACCTAATTAAGTGAGGGGGGATAGAAACCAGAAAAAGTGCCTCCCTAACAGTAGAGGCGGGCGACCAACCGCAAATACTATAGACTAAAAACCAGCAATTGATCTACATTAGCCCAATAAAAACAAACTAATGCGACAATGAGAAAACAATGAAGATATTTATACAAGCCTGCCTAATGATAGGGCTATGTAGTAATCCTGCTCTAGCCAACGATGAAGCCTTACACCACTGGTTACAGACAACTGTAGAGCAGCACAAAATGGCAGGGTTAACAGCCGTTGTGGTTAGAGACGGAAAAACCATCTTCAACCGTGCCTATGGTGTTGCCGATATTAATTCAGGCGCACCTGTTTCCACTCAGCATCTCTATCATATGGCATCAGTGTCAAAACCTGTTGTTGCAGTTGCCGTGATGCAATTAGTTGAACAGGGTAAGATAAACCTCTCAGCACCGGTTAGCACTTATCTCCCCTATTTCACCATGGCAGATGACAGGGTTAAGGATGTAACCATTGATCAATTATTATCGCACACTTCTGGCATGCCTGATGTTGAAGACTATGCTTGGAAAGCACCGGAAACAGACGCACAAGCGCTGGAACGTTGGGTGAAGGCGCAATCTGGCAAAAAGTTACTTTTCACCCCTGGCACCGACAGACGTTACAGTAATATCGGCTATGAAATTCTTGGGGATATTGTCGCAAAAGTGTCTGGGCTGCCCTTTGAAGATTACATCAAAAAACATATCTTCGAGCCACTAGGCATGAAACAGAGCAGCTTCCTCAGGTCTGACATCCCGAGTCATCTCCGCGTTAAAGCACATGTAGGTATCAGCGAAACTATTGCCCTAGATTATTATCCCTATAATCGCCGCCATGCACCGAGTTCAACCTTTCATACTAATGGGGATGAGCTAGCAAAATGGCTTATCGCTTTTTCATTTCCTAAACGGTTGTCCACAACAGGCATACTGCAACCAGAAACTGTCAACGCCATGTGGCAGATACAGTTCCGAATGAGTGACAAACGGCACATGACACGTGGTTGGTCTCGTGCTGTTACCGATGATAGCGGTACACTCTTGAGGCACGGCGGTAGTGATGAGGGCTTTCGCACTGAAATGGCCGTCTTTGAGGATAAAGACGCCGGATACGGCCTGATGAGTAATAAAGAGCAACTTCCTCTGGCTGAGATACAAAAAGCACTAAGATACCACGCCTTAGACAAACCACTGCCAGCAATTCCCGGATTAAGTGCTGGTCAAAAAACTGTTTCCCTTTTTAAAAAGGAAGGCGCATTAGCCGTCGTAATCAATTTTGGAAAGGCTATATCTAGCGGCACTAAAACAGAAGCAGATGCTATATATTTCTTCAGTCAGGACTTGCTGAGGAACGGCGATCGCGTGAATGCCGAAATCATGGCTGATGGCATGGTGAAACACTTGCCAAACCATCATCTTATTCAGGCATTCAAAGCCAATGTGAAATTTGAACTTGGTAAAATATCTGAGGCCGAACAGGCCGCCCGCAAGGCACTAGATATGCAGGCTGATATAGCGTCTATGAAAGAACTACTCACCCAAATTTCCAAGCAAAAAAATCGTTAATTTTAACCGTCACAATGATCATGGAATTCATTGTGACGGTAACAATTTATGTGCTGTATATTCAGGCTAAATTATTCCGCTGAAAAGCGTTTTTCCAAGCGCCCTAAGTGCCCATACAGTGGCTGCAACTCTGTACGCGTGGCAACATCAGCATTTTCAATTAAATGTCTGGCGATTGAAATTTCCTTCAAGGCTTTCGCCTTTTCTCCTGCCCTTGAATAAGCATTCACAAGCATAAAATGTGCAATCGGTGATTTCGGGTGTACACGAGCAAAAGCAGCAGCCATCTCGGTAGCTGTGCCCAGATTTCCCGCAGCAAATAATGCCTGTGTTTCTTCTGCAAAAGAGGCTTCATCATAGCGCGCCTCAAGGCCATATTTCGCTGATACAGTATTAATATGAGCTTGAACATTTTCAGCTTTGGCTGCTTGGGCTAAAGGCCAATCTTTTGCAAAGTGCTGCTCAAGAGCATCATATAAACCGATCAACCTAGTTTGCATATGTAGCCGGCCTTTTTGGCGGGTTGAGTGCCACACAAGATCTTTCGGTGCCTTCACCTCAAGGAGATTTATGATTTTATCAAAGCCCTCCTCAAGAGCAGGTTCACTCCCCAATGTTAGGAAATAAGTTTTTTCTTGTTTTATATCGCTGCCCAGAAACGCATCCATATGGCCTGCCATAGTATCACCAAGGGCATTCACAAAAGAGGGGCTTTGAGCAAAATACCCGGAAAAGAGCTCAGGTTTTTGCGTTAGCGCGTAGCTGGTAAAAGTGCCGCCAAAAGAGTGCCCTGACAGCAACTGATACCCGCTTGTGCGGTAATTACTATTTATGAAAGGAATAAGCTCTTTATCGATATAATTCAAAAACCTATTAGCTTGACCCGAAGGTGATCTTTGGTTGTTTTTTGCTGTTACCACAGGAACATAATCAGCGGTCCGGGTGTCACCAGAATGAAGGCCGACAATAATAACAGAGGGCATTTGTCCGCCCGATGATAGGAAATCAACCACACTCTTGGTGAAGGAAAGATTTTCTTTACCGTCCAAAATGTAGAGGACAGGATACTGAGTATTCTCACTGTCATAATAACCTTCAGGCAACTGAACACTGAAAGTACGGTCCTGAACAGGGTTTTTAGAAGCCAGTGTATGTTCAATGGTTAACCGGCTGCTCTCTGTGGAAGCTTCAATGGCTTGAACACCATTCGTGCCTATTGAGAACACCATTAATAACAGCGTAAGCCCATAAGGCAGAAAATATTTAATATGGAACATTTTTCTCTCGCATTTTTATACGGATCATTTCTAAGTATATGATTAAAAACATTTTTTAAAAAATTAAGCGCTTCAAAATAGGCTTTAAATAGAAATATCCGCTTTATATTTAGTGCAACTTAAACAGACCCAAAAGCATGTGACCCTGCTGCAGAGCACCAGACCAAATTAGCTCCTTCAAAGTCAATCAATATACTTTCAATTGATCGTTACACCTATTAACCTTGGTGTAGCAGGTAACATTCAAGCGAAGCTTCATTGTATGGACTATATCATCCCGATGTCCCCCACACCTGATGCCCCTTTACACCTAGGGCATATGGCTGGGCCTTATTTAAGTGCGGATATCTTAGCGCGAACCTATCGCTTCCTTGGGAAGCCCTGCCATTTTGTTTCAGCGCTCGATTCCTTTGAAAACTGGTGCGAGCATATACCTTCCAGCGCGCTGGAGACCACATACCGCCAACACCAAGAAGCTTTCACCTTACTCAGCATAAAATTTGATGACTTTTTAGACCCTACTCAAGGAGGCTTTCACCCCGCATATACACAAACCCTGCGAGATACATTTCTAAAATTTAAGGGATATGCTGGATATTTGGAAAAAGAAGAGCAGGTAGAGTTTGATCCCAAAAGTAACACATGGGGCTTTGGTGTTCAGGTTAGTGGTGATTGCCCAAATTGCGGCAAACCCGTGCGGGGCAATGCTTGCATTAACTGCTATTTTTACCTGCAGCCTCACGAATTAATAAACTCTGTACTAGCTCAGAACAAAGAAAAGAACACCCTTATAAAGAATGCTTTCATGCAGATTGATCAGAGCTGTGCGGCACAACTTGAAAGCATAGGCGTGGCCCCCTCTGCCATAACTTTGCTCAACCAATGGCTAGATAAAACACAAGGACAAATCCGCCTGACATATCAGGGGAAATATGGAATTTTCACTGAAGAAGAAAGCCCGCGTATTATAAGAAACACATTCCTTCAAATGTGCTGCGCGCTGGTGGGGTATTTAGCGCCAGATACACCTCAAAAAAATAACCTGCATCTTTTCATGGGCTTCGATAACTTTATCCCGTGCGGTGCTGGCTCCGTTGCTTTAGCCGAAAAGTTTAGTGATCAACAGATACAGCGCATTGAGCTCAATCATATGCTTCATTATGAAGGCACTAAATTTTCAAAATCAAAAAAGCATGGGCCAAAAGTGGTGAATGCCCTGCAAGGTAAAAGCGACACTTACAAAAGTGCGATGCGATTATTTTTAATGCGACAAGACCTCGCATACTCCAATGTGAATTACAAAGCTGAACAGTTTCAACAATTCCTAGAGTATTATACGGGCCTATTGTGTGACCTTTTCGCGCTCCAAAATGTTAACCCTGCAAACTCTCAGAATTCGAAAAGTGCTTGGCATCAAAAATTGGAAGTTCTCATAACCCGCCCCCTTAACAGAGCCACCCTGATAAACCTGTTTCTGCAATCAATTGAGCAATATTTATCCACACCTAACGCCGAAACACTACGTGAATTTACGGATGCCTGTCAGGTCTTTGACCCCTGCCTTTTCCGTCGTTTTACCATGCAACCAGAGGCACTTTAATGACGTATCAGTCCCCATATTTGCCTACCGAATTAATAATGGCACTGGAACAGAACAAAACCTTCTTACTGCAAGAAATTAGAAACAGCGAAAAAGAAAACCAACCCGCGCATGCACTGATGGCGTTTTTACTTGAGCATAAAATTCACCTTGCCCTTGTACCAAATGAATATGGAGGATTTGGTTTAGGCCCCGTAGGGGAAATGCAGCTCATTCGTGCTGCTACAAAGCTTGACCCATCACTTGGCTGGATCATCTTTCAACTGTGCGGCAATGTCGGACGCGTGTTGAGTTTTTCAAAAGATAGTGACATCAAACACCTGATGGCAGAGCAAAATGGCCATCTTGTTTTTTGTTATCAAAACAACTTTCTTCCGGGGAAACTAAGCAAAAATAAAGGCTCCTATCATTTATCAGGAGAATGGATGGCAAGCCTCTCCAAGTATGCCAGTCATTTCGTGTTGCCCTACGTTGCACCAGACCAATCCAAACGTTGTATGATTGTACCCCAAAATGCCTGTTCTATTCTCAGCACTTCGATTGGTATTGGGCTAAGAGCAACTTCGACAACTCAGTTTGAAATTTCTGATTTTCCTGTATCAAACGCGCTGTATGATATTGCTGCGGAATCTTCTAATCGCCACTTTTTGCCATTCTATACAGCAATCCGTGCACCCATTAAACATACCGCCTGGACACTTGGTGTCGGTGACAAGATTATGGGCATTCGCAATAAATTTTCACTTGATAACACTGAGGCCCACGACCTTTTTCAAAGAGCAGGGCTTGCTTTTACAAAGGTTATTGAAGCCTATGAAATGAAACTGCTTGGCACTAAAGCACAAAACATCAACATCTCTGATTTGTATGAAAAAACAAAAGCACTGCACCACTGGCTTTTGGAGTTGGCTATGGCCACCTATCTTGCTTTACCTAAAGAAGCAATGAACCCAACATCGCCGTTATCATGCCTGATACTCGATATGATGACTATGTCACATCATATCGAACTTCGAGAGAAAACCATAAAGACCTGGGGGCAAAACAATAGCCTGCAAACGGACCAATTACGAAAACACCTTTAAGCCTCAGTTACACTGTCCAAACTATCAGGTGGTAAAAACTGTAAGGTAAACTCTACCAGTCCGCACTCAACAGCTATTGGTAGATCTTCAGTATGGGCAACTAGTTTTTCATACAGGCTTTCGTGAAGTGCTGCTGCCCGGTCAGGAAAATATTGCGGGTGCCACATTAGCTCCACATCTATATGGACGCTTAAGCCTTTATCCCCTTTACTATGACTGATTTTATATTTTGGGAAACCGAGTGACGTGACCCCAAATATCATGGAACGATCATTTTGCTTCACCGCAATAGAAGGTTCACTATCAAGTATATTATGTACACTCATAGGATCTACCAACAGGCATGTCCGGTTATCAATCCGATGTGTCAGAACGTCCATCGCCCGTCCAACATATTCAAAAGACGGAGTGAAAGCCTGCGAGCATTCTAAATCGTTTAACCAAACGATATCTTCGCTATCATAGCGGATAAGCGGCTGGGTTTTAATAAGGGGATACAAGCCTGTCGCAATTAACCTAGCAGGGCCAGATGTAACGGGCTCCATTGTCTCAGGGTCTAGCATTTCTATGTAAGCCAGCGGCGATAAATGATAACCACCACACTCAAGGCACCTGTCACCGATAAGCCCAGGTATCTCCGAAATACCATAATATTCGGTGGGCGTTACACCCCAGTAGTTCTCCAGTAATTGACGCCATCTATCTGTCAGCAACTGGCTGTGGCAACCAATGAATTGAAGCCCCATAGTTTTTGGGTCAATGTTTTGGTCCATGCAGATTGTGGTAAAAAGCTTAATTCTGCTCAACGTACCAACTAAACCCAATATCTGGTTACTATATCCCTCAAAATCATATGCCGCGCTTAGCAAACCCTGTGTGTGATGGAAGTGTGACATTTTCTCTAGCGGAACCTGAAACATGCCCGGGCTTTTTGCCAAGTCTAAACCATGGTCAATGCTCAGGAAGCGCAGCATCAAAGGGGTAGAGCCGTCACTTTCAACATGATGTTTATTATTTACTTCATGCCAAAGAGATTGTTCGTCATAACTGTGAAAAGTGGCGAGCGGGTTGCGCCCCAAAGCGCCAAATGTCGTACCTGATGTGTTCCGCACAAATTGCGGCGCGTCACCTTCACAAACCATGTTTAAGGTGTGTTCCGCGATATCTTGTCGAGTTAATATTGGTAAACGCAGAACATCGTCTAATGTCTCTATTTTCCGATGATCTACCGGAAGGACACCTCTGTAATAAACGGTGTTTTCTACTGCGTGACTAATGGTCGCATTAAGGAGTGGCACATAGTGTTTTGACGCATCAAAAATAATCGTGTGCCCCCCTTAATCCATACTTTCTGAAGAAAACCCCACCCTAACAAGCGTGATCAGCAACCATATTAGCAACACTACGCATTGCTCTATTATCCAGAGTTTCCGAGCTAAAGCGCAAGGTAACAGTTACCTCATCACTGCTTGCCGTAGATTCAACTTTTGGCCTCATTTCATTTAACAGCTTACTAAAATGGTCAAGTAACTCAACGTCAGCTTTTGTCATAACAGTCTCGCTTTTTAATTAAGATCCAAACGTGTCAATGTGACCTTAATCTATTAACACAAGCACTCCACAACCATCAATAGTTACCTCACAACTAATAGGCCTATTTTTACTTGTTATTATCTTACAGTCACAGACTTAGCCAATGCTCTGGGCTTATCAATGTTCCGGCCCAAAGCAACCGCGCAGTGATAGGCAAGCAACTGACCACAAATTAGCTGGCTCATAATGTTTAAATGCTCATTCAGGTCTGGCAGAATAATGAATTCATCAAACAAACGGCGGGCTGAGTCTTTTATGCTGCCATGCCCTATTCCAATGACATGACCATCCCGCGCTTTAATCTCATGAACATTATCTAACGTGGCCTGATATAGATCTGGCGAACTAACCTGACTGGGTAAAAACACAACGGTGTAAAATTTATTATCAATCAGTGAAATGGTTCCATGCTTAAAGAAGCCCGCAGACATGCCTTCAGCATGCAAATAAGAAACTTCCTTAAATTTTAGCGCACTTTCCTGTGCCACCGCATATTGTGCACCGCGTCCGATGAAAAACCAGTGTTCAATGTTGCAATGCTTTGTTGCAACACGTTTTATTTCGTCATTATAATCTGTGATAATGCTTTTTAAAATGCCGGGCAGCTTTTCAATATCACCCCGTAAACTGGCATATTTTTGCTCTGAAAGTTTGCCTGTTCGCTTACCAATTTCCAGCGCCAACAAATAAAGCCCAGTGACCTGACTAATGATAGACTTGGTGCTTAATACACATACTTCCCGGCCAGAATTTTGATAAACAGGGAAGTCCACCATGCGCTGCATTGTTGAGCCAGCCACATTATTAAAGGCTACCAATGTTGCATTATCATCCTGCGCTTGCCGCAACACTTCCAATGTATCAAATGTCTCTCCACTTTGAGAAACAGTCAGCAATAAATCACGCTTGGAAAAGCTGCGTACATTCAAATATTCATCTGATGGGTGGGTTGCCACATACATGCCGCCAACTGCCTGAAACAAATACTGGCCTATCACCGTTACATAATAAGCGCTGCCGGAGCCTGTCATTGTATTATCAGACACCAGCATTTCATTTACGATATCACGCAAACTAGGCTGCAAGGCCTCTACCATAGTTTCCACAGCCTGCGGAGACTCGTGAATTTCTTTGATCATATAATGGGGGTAATGCCCCAGACCTGTTTCTTCATCTGTCCAAGTATAAGGCTCAAAGCTTCTCTCAACAGATGTTAGCTTACCGTCCTGTTGCCCTGCGATACTATAGTGACCATCTTCATATATAAAAATTTCATCATCTTCTAACTGCAACACATCAAGCTTGTTACCAAACATATTGAATGCGGAACGATCTGAGGAAAACACAACACCTTCAGGCAATAAACATACAGCCAATGGGCTTTTTCGTTTAATTGCAAACATACAGTTTGCACGTGCCGGCACCAACCCGCATATACCGAACTCCCCGTCAAGTCCTCGCACGCTTTCAGCGAGAGATTGCATAAGGTCTCCGTCACACTGCTTTAAAGCATCTGCAATGAAATTTGCAGCAGCCTCCGTATCTGTTTCAGATTTCAAATCCCACTGCGGGTTGCGTTCTAGCAGATCTTCAAAATTAGCGATAACACCATTGTGGGCAATACAGATACTACCATCACTACTTACATGAGGGTGTGAGTTTTTCTGAGTAACACCACCGTGTGTGGCCCAACGCGTGTGACCGATAATACTTGAGCATTCTTCAAATTTGGAAAAGTCTATAGAACTTGCTTCAGAGACAGCACCAACTTCTTTGACACAAATCACTTCGTTATCTGCAATCGCCCCAAACCCGAAAGAGTCATATCCACGGTACTCTAATGATTGCAGCGCTTTAAAAACTTTATCAAAAGAACCTGTGTTTCCAACATATCCTACAATCCCGCACATATACGTTCCTTCAAACCAAACAATTAGGCCACAATAATCGTCGCAAACTCATCTAGCAGCTTTTGATATGTTTGCTGCGCCAAAGATGTTGCATTTGCCGGTTTTTGAGGGTCTCCATAAAAGCGGTAAAACACATCAAAAACATATCTAGACTTTTCACTGCCATGCCTATCCAAAAGCTCAAATAAATATGGCCGTGCAATCTTATCGCGTGCCAACGCCTCTGGCACAATGGCCAAATGATGAAATAATGCAAACATATGCTCAAAAGCCATAAGCGTTGCCTCATCCCCTGTATAACCGATATCAAAATCTATCAGAGTGACGCTCTTGCCATCCCAAATTGTGTTACCCGGCCAACGATCCCCAATGATAATCCCATTCTGATGAGCCTTGATAACATGGTCCATCAATTGGCCGAGAACAGAATTTACCTCTTGGGCGGAACTGAAAGCATATTTTTCTAGGGACACACCATCAACATGTATCCATTGCAGCCCATCTGTCTTTTCATAAATACCAGGACACGGAATGCCCAGCGACTTTAAGGATACAACAAGCTGTGTTTGTGCCTCAATAGACCGGGAATAAGGCTCAATTGATGGGAGCCCTGCCGTTAATTTTTCTACATAATCTATCGCAATATTTTCAGTATCGCTGAGCCAACTACCATTTGTAATACGGCTTGGTCCTTTCATAACCCCCAAGCATTGGTTGAAAGATTTTATCGTCCACGCTTGCATGATGTCATCGAAATTTATGGGGGCTTTTAACAAGATTGATTTCGAATTATTTCCCTTCCGCACAATCAACCCGGCAGCAAAAAGCGCCTTGGCAATTTCATCCACCTTGTTCGCATCTGACGGTGTCAGAGAACACATAAAGCCCAATTCAGTGATGGATATTTCCCCGCAACTATCCCGCAAAAAGTCCACAAACTTCCGCCACTTCTGCAACGAAATTTCCACAGTTTTTTGTTGGTGGTGCAAATGCTGAATACCTGTAATAGCGGCAGCACAAGCGGGCGGTTGGCCTCCATGTGTAAATTCAGCCTCATTATATAAAAGCTCGGCATGTTTTTCATCGTACAGGCACGCGCTAATCGGAAACCCTTGCCCCAGTGCTTTCCCAATAGCCAAAGCATCACATTCCACACCGAATATATCGTAGGAAAACAGGCTACCATTCAGAAAACCACCAAATATCTGCACTTCATCAAAAACAAGATAATGCCCTTTACGGAGGCACTCCCGGCGCAGCTCAGGCAAAAAAGCCTTAATATCTTCCAGCTTGAAGAGGCCAGAGGAAAACCCGATAGGGTCCAATATCACCACTGAAGGCCTGCTTCTATTACAGGCACATTCAAGCAAAGCCTCCAGCCCTGAATGGGCCGCAAATTCAACCTCTAGATTGCTACCAATATATTGGCCCCGCACTTTGTCTGAAAGCGCAAGCGTTGCCATGGTTTCCCCATGCCAGGCATTCTTTAGGGCCAAAACCTTTGTTGAACGCGTATTTTGACGCCCTAATTTTAGCGCAACCTCCACAGCATCTGAACCATTAGTCAATTTATGGTTCACTCTGGATAAATTCGGCGGTGCCAAAGATGTCAGTAACTGGGCTAGTTCGATAAACTTATCACTGCCAAAACGGGAAGAAAAAAAGATATTATCCTGTTGAATTTCTTCAATAACAGCTTTTTTTACGTTATCGCCCGGCTGGCCAAAGGATAAATTGAGGGTCTGCCCCGATAAATCGAGCAGTTTATTGCCATCATACTGATACCAAGCCCCGCCGTTGGAGCTCAGGCCTTGATACATTGGGGTCAAGCTTGATTGAATTGCCATCTATATTTAAATACCTATCGAGCCAAAGAACATTGTGACGCCGACAACGCCTAACCTCTTAAACATATTGAAAATCAATTAGTTAACCGTGCTGCCACCTAACAATGTGCGATATAATTTAAAACTGAAAACTAACAGTATTTGCCCATACTGCCACATGGTTGCTTCTAGTCAACCTATAGAAGATACATGCCTGATGGGGCACACAATTGGGGCTCTAATAATCTCAAGAAAAATTAATTAACGGCTTCATTTAACAAGCAAGGGCCGGATTTGGACCTACGCTCAGTTCTAGCAAAGGGGCAGCCCATCATAATGGATCTGCCCACCTTCAACCGCTCAGTCATCCTGTCTAAAATTTGGTGATCCCGGGTGGATTCGAACCACCGGCCCCCAGATTAGGAATCTGGTGCTCTATCCGACTGAGCTACGGGACCAAACCTACAATTTAGCTCGCTTGGTGTACTGCCAAAGCATCGCCGCGTCAACGAAGCATTGTTCGCTATATAGGCATAACATCCATTATAAACTCCCTTTAAATACTGAGGGTTACTTACCGAAAATTAACTCCTTTAACCGCATAACAAAGAGGGGGTGCGTAGCTAAGGAATGCGGTTTGAACTTTAGAACCCTTGTAACGCCAGTTTTTGCAGCAGTAGCAGCAAGTGTTACCGCCTTTATCTTGCTTGTCATATTTGCAGCAAGCGAACAAGATGCCCAGTCTCTCAAGTTTGAAAAATCTGTTTTAAATCAACAAATTTTTGGCATAACCAATCGCCTTGCTGCTTCGGCGATGGATCATGCTTGGTGGAACACCGCGGTTCAGAAAGTTATGTTGGATGAAGACCCTGAGTGGATACAGTATTCCATCGCAGAAACCGCTCAAGATTTTGACCACCTAGACGGTGTCATGATTATTCGGCCCGATCACAGTTTCATTTTTGCCTTACGTACCCCACATGACAACGAACCGCTCATTGATGAACGAGTGTTCTTGGCTGCAGGTGTAGGAGATGCCATTAAGGGCCTCAAAATTACACCCGATGACGAGAATAGCTCCACCACTGTTGGCTTCATAAATCTAGGCGGCAGGCCTATTGCTTATGGTGCAAGTCTAATCCGCGCCACCGATGAAACAGGCTATACTCCCCCACTAAACCCACAGCGCCCAGCTATAGTTTTTTACTCCACACTATCAGATGCCGAGTTCGCACAATTAGGCAACAATAATACAATTGAGAATGTCACATTTATCGATAAAAAGCCTACGAATGCCGGCCAGCTTGCTCTGATTAACGCTAAAGGCGCTTCCGTTGGATGGTTAACATGGACCCCACGAGAACCCGGCACACGGATGGCGCTTGATATGATTTCACCCGCCCTTGTCTTATTGGCCTTAGTCGTGGTTGCCATGATACGTTTTGTTAAACGAGCCAACTCTCTAGTTGACGGCCTTGAACAAGCCAACAGATCAAAAACCTCTTTCCTTGCTTCGATGAGCCACGAAGTACGAACTCCCCTCAATGCAATATTGGGCTTTGCAGAGCTCATGTCGCTTGAGCTATACGGCAAAATTGAAGGCAAAAAAAATAAGGAATATCTGAAATTAATTAAAGATAGTGGTGGCCACTTACTGTCTGTCATCAACGATATTTTAGATATCTCAAAATTAGAGGCTGGCAGATTTGATGTTTATGCCGAAAAAGTGCTTCCACAAGATATTGTCGCAGAATGCATCCACATGGTAGGCCCTAGTGCTAAGGAACGCGGCGTAACACTCACACATGCATGTGAGAATGTCACACTATACAGCGATGAGCGCATAATGCGCCAAATTCTCATCAATATCCTTTCCAATGCTATCAAATTCACAAAGTCAGGTGGAACCGTTGACCTAATTGGTGAGCAGATAATAAACCAATACCGAATTACCGTATCAGACAATGGCATTGGCATGAGCGCAAAAGAGATTGAGATAGCCCTCTCTACATTTGGACAAGTACAAAACGAATATACCAAAAGTCACAGCGGCACCGGGCTTGGGCTACCTCTGGTAAACCGTTTCCTCACCTTACTAGACGGCAGTTTTGAGATTTCATCTACTCCAGGAAAAGGAACTAAGGTCACACTAACCTTTCCCATAAAAACGAAAGCGAAACAGCTTTAGCAAACTTCTTGCTGTATCCCGCCTTTACCTTGCCTAACTTTTCTGTCCTATTGTCCCCATGATAACGTTGCGTTCTTTAATCACAGCGATTGTACTCTTATTGCACTGGGCTAGCAGCGCAGCAGCTAAAAGCACGCCACCGCCTTTTCCGAAAGGCCTCAGTAAATGTGGATATGGGATAGCCAGTGACATTTTTTCAGGCGATAGGTTCCGGCTAAAGGACGGGACTAGTGTATCTCTTGCAGATATCAAAGCCCCTGAATTTTGGCCTGAAGGCGCACCGTACAAAAGCTGGCCTTACGGTCAGATAGCAAAACAAGCGCTAACCAAAGCCATTGGTAGCGAGCCCCTTCAAATGTTTTGCAAAAGCAAACGTAAAAATCATTTGGGTGACATTGTCGCCCACATAAAAACAACACAAGGAAGCTGGCTTCAGTATGAGATGGTGCAAAATGGCCACGCCTATTTTATGCCTCGTTACCAACGCCCAAGTGATGAAGGAGCGTTGCGAAACGCGGAAACCACAGCACAGCAGAACAAAAAAGGTTTATGGGCTATACAGGGTTTTAATGTAATTCCCGCCTCTAGCCCCGATATCCGGCCGGGGTGGTTTCAAGTGATTTCTGGCTTGGTGATATCTGAAAAACGGCACAAAAGCCGTACGTTTTTAAACTTCGGCACTGACTGGTCCAAAGATTTCACAATCGAAATACCAAGCCGGCTTTACAGGCAGTTCGCTTACCGTTCGGATACATCCTTAGGCTTGCAAGGCAAACATATTGAGGTTCGTGGATGGGTGGAATGGAGTGGAGGCCCTAAAATCATCCTTGAGGATGCCGCTCAATTATATACGTATTCACCAGAGCCTGATCAAAGTCGATAACGAGCCAGTTTTTCATAATAAGGCTGGGCCAATTCGACGATATCCATCAGTGCTCCATCCAATTGGTGTTCCACTGGCCGGTAAGGCTGAAAGCCCGTGGAGGCTTCAACATTTTTGTACCACCACGGTGCCCATACACCGTCTGTGTCGCGCTTGCCTGCAGGCCAACTTAACATGGCCTTGTCAAATTCAATGCCAAGAGCATCGCATAGCGCAGTAAGCTTTCCTTTTGGGTCTTGCAACACATCTTTGCTATCCAACACAGGAGGAGCTTTCCCTGTTTGATCAGCAAAAGCATCAAATAGCGCTAGCTGTTGCGGTAACCCTAAATCCATAAGTGTCACTTCTTCACGTGTTTTTACATAACTTGCCAACATGGCAGCAGGGTCACGTATTAGAAAAGCATGGATCATGGATTTCTGCCAGGTTTGGTCCATGCCTGCTAAAATATGGTGGCTCATATGTTTTTGATAAAAAACAGTTTTACCAGGCTGCAAAGGAGCTAATAGGGAAGCTGTTACCTCGGCAACATCACTGCTTTGCCCAGCAAGCACCTCCTCACGACCAGGATGATCAAGGCCCGTTTCATTCAAATAATAGGCATAAAAGGGCTCGTCTACCACTTGTGTATCTGCGCGGTTTTCAAAGGCTCTCATCATCGCTGTTGAGATATTTCTTGGCCCCGACCACATGGCAATACGTGTCACATTCGCTGTCATATCAAAGCGCCCCCATTAAAAAGTACGCCCTTGTGCAACATCAGCCTCAATTCGATTTTTATATAGGCCACGAAGCCTCTGTGTCATCGGGCCCGGCATTACTGAACTCTCTTCTCCCAATTGCCTGCCATCCACCTCTTTAACGGGCGCAAGACCGGCAAAAGTACCAGTAACAAAAGCCTCATCTGCGCCGTACACATCCGATAATGAAAAATCACGCTCATATACCGGAATACCAGCTTCTCGTGCGCTCTCAATGACCATGCGGCGTGTAATACCATCCAAACAATATCGACCAGAAGAGGTCCACACTTCGCCGTTTCGAACAATGAAAAAATGGGTGCTATTACAGGTGGCAACAAAACCGTGAGGGTCAAGCATCAACGCTTCATCTGCACCCGCTTTTGCCGCCTGGATACACGCTGTAATACAATTTAATTTTGAATGTGTATTAAGCTTCGGGTCTTGTACATCAGGTGCACCGCGCCGTACATGCACAGTGAACAGCTTCATTCCCTTATCCACAACTTCCTGAACCGGCGTTTTATATTCAGGGATTATAACAATTGTTGGTGGGGTAATAGTGATCCGGGGGTCTTGGTAGGGCGTTGCCTTAATGCCCCGGGTTGCCATCAACCGTATGTGCACATGATCATGCATTTTATTGGCGTCCAATGTGGCATAAAGCCTGTCTGCCAGTGCCTGCTTGGCTAGCCCTAAATCCATATCCAGTGCTTTTGCACCGTCAAAAAGGCGTTTTAAATGCTGTTGGAGGAACACAAGGACGCCGCCATGAAGCCGAAGGCCTTCCCAGACCCCATCTCCAAGAATATAGCCACTATCAAACACAGACACTTTAGCATCATCTCGAGCAAACAAAGTGCCATTGATATCAATTAAGATATCTCTGTTACGGGGATCATCTACATAGTCGTGGGTGCCGTGCGCCATAGTGCTATATACTCACATAATTCCATTGCAGTGAAACTACACGCTGGCATTAGAGGTGACACGGCGTCAAGCCCAGAATAAAAAGCCCCGGCTGCGATACACAACCGAGGCACTTAAACTTAAAATGGTTTTTAATTTAACCGTCGGCCAGGCCTGCCAAAACAGGGTCACCAACGCGGCGAATTAAAGCCTGCTTCAATTTACCCAAAGCCTGCGCCTCCAACTGTCGCACACGCTCTTTAGAAATACCCAACTGCCCACCAAGCACAGCAAGTGTAACACCGTCTTCTTTCAATTGACGTTCTCGAATGATGAAGGTTTCGCGGTCTGTTAGGTTTTCCATCGCCAATTCAATGAGCGCCGCCTTCTTTTCGCTATCATGGCTATCCATATAAGCTGTTTCGGGAAGCGGTGCTTCGGACACAAGCATATCTTGCCATTCTTGCGCGGATTCGTCGGCAACGGGTGCATTGAGAGAACGATCATTTGCTGTCATGCGGCCTTCCATGGCCTCAACATCACGAAGCTTCACACCCATTTCATCTGCAATCTGATTACGTGCATTGAATGAAAGCGGGCGATCAGGGTCCACACCCATACGGGCTTTCAAACGTTTCAAATTAAAAAAGAGGGCTTTATGCGCTGATGTGGTTCCTGTTCGTACAATAGACCAATTTCTAAGCACATAATCTTGTACAGCTGCACGTACCCACCAGCTTGCATAGGTTGAAAAGCGAACCTCGCGAGAAATCTCAAAGCGGTAAGCTGCTTCCATTAAACCAACCGTGCCTTCCTGAATTAGATCAGCGGCAGGCAAACCATAGTGGCGGTATTTGCTGGCACTGGCGATTGCCAGCCTTAAATGAGATTCAGTTAGTTTTTTCAGCGCGTGTTCGTCGCGTTCCTGTTGCCAACTAATGGCAAGCTCTGCTTCTTCTTCGCGCTCAAGCATGGGTGCTTTCATCGCGTAGCGAATCAGTTTCCTATCTTCTGTTGTCGCCCAGTTGCCTTTCGCCAAATTACCCTCCCAGATGGTGTGCCAATAGCTTTTCTGCAGCGCTTCTGTCGCTTACCGGAACTTCCCCTTCCGGCTCGGATTATTTTAATGTATCCGATTAATGGAATGCATTATGCCGATTTTTTGAGGGATTGCAGTAACTTTTTTTTGAAGTATTCAAAATGAGGCCTGCTTTTAAAAAAAATAAGCCATAGCCGGGCCTAAATTTGGCTCCCCGAATAAACACAAGCCATTGAATTAGCACAAAAAAAACCCGCCACGGAGAACCGGGGCGGGCTGATTTTCAGGAGATATTGCTACTTATGCAGCCAGCTCATTTTCAAGCTTAACCAATGCAGCTTCTTCGTCGATATCCTCTACCGCAGCAAGTTCACGTGCCAAACGGCCAAGCGCAGATTCGTATATCTGACGTTCGCTATAAGATTGCTCAGGCTGGTCAGCCCCTCGGTGCAAATCACGTACAACTTCAGCAATAGAAACAAGATCACCAGAATTGATCTTGGCTTCATATTCCTGTGCACGACGCGACCACATGGTGCGCTTGATACGGGCTTTACCTTTGAGCGTTGTAAAAGCTTCTTTAAGCGTGGCGTCAGATGACAGACGGCGCATACCACTAACTTCTGCTTTGTTTGTGGGCACACGAAGTGTCATGCGCTCCTTTTCAAAACGTACAACATACAGCTCAAGCTTCATGCCAGAGATTTCCTGAGTCTCAAGCTCAGTAATTTTGCCCACCCCATGTTTTGGGTAAACAATGTAATCTCCGATAGAGAATGCTTTTTTTGATGATTTAGCCATACTGAATTATAGTCCTTCCTACAAACCTGACACCTTAACCCAACCTGCAATATTACAAGACGGCATAGCATCAAGTTTCAAACGCAACCAACTTGGGCACAAGTCGCGGAAAACCACGGGATCTGCCCTCTACAGGCTCATCCCCAAGAAATCGCCAGAGAAAACCAATACGCACCAACGTAGGCACGACATCGGAAAACCTTCCAGCGTTATTTAAATATGTATGGTGGTTCCAGCCACCCGCACAGACACCTGTCCCAACGGGCTCTATGCGTCTCACAAATGCCTTTGTAACACATTTTTAACAAAAATTGTACCCCCTAGCCGCGAAAAACTAGCGAAAAGGTCAATATTTCTGCCATTCATGCTCAAGATTCAAATAAATCTAAATGAAATTATGAGCCGACAAACGAAACCAAGATTACAAAAAAAGCCGGGCGTTAACCCGGCATTTCTATTCACTAACAGCACCCCCAAAGAGAACACGGTTACTATTTTTCTACAGTCAACACACTTGTGCCCACTGTCGGCTAATTTTAGCCCGTGTTACCCGGTGCTTTGGAGAAATGCTCCATTTTGCCTTCTTTGCCATTCCAGTCTTCAGCATCGGCAGGCGCTTCACCTTTCTGGGTAATATTCGGCCATTCCTCCGAATATTTGGTATTAAGCTCCAGCATCGCTTCCAAGCCATCTTCGGTATCAGGCAAAATTGCTTCAGCCGGGCATTCTGGTTCACAAACGCCGCAATCAATACATTCATTTGGATTAATGACGAGCATGTTTTCGCCTTCATAGAAGCAATCCACGGGGCAAACTTCTACACAGTCCATAAATTTACATTTAATGCAGGCCTCGGTGACGATATAGGTCACAGGTATCTCCTAATTGTTCCGCAGCGCCAAGGGTCGGATATTACATTCGTATACAAATAACTAATCCTGACGCCAAACCATTCAAGGGTTGGTTTATTGAGACGTTTTATGCCCAAAACTATAGCGCTGAGCAAATACTTTTAAACGAGAGTTACTAATCAGTCCCAGCTTTGTAGCTTATCAATGGCGCGGCGCTCTGCTTTTGTTGGTCGTCCAGCACCTGCTTCACGTACACCACCAGGAAGGGCAACACCCACAGTATCCACTTTAGGTTTCTCCGGCGTAAGGTCTTCATAAAGTGTCTGCGCTTCGGGCGCAGGGCCACGTCGTTCACCCGGCAACAACACCTTGATCACTTTGATGTCATTCGCCTGTTGAAAAGTAAGGATATCCCCGGGCTTGACGGTACTGCTGGCTTTCACGACATGGCTACGATTAAGTCGCACCTTGCCGCCCTTGCATACTTTCCCGGCCAAAGAGCGGGTTTTAAAAAAACGGGCGTGCCATAGCCATTTATCCAGCCTGATCTTCTCGCCCGTTTCTTCTATGCTCATTCTGTTGCTCTTTTTAAAAAGAGGTAAAAGCTCACAGCTTACTTCTTTTTCTCCAAAGCATCTTTAAGCCCAGCCAATGCAGCGAAGGGCGAATCCGGGTCTGCCTGCTTTTCACGGCGCGGTGCCCGAGTCTGGGAGCCCCTGTTTTGGCCCTGTCCCGGTTTGCCACGCCCTGCAGGTTTGCCTCTACCTTGCGGCCGACCACCTGCTTTTCGCTCACGGCCACCTTCGCCGCCATTAGGTTTACGCCCCTGCGAACGAACTTGAGGGCGTGCTTTGCGCTTTGGTGCCCATGCAAAGAAATAACGCTCCACAAGCGCTTCCTCACCTGCATCAGTAGCAGCATCAACTTTAGGTTCAGCCTCTGCCTCAACAGGAACTTCAGCAGAGCTTTCAGCAACAACAGGTGCTTCCACCTCAGCCGCTTTCGCGTCAGTACCTTCCTCAGGTTTTGCATCAGCCTCAGTTGCTACCTCAAGTGTTACAGTAACAGTAGCCGTTTCATCGGTTACAGGTACTTCTGACTGGCTATCTGTGCCCGAAGCCTCAGTTGTGGAAGCTTCCGCTTTCTGAGGTTCAGCAGACGGCGTGTCTTCACCAGCAACAGCTGTGTCTTCTGCTTTCACCGGTGCAACTTTACGCACCTCATGTTTGTATCCAGCCGTTTTCATCACAGCTGCAAAGTCTTCACCTGATAAGCCAACAAGGCCCATAATCTCTGGTGTTACCTCGAAGAAATCACGGCTTGAACCCAGTGGGCGTACAGCATCCGCAAGGCGCTCCAGCATATCCATACGAACAGCTTTTTTACCGCAAGGCTGAAAGCCAGCTAGCTCATAGAATGCACTAGGTACGCCTTCTTCTATCTCAACCCACACCATACCGGGGGTTGGGATTTTGGTAATACCTTCTGTACCGCTAGCCATCGCCCACATTGCCAAGCGAAGTTCGGTTGCATGAGGCTTCATGACAAAGGGCATATAAAGACTAGAAGCACCAATACGAATACCAAAACGCCGCAGGCCTTTGCGAGCCTCCTGATCAAGCTGTTTCAGATCACTGTCCACAATACTGCGCGCCATCACGCCGTAATGTTCCAGAAGCTGATACGCTACACCGCGCGCCAAACCTGTAAGCGGCGCAGCACCCTCTGGTGCTTCAATTTCGCCGTTCAGTTCCTGCGCCAGTTTTACCAGTGGCTCCATTTTCTCGGTAATGCGCGTATCCAGCCATTCCTGAATTTTTTCGCGTACCAAGTCAGCGTTATCACCAGTTAAGAGCGTGTTAGCCACCAGTTTCACACGCGGTGCAAACAAAGCGCCGCTATCGTGAACGGTCGCAACAGGTGCACCTTCCCAAGCAAGAACCGGCTTATCAAGACCTTCGCTGAAGTTAAACTCCAAAGTCTTGTGGCCCACATTCGCGAAAATTTTCGCTCGGCGCGTCAGTTCTATCTGAAGCGCTTGCTCAGCGGCTGCCTGAAGGGTTTTCTGATCATCCCGGCCACCAGATTGGTCAACACGGAAAGAAAAGCCATTTAATTCGCCGATTTCATGTCCTTCGACAGAAACCGTATTTGTTTCGCTATCGATGCTCACGCGGAGTGCGTCCCTTTGCCTGAGCGAGCGCATGAGGACCGCCGTGCGGCGATCCACAAATCTCTGGGTTAATTTTTCATGTAGCGCATCGGATAATCTATTCTCAACGCTACGAGTTACATGGGCCCAATGGGCCGCATCAGAAAGCCAGTCTTTTCGGTGTGAAACATAGGTCCACGTCCGAATACTGGCAATTCTTCCGGCTAACGTATCTATCTCACCGTCCGTGTTGTCAAGCCGCTTAACTTGCCGCGCTACCCAGTCATGCGGAATAGAACCAGCAGGACCCATCAAATCCACAAAAATTCGACGCAAAAGGCTGTGATGATCTTCAGGTGATAATTTTCTAAAATCTGGAATTTGGCATATATTCCAAAGCCTTGTTACGGCTTCTTTATTATCGGCCAAACGAACGATCTCTTCATCTTCAGCCAGCTTCTTTAAAGCCCTCAGGTCTATACCATCCCTTGACCGCGATAACCCATTGATTTCCGTTTGCTCCTCAAGAGAGCGCAAAAGCCGGGGAATCGTTGTGAAATTCAACCGTTGATTCCGCCAGTAAATGTTTTTTATAGGGCTAAAATGATGATCCTCGATTTGGGCAATCATACCCTCATCCATCATATCACCGTCTCCGCCTCCCAACGTTGAGAAAGTGCCATCTTTTCGGTAACGCCCGGCGCGCCCGGCTATTTGCGCAGCCTCCGCAGCCGTAAGCTCGCGAAAGGTTCGGCCATCAAATTTTGTAAGCGCCGAAAAAGCAACATGGCCAACATCCAGATTGAGCCCCATGCCAATGGCATCAGTTGCAACCAAATGGTCCACTTCGCCCGATTGGTACATTTCTACTTGTGCATTTCGGGTGCGCGGGCTTAGTGCTCCCATCACAATGGCAGCGCCGCCCTTATGGCGTTTCAAAAGCTCTGCCATACCGTATACATCCGAGGCAGAAAAGCCCACCACAACACTGCGCCGGGGCAGACGAGACAATTTGACCGGCCTTACATAGTTAAGGCTGGAAAAGCGCTCTCTGTAGATAATCTCAACATCAGGGATTAAATCAACGATCAGATTACGCATCGTTGCAGCGCCAAGCAACAGTGTCTCGTGGCGACCTCTGGTGTGCAGCATATGCTCAGTGAATATGTGTCCGCGCTGTGGATCTGCTGCCATTTGCACTTCATCAAGCGCCACAAAGTCTACGCTTGCATGGCGCGGCATTGCTTCGGCGGTACACATAAAATACCGCGCACCTTCCGGCACGATTCGTTCTTCGCCAGTCAAAAGTGCAACCTGGTTTTTACCCTTCACAGCTACGACCCGGTCATATACTTCACGTGCCAATAGCCTCAGCGGAAAGCCCATAACACCCGACGCATACCCCAGCATACGCTCCACCGCATAATGAGTTTTACCAGTGTTGGTGGGGCCAAGAACGGCCTTTATCATACCTGACATAGGGGACGCCTAACGGATAAGGAAATATTGGTGCCTGTCTTTTAATAAACACAGCCCATGTAAACAATTATTTATTCTTCAAGAACCTGAACCAGAACTGAGCCAATTTCCGAGATTGCCATATCACGCTGTTTCATTGAAGCCTTCGACCCTGTGATATAAACCGTCGTAAATATAGGTTTCCCTTTTGGGGGCCACAGTACAGCCAATATACCGCGTGACCCATTTCCACCCGCCCCGCTCCGGTCGGCGATCCTCCATCCATTTGATAATATAAGTCTAAAAAGTGAGTCAGATACTTTATTATTAAGCATCCAATTTTTAATCTTATCGGAGGAAGAAGGAGACAACACATCACCTTCAACAATCTGTTGCAAGCTTGTAAGCGCTACCAGAGGAGTCGTTGTATCTCTCTGGTCGTTCGGCAGAGCTTCATTTAACGCTGGTTCCCAGCGATCCAAACGCGTTTTCTGATCACCTATCAACCGCATAAAACCTGTGAAGCCTTTTGGTCCCCCGATTACTTCCAGCACCAAATTTGCTGCCGTGTTATCGCTCATGGTCATAGTTGCTTCACAAAGCTGCTCAAGAGTCATGCCTTCGCCGTCTATGAATTTTTTAGTCACCGGTGACCAAGGCACGATCGCACTCGCTCTAATCGGGACAATACGCTCAAGATTTTCAATACCTAAATCAGAGCGAGATAATAGCGCTGCACAAGCAAACACTTTGAAGGTGCTCATCAAGGGAAACCGTTCTTCTGCCCGATACAACCATTCACTGCCTGAATTTGTATCAAAAACGGCAACACCCACGCGCCCACCAAGTCTATGTTCAATTTCAATAATCTTTGTCGTCAGCTCATCACGCTGATCGGCAAAGCAATCAACAGGAAAACAGGAAGCTACAAAAACCACCAACACCACATGAAACTTAAACAAACCTTGCTCCAACTCTTTCACCGTGAAGATACATTATCTCAATAAAATTATGCATATAGGCTTTCACATCAAGGCCAATAAACCAAATAGTTCAAGCTAGATTCCTTTCTTCTAAATTTCCTGTATGATGCTGTAAAACAGGGGAGAAAAGATATGGGTAAACACCTAGATAGACGACAATTTTTAAAATCATCCGGCATGGTTGGCGGCATGGCTGCAACGGGCGCTGTACTTGCTCAGGACACAGCAGCCAACCCACCAATATCATCACCAAACGATCTTGGCATTGCCGAGAAAATTGCGGGACTCTCGTATACAGACACTGAGCGCGCTGCCATTTATGATGGGCTGGAAGAAACCGTTGATCGCATCCGCCAGCGCCGCACCAAAGCTCCTCTTGCCAACACAGATGCGCCCTCGATGGTTTTTGACCCTCGCCTACCGGGGCGCACATATCCAGCACAAGACAACCAAGTTGTAGTTGCCGGTGTTGATGCAGGGCCACTGCCAAGTGATGAGGATATCGCTTTTGCCCCAGTATGGAAGCAAGGCATTTGGCTACGCTCTGGCCAACTTACTTCTGTGCGTCTCACAGACATCTATCTACAACGTATCCGCAAAATTGCGCCAAAGCTGGAATGCTTTGTGACCGTGATGAATGAAAGTGCCCGTACCGAGGCAAGGAAAGCCGATAACGAACTGAGAAGCGGCACAGACCGTGGGCCACTACACGGCATTCCCTACGGCCTTAAAGACTTAGCCGACACAGCCGGTGTCCGCACTAGCTGGGGTGCTGAACCATATAAAGACCGTATCCCGACAGAGGATGCTGAAATCGTTAAACGACTACGGAGCGCGGGAGCCGTTTTAATAGGTAAAACCACACTAGGTGCCCTTGCCTACGGCGACTTATGGTTTGGTGGCCTAACCAAAAACCCATGGAACCTTGAAGAAGGCTCGTCAGGCTCAAGTGCGGGATCAGCCTCGGCCACTGCTGCGGGTTTGTGCGGCTTTTCAATTGGTACTGAAACACTGGGTTCCATCATATCACCCAGTTCTCGCTGCGGTGCTGTTGGCTTGAGGCCTACCTTCGGACGAGTTCCCCGCACAGGTGCCATGGCGCTGTGTTGGTCGCTTGATAAGATCGGGCCAATTTGCCGGTCTGTGGAAGATACTGCCCTTGTGCTTGATGTGTTAAACGGTGCCCATGTGGGTGACCCTAGTTCACTTGATCATGGCTTTGCCTACAACGGTGTCGCTGCAATCGCGGAAGACATTAAGGTGGGCTATGATCCTGCTTGGTTTGAAGAAGCTACTGCCAGCGATAAAGCTGTGTTGGGCCGTATCCGTGAAATGGGCTTTGAACTGACAGAAATAAAACTGCCTGACCTCCCTTACGGTGCCCTTATTACTACGCTGGAAGTAGAAGCAGCTGCCGCATTTGAAGAGCTAACACTTTCAAACCAAGACGACTTAATGCGCTGGCAAGAAGACCGTGCGTGGCCTAACACTTTCCGGCGAGCACACTTACTTTCCGCCGTTGAAGCCCTGCAAGTGGACCGCTTCCGCCGCAAGATGATGGAAGCCATGGCCACCGTTTACGACGGTATTGATGTAATTGTTAGCCCTAACTTTGCAGGCAGCATGTTGCTAGCCACCAATTATACCGGCACCCCGAGCCTTACCCTACCTGTTGGCATGGAAGAGCGCGGCAATGTACCTTTGACTGGAAACCCACCCCCTGAAAAGCCCCAAACTGTTGCTAAAAACCTACCTCACTGCATCACCTTATGGGGGAATATGTTCCGGGAAGATCAATTGCTGGCAATTGGACGTTTGCTTGAGGAGGGTATACGCTTTAGTGCCACCAACCGACCTAGCCTCTAACGACCTATGATCACCTGCGTTTTAGGTGACATCACCCAGCAACGGGTGGACGTACTTGTCAACGCCGCCAACAATAGCCTGCTTGGCGGCGGTGGTGTTGATGGTGCCATTCACCGAGCAGCGGGGTCAGAATTGCTCGCTGAATGCAAAACCCTGGGCGGATGCGAAACGGGTGCAACTAAAATCACGGCAGGGTATGGCCTTCATGCTGAATATGTAATCCACGCCGTTGGACCAATTTGGCGCGGCGGTGAGGCCGGAGAAGGAGCTCTGCTCGCCTCATGTCACACTAAAAGTTTGTGGCTTGCACAGAATGCACACACGAGTGTCACAGATGTGCGCTTTGTGTGCATTGGCAAAAAGTGGGGCAAGTTTTACGACTGTGAAATCAAAAAACTATTTGGTAAAAACCCAGTTGGCTAGGCGCAAAGCCTTATTCCGCTTGACCCACAAAGGCGAATCGCGTACCTAGCGCAGCATCTCGGCCAAAGAGTCGGGATTTTGTAAAACGATCATAATGATTCAGGGGCATTTGCCTCGAGAAAAACAAGGATAACGATCATGGCTCGCGTATGTGAACTAACTGGTAAAAAGGTAATGGCAGGTAACAATGTGTCGCACGCACACAATAAAACTCGCCGTCGTTTTCTACCAAACCTAACTAAAGCTACTTTGATTTCTGACCTTCTTGACCGCTCTGTAAGCCTGCGCATCTCTACACACGCGCTGCGCTCAGTTGAGCATAACGATGGTTTGGATAATTTCCTTCTTAAAGCGCGCGATGGTGATCTATCTGCTGCTGCATTGAAGCTGAAAAAAGAAATCAAGAAAAAGAAAGCTGCTGCGGCTGCTTAAGCCATTAGGGTTTATAATGAATTTCTAAAACGCCGCGCCTTAAGAAGGTTGCGGCGTTTTTCTATTTGTACAGCTTTAAAGGCCCAGTAATCAGGCCAATGAAATCACTCAACAAAAAAGTATTGCTTACGGTTTCCAGTCAAAAACCAACAGCAATGTCTGTTGCCGCATGCTGAAGTTATCATCTGACATCATATAGAGCCGCACCGTACCATCTGGCAGTGCCTGAACATCTAAGGCCTCCATATTATCAACGGCATAAGGCGGCGCTAGATGCGCTAGTTCCGTCCCTTGTATCACACCTTTGCCGTTAATAGTGGCCGCTGGAATATGCAACACTTTTGCCGACACACCATCAAGCGTTGAATAATGGCGCATTAAAAGAAGTACATCACCGTTAGGCAATGTTGCAGCATCTGTCGGTGAATAGTTTTCTGGAGGTAAAAAACGGCGCACTGCCGCGCCTTTATCGTCAGCAATCCAGGCCGTAAGTGTCGATTGCTGATCAAGACCGTGCTCTGCAAACATAAGAAGTCTACCATCTGAAAGGCGCGTCATTGCTTCTAGACCGCCGTTACTGGATAGCGCACTTAAATCGGTAAATTGATTGTAGATTGCAGACCGATTAGCCCCGCCAATGGTGTCAACTTCCAAAATACGGTGGTTTTGTTCAAACCCAACTAAAAAGCCAGTGTCGGTACGCACCAAGCTTTCTGCGTCATAGTCAGTTTTATCCTTACCGCGAGCCCCTTCCTCGAAAGGGTAGAGCAAGCCTTCAGAAAGTGGGTTTTGGGCAATAATATCAATCTTGGCCTCTAGCCAATCCCCTTTATCATTAATAGCTGTAAGGGATTTTGCCTGTGCCCCAAGCGCCATACCCGACCAGCCGCCAAAATCATCACTTTCAGATGTAAGTGCCCACCCTGCAACATAGGAAAGTGCCCCAACACGGCTAACAGTTGGGTCCTCAGTATGGAGAGCTATCTTTTCAGCTTTAATTACCGCAACGAATGGGCCGTTTTCAATTGCCCGCACCGCCCAGCCACGTCCGACATAACTAGAGACGCCAGCAGCCATAGCTACGCCTAAAATTAAGAGTACAATTACCTTGTTTCGCATTCGAAATAAAACCTTAAACGACTTATCTAGCCGATTTTTCTAGGCTTTGGTGCTATTTCTGAGAAAAGCTCAGCGAGCTGATCTGTCATTGCACCGCCCAATTGTTCAGCATCTAAAATTGTCACTGCACGTTGATAATAACGCGTGACATCGTGGCCAATTCCGATCGCGATCAATTCTACCGGAGACCGCAATTCTATCCATTTTATGACTTGCCTTAGATGATTTTCCAAATATGTACCTGAATTAACAGATAATGTGCTATCATCTACTGGCGCACCATCAGAAATCACCATCATGATACGCCGCTCTTCCGCCCGGCTCATCAACCTATTGTGGGCCCACAATAGGGCCTCACCATCTATGTTTTCCTTCAACAATCCTTCGCGCATCATCAAACCAAGATTCCGCCGCGCGCGGCGCCAAGGACTATCTGCTGTTTTATATATGATATGCCTTAGGTCGTTCAAGCGGCCAGGTTTTTGCGGCCTTCCGGCCTGAAGCCACTTCTCCCGGCTTTGACCACCCTTCCAAGCCTTAGTTGTAAAACCTAGAATTTCAACCTTTACACCGCAGCGCTCCAGGGTGCGCGCTAATATATCTGCCGAAATAGCCGCGATAGAAATTGGCCTCCCACGCATTGAGCCAGAATTATCCAACAGCAATGTTACTACAGTATCCTTAAACTCTGTTTCTGACTCGAGCTTATAAGATAATGGTCTAAGAGGGTCAGTTACCACCCGAGATAGCCGGCCTGCATCTAGCACACCCTCTTCAAGGTCAAAGTTCCAATGTCGGCGCTGCTGAGCCAAAAGCCTCCGTTGCAAGCGGTTCGCCAGTTTTGAAACAGCACCAGACAAATGTGCCATCTGTTGATCAAGATACTTCCGCAGGCGATCAAGCTCTTCTGTGTCACAAAGTTCTTCAGCTTTAATGGTCTCATCAAACTCCTGCGCAAATACTTGATAAAAAGGAGAGTCTGGAATTTGATCGAGGGGCCGGTTTGGCCGCCACGGCACAGCACCCTCATGCTTTCCTTCGCCAGCTTCCGCCTCTGTATCATCTATTTCATCAAGTGCGGCCTCTGAAGATGCATCATCCTCAGCCGTTTCACCTTCACTATCATCGCTAGATTCTGCGCCGTCGCTTTCACCAGAATCGCCTTCACCTTCCTCTCCGTCAGGCTCATTCGGTGCATCACCGTCTCCATCGTCTGGCTCATCGCGGTAATCTTCAGGATCAACCTGATCACCATCCCCGTCGCCTATCAACTGCGAAATGATGCTGCGACTCACAACTGACAAGCCTCGCTGGTCCTCAACTTTATCCTCTAGAGTATCAAGTAGATGGCCGACACTCTCTTCAAGCCATTTACGCTGTCCCTCCACAGCAAGTGCTGCTTCCTTTGGAGCAGCCTCCCCGGTTAAGCGCTCGCGAACTAGCAGGCGCATAACATCAGCCAAACGGCCGTGTTCGTCATCGCTTGGGCGCTGTAAACCAGTCTCTAAAGCACGTTTGCTTTCCAATACTCTCAAATTTGCCTTAGCGCCAGGAAGTTGCCGTGCGCCAACAGCCTCAAAACGCGCCATCTCAACAGCGTCAAAAACTGCACGTGACAAGCTGCCTGACGGAGCCAGTTTTTGATGTAGTTTTGGGTCATGGTGCTTGTGCTTTAAGGCATAAGCATCAGCCTGCCCGCGCAATTCTGCAATATCAGATGCTGTAATCTTATGCGGTAGATGTGGCACACGCGCTTCACCGTCTACCAACCCCGGTACATCTGCTGTGAAACGCACTTCGAGCTTGCTGTCACCAGACACCGCACGTGTGGCACATCCAACAGCTTGCTCAAAGATTTCCCGGTTTTTTTGGCTGCCGTCAGCCATGATACCCAGCTCCCAATGTTTGGCCTTCACTCAAAACACATTAGCCCATCAGTAAATTGGAGCCACTTTCCTTCAGGTCTTCCCCAAAAGAGCGTTGATAGTATTCGGCTACAATCGCACGCTCAGCTTCATCACATTTATTGAGGAAGCTGACCTTAAAGCCAAAGCCAACATCACCAAAAATCTGAGCATTCTGCGCCCAAGTAAGTACAGTACGCGGGCTCATTACTGTTGATATATCACCAGCCATAAATCCCGTACGTGAGAGATCAGCCACGCGCACCATATTCTCAATAGTTTTACGCCCCTCTTCGGTCTGATATCCCGGCTCTTTCGCAAGCATGATATCCGTTTCAATTGAGTGCGACAGATAATTCAATGTCGAAACAATGTTCCAGCGGTCCATTTGCCCTTGGTTAATCTGCTGCGTGCCATGGTAAAGGCCCGTGGTGTCGCCGAGGCCTACCGTATTTGCTGTCGCAAAAATTCGGAATGCAGGGTGCGGACGAATTACTCGATTCTGGTCAAGAAGTGTTAATTTACCTTCCACTTCCAGTATGCGCTGAATAACAAACATCACATCTGGCCGACCAGCATCATATTCATCAAAGACAATCGCAGTGGGGTTTTGCAGAGCCCAAGGCAAGATACCTTCCTGAAATTCAGTAACCTGCTTGCCGTCCCGAAGAACAATTGCATCCTTACCAACCAAATCAATACGGCTAATATGGCTATCCAGATTAACCCTGATTGTTGGCCAGTTTAGGCGTGCAGCAACCTGCTCGATGTGGGTAGACTTACCTGTACCGTGATAACCTTGGATCATCACCCGGCGATTATGGCTAAAGCCCGCCAAAATGGCGAGCGTTGTATCATGATCAAATACATAGGCCTCATCAAGATCCGGTACATGTTCAGTGCGTTCAGCAAAAGCTGGCACTTGCATATCGACGTCTATCCCAAATACATCCCGAACCGACACGGTATTTTCCGGCAGGTTCAAACTCGGCAATTTTTCGGCCGCTACTGCGGTCATGAGGCTACCTCTCGTATAGTGTGACTTTAAATGTGGTAATTAGACCGACATTTCAGCTAAACAAACTTGATCCCAACTATAAGATGGGACACCATCCTTTACCAGATGTACGGCCAAGGAAAACAATTAGTTTTTATTAGCCGCGGTAGAAGTTCTAAGTAAAGACATTGAAGAAAGTAAGGCGATCATGGGCGAAGTCACCAAGCAAATCGAAAAAAGACTAATTGACGCACTTCAACCC
>Ga0316207_10001086_pt1 | contig 36214 bp, 59 predicted proteins | sample 6weekpyrite_MG_FD_204943 | JGI IMG/M metagenome (GOLD analysis project Ga0316207, IMG submission 204943) | Microbial mat bacterial communities from mineral coupon in-situ incubated in ocean water Damariscotta River, Maine, United States -... | ecosystem: Environmental > Aquatic > Marine >... | reverse complement strand
AATATCATTACTCTTCATTCCCCACCCTGCGCCGCCCATGTGGCATAACACTGTTGTAGCAGGATCAAAATTACATACATGTGGAATCCTAAATTGGCAAGGCTCACCCCTTGCTGAATCTCTTATTTTTTTGTTTGCTTTACTTTTCACGCGTAACCCATAGCAAGGCAACAACAACAAATACCGCAACGCATAATCCAAACGTGGTAAATGCTCCGCTTAGCCAAATTGAGGTTTCATATTCATTTAGATTACATGGATAATAACAATTAGCTTTCATTTTGATTCTCCTGTAATTCTTAAACTATTTTCCTGCCAGCTTCTTTCGCTAACATTTAACCGTTTTAATGTTTTATCTATTTTCTTCTGTAGCCCTTCTTTCGTTATAAACTCCTTTGAGCTTGAAACGGTTGTGTGTGCTTTGCCATTAAATAATATTTCATAGTTATAGTTTGACTCTGTTTCGATAATTCTTGATTGGGTATATTTCATAAAGCCTCCCTTGATGGAAATGGAACAGATACGCCAAATTTAGAAGCGGTGTGTCGATTAATAACTTCGTAAATCTCGCTCACTTCTTTTGTGTCTAGCTTGGACGTTGATTTTTTATCTGTCATTGTTTCTTGTACTGTCTTCCAGATTAGTTTTTTTATTAACTCCCCATCCCAGGGTATGTCTATGTCATGTCTTAATGTTTTTCTCACGTCAAACCCTGCATCACTTAAAGCCTCCGCTAGCAAGTCAAAATATTTATGTATTGCATCATTTTGTTTAAGGGTTCTTTGAGTCATAACGAATTTAACTTCCTGCGCTTTCTAATATTTTCATTCTCTTTCTAATCTCAAGAAGTATTCCAAGAAGGTTATCAAGCGTATCTTGATTGACTTCGTTTACTTTTTCTAAACTTTCAATTCTTTTTTCAGCTTCTTCTAGTGTCATTTCCATGTACCTCTATCGTTACTTTTTCTGGCTTTCCCATTTCTTTGCTTAGCTCGATCATAAAATCGGCAAATTCTGGCAAGTGTGTTTTTATTAACTTCCATGTTTCTTGATTAGCCTCTAAAACTCTTTGTTCTTGTTGGCGCAGAAAATTGTGGTATGTCTCCGACATAGTTTTCAAACCTCAGTAAGCAACCGATAAATTTTGTAAATACTGTTCCTAGCGCGCCCTGCCTTTGTTTGCCAATAATTATTTCAGCAATATCTTTGTGAGGGGATTCCTCGTTATAAACCTCATCACGATAGACAAATAAAATAACATCAGCGTCTTGCTCTATTGCGCCTGAGTCTCTAAGGTCTGACATAATAGGTCTTTTGTTTGGCCGCTGTTCAAGGCTTCGATTAAGTTGCGACAAAGCAACAACGGGTACGCTTAGCTCTTTAGCTAAAGCCTTTAGTCCTCTTGAAATATCGCTTACTGTTTCGTTTCGAGTATCACCCGACCCGCTCATTAACTGAATGTAATCAACAACAATTAAATCTAAACCTTTTTCACGTTGCACTTGTTTGGCTCTTAGTCTTAACTCTCCAATTGTTAAGGCCGGTGTTTCGTCGATAATTAGTGGCATTTCGTTTAGTTGTTTCGTAGCTTCGGTTAATCGCGGCCAGTGCTTATCGTTTAACTTTCCGCTTCTAATGAAATTAAATGGGATACTCCCAAGATTGGCTAACTCTCTTTGCGTTAATTCTTTGCCTGACATTTCCATACTAAAAACTAAAGCGGTCTTTCCTTTTTTCGCGGCATCTTCTGCCATGTTTAACGCCAACGAGGTTTTACCCATTGAAGGACGACCCGCAATGATAATTAAATTTGAAGGGTGTAGACCTAGCGTTTTTTCATCTAAGCCGATTAAACCTGTTGACAGCCCTATTATTTCGCCTTTGTTGTTATAGGCTTTCTCAATGTCGTCAATTGTTGAGGATAAGAATTTATTTATTTCTACAGGCTTGGATTTTTCATTGTTTTCTGTTGACAAGTTACTAAGTAAATCTAATGCGGTGTCTAATTTTTCTTCTGTTGGTTTATCTGTTTCGGCTATCTGGTAAATGCTATTACCTGCCGCCATTAGCTTTCTGTTTGTTGAATCTCGCTTGACTATCTTGGCATAGGCTTTTGCGTTTACTGTCGTGGGTACATTTTTACTTAGTTCAACCAAGTATCTTAAATCTAAATTTTTAAGGTTGTCTTGGATGATAAAACAATCAACCTCTTTTCCTTTTTCGATTAATTCTTTACTTGCTGAAAATATAGCTTGATGCTCAGAATTTAAAAAATCATCTTTGTTTAAAAAATCAACTTCATCGAAAATATTGTTATTTACGAGAATTGAACCAATAACGTGTTGCTCTGCTTCTCTGCTCATTTGTAATTCCCTTCGATTATTTTTATGAAGTTTGCAGGTTTTGTGATCCACTCAAGATTCGCCACCCATCCCCTATCATTTTCGCCATGTAGAAATTTTATCGTTTTGCAAAAAGTAAAAAATGATTCCCACCATTCGAGATTGTTTCTAGGTTCTCCGTTTTCGTTTTTGGAGTTCCATATTTTTAATATTTGTTTTTTGCGTGTGTCGGTGAGTTGTTTGCAAGCGGGTAAATCTGAAAGTATTTTGTTTGAAAGATTTTTAATTTTTTCGTAAGGGACTAGTGTTTTAATATCTTCTCTTCTCTTCTCTTCTTTAGGTAACGCTGCTGGCGTTACTTTTCCGTTACCTTTTTCATTGACCTTATTTTTGTGTTTAGCCTGTCTTTTAGCGGTTAAAGCGCGTTTTTTACCTGTTTCGCCGTTGTGTCTTTCAAAGTTTGGAACCTCTAAACCGTCATCTGTTTGCACCAACCACCCTGCATCAACCATTGCATCTGCAAAACCTATAACGCTAGTGATACGATTTATCAACGTTTTGGTAACGGTGGGAGCGTTACCGTTTTCAGTGTGTTGATCGAACCAAGCCCATACTCTAAATAGCTTTCCGAAAGCCGCATCAGGGTCTATATCGAAAGCTTCTGCTATAGCAAAAACTTCTGGTTTGTCAGGAGTTGTTAACTCCATCTTGATCCAATCACCTGCCATTTACATTCCCGCTTCACACACTAAATTTATTATTATCCTTCGTTCCTTATTCGCTTCCTTGCGTACTTACATAATTCTATTAAATTTATTATCTTGTAAATATCCCGTTAATCGCCTAGGTAGTTTGACCTAGGCAAAACACAGCTACCCCACTCCTATCTCTAGCTGTTGGTATAGTTTTCGTTCTTCTATTTGTTCTAATAATTTTTTACGCTTAGGGTATAAATACATCCACTGCCCTACTGCGTTATTGCCTGTAAGCTCGGCAATCATTTCAAACCAATGACTAGGTATGTATCGAGATCTAAATCCCTTGCCGATAGCCTCTTTCTTCTTTTCAATTAAATCGTTATTTAGAATTGTGTTAAATGCGCCTGCTGTTAATCCAAACGCATCAGCCCATGAGTCGAATTCGTGACTGACTAATGACTGACTCAAAGATAATCTAAAAGCTGCTTGTATAGTTGGACAGCTTAGAACTACCTCATTAGGTAGGTCATTTATTGTTGTTGGCTTTACCTTGTGTAAGCCAAAATTAATTTCCTCATTAAATTTATTCATAATCCTTTGCCTTTGTTTGCTTTGATTTGCTTAGCCTTCCTAGCTAAAATTTTTTTAACTTAACTTTTTGGTTCACGAAAAATGCGAGAAACATCAGCCCTTAATACATGCCTAGATATGCCTGTTATCTTTTCAACGTCTACAACCCGACTTAAAGGTACCTGTTTCCACTTACCTACGGCTTGCCCTGTAATCGGTGGCTTTAGGTTGGTTAATTGTCTCGCCATTTCTGACTTATTTACTTTTTCAAATATTTTTTTAATTTTCATAAGCGCAATTATAAACCCTAGGTTGGATATGTCAAGCTATACTCCAACCCAAGCATTAATAACCTTAAACCTTGGTATGTTGAAATGTTAGCGTTCGCTTGTCAGACTTCGGGTATGAAAAAAGAAATATCTCCAGAGCTTTCTGCTAAAGCAAAAAGAATCACCGAAGCAATGAGCCGAATCGAAGGCTCTAAGTCATCAATTGCGCTTGAGGTTGGTGTGTCAAACCAAGCCCTTGGGCAGTCAATGAATAACGGTAAGCTAGGCTATGAGAAGCTATCTAAACTAGCGAAGTTAGCCCACCTTAATCCTGATTGGTTAGCGACAGGCAAAGGCGAGAAAGAAGCCTTAGAGTCTTTAAAGGGGCTTGATGTGAAAAGGCTTGCTAGGATAATGGATGCTGTAGACAGAATAGCTGCCGAAGGTGATTATTCTAGCGTCGTAAAGTCTGCCGCCGTTGCTTATTTCTACTCTCTTGAAGAAGATGAGCCTCCCAAAAAGTCGGTTGTGTCCTACCTAGATGTACACAAACAGCAAGAAAAGCTATTTTAATTGCATTCTGCACCGGCGCTCGTAAACTCTTTGAAGCGCCTGATTAAAAAACGTACAATCCCTACTCCGAATTAGCACTTCCATAAATACGTTATGAGGTTCGTATGGATGACAAGAAGATGCGGCAGGTAATATCGGTAGCTCAAGAACAAGAAAAACAAAGCGCGAACGACCCCGCAAATAAACAGCAATACAGTATGAAAGATATTATTAAAACAGCTATTACGGTTGTTCATATCGCTATTTCTGCTGTTTTGTTTCTACACTTGATGCACTTGGACGCAGAAGTTAAGCGTGTCTCAGATGAGCAGATACGCCGCACAACAGCTATTGAATTAATTACTAGCGACCACCTCAAAAAATAACCCTCCTTAATATGCAGTAAGCCTTAGGGTTTATTTCGATCTTTTTTTAAACCTTAAACTTGACTATATCAAACCTTAGGTTTATACTTGTTTCAAATCAAAGAAACGAGGTCAACATGTCATATATCAATCAAGCAGTATCCGCGGTGTTCGATCCAGTACGTGAAGCTGACAACTATTACGACAGAGAAGAACAAAAAGCTGAGGCGTATCGACGTGATGTTAAAGATCAATACGAAGACCTGTTGCACGATAAAGAAGAAATAGAAACAGTCATTAATGAAATGGAATTCACCACAGAAGAAAAAGAACTTTTAGAAGACTTTTTAAATAACGATCATTCTTCACTAGGTACTTTCTTTGTAAAGAAGATAACAGAAGGTCTTTACTCTACCGCTGAGTTCTTGGTTTTAGATAGATGAGCCTAGCAAAAATAATATACCTGGATGACAAGGATACTATTTTAGAAAAAAAGATAGACCGCGCTTTTAATGCTTTTTCAAATGCAAGCAGTAGAGAAGAAATGGTCGAGGAGTATCTAGAATTTAAACGGCTTCTCGATCAAAGAAGTGAAAGGCAAATATTGAAAATGGAAAGACTACAAAACTTGAGGGCAAAACAATGGCAATAATTGAAATATTAAACAGACTTTTAAAAAGCGAATCAAGAGCAAACAACATTGAGGCTCTTGAGGACACTATTACTTACATTGAAAGCCAAGACGATGTTATTAAGTCGTTGAGAGCTTATAACGAAGTATTAGTAAAAAATAACAGTACCTTAAAGAAAGACAAACAATGCTTAGAAGGCCGCGTATCAACGTTAGAGAAATCAATCATTTCTTACGCTGAAAGTGAAATAGAGGAACGTTGCGCGTGAAGGACTTAAAGAATTATCGACGATCTAAAATTCAAAAATTATTCGATTGGATTTTAAGATTAAAAAAACGTGATTACTTAGTGAGGTTAGGACGATGAGTGAGTTAGCAAAAAAAGATGAGCTTCTAACAGTTAATACGGATGATGCCATTATTCAAATTATCGGGCAAATGGCAACCGACCCAAATTCTGACGTGGATAAAATGGAAAGAATGTTGGCTATGCACGAGCGCGTACTAGACCGAAAGGCGGAAGCCGAATTTGCCCAAGCAATGACAACGGTTCAAGGAATGCTACCAAATGTAGTAAAGGATGCTGACAACACTCAAACAAGAAGTAAGTATTCAACACATGAGGCCATATCAAAAGCAATAAAACCTGTTTACACGAAAGAAGGGTTCTCCATAACTTTTAGTGAAGATGCTAGTCCCAAAGAAGGGCATATAAGGATTATCGGCATACTTAGGCATAAGTCAGGTCATTCCGAAACACATCATCTTGACCTACCTATAGATACAACAGGTATACAGGGCAAAACAAATAAAACAGGGATACATGGAACAGGATCAACCTATTCGTATGGTAGGCGTTACCTCACATGTATGATTTTTGATGTAACAACAGGTGATGATAACGACGGAAACGTAGAGCTTGAATTCATAACTCCAGAGCAAGTTATCATTTTAGAAAAATGGATTCAAGAAACAGGCTCAAATGAAAAGGCTTTCTTACAGTATTGCGGTGTTAGCGCGTTAGCTAATTTGTCGGTCAATAACTTTGATAAGGCATTAAATGCTCTAAAGTCAAAAGGTAAAGCAAAATGATTATTTTAGACGTAGAGCAAAATACCGATGAATGGTTTAAAGCGCGGATGGGCATCCCTACAGCCTCAAGCATGGATAAAATACTTACTTCCACAGGCAAGCCAAGCACACAAAGCAAAGCTTATATGAATAAGTTATTAGCTGAATGGTATACAGGTGAGCATGATTCTATTAAGCAAAACGAATGGATGGAGCGCGGCCATGAATTAGAAAGCGAGGCGCGTTCACTCTATGGGTTTATGTTTGACTGCGAACCTAAGCAAGTGGGTTTAATTTATAAAGACGATAGAAAATTAATATCTTGCTCTCCTGATGCGTTGATAAATAACTCAGTTGGGCTGGAAATCAAATCACCAGCCCCCCACACGCACATCGAATATTTATTGAATAACAAATTGCCGACAAAATACAAAATACAAGTACAAAGCTCTTTGTATGTAACTGGTTTTGATAAGTGGGTATTTCAATCTTATCACCCCACTATGCCGCCTTTAATTATTGAGGTGGGTAGAGATGAAAAATTAATAAAGTTAATAGATGAAGCAAGTAATAATTTTATAGATGAAATGCTAAAAAAGCGCGAACAACTTAAACAACTACGGGAAGCAGCATAAAATGAAACTAGGATTAAGCGTAAAAATTAATGTCAGTAAGATTGATAAAGAAAGACTTTTTAATGGAGAGAAAGGTACTTACTTAGATCTAACAACTTTTATTGACCTTGATAACCCAGGCGAATATGGCGACCACGGATTCATATCTCAATCTATCTCGAAAGAAGAAAGAGCCAATGGAGTGCAAGGCAACATTTTAGGAAATGTGAAGGTTTTTTATCGAGATACTAATAACAACTCTGGCGGAGCAGCGCAACAAGCGCCCGCGCAAGAAAACTCCTTCGATGACAAGATCCCATTTTAGGTATGACCTCCGCCCCAGTTCCTAGTCTGGTTAAACAAAACTAGGTTTTTAATTATGAAAAAAGAATTTATAAAAGAAACATTGTTTATATTATGGCTAGCGTTGCCGGCGATTGTTCTTTGGGTTGTTTTCGGTTTAATTATTTATTTAGGTGCTATATGAGTGAAGTAGACGCAATCGTTGAGAATGATTTTCCAGATACATTATACGTCAGCGCTAATTGGGATATGGAGAGTATTCCAGACTTAACAAGAGATAATTTTATGTTTTTAGTAGAGGATCATAACAAGTTAGTTTGTGTGATAAAGAAATTACAGAGAGCATTAGAGGATATTAAACAATGAGCGAATCAGAAAGATTAGAGAAGATTATTAATGACTGTAAAGAAGCGTCAGCTAAATGTGACGCAGTAGTAATCAAAGCACAGCAAGAGCTTGGAAAGCTGAAGGAGTGGCCGCAGAAGGGGGACAAAATTTGGTTTGTTGGGGGTGAGGGTACTATATGGAGTCGCACATACGATGATGACTATGCGGATAGGGGTTACTTAAAACAAGGCCGCGTTAAGCGCACCAAAGCCGAAGCCGAATGGCACAGAGACCGTGAACAACTTGAAGCCCCTAAGCTACAAGTATTATATGAGCTTAAGATGTTTGCGGATGAGTTTAACGGGGATTGGAAGCCGGATTGGAATGATTCTAGTCAGGGGAAATGGGGTCTTTTCTTTAACCATAGGGCTAATAAGCTTTCCCCTCATGATTGCTACCGTATGCAACACGGTAGCCCCGCTTACTTTAAATCCGAACCTACTAAACAACTCCGCGAGAAGTTCGGCGATAGATTAAATATTTTATGGGGTGTGGAATGAGTGAACTTATCGAAGACGCTGAAAAATATTTGCGAGCCTTACCGCCTCGCATGGATGGAAGTAGAGCCGAGATTATTATTAGGCTGTTGGTAAAAGGAAATGTAGAACAACAAGCCAAGATAGATAAGCTTGAGAAGGCTTTAATATTATCAAGGGGTATGTTTACAGCTAACGGTATGTATCCAGAACATACTTTTGAAGTTATAGACGAAGCCCTAGCAGAGCTAAAACAATGAAACCAGAGACTTTAAAAAAGATAGCGGAGAGGATGGATTACGCTTGCAGGATAGAGAAAGCAGGTTATAACGTAGAGCGAGTTGTTCTTGTAAAAAAATCCAATGCAGGAATATATGTTGAAGCTGTATTCAACCCACGCGAAAACGCTGAACAGTTATTAGAGTGCCAAGATTTTTTTGAGATTGGGGTTAGCAAAACAGAGGACTGGGAAAACAACGAATACTGGTTAGCTTCGGCTTATCTAAAGAATAGCATCGAAGAAGAAGGCAAAACAATCACAGAGGCCGTGATGAATTGTATAGAACAGGTAATTGAACAGGAGAATAACTAATGGGATTTAATTTAGAGATGTTTTTTGATGAGTTGCTGCGGGACGTTAAGCGGCTTGACATTGGCAGTGTAAATATTGGGGACGATATAGAAAAACTTATAGAGGTAATTGAGCATCAAAAAAATTATGCCAAAAAGTGCGGTCAATTAGATTAAACAATCAATGGGGTGAAGCAGCTTGGCTAAACATCTTGAAACCGCACAAAAGCACTCGACACGCCGCAGAGATGGGCAGAGTGGCCGCGAGCAATAAAGCGCATTTGCGGCTGTGGAACCCCACCCAATAACAGGGTGAAGCCCTGAAGGAGAGAGAAAGTGGAGTTATATCAAATAAGTCTTAGAGGCCACAAAACGAATATCTCTAAGCTTGTTAGTGAAAACGAGAAATGTTACGCCTCCCTCAAAAATAAGGGCACGATGTACGCTAGACAAGTAAAGGCTCTCGGTGATTTGCATAGGCAAGTTAAAGATATTTATATGAGCGCGCCAAAAGATGTCGAGTAATACAGTTAATAACTAAAGGTGATTTATGAGAGAAGAAGAAGCTAAAACTAAATGGTGTCCTCATGTTAGATTGGCTCAAGTTGAGAATGGAGAGGTTAGAGGATTTTTTAACAGATGGTTTGGCCGATACAACTCATCTGAGTTTTCACCAACAAAAGAAGTGTGTAACTGTATAACCTCCGACTGCATGATGTGGGCTTGGGATAACACAGCAGTAGAAAACCCAAAAACAAATAAATATGAGGCCTTACCTGATAATGCTAAGACAGGTCATTGCGGTTTGATTAACAGGTAATAACTATGAGTGAATCAAAATATATTTTAATTTATCCATTTAAAACCAGAAGTGAAGCGTTCGATGTGGCAAATAATATTTACGACTCATTAATGTGGGATAGAGGTCAAGCCTATCCTATTGACGAGATACCTTGCCGCATTATTCCAGTCGAAGATTTTAATAAGCAACAAGCCACAATAGACGAACAAAAGAAAGAGATTGAGCAGTTAGAAGTGTCTAACAATGAATACATACGTGAAATATCTCGGTTGAATGGCGTTATTAAGGAGCAACAAGAAACAATCGGAAAGCAGAGGCGAGAGATTGCGTTAGCTTTTGATGTTATCCACTACGCAGACTCTATTATTGGATGCTTACGCGAACACTATTACGGTAAAGCAGAGGCGTTGAGCGAGCGCATCCATAAATATAAAACACTAAAGAGTAAGCAATGAGTGATGAAGATAAAAAAGAATTGATGATGATTATCTCAAAGTTTGAAGGTTATTTATGGGGCAGAAAAATCCATGATGAATACATAAACACTCAATTAGACCGCGCAATAGCGTTGCTCCAAAAAGAAAATGAGTTACCTAAAACCATAGAGGATTAAGGGATGAATGCAGACGCACTAAAAGCCGACATTGACGAAACTATGCGAGAGATTTTAGAAGAGTTAAGAGAGATAGCGAGACTTCAACGGCTAATCGATAGAGGTAGCGAAGCTGTTGTAAAGAAATCTCGCGCTATTATTAAATTAGAGCAAAGTATATTGGACATGGAAAAATGAAAGAAATATTTAAAAAAAATGATATAGGTATGCTGTTATATGATGAGCTGATTACGCGGTATGGCGTTACTTTAAATATGAAAGAGCTTGGTGAGGTGCTACATTACACGCCTAAATCTATTAATACATTAATATCGGCAGACAAATTCCCAGTAAAAACCTTTACGGTTAGGCGTAGACGTTTAGCCGACGCACGTGATGTTGTTAATTATTTAAACCGTCAAAGGTCAACTGCTTCCTAATTTTTTATGTAAGTGTTCTGAGGATAGTTGGGTGTATTTTTTAAGGCTTTGCCAATTAGAATGCCCTGATATTGCGGCCACTTCCTGAATCTCCAAACCCATTTCAAACCATCTCGAAATAGCCTCATGCCTTAAATCGTGTAAAGTTAAGTCTTTAATATTGCAAACATCCCTTACTCTGCCAAATGCTTGAGAGATTGAATCAGGAGCCATACTAAATAGAGTTTCATTATCAGGCATTAAGCTAACTATCTGCATTGCTAAATCACTTAACGGTATAGTTCTACCCTTCTTTCCTGTTTTCCAATCAGTTTTACTTTTAGGGACGCGCATTGTTCGAGCGTTAAAATCAATATACTCTTTAGCTGCCCTTGCTAGCTCCCCTCGCCTTAATCCTGTCTCAATGGCAAACAAAATAATATAATCAATTACCGTTTCATTGGAGTGCTTTACACAAGCAAGACTAAATAATTCATCTGGACTTGGTCGCCTATCTCTGCCCTCTTCTGCTTCTAATGCCCTTGTTTTTGAGATTAACTGTTTAGCTTCTGGTATTGGGTTTCGACAAGGCATCTCCAATATAAGATTTATATCAGAAATAATTGAACCCCAGGAGGTTAAGGTTCTTTTGATGGTTGAGGATTTGTAGCCTTCCTCAGCTTGATCTTTTGCCCAATCTAAAATCTGTTTAGGCAATAAGTTATCAGGGTGATAACCACCGAAGTACTCAATTAATTTATTGGCTCTTGATCTATCTCTAGGCTCCGAAGATTCAGCACGAATAGATATGCACTTTGTCACCCATGATTCTATCGCATCACTTAAAATCCAATCCCTCGTAACAGGTTTATTTTGTAATTGGTTTATCTCGAATGATAGCTCTAGCTCTTTAGCCCATTGTGAAGCTAAAGATTTTTTTGAGAACGTTTTACATTTAGTTGGATGACCTTTTTTACGGACAACAGCTTGGAATTTTCCGTTAGGTCTTTTTGTAATGACCGCCATACCATCTCGCTACACTGTAAATTAAAACTCAGTGTAGCGGTGGTGTAGCATATAGGCAAGATATAAATTTAATTGCTTATATTTCAACTAGTTAGGAGAGTGAAGTTTACCCTTGTAAGGGCGATGCTCTCCCAGCTGAGCTAAGCACCCAAGTTACTGTTTTAAAAGGCTTTTACTTGGTATTTACGCCCTATTTACTGCTACATTCGCTACAAATTATATCTTTTAATATCAATAACTTGCTTTTTAGCTAAATAGCTCGGTGTAGCAATAGTGTAGCGAAATACCGTGCTACAGTGTCAGTGTAGCGATTTGTTCAGAGCGCGAATCATACCAACATTTTAACGGCAATCAAGCCCTAATGCAGATTAATTTAAGCTCTTAATAACAAGGTGAATTAACATAAAAAAGGAAAGGCTCAATATTCGACTTTTATTCCCTGTTCACCCCTCGGGGCAGTTATTTTTATTGCAGCTTTTGAGCCTGTACGGATAACATTGGCCTGGTTAGTTAGAGGGAGGCAAGGAGCACCATCTCAGTTTTACAAAGCAATTTCCAGAAACCCGCTTCCTAGCCTTTTGTCCCATCAGCTACAATCCAGTCAACCTCCGACTGGTTAAAAAATGGGACGCTCAAACATATGTTTAACATATTACCCTCCGTGCTTGAGAACCCTATTCAGGGACATTTTGTACGCTAAGTACAACTTAAGTATTGGAATAAAAATGCTAAATTTCAAGAGTAGCCTTATAATTAAGTTATGAAATACATCGCACTACTTTTGCTCTCGTTTAACGCTTACGCCCTATCAGAAAGGGAGCATCAAGACGCTAATTGCATGGGTCAAAAAGAAGTTGTTATTAAAGGTGGGCGAATAGACTGCTTAACCGATACACATGCTATTGAGTATGAATTCGCTAACAAGTGGAAAGACGCGATAAGCCAATCAAGGTGGTATGCCCTTCAAGCAGGCAAGAAGGCAGGAATAGTTATGATTCTAAGGAAAGAATCAGACAAGAAATATTTAGAGTACTTACGAGAGTATCTATCAGGTTATGATATGTATATTCGAGTTTGGGTGCTAAAGGATTATTAGCTCTTAATTCCGAAAGACTATATTAGGAAATAATACCGTTTTTTCCTAAACCACGCCCATTAAAAGCCGCCTAAGTGCCGAGATAAAGGCCGCTTAGCCTGTTTTTTTTGTGCCATTTCAACGACAAAATAACCCGACCAAAAACTTAACTTTACTAAATATTAGTAGAGCCGAACTTCTTTGGCCTTAAAAAAGGAAATTTTAAAATGTTAGATAAAATCATAAAAGTGCTCTTTATCATTAAGAGTATATTTTCATTGGCCTATAAGATATTAACAGCTATTAACCAAATGCTGTTGATTTACGTTGTGGCGAATTTGTTATAAACCGATACCACTAACCCGTATATGGGGTATACTCAGGTTATGTCCAAGAACAATATTGTTATTACTTGGATTGAAGCTTTAGGGAACGAGACTATTCAGGAGTCTTTAAACGTCTTGAATAAGAAGTTAAAAACAAAATATAACTTATCTCGTTTAGGTGATTGGCGCAGAGGATACAGGCCAATACCTCCCAAGGTTTATAGGCTAATGCTTGAGCAAGCTATTCAACACGCTATAGAAAAGCATGGCGGTACGATGCCTAAAGTAAAACTTAAAGCTTTAATTCGCTCTCTTCTTCCACCTAATAAGTAATTCATTCCGACCAACACCACATTTGGCGTACATCAAATTGAGTGTATATTAACCACTTTGTAAGCATCACCCTACAAAAAAACAGTGAAAATGTGAAATATTACCAAAACAAAATTTAGTCCTTGTAAAGTAAATATTCCACAATTACAGTGTTAACAGATTCGCTTTTTTGGGATGTTGTAGCTGAGGGATGGATTAATGAGGGCTGTATTTTTAAGTTGTTTTTGCTTGTTAACTTTACTAATGATTAGTATTTTATCGTTAATCTAAGGAAGGATTGAGGTGTGTATTTATTCTTGTGTTAACTGTATTCTTTTGGCTGCGCTAGGGGCGCTAGTAATTTATTATACCCTCATTTCTGTTCGCCAAAAATGATTACAATCCTCACATACTCGGCAATAATAAAGGATTTTAGTTTTTAACCTCTGTCCTCTTGGTCGAGTGTTTTTACTCCCACATGCTTTACAGGCTAACTTATCTTTATTCTCTAATACGCCCATGTGTACCGTCTGAGGCGCATAAGAACGAATCTTTTTATAAACCTCTTCTAGTAATTTAACGTCCTGTTTACAGTACCGTATCATTTTATTTAGGGCTTTTAGGTCTTTATTAAGGACATCAACCCATAACTGAAAGCCACCCGTTTCAACTTTTCTACCGAGACTAAAGAAGTCGCCAAGATAGTCTAACTTGTGAGAGTTAATATTAAACACTCTTCTTGATTGCTTGAGTGTGTCAATGGTTGTTATATCTTCCAAAGGGGGTAAGGAGTGGTAAGCCAAGCGACCATTTATAAACTTCATGTCGTATTGGTCGCCGTTATGCCCTATAGCAACATCGGCTTGATTGATAACTTTTGAGAATTCTTTTAATAGTTTTTTATCGTTTTGGTTATTGCCCCAATCAAGGGAGTGTACCGTTCTATCCCCTAACCATTTATAGCAAATACAAATTATTTTTCTTTCGTCGATTATATTTTGAGGAGTTAAGTTTATTTTTCTACCGACTCGCCACGAATAAACGACATTAGGTGACGACTCTATATCTAAAAAAAGTACTTTAGAGTTCAAGGACATCGATTCGCCCTCCAGTGTATAAATCTCGTTTTCTAGCTGCCTCGATAGCTTCTTTTAAGGTAAAGCCTGAATCTAGCGCCGACAAAGCGTAAGGTGCGCCACTTCCAATAGCGTAATACTCTTCCTCATGTTTTATGGGGTGCTCTGACTCATAAGTAAAAATACCCTCATCAGTAAGCACTAAAGCAGTCGAATCGTTTAAGTCTAAACCTAAATCTCTATCCTGGTACCACGCCACAAACCTCGATAAATCCTCTGCATCTCCAGCGATACCGATTATTGCGTTATCAAGTTTGATAATCTTTTTGATGTACGTTTTTATTCCATTATCATCACACAGTCGGTCGGCTGCCATCTCTGTTTTAGTGCAGCATATAGAAGTCATTTACATTCTTTCCTTATCTCAACGGTTGGTAGATTATCAAATAAGGCTTGGTATTCTTTAGGCGCTTTCATAACCTCTGAGTAATTCATGTAAACAGCTTGTTCGTTATCAATTAAAACCATTTTGTCGTTATGTCCACAAAAGAATATTAGGATGATAAAGCTCATTGTGATGCCCTAATAATCGCTCTGTGTTCTTTAATGGAGCCTCTACATAATTGGTCTTTAACAGCGAGCTTTCTTAAAGCTGTTAGGCACTGTGTACACTCAGATAAAGCGTTTAGTTCTTGTTGTGATAGTTTTGGGTAACTGGGTAGATTGGGGAGAGGAAGGCTTGAGGATACTGTCGTGCAACTAGTTATCGTTAAAAGAAGAGAAATCGTTATTGCTAATTTTAGCTTTAACATTGTCTAATTCCTTGTTGTTAATTTCTTTAATCTCGTTTAAATTCTCATACGCTTTTATTTTTATTTCTTTTGCTTTGTTTTCTGCTTCGTCTTTGGCTTTTGAGTACCCCATAAACCAAACTTTCAATAACGCTAATAGAAAAGCACCTGCAATTGCGAAATAGATTTTTAGCTTAATCATTTTTCGTTTAATGGTTGCGTGGTAACTTTTCGCAATACAGCAACAACTACACCAACGCCCATAAACACAAGGCCGTAGCTATCACCTATCTGTTCTTTAACCATCGGTAAGTTTTGTTCTATAACGCCAAATGCAGCAAGCAAGTAACTAAAATTCATTGTTTTTGATTTAAACATTTTGATATTCTCCTGATTCCATTGTCATGGCTAATTCAATTGCTCTATGCCCTACTTGTTCCGACCACTTACTGTTAAGCATTTCTTGAGAAGCAGTTAAGTAGTCTTTTGCTTTAATCGCGTTAATTGTATTTTTAAATTTCTTAAATCGAGTGATTCCAAGATTGAAAATCATATTTAAAATAACGCTTTGTCTTGCTTCGTTTAAACCTTCAAACCAATCAAATTGCTTAACATCATTTTTAATTGTTGCTATGTCTTCATCGAGCATGAACATTGCTAGCTCATAAGAGATTGGCCTTTCTAAGTTTCTACCTACGCCCACCGTTAAAACGCCTACTGTATCGGTGTAAGGTGTTAGCTCTAATCCTTCATGTCGAATTAGTTGGTCTTTTAAGCTCATTGCTTGTCCCAATGCTCAACGATGAACCTACCTATCCACATCAAACCAGTAACAACCATCACCCCAAGCGTACCGATAGCAGAGAGCTTAAACTTTTCTACTCTTGCTTCTTTGCGTTCTTCTTTGCGTTTCAATAGCTGTATAAATTCGTGGTCATCTTTATGGTTTTCACTTACACCATGAGCAGCTTGTACTGCATCCTTAATAACCTCTGTTAATTCTTCCTTGCTTAGGTCAGGCATTTTCATCTTCTTCTATGGATTTTTTGCAGTGATTAGGGTCGATTTTATTCAGGAAATAGCAAATAAAATGGCAAAACTTACACCTGTTTTCTCTAACATTCTTGCCCATAACGCTTGAGATTGTTTCGTCAGGGTTGCCGAAGTTGTTAAAAACGGTAAAGAGATTGAACAATGGGCTTAGTAAGACGTTAAAAAACTGGTCTATAGATATGAGTATATTTAACAAATATTGCTTCATGAAGCCCCCTATTAGGTCTTATGGTGTCTATGGGTTGAGTTTAAGGATTTAGCGTTAGCTCTATTCCTTATATATGTATAACTTGTGGGTAACTATGTGGATAGTTTGCTGTTGACGTGGGGCGTGTCAAAAGCTAGAGTTTGGGAATGAACAATAACGTGCTTAGAGCGATAATCCTTTTAACCAATGTGGGCGTAGTGGCAACTACTGCAGCCCTTGTACATTACGGTTATAAATATGGTGGCGTAGGGTTTTTGCTAGGCTTTATTGTTGCAGCGGTGCTATTCCATGTTGCTTACCGGCTAGAGCATGGTAGGTGGTGGGAATTCTAAGGTGCCACCGCTCCACTCTGCATTTCAGTATTAAGCATTAATGAGTCAATTAAAACTCTCTTTTGCTTCTCATTCATCATTGGCGCCATCTTTTGGATTTCATCTAAAATAACTTTATTATTCGGTGCACCTTGCGTAAACAAAGTTTTACCTAATTGGTTGCCCATCACTTCGTCAGGCACTTGTCTACCTGACGTTAAATCCCTAACAGCATTTGCTGCATAGTCTTTTATTCCGCTTGGAGCACTATCATTCAACAGTAAATCTTTTTTAGCGGCCTCTCTAGCTGATGTTTGTGATCCTTTTAGTACTTCGTTCCGCGTTACAGCAAAAACACTATCCTCAATATCGAGCTGCCCCATGAATGTATTAAAAGATTCATCATCAGGAAACGCACTTCTTAATCTCTCTCTTAATAAAGGCGCGCTTAATCGTCTTGCTGCGTTGTTTCCTGCGTTAACAGATAACAACTTATCTCTAAGGACTTTAGCGGAACCAACCACAAAAGCTTCTTTTTCTGCGTTAGACATAGTTGAAACCATGCTAGACATTTCATCGAAATCATCTTTAAGAATATTCTTGCCTAATTTCATTGCATTTAAGATACCGGACTCAGTACTAAAAACTCTTCGCGCCTCTGCGTAGCCTGGTACTGCCGTATCGACATAATCGACTAACTCATTCTTTAAGTTAGAGAGCGTTCTTACTTTGTCGCCTTGATTTGCTTTTATTGCTGCGCCTATCTTGTCATCAAGAGAGCGTTTAGCATAATCAAATAATTTATAGTTAACCCAGTTTCCAGCACCTACTTTATCTTTTAGAGCAATACCTTCATCGGCAGCTTTTCTTGCGCCAGCCCTAAGTGCGGCACTCATTGATGGTCGGTCAAGCATTTCAAATAGATCGTCAGTTATTTGGACTTGAGAGCCTTCAATTTTTTTATACAATGGCGCGGCTTGCTCGGAACGGCGCGAAATAATATTTTTTGTTTCCGTAAATACTTTCTTGTCTCCCCCAGTAAGCTTTCTTAATGAAGGAAGCATTCTATTAACTGCTGTTTTAGCTCTGTTCTCTAAAACGCTCGTGCCAAGTGCTTTTGCTTTGCCAGGGTAATTCACTGCTGCGCCAGCTAATGCTTGGGTGTTAGCGCCCAAATCAGAAATAGTTGCTGCGTAAGGAAGCTCTTTTAATTTATCGGCAGCTAACTTCGGAGTGAGGCCATCACGCTCTAAAGCTTGAAAGACCGCCTGATTTGCTTTAGTTATTGGGTTTTTAAACTGATTGCCAATCCATTGGGCGGGCTGTTTTAGAGTAGAGCCTATTAAGGGCAGACCTAAACCAAGAACTGTCCCAGCGGCAGCACCTATACCAGCATCAGGTAATCTTTCTTTTGTGTTACCTTCTGCTCCACCAAATGCTGCAGTACCGCCAGCTAATCCACCCATTAAAGGGAATTGAACCATCTTAGGTAAATTTAAAACACCTCGAGGAATGTGTTTTGCTATTCCATAACCTGTCGCTAACCCTCCAGCTAATTTTAACCCTAAATCTTTGGCTGGATTTTTATCGGCATAATCTTTTTGTATGTTTCTTGTATAGTCAGTTACAGAATCTTTATCCATTCCAAGTAGACCGCCCACACCCCCTATTACTTCGTCTATAAAACCAAAAGATGCCCCATCTAATACAGATAAAGAAGGTGCTAGTGCTTTAGGTTCATTCCCTGATGGAAGTGTGCTCGCATGCTTCCTTAAAGAATCCATAATACCTTTAGCTGCTTCGGGAGGCGGCATTTTACCAGCAAGAATCCAACTACCCTTTTCGTTTGGGTTACCGCCGATATATTTATGACCGTCTACAATTGTACCTACTTCCATTGTCTCTCCCACGGCTTGCCTGTATTTTGAGTTGGGTTCAAAGGTTGTTGCTGGTTAGCTCTCCAGTCTTTCCCGTGTCTTTGTTCTGCTCTTTTTCTAGCCTCATCAAGCTTTTTCCTGACTATTCCTAGCTGACTAATCGTTGGATTTTCTTTAGAGAAAAATTGTTGAGCATTTGCGCTCATACTGGTTGGATCTTGTATTACTCTTTCTATTAACTCCATATCGGGGCCAGCTAATACGCCTAGTTTAGCTAACTCTTTAAATTCTAACTGTAATGCTGCGTAAGCAGACGTTAGCTCGTTGAATTTATTTGGATCGGTAAACCTCTTGCTAGGCAACATAGCACCAGTTTCTTTAACAATACCTTCGTATGTATCTAATGCGCTTCCCATTGCACCAAGCGTTTCACTTTCTTTTCTAGCCTCTGTTAATTGTTGAGGGCTAACAAAGTTGTACCCGCTTCTGCCTGCCTCCTGCCATGTAGACCCAATTGGTGGCATCTCGCCTTTAGAGTTTCTCATTTGTTGCGCATCTGAGGCGGTAATATGCTTGCTACCCATATTTATTTGGGTTTGAGGTTTTCGCAAAATACTACCCATTAGATCTTTATATTCAGGTGTACCTTGTTGGTAACCCATTGAGAATATATTTTGCATCAATCCTGTTGGCTCTGGTTTAGCGATTAAACCTTGTTGGTACTTTTTTTGATCTAAACCTAAGCGGTCACGACTAACATCAAGCGTGCCAGTGTTATATGCGTTTCTATGTTTGGCTTGCTCTTTATCAAAAGCTAATCGCTGCTGCTGGTTAATAAAATTAAAGATTCCCATATCACCCCCAAGGTAAGCCGTTACGCTGATTGGTGTTACTTGATCCAGTTGAACTATTAAGAACAACTGGCGCGTTTATCATAGAATTAAATCTATTTAAGTTATTCCAAGGCGAGTCTAATTTTTGTTGTTCCATTCCTTGTATTTGACCGCCAACATTTTGCAGTGTATTCGCTTTAAATAAACCCATGTTCTGAACAGTAGGCGCAGAGTTAATGCTTTGCATCATTGTGTTTAAGCCTTGTCCGTATGCGTTGTTATACATGTTTGATGTAATGTCGCCGACTGAGTCCATATAAGAACGTGCTGCAATACCATCAGCAACACCGTGTCTGCTCGATCCATATTGCCCAGAGGCTATTGCCTTGTCTTCAATGTTAGATAAAACATTTTCTTGATAGTTTTGTGTTAAAGGGCGAATAGCTGAATTAACGGCTTTTTGTAAGTAAGGGTTATTATTTACATCAGGGGCTTTCAAACCAAAGTTTAAAGCGCCCATGGTATTATTAAATATGTTACCGCCTTGCCCATTAGCATAATCAAGCGCGGCGTTCTGACCTCTTACTTGTACATCATTAAAACCCGCTATAGGTTGCTCAGTGGTTGATAGTTCTTGAGCGCGTCCGTAAATATCATTTAAGTATGGAGATTGATCGCTCCAAACGCTGCTCTCGCTTTGATTGTTTTGTACGGTATCAGAACCGCCGAAAAGTGTTTTACCCATTATAATTCCTTAGTGAAAACTGTGAATGTAGGTTGATAATCTGTTAATACTTTTTCCCATCCTCGCCGCCCTGCCATATAAATAGATTGGCAGTTCATTTCCTTTGCTATTTTTTCAATAACTTTTAAAATATCGCCCAACCATGTTTTTAGTTTCTCGCCGCCGCATGTCACAACATTTAAAAACGTCTTGTTTGGAACCTCACCTTTTTCTAGTGTAACGTGCGCTAATACGCCTCGACCTTCCATGACGACTAACAAAATGTAATTCTTGTTTTTAATTTTGTCGTAAACATGTAACGGGTTTTGTTCGTTGCCCGTGTTATTAAGCGAGTCTTTGATTTGAGGGAATATTCTTGCCCAGTAGAAGTCGAGATAAGAAGGCTCTACCGCTCTTATCATCATGTTTCCGTGATTTCCTGTTCTTTATTCATTATAGTTTCACCCATGCGCTAGATGAATTAAAATAATAAAGCCCCTCACCCGAACCAGGATCCCACTCCGTACCGTCAGCATAATAAACCTGTCCTGTTCGCGGCTTATCAGGTTCAGAATAATGAACGGTAAATTGAATTGAATTGACTTTAGGGTTTCTTGATTCAGACTCTAATTTAGATAATTCATTGCCTATGTAACGTGGTAATTCTTCTGGTATATTCGGCGTTTCACTTTTAGAAAACATTAGTAATGACCTGTCTCTATGACTTCAAAATCTATTTCCGCCATTTTCCACTCAACGTTTGCCGATGACTCAATACGAAACGATATAAAGCGACCTTTGATTAAAGTGTCGATGTATTCATCGGTTGAAGGGTCAAAGGTATAAGAAGTCCATGAAATACCATCATTCTTATTGAACTGTGTACCGAGCTTAATAGTCACTTCGCCTGACGCGATAATGCGAGGCCATAGTTTTTTCACAAACTTTATAGTGTTGGTTCCGAAATCCCATGAGGCACGTTCTGCGTACGCGGTAAAGATTGTTCCGTCTTCTGTGTTGGTATCGTCTAACAAATACAAGTTAGTACCTGATGCCATTAAACTTCTTAATACTGTTGGATTAAACGAACGTTGATTCCATGATGATGAATCGTCATCCCAAGACTCTGAATCAGAATCCCAATCAACTGACGATCCACTATCAACGATACCGTAGGCTATATGAGGCGTATTAGGTAAATCCCTTGTGCCGAAAGTATTGTCTCTATAATTCCAGATTAAAGCTTTAGACGGTAAGCTATGCCCCGTTTCAGGGAAGCAAACCATGAACTCATTTTTCTGATGGTTTTGAGTGACAAAACAAGTTGCAAAATTATCTTGGTCAATACTATTAAACAGCCAATTCTTCATTCGCTTATTAATAATCGATTTAGCTGACTGCCCATCATGGACAATTAAATCACCATGACTCAAAACAATGTGCTTACCTTCAAACTCTTTAATACAACGTGAACTAATTGCACCGAACTGGAATATTTCTTTAAACTCGAAAACAAACTCACCGCCTGTATGACGCATGGAGTAAATAGAATCTTCTTTGTAAATGATGAAAGAATCTCTAAGCGTTAACGCATCAACAAGTGCGCCGCCTGTCTTGCCTAAGTCGAATTCACCTGCGTCTTTAGTTGTATCTGTCTCATCCCATGTCACAGGCTCCGCGCCGACTGATGCAGGGTGTGCCCATTTAACAAGGTAAGGATAGTTTGTGGATGACTTTGTAATATCTAAAGCAACCCAGAAGTTACCAAAAGGGCGGATGATTTTTGCTTGATGGTTTTTACTTGACCATGTTTCTGAGGCATCCCACTTTAAAGAGGTTAGCTTAGTACCTGGTACGGCTGGACTCCATACTTGTGGATCGTCAACACCGTTGTTAAATACACCGATACCCGATAAGAACCCACCACTCCAGTTTTTTGCGGCTGTCGCTGAGTAATCAACATCAACGCTTGCTGTTTGTCTTGTGATATTAGTGTGAGTAGTTCCGTCAGTAACATAGACTTTAGCAAGCCCGCAGTACACCCAGTACAACGTTGAACTAGAAACAATAGGAAGCATCCAGTAAGGAGCAACGGAAGGTGTACCAAATACAGACGAATAGCCTTTAACCTTTTCTAAATACCCATCTTTAAATCGTATGTTCTGACCGCCAGAAAAAGCACCATCAGGTAAGTCTTGCGGGTCTACATCGTTAATTAAACCGATAGTACCAACATTATCTAATTTCATTTATTTTCTATGTTCGCTATTCGCGATTCAAGTTTCTTTCTTAGTTTGATTTCTTCTTGAAGGGCTGAAACGATTAAAGGAATGAGTTTAGTTTGATCCATTGTTTGATAATCAACACCATCCTTTTCACCTTGTACGGCTTCTGGTACAACTTCTTGAACGTTATGAGCAAAGAACCCATCAATAACGGTGTCATTACCTATAAAGTTATATTTAATAGGATTTAACTTGCTTAGTCTTTCGATACTATTTGATAACGCTATGTCATTTTCTTTTAAACGATAATCGGACGTGGAATTTAAGGCTAATGTAACCCCACTCCAAGTAATATCTCCAACGCTGACTTCGTCCTTGAAGAACTCAATCATTTTCCCTGTGTCGGTTGTTCTATTTATCTGTTGCGGCGTAACTGCGTCTGCTGTTATCCAGTGAGCACCGCTACTACGAAATTCTTGTCCTTTTGAAGCAAGACCAGATGAATTCTTTATGTGGAAAACTTGTTCATCAACGTCAATAGTAACTGCATTTGAACTTGCATTATCATCAATACCTAGCGAGGTAAAAGCACCAGTAATGCTAACGTTGCCCGCTGTCGAGAAATTATTACTTCCATCAGTTGTAACGACCTTTGATGCTTCGGTTGTGCCTAACGTTGTTATGTCGTTATAGTTCAACTCTGTTGCGGTTGCTGTTACTCCATCGAGTATATTTAGTTCTGCTGCGGTAGAAGTAACACCGTCAAGTATGTTTAATTCAGCTTGTGTTGATGTAATAGCGCCCGTGATATTAGGCATTGTATTAAGAAGAACTTTTTTGATTCCTCTTATGTGGTCATCACCCTCTGATTTTGGATCAGTACCACCAACAGGGTTGGTTGCTACTAAATCATCTATATAAACGGATGAGCCTGTTAAGCTTTCTAGTCCCATAATGCCCTCTAAGGTGTTGGAGTATTTACTTTTGCCACTAATATGTTTCCGTGTTTTGCTTTCAACTCGGATTTATTAAGTGTATTAATGGCGTTGTTGTATAAGGTTTGGTATTTAGTAAGCTGCTCGGTATCTTCTGTGTATTCGTTAGCTGATATTAAAGCGGCATATAAATAGATATGTGGTTGGTTTGTTAAGAGCCAGTTATAGTCAGCATCATCACTAAACGCAGTGAATCGCTTTATATAATTGATTTCTATTTCGTATGTAGTCGATGGAACAGGCTTAACCTCAATTTCATCACCATGTATTGTGTAGAACTTGGGTTTCCCTGTTGTTGAGCTTGGGAATTTTTCACTTAACACTTTAGGCGTTAAATATGTTAATGGCTGAATTGGATCAGAATTAACGTGAATATCCCTTATCTCTAAATACCCTGTCGGTACATCAAAGTATTGAGTGCTTACGTCTGCTGTAGAACGTGTTTGCTGTGCATTACAACGCACATCGTTAGCAATCTTAGCTTCTGCAATAGATATAAACTCAGGTATGCGGGAAGTTAAGTCTGTACGGTGTAACCAGTTTTCCGTAGCTGTTTTTAATTCACCGTAGTTACTTATGCTCATACTTTACCTTTTTTGCATAGACAAAAAGAATTATCAGGGTCGTTAAGGAAACGTTTTAATACTTTGTCGTTGCCCATGAATTCTTGATATGTAATGCCTTTATCTTTAAGCCAGGCCAAAAGAACAACTAAAGGGATAGAAGCTTTTTTATTAAAAACCTCACTCTTAAATCCTGAGTTATCGTTAAGTAGTCTTTTGTTTGACTCTAAGATGGGTTGAACGTCTTGGACTCGCTCTATATGAAGCTTGTCTTCTGAGTTGTCGTAGTGGAGGCGATCAAATAACAACGCGCACCGCCCCTGCTTCTGATAATTTACGTGCTACCTCTTTCTCTAAATCAATGTAGACAGGCTCGCCTTTTACCATTGATTTTTTGTCTTCACTTGGCACGTCTTTATTCGGGTGTACCATAGTGGTTAATCCATCCATGTTTTCGCTTAACCCTTTTCTCGCTGCACGATTTTTAGCAGAGATAAGCGTAGCGCTTGTTGCGTCAATACCAATTGCTCGCATTACTTGGCATTTAATTAATTCGGGTTTAACTTGTTTTGATGCTGTCTTTTGACTTGGCATTTTGTTTTCTCCAATAAAAAAGGGAACCCGAAGGTTCCCAATAGTTAACTAAGATTATTCTTAGCCGTTTGTGTCTGCAACGATAGCGTGTGCTGCTTCTGTGCACACTTCTAATGTTGCTTCCATTACCATTTCTTTACGCATTGAATCACCTGTTACTGCTAAGTCTTTAGAAGACAATCCGCGTAGTTCAGCGATAGCAATCATTTGTGGATCAATCGCATAAACGTTGTCGCCAATTTGATTACGGCAAGGCATAACTTTTAAGTGATGGAAGTCACCTTCGAATACATCAATAGACACGTTTAAAGTGCTAGAGTCTGTTGACACATAACGAGTGGCTCCACCTGCTGTAAAGTCACCAATAACACCTTTGTTAATTGCTGAAACAAATAAGCATTTTGGATCGCCACCATTGGTATAAGTTGTTTCTAGAACTGACGATAAGATAGCTTCCGTTAAGTCTCGGTCTGTACCTGTTGTCATTAGGTCGGCAGAGTTACCGCTAGCCGCTGCACCAGTTGAGCCAACACTTACGTTAGAAGTAAGGTAAGTCTCAATAGAACCTAACTCACGAGCTGTCGTGTTGTTACCTGCTACTTTTACATTACCAACACCGTTAGCAATACCATTACCAAGACATGCAAACTCTAAATCAAGTTTCATTTCTTTCATGCGTTTAGCAACTTGGTAAGCCATTTCTTTTTTACGGCCTGCTTTGTCTACCGCTTCTTGTGTACCAGAAACAACAGCGTGTTCCTTTAAGATTTGCGTGTAGTTTGAAAGCAAGGTGCTTGCTGCTGGATCTGCTGGAGAAGCGTCATCACCCTCAATGTGAGCATTAGAAGCCGCTGCTGCCAATGAATCTTCTTGCCAAGTATGGTTAGTACCTGTGGCTTTAGTCTTTTTGATAGCGTCTAAGAAAGGGGTTTCACCTTCATAAGCTCGCCAAATTACGTCCGATAAATCTTCTCGATTACCGACTGCGTCATACGTTGCTACAATACCTGCTGGTTGTGCCATTTTATTCCATCCTTACGTCATCTCGACGTTAGTTACATTCTGTTAATTAGTAAGTCCACTAAGTCATCTCTGCTGCCAGTTTTATTAAATCGTTTACTAGCATTACTTTGAGAGTTCGCCTTAATGTCTGCTTTTGTTTGTTTTGCCCCTGCTTTTAAAACTTTAGGTAGCTTTTTAACTTTCTTCTTAGCTATCTCTACCTTGGAAATATCCGCTTGTGCTTTGAGTGCATCCCGTAAAATACCTACGATACGATGGTCTACTAGCTGATTGATTTCAGTTTCGTTAAAACCTTTCGATGTGAGATAAGTTTGAATTTCGGCTTGGTCTTTCTTAAAGACTGCTTCATCTTGCCATTCAGGATTGTTGTCAAGCATCAAGGTATATTCGCGCTGTAAAGTTTCTTGATGGGCTTGTTGATTTTTTATTTCTTGTTCTTGTGCTAGCCGTTGAGTTTCTTCATAAGCTTGTTGTTTTTGTGTTTGAAGTTTTTGATTGCGTTTATTGAACTCGCTTTCCTTAATGAGATATTCTTCTCTGTCGGTGTCACGTAGCTCATCCCAGTTAACAGCGTTATATTCATTAACAAGCTCTTGCTCTGCATTGGTTAATAAAACATTAACTTGCGCTAGACTTGATTGAATTTGCTCTGATTGTTGGGTGCTCTCTTGTTCAAAGGCTCGTACTTTTTCAGCGTGTGCCGCTGTCTTTTGTCGATAGTCTGATTCCATCTGGTAGCCGTTCTTCAGATCGGAAAGTGTAACCTCTTGCTCCTGGCCGTTAATTTTCACTTTACCCTTAATGTTTGCCATAAAGTCTTCTAATGGCATATCTAAGGCTTGAGCTAAATCATCTACGGTTTGATAATCGGTGCTTTCTTCTTCTGCTTCTGGCTCTGCTTCGTCAGACTCGTTTGTTTCTTCTTCGGTCTCATCCTCGGTTGATTCTTCTAATGACTCTTCTTCTGATTCGGTTTCTGAATCATTAGAGGATTCTACTTCTTGAGTTTCTTCGTTTGTTTCTTCTTCTTGTGTTTCATTTGTTTTCTCCGGCTGCTCTGCTTCTGTCATTAGGTTGTAAATTTCATCAGCGGCAGACTCAGTATTAAGTGTCTGAGCTGTATCTTGTACTTGGCTCATAGTGGGTTTCCTTCAATGGGATTAATTGCCTCACGGCAAGGGGTACTACTTATTTAACTCGATTAAAAAAACTTCTTTTCTTTAATGCGTTAAATTCTTCTACTTTGTCGCTAGTGGCAACGGTATGTATATAAGTAACAATCTTGTTAGCTGCTTGTCTTAACTGTATTAGTTGGTATGAAGAGTCTTTGTCGTTTAACTTAATGTTATCCATCTCACGATTGATTGACTTGTTAACTTCTTCTAAAGCTTCTTGAAATATTTGGTTATCAAGTAATAATTGTGCTTGATGTGCACGCATTTTATTATCCAAGTTCTGCTCCTATTCCTAATTGTCCTAAGTCTTTTTGAATACCGGCTTTAATAAGCTCTATCTCGCTTTGTAAGATCGCTATACCCTCTTTAGACTCTCTATCTAACTCTCTGGCTCTATCATCTAATTGGGTTTTAAGGGCTTGTAATTGCGCCTCATGCTCTGCTTTAAGCATTTCTTTTTCGTAGTTAGACTGTTGTTTGAACTGTTCTAGCTGCCCTTTCATTTCAACTTCTATTTGTGTCTTTTGAATAGCGAATTGGCCTTTAACTTGTTCGGCTTCTGCTAATTGATTAGGTTGTTGCTGCTGGGCTTTTTGTTGTTCTTGTTGTTGGAACTCTGGAGTATTAGGATCGTTCCAGTATTTAGTTGGGTCTTGTAAGCCGCCTTTCTCAATGATTCGAGAATAAGTGTTATACAGTTTCTTATAATCAGCCATTGGTGAGCCTTGCATTAAGTGCTGCTCTTGTTTCTCTGATAATGCAAATAGCTTTTGTATTTCTTGGTCTTTATTACTCGTACCAAGTCCAACAACAATTGACATGTTAGAACGATGTTTCCATTCGGTAGGGTCAACCTCTACAAACTTATTTCTAAGCTTAATCATCTTAGGTCTATCAATATGTTTAATAGATAGCTCGTGAATCATGCCGAATAATTCTTTAAAGCCTGTTTCAGCAAATATACGTGCTAGCTTCTCACTTAATTGGTTAGCTTGTTCGCTACCATAAATAAACGCCGCGCCTGATGTTTTTGATAGCACATTAGGATCTAAAGGCTGAGAACTGCCGACTCGTTTCTCTGCCATATTTTGCATTAACTCTAAGATAGGTAGAGATGCGCCTGCAGTGAATGGAATAGTAATAGGATTAATAGAGCCTGGTACTTCAACTCGATTAACCGAACCTGACTTACGGCTTAATACATCATCTAAGTTAACGCCTGCCGCTATTTCTAACTCAGGCATATTAGTAAAGTAGAGATTCGTTAGTATTTGCTGTGTTAAAACGGTAGATACGTCTTGTATATCCATTAAACAATCAGCATACGATAACCCTTCATGTCGATACGGCATTGGTAAAGGGCTGAGTGTTGCAAAAGGAATAAAATCACATTCGTCATTATCGAGTATTTCATTGCCTGCAATAATAACTTTTCTTAGTTCGGCTACTCCATCACCGTCATGGTCGAAGCGTATGTAACATTCATAGACTTCAATCTCTCTTGTTGATTCGTCAGCTTCATCGTAAAGCATGTGGTCGTCTTGAGAGTTAATGTTACGGGCTATTTGTAATTCGTTATCAACGTCATTATAAGATGGTAGAGTCTTGATTAAGTCTTTATCAAACCCTGCCTCTACGAGGTCTGACGCTGTTACACCTTGGGGTCTATGGTAAACAAAAGAGCAATTCTTTAATGATAGTTCGTTGTGGTTTCTTGCTACGCCCATCTCTTCATTAGGCACAGATTGAACTTTGATTTTCTTTTCTTTAGTAGTGACTTTGATTTTAATGTCATGGATAGTTGTTGGGTTAATAACTTCTTGCCCTGTCATTGAGTCAATAGAAACATCCTCAACAATTTCTTCTGTGTGCTCTAAAGGTTCAACGTTTTCTTGTTCTAGGACTTGCGCTAAACCAAAATCATTTAAACCTGAATAGGTTTGTGTTTCACTTTCTTCTGATTCTTCTACCCAAACTTTAACGTAAGCGTTCTTTTCAATTAAAGCTGATTTAATCCAATCATGTGTTATTTTAAAGCCGTTGTTTTCTTTGTCGTATATATAATTAACATAATCTGTTTCTTGTTCGGCTTGTTCTTCGTCTTCGTCCGATACCGCATCAAACTGCACAAATCGTTCACCTGATGCAAATACTTTTAATTGCTGACCTAACTCACGCTCTACATTTTCAAAGACTTCTCTAGTGATAATCGAGCTTTCGCCCTCATCAGCATCAATAATGGATTCGTCGCCATTGTAATAGTCAAGCGCGGTCGCTTTATCACTATTCGTCGTCGAGTTATCTCCGCCTTTCGCGTTAGAGATTTGTTTGTTTAGCATTGCTAGAATGTCTGAATCATTCATACGCGGTTGTATTTCTTATAGGTCAAGGGTTTGCTCCATGAGTCAGCGATTGTTAAACCGTCTAAGTAGCTCATCATTAATGAATCGGCCAGGTTAGGTGAATCTATTTTGTGTTTTGCTTTCATGTCTTGCTTGGACATGATTTGAATTAACCCATTTCCGTTTGGTCTTCGAGGAATCCGGCATAATTCAGATCGTAACTTTGTAAGTGTGGTTATTTCACTGCTAAGACTGATTAAGTCGTCGGGGTCTTTATATTCCCCGTGCTCTACAGCTCTGTATGTGTTGTAGAATTTATCTCTTAGCATCCAGTAATATTGAGCGCGTTTGTTTTTAAAGGCGTTCTTGTTTTCTCTCTTTCCTGTTCCTTGGAAGTCTTCATTCATGTATAGCGCGTTAGGGTTATCGACCCCACCGCCACCATGAAAGATATGGTACTTACAGTGCTTACCGTTAAAGGTTGTTGAGACTTGTCTTTTGAGAGAAAGACCTAAGCCGTCACCATCCCAAATGAAGTGGTCGGCATTGTTATTTATTGTTAAGTCTGTAGCCCAATCTAAACCATCGTTAACATCTAAATCGTTGTTCTCTTGTACATCTAATACAACTGAGCCGTGTCTTAATGCGAAGCCTTTACCGTCACCACCCTCATCACTTGGATCGTGAGAGGCAACCTTAACCCCTTTAGGTTTGAATCCTAGCTTCTTGTGAGAGTCTATTGCAGCATCGAACCACTCTGCTTTAATGATTGAGTTTTCAATCGAGTCGTTGAAGTGGCCTAACCAAATGTGATCGTATTCAGCTCTTGATTTATTCTCGTAGTCCCAAAGTCTTTCTTGTTCTAACGCTTCTGGAAACCAAGGGTTATCGGTGTAGTTAATCCATACAATTAAATGTAAGTCGTCCTCATAATACCCCCTGGATTTTAATTCACTCTCAAAAGGTTTAATGAATCGCTTAGACATTGGATCTTCTGAACTTTGGGGGTTCATTGATACCCATAACTCTGAATCGGCTTCTCGTAGGGTCGGCGTTAACATGTTTAAAGACTCTTGAGAAATAGACTGACCTTCTTCTATCCAAAAGTATTTAAACCCGTGCATCGACTTTACTGCGTCAGGGTTTCTGGCTAATCCCTTGAATCTAAATTCACCACCTTGATTATTATAGATAGTGGCTTTTTCTGAGGTGAATCCATCTAACTCTAATCGGTTAATCTCTGACTTTAGGAGTGAGTGAACAGAGTCTTCTATTGAATTCTGCATCTCCCTAAAGCAGCCTGTCTTAGCTTTTTCTGTTTGAGACTTTAGAAGAAAGATGTCGGCAAAGGACTGAGACTTAGCGGCTCCCCTACCACCAAAGGCTATCTTGAATCTTTTTTTCTTTGTTAAGAACCCTTGTAGCTTCTCAGGAATCGTTAGGTGTGGCACTAACAAACTCTACTGTGAAATTGGTTTCTATTGGCTTCCCGTCTGCACCTGTAACTTCTGTCTTATCTGTAAATAACTTAAGGTGCTTACCTAGTAACTCACAGCCCTTATAGACGTTAGCGTGTTGGTCTTCTGCAATACATTTAGTAACAGTTTCTTTAATCGTGGTTAATACGAAGTCTGCTGTTATCTCTACCTTGTTAGAGCGTTTATCCATGCCTTTTTGGATTGCTTCTTTTATGTCATGTTTTGACATGTTTGTATCTGCTATCTGTCTTGCTGAAGTCTCGCTATACCCTGCTCTTATTGCTGCTTGAGTAGCGTTAAGGTCTATTAGGTATTCTTTAACGAAGAGAGATTGCTTAGGAGTCATTAGCTTTTAATCTTTCTAAGTCAACTACAAACGCATTCATTTGATGCGTCTTGAACTCAAACCAATCTACTCTATGCGTATTCTTCCCGCGCTCAAAAAAATCATAGTCTACCGCTGCTTCTTCCATCTTTTTAGCTATCTGAAAAGCCATCTCAGTTTTACCGTTTGAATTACTAACGGCTAATGAAATACCTCCAACACGGGCTATCTTTTTTAAATCTTTATAGCCATCTTTTCTAAAGTGAAGGAGTGTTTTATTGTAATCCCCATCCTTTATGGTAGACATGCTAACTATATGAGCAAGACCGTCTTTAGGTGGCGCTACCGTGCTTGATGTTAAGGGTATTGGTATGTATTTAGGTTTGCTAGCAGCAAATAGCTTAGGCGCTACGAGTGCAAGAGGCGCTATTGCCACCCTTTTTAGAAAGTTTCTTCTCTTCATTGTTAAGCTCCTTAACGGTTGGCTTATTAAAAATATTATTCCAGTTATCCTCGTATACTGCTTGAGGTACTTGTGTTGGTCGTCGTCCTGATCCTTTACTCATCAGTCCATACCGTTGATGTGTCTGTAGTGTCTGTCCAGGTTACAGAAGTGTTTGTGGTGTCTGACCACATATTAAACGACTGCCGCTATCTTCTGACCACCTACAACACCGAAGTATTCAGGTTTATCAGCAAGCAATCTTTTGCTTTGTGCGGTTACCGCTGTTGGGTTTGAGCCAAATGCGATATGGCCTGTTTCGTCTAGTTCAACTCTTATAAACTTTGTTGTTGAAGCGAACGCGGCTGATTGTGCAGATGTTGCTGTGAAAGTAACATCTTGATCGACTGCGGTATCATCTTCTAAACCTACTTGAACAACATTACCTTTTGCGCCGCCCATGTCTGAATATTCTGTTATGTACATTGTTGCCATTTTATTTCCTCTATCTTAATCCTAGTTGTCCCATGCCTGAGATGAATCTACTGTTAGAGCCGCCTCCGACTGATGGTGCGGCGTACTCTACTGCGCCGATTGTTACCCCGTCATGTCCTGCGTTTTCAAGTGAAGAGTTTGCAGGGGCATAACCGCCTTTGTAGTACGTTACTAAAGCCGCGATACTGTATGCAGAGTTATAAGTTGGTGTGTTGCGTTTCATTAATTCAGTTAACGCATTTGCTACTGTTCCAGCACCGCCTAATGATAAATCCCAACTTTCTATATCGCGTGTCGAATCTACAAAAGTAGGGTCAGCGGTAATAGAGTTAGCGGAGTGTGCGGCGGTAATAGGAATATTTATCCCGTTACCTTCACTACCTGCGATAAGATTAAAGTCGCAGTTATAATCTAAGTTGGCACCTGCAACAATGTCAGAGACCGCGCCGCCACCCGTATCGTGAATCATGTAATGTGAACCAGCAGAAGCACCAAAACCTATGTTTGACTTGAATGAAGTAATCATACCTGCATAAGAGGTGACTGTTTCATTGACATTTACTTGATACGCGCCTGTATTATGTTCATAAACATAAGCTTGGCCGGATGACGCGCCTAATAAACTTAACGGGCAAGAATCATCACGAGTAAAGATGTTGTTTTTAATCGTGACAGTGACAGTGCCGCTACTTGGGCCAACAATACAATCACCTGTATCACCTGTTTTTGTTCCTATATGCTCAAAAACACAACCATCAAAAGTAGAATCATACGCGGTTGATGGTGTTTGCCAGTGCGGATTGCTTAGTGTTCCGTCTTTCAGAAACAAACAATCTGTTGGTGAACCATAAGTTGTTAGAGGTGAACGCGTTGAGTTACGAACTAGACAGTTTTCAAATGAGGCCGGCGCTGAATTATTTGTACCGGTAAACTGGTCATAAAATAAAGTACCGTCAAAAGTAAACCCATTTGCTGTGTGAATCGTAACAAGGTCATCAAACACACAATCTTGTATAGACCGCGTAGCGCCTGCATCTTTCACACTACCTGCAACAAGGTAAAGAAGTTCTGTAGCAACGCTATTGGTAAATGTATTTCTATCAAATATAAAATCACTAAGAGCTGCTAGTGAGTTACATTGTATCTTTCCGCAAGCATCAAATATCGAATCCGTTAAATCAAGGTCAATGCCTGATGTATTACTGAATTGCGGGCGTATTGCCGGAATTGACGCATCACCAATACGAGTAAAGTTTACAAATGTTGAATTTCTAAACATTCCCCCGTAAGTCGCTCTCGCCCCAATCGGAATAGAGTATGTATCAGTGTATCCGTTACCACCTGATGCGTTAGATTGAATACTACAAGGTTTTGCTACTGTGCCTTGACATTCCCACCATGTATTCGCATTTGCCCAATCGATAGAAATAAGTGCGTAATAGTTTTGACTTAAAGGTGTTGTTGCTTGGCTAGCGTCGAATTCATAAGTTGACCCTAGCTCTTGGATTATTTTAGAGTTTGATAAGGTTAAGTTACCGCGTACGGTTAACTGTATATCTTCTGCAATTGTGAGTGTTGCGCCAGTGACAGCGATAGCGGCCGTATTAACGTCATGGGCTGTAACAGCAGTAGCGGCAGGGGAAGTACCGATTGTTGTATTTACGTCTACGGTAATATCGTGAAGACATATCGCATTATCACCATTACCAGGGGCGGTGCCGCCTACCCATGTAGCGCCTGCTGACCAGTTACCCGTAGCGGTTGAGGTTATATCTGCCACTTATTCGCACCTAGCCGCAACGTGTCGGCCTACCCATACATCACATACTGCGTAACGAGTATTAATAACTTTTAAGACTCTGTTAACACTTGCGCCTACTGGTACTCGAATCTTTAAGGCTTTCGCTTTACTCATCACATAATTAACGGCCGCTAGTTCATCAATGTCATAAGCGGGTCGTGTTGTTGAATCACCATTAACAGCGACTTTATAAATTCTTGTTTCGGTAGTGGGTTTTGGTTTAGCTTTGAAAGCGGCTAGCTCTTTACATGCGGCTAGCATTTCTGGAGTTTTCGCCCCCGCTTTGAAATATCTTGGTTCTGTACTTGAGTTGCTTAGATTGACATTGATTATTGAATTACAAAAGCAAGTCGAGTCTAGATAGCAAATAGTTTTATCATCGACTCTTTTTTCCGCTAGGTCGGCGTATGCAGTGCTTATTAACAGCAGTTTGCTTATTAGCAAGGCCATTGTTATGAGCTTTAGGTTTATAATCATTAATAAACGCCTCTAGTGCTTTGTGGTTTACAATCATTTGCATTTAGGTTGCCCCCGCTCTTTATGTGATTTTAGTTTTACACCCTGCACTGCAAGGATTTCTGAAAACTCAGGAGTAAGTGAGCAAGGGCAAATTCAGGGTAAAAAAATACCGCTTGAGGTAAGCGGTAAGTGTAAGGAGTATTTGAAGTGCGCTTTTTCTGGGCGCGACTTCTCACCTCCAAGTGTACTATGTCAAGCAAGTTTATCTACTTTTTGGTTTAAAATTTTAAACTAACGCAAGCGCGACTCCATTAGGCGTACGGCTTTATTGTGATTATTGACGATATGTGAAAATATTTTATACGCATCACCAAGATTCAATATGTAATGCTGCTTTAGTTTTTGGATGCTGTATTTTTTATCTTTATGGTTTTGTTCAAGGTACTTTTTTCGTATTTCAGCGTACCAGGTAGATTTAGTTTTTAATGATGGGTTGGCTTTCCCTGTCTCGCCGCAATAACTGCATCTATGGAATAAGTTATCTTTCTCGTAATACTGATTGCCTTCGCATACTTCGCAAATGTTATCCCCTAAAACTTCCTTTAATTCTGTGTGTATTAATGCGGGAATGTGGTCTATTTCGTTTTTATCTCTCTTTACTCTTAAAATGAATCGATTTAATAACATTGCTTTCACGTTATATTCTGAGTTTTTTTCTCCTAGATACATTGTGTTTATTAGCTCAAACTGGAAATCATCAAGTTTAGCCATGATGTATGATAGCTCTATCGGATTGCCGTTTGTGAATTGGGCGCTCGATGTAACCCTTGAAGGATCTACAACGCTAGGTAGAAGTTGCGTTAATCTCTCTGCTATCATTAAGTTTACTCCATCGTTTATAGACATATTGCTCGGAAATCTCTAATTTACTGGCAACTTGCTTTGGCTCAATTTTTTTTAACTCTTTAAGCAACTTGTAATACTCAATACCAAGCTGGTCGAGTAATTCACTTTCTCTATCCGTTAATTTCCTTATAGGCATACAAGACCTTTACGGGTTATCCCTAACCACTTGCGCCGTTTCTTCTAAACAATCACAGCGCAAATAAATAAGCTCTTGACCTAACTCAACATGGAAGCGTATAGCTTCACATATTGATCCAGAATCAACCGCATCTGTTAATCCCTTTGTTAATTTATGTATCGTTTCTTTTTTTGACATTGTTTGTTCGATGTTGTGCATCTTTAAGCTCCTGTTGGTGGTTTCCACTGAAATAAATTACATTTATTACTGTACCCGTTATTCCTTGATTCTTTTTGTGCTGCGGCTATACATACTTTACAAATATTCTTTTTCCCATCTCTGGCGCTAGGATTAGATGGGAACTTATCAAGCGGTTTAACTTCTGCGCATTTACTGCATGGTTTCATATCTCTTCTAACCCTTTAATCTCAAAATCAATATACTCACGTCCTTTTTTTACAATCGTTTTCTTGATGTGTAACAAGTAAATTCTTGAATCATTAAAAATATATTTTTTTTGTAGAATATCAATAAACGGCTTTGCTGGATTATCAATATCAGACTGTGTATTACTAAAACCGAAATCAAGATTTATTCTTAAAGCCCCTTCTGGTATTTTCATTCCAACTAAAAGCTTAGATACATCTGCCTCATATCGCTTATAGTCATCCGTCTTAAATCTCCGACCCCGCCAAACTTTATTGACTGATAATGGTTTAATGTCCAGCCTCATAGCAAACCCTTCTCAATTAATATTAATTGCGTTCTTACCATACCTTCAAAGAACATTACTTTTATCTCTTCTTGGCTGAATTCTGATTTAACTTTACTATCAATAACATCATGGCAATTGCTACACCCATAGCCGCTATGAATATCATTACTCTTCATTCCCCACCCTGCGCCGCCCATGTGGCATAACACTGTTGTAGCAGGATCAAAATTACATACATGTGGAATCCTAAATTGGCAAGGCTCACCCCTTGCTGAATCTCTTATT
>Ga0316207_10001085_pt1 | contig 36228 bp, 56 predicted proteins | sample 6weekpyrite_MG_FD_204943 | JGI IMG/M metagenome (GOLD analysis project Ga0316207, IMG submission 204943) | Microbial mat bacterial communities from mineral coupon in-situ incubated in ocean water Damariscotta River, Maine, United States -... | ecosystem: Environmental > Aquatic > Marine >... | reverse complement strand
TGTACGCAGTTTTTCAAGTGCTTTTAACTTTACACCAGTGATTTTCTGACCAGGCTTAACTGTTCCAAGTTGATTAATCTGTGAAACAATACGTTTTGCGTTCTCCATACCTTTCGCACCCAAATCAAACTCTGACGCTATTTCCTTAACTGGTTTTGCAAAGCCCTCACCAATCGCCTCAGAACGGAATACAACACCTTGTGCTTTGTCTTTTGCAGTGTCATAAGCTTTATTTATAGCCTGTTTCATTGTGGCTTTATTTTGTTTCGTCATTGCTACCGCATCACTTACAGCATCAATCTCATCAAGAGAGTTCCCAGAGATACCACGTAAATGTGCTTGCGCTACCTCGTCCTGCTTATCCGCAAATTCTGTTGCAACACGTCTTGCGCCATCTCCATGGCTTCCACGTAATGCAGAACTCTCGAAGCTTTGCAAATCACCATCTTGCAGGTAATCACCCCGACTTAACGGAACAGCTTTACCCTGCTCAACGGGCAAGTCATCCGCGCTACCAGTTACTAGTTTTTTAATTGATTTAGGGAGTTTTTTTACAGACTGAACAGCTCTATCAGCCCTGCTAGCAACGCTAGGGGCAAGCACGCCCACAGTATAACCAGTTCCGGCGGCATTGGGGAGGTTTCGCTTTGCTTCTGCCATATCTCGCGCTTCCCCAACCGTATACGCAGAAGTGGCCAACGCCCCCGAAGTTCCAAGAACATGGGCTTTTTGTGTCTGAGACAGATTCCTAATAGCATCAAGGGTTCGCATTCCTGCTCTTGTCCCTTTGATTGCTGTTCCTGCTGCTCCTCCTGCAAATACGCCTCCTGCGATTTGTGACGCACCAGATATATACGGGTGGTCTTTTTGCTGTTGTGATAACGTCGCATGTTGTAAATCTTGACGTTTATCATATGACTTAGAGAATTTTTCTTTCCCTAATATAGCATCAGAAGCCGCTCCGTAAAAGGAATTTAACTCATCACCAAATCCGAAGGACATGCCTTGGTCAAACTGGTCTGTGATAACCTCACCTAGGTTAGAGCTAGGCTGTGCTGTCTCTTGTGGTTGAGATGGTGCAGGGAATTTCTCACGCAGGACTGACTTTATCTCGTCATCACTCATGCTGTCAGGAAACTCGTACTCCTGTCCCTCTACTTCGATAATTGGCATTATTCGAACTCTCCTGTCGCCGGATTGTAAACTTTGCGTTTTTTTCCTGCTGGCTTTGCGTTCTTATGAACACGGCCTTTGTATGGTTCCCCATATTCTTGCTCATATGCTTCGAGAACACGCTGCCATGATTTCTGGGTTTCCTCTTCCAAAATCGCAAGGTTTCTTTCAAACATCTCTTGTGTTCGTGACTGTTCCAAGTCCACAGCAAGAGACTGCAAGTAAGTCAATTCTCGCTCTGACAACTGACCAACCGCTCCACCTGTCGGAGATGCGTCTCGCATTGCTTGCAACTCATCAAAACCCATATTCGCTTTAATGGTTGTCAACGTCCCCTCAAGGTCGTTCGCCTGTGTCGCAGGAAGGTTTTTCAATATCCAACCACCCGCACCCGTAGACCAACCACTAGATAGCTGTTTCGCTTTCGCAATTTCACGGCTCAATCTGTCCATCTTATCCGCTTTCATACGAATAGAGGCTTCGATGCGTGGTCGTGCTTGCGCTTTATCGGCTTCATAGGTGGCGTCTCTGGTCGCGGCTGTTTCACCGTATTTAATACGTGGCTTATAATATAAGTCGGACTCATTCTTACCATCTTGCTCTGCTTGCTTTTGGTCAGATAAAGCGTCGTTGTAACCCATCACAGGTGAAACGGATCCGTCTGGGTTTCTCACAAACCCTTTGTGGTCGATTTTCGCGTACTGTGCCATGAGTTTTGCGGCTTTCTTCTTTAATGCTGCATTTTGACGCCATCCTGCACCATGCATAAGCTCCATGTGTTCGCTTACGTTTTTTTGTACAGATGTAGGTTTTCCCTCTTTCTTCGTCGCGTCGATTGCTGCGCCGGTATAAAGCAGAGCATCCGTGATAGATTCATCATCAAAGCCCTGTAAAACAGGTAAATCAACACCGTCTCTTTTTGCCTGCTCTGAGAATGTTCTCCACGCCTCTTCTCTGCGTTCCATAGGGATATTTCGCATTCCAGGCAATAACTTTCCAGCACGCCGAATGCCCTCTACGGAGAGTTCTTGCTGGTCTTTTTTGTTTTTATTCTGGTATTCCTTCACACGTAAATCATGAAGGACATTTTTACGCCCCTCAGCACGGTCAGCACGAGCATCCTGCTTATCAAGACGCTTTTGTCGTGTTTCATACCGTTCTTGCTCTTTTTTACGGTTTTCTTCTTCGATTTTCTTGTTCTCACGCTTTTCCTGCGCTGCGAGGAAATGCTGGAAAGGTGTGCCGTTACGTTGTCCGAAATTCATTAGAAGAACCCTCCAATTGCTGATCCAATTTTCCCGAAGTCTAGCCCCCCAACCAAAGAGCCGAAGTCGTTGTATTTGTTGGAGGCTATTTCACCTTTTGCAGCTGCGTTCTTCGCTGTCCCTGTCGCTAATGTGTATCCAACATCATCGAGAGAGCGGGCTAAATCCATAGAGCGGGCGGCTTGGTTTTCTGAGGCTCCCAAGCCCTGATTAGATAATTGATAAACCTGATTAAGCCAGTTGTTATATTCTCCGCTTGCAATGTCCTGTGAGTATTGCGTGATTCCTTTCAAAGCATTGCCCGACAATACGCCACCACGAGCTGCCGCGCTTCTCTCTACGCCCTTTTGAGCTTCATCCTGACGGAACTGATAACCAGGTGATGTTTCAAATGCAGAATAGTCACCTTCAAGCACCGCTTTCTTAAAGATATCGTTTGCCGACACACCCGCTTCTGCCCAAGGGTCTGTTTTCTCCATGGCAATATCGTAGTATTTGAGGTAATCCTCACGCGCTTTCTCAGCATAGTCACTAAGTGCCTTTTGTGAGGTTTTCACCGCACCTTTTTGACTTTTATTTGATAATAGGCTTGCACCAAAACTCAGTGCTGATCCAATTCCGAAACCCATAATATTTCCTTTCTAACTTACCGCGCCGATAATGTTGCGTTTTACTGGGTCTGAGACCTCAATTTTAAACATTCTGTTACGTGAGACGCCTAACTTGCGCCATATTGCCCTATGTCCGTATTCCCCAATCTTACCGAACGAACGCCACCGCTCATCAGACCATGTGTGACCGCTATCATTTGAATAAGACAGCATCGCCTGTGGGTCTGAACCTTGGCCTGTTGTTAGCCCGTAGCCACTTTGAAAAATTAGCTCGAACTTGGGTAATGTGAAAAAATTCTCTTGATTGCTGATGTTCTTACAAATACGAGAGGAGATAATCGGATCCCCGTCATCTGTGTAAACATCCAAATCCATATAGTACAATTTACCGTTTGCGTAATCGCCGACGATATGTTGGCGCTTAAAGAACGTATAGCAGTTCGATTTGTGACGACCTTGCTTGTATGACTCTCTCTCGTGCCACAAGTCTGTGCTTACGTCATACACCCATGTTTTACGCTCTGTTGGGAATGTCAGAACATAGAATACATGCTTATTCTCTTGATATGCGTACCCGATGGCATCATTTACCGTGTCGTATGAACGAAACTCTTCTTCTAAACCTTCCGTAGAGATGCGGCTCTCACCATATCCACCGGCAATCATAAACACACCGCCTGCTCCATCTTTACCGCCACCAAGCCAGAAGGTCATGTTGTCAGCCTTTGCAGGTGAATACTGCGCTCCACAACCAATGTCTAATGTTGCACCACTATTTCGTGCAAATGGAAACCCTGTCCCACCTTGGTTAAAATGGAACTCTGTAGTTTCCGCACCAAACAATATAACGTCTGACTTCCTTGCAATGAGGCTTACAACGTCATCAGGGCTGCTCTCAGCCGTTGCAAAGTCCAATGCGTCAACATTATCCCCGTCATATAGTGCTGTGACCATAAAGCGTCCTGTTGATGGCTCTGGGAATACAAAGTATCCATCCATAAAGTCCACCAAACGCGCTCCTGGGAAATCTGCGTCTGTAATCTGTGCAAGTGTCTCAGTTGCAAATGTGTATGTATATCCTTTACCACCACATGCAATGAACAACTCTATTCCGTTCGACTTCATGGAGACCTGATCTCCGTCGATATCCAAGTCACCTATCTCTGTCGCTGTACCGCCAGACGTAACTTTGAACAACTTCCCACCAGAAACGGTGTAAATCTCACCCTTTGCAGATGTCACACCCAATACTGGCGCCGATGTGCCAAGGTCTACAAACTCTTGCAAGCCCGCTGTCCCTCGTAATGCGGTTATGTACTCTCCGGCCTCATCGACAACAGGAACCCAATTAACGGTTCTTTCGTTGGTGAATTTCTTCGCCCAACTCGCAGTCGTTCCACCTACAACAGGTATTACTCCCAATCTCCTGACCCTCCATTACTCTGCAAGACCGCAACATCTGCTTGCATCTCAATCGCTGTGTAATTTTGTCGGGAAATTATATCCAGTGAAGATTCAGCAAGACTTACCACTGTTGGCGGGGCTTGTTTCTCGTACTCAGGAGCCAATCTAACAGCCAATGACCACTTGATAGCCTCTTCGTACATTTCTGGTAGTTCAACGGTGTCAGTGAGGCTTGTGAAAGCGTCTAAGGGCTTTAAGGAATAAATTGTGAAGCTGTACGCACTATCCAATGGTGCAGGAAAGATAACTTCCTGTGCGTCCCATTTAGGATTAACCCAGAAACTTGTCGGGCGGGCGTTATCTAATTCCTTGCGGTTTAAGTATTCTCCGCGTTTTAGAGATTGAAGGTTATATTCTGTTGAACCATCAACCAATGTAATATCTTTAATGTCTGTCGGGCGTGTCGTGTCCCATGTCTTACCTGTCCCCATCTCATATGAGGCTGTGCCGACTGCACCTGTAACGGTATCAGTAATGATTGTGTAAACCATTACATCTTCGGCAGACCATAGAGAAAGCATAGAGTTCAACGCTTCAAGAGCGTCCTGCGCTTCTGCGGCCTCCATTGTTTCACCTGTGCCAAGGCAACCAATGACACGTAATGATGATTTGATTATTTTCTCTGCTGATTTAGGCATTTATTTCTCCAAAAAAGGAAAGGAGGAGCCGAAGCTCCCCCAAACCAATTAACCGACAACGCGTGAGGCAATTTCTGGACGAATTGCTTTGTAGCCGTACAAGACATCCAAACGACAAGGGAACTTATCGTTGTTAATGTCGTATGCACGAACGATACGCATTGAGATACCGTCAAAGACTTCACGGGCAGCGAAGTCAACACCTGATGGCATAACCAAATCAGCGGTCGCAAATGTGAACGCATCTTTGTGGAATACCAAGTTCTGAGGAATAACAGCAGACGCGGCACCTTGCCATGTGATTGCTGCGTTATCAGCAGGTGAGCCTGAAACGGTTTGTGTCGCGCCACTTGTAATAATGGAAGGACTAATTGCAAGAGCTGCGATAGCACCAGTAGACGCTGTAGCATCCGCTGTTACTGTGAACTGTTGCAAGTGAGCATAGCTCTCTTTTGTTTCAGGGTGTACAGCGTAAACGCCTGCAAGCGTGAACGTCGTACCAGCTGTGACCGTACCAGAAGCAGACAGGCCATCAATTGCGATAGTTGCGCCAGTCTGTGACGCACCATTAACAAGTGCTGTACCGCCCATTGTACCGTTTGTGTGTACAGGTGTAGACTCGTTCTCAAAGAACATGAGACCGGCAGTCTTACCCATTGCACCTTCACGATACTGCTTTGCGACTTCTTTAGAGTCATGGAACAGACCCTTAAGAGCGTCAACTGTAGCAGCGGAGGCTTCTGAGTTGATGATTGCACAACGTTGGCTGTCTTTCGGAGCCAATGCTTTGTTTAGCTTCGTACGACCATCCAAGAACGGTGTCAAGCCAGCAGGAGTTGTTCCAACTGTACCGACTGAGTTCCAAACGTCTTTATACATGCTAAACGCATCTGCTTCGATGTTCGCAGCCAAAACTGACATAGCAGGGTCAAGAATGCGCTTCGAGAAGTCATCCAAGTCTGTCGTCAGGTCTTTAGATGTGAAGTTAAGATCCACACCTTTCTGCGTAGCAACTTGCAAAGTTGTGCTGGTTTCAGTTGTGTCTTGTGTTGACAATGTTGCACCATCACGAACTTCGTACTGGTTAGGAAGACGAATTTTAAGACTGTCACCAATCTTTGCACCTTCTTTTGCAAAACTGTCATCATACTGACGGTTAATGTTGCCTACAAAATTAAGTTTTTCATGCAGAATACGCAGGGCTTCGCGTGTTACTGCGGTAGGGGTAAGTAATGCATTAGCCATTTGCTAAATACCTTTCTATAACTGCTTCCGTCTCCATTGAACCCACTCATCTGGGGACATCTTGTCGGGATCAACCGAACCAGATGCACCAGAGCCACCAACAGGTTTGATTGGAGCTGGAGCTTTTGTTGTTTGTGGCTTAGGGTCTTCTTTAGGTGTTTGTGCTTTCCCTAAACCTTGCTCGATTTGTGCCAAAATCGCGTTTTGTGCGAATTGACTGTTCGTACGAGAAAGGTCTTTAATGAGGTCGGGATCTTGCGCGAGTTTATAAACCATTTCTGCAGCGTGTTCTTCGCTGTGATCCATGACGGCTTTCACTAGGTCGACGGATAAATCCTCGACGGTTGTGACAACCTCCGCGAAATCTTCAAACTGTTTACTTCCAGTTTCCATTAGGTCTATGCTCGATTTTTGGAACTCTTGAAATTCTTCATCGGACATCCCGTACTCTTCACTCTGTGACGGCTCTTTCGGCTCTTCGCGTTCCGTAAGTGCTTTGTTCACCTTGTAATCAGTAAGGGCTTCGACAAAGTCTTCATCGCTCTCAAAGTCGCCCGCTTTCGGACGTTTTTGCTCGATACTGTTCAACTTCTGCTGATACTCGGCCTTTTCAAGCTTTGCTTTCAGCTCATTCTTTTCTCGTGTTAATTGACTGATACGTTTCTGTGCAGAGTTGTGACGTTTCTTAGGCTTGGGTTCTTCCTTAGCCTTTTCGTCTGCTTTCTGCTCATCGGCCTTGTCATCGCCGTCAACGCCCTCCGTTTTGTCAGCTTCGGGTGCTGTCTCCTCCTCCGTTGGCGTTACAACTTCGGATTCTGGTGCAGGTTCATTCTCGACAGGCTGCACGTCTGTCGCGGTTTCTTCGCTCATATGTATCTCCATGAGTTTTGATTTGCGTATCGTTTCGGATACGTATTCCAGGCTTGGAATCTAGATGTAAAAAAAGCCCCAATTAAGGAGCTTCTTTAAATATCGAATGACACAGTCATCACGCCTGGCGGGGCTTTTCTCCGCAGTCGCTCTGAACTAAGTCGTATTCGGTTGTTTCTGATAAGGTCTGTAACTTCTGTACTTCCCTCGTTTTGATATTCAAGTAAACGGGCTATTCGCTCATCCATAGGGTCAAGCATAATAACCTGATAATCACGCGTTTTTGGTTTGAATGGGGCGGGTATATCGTTCATATCCGCATTCTTCATTGCGTGGTCAATTTCTCTTATCTCTGTCTCTACACGATGTCCATCTAGGACTTGCTCAAGTGTACGTTTCTTTCTTACACGTTTAAATTTACCGCCGGTCTTTCTATCAATGTAATCTGGAGTAATATCTGTCTTCCCATTATATCCCCATGGCGGCACATCAGCTAAATAATGGCCTATCTGATTACCTGTTCTATCTAGGTAAATATAGAAAAACCCACATACTTCTCCCTCACCCATGTCAAAAGGTGGAGATGCTGTTACATACCGCTGTTTACCACCAACTGTCCCCGCTTTTGTCGAGGTGTGGAAAATGTACGGCATAGCCTCAGCTGTGTATGTTGCCGCATCTGTTCCGTTTATCCACCCCGCTATATACGAAGTGTTTGGGCTATCATTTAAGACAGTAAAACCGTATTCGCCACCTGGCAGAATTACACCGCCACCCGCAGGCTGAACCAGTGTGATTTCTTCACCACCACCACCCCACCAATACCCTGTATTTGTTGACATGCTAAACGTGCCAGTGGAAGTATTTAAGTCCCCCTGACTTACAGACGTTAACCCACTTGCTTGTGCTGCAATCGCTTGGGCTATTCTTTGTGCCGTTACACGTTCCACAGTTGTAGAGGTTCCCGCCTCTGCGGTTGCCTGTGACATTACACCAACCTGATTGTTATAGGCTGTTTCAATCTCTGCGTCGGACTGGTCAGCCGTAGCGGCATTCTCAATATTCAAGAGTGTTCTTACTTGAGCTGCTGTCAGTTCTTCTGGGGAGCCAGATCCCGCAGTTGTTCGACCTATCAGACGATCTGTGCTGATATCCTGCATCTTTGCAAACGTCACAGCACTGTTTGTAATCTGACTGGTGACAATACTTCCAATCAAATCACTTACTTGACCTGTTGTCGCAATAGTCGCCAGTTCACTTGTATCAAGTGTTGTGTTAACCCATACAGCCGCCGTTGCTGTCGCATCTACACACCGATAAGCCTCATCGTTTGTAACATCTACCCATAAGCTTCCAACTTCGAACGCGCCGTTTCCTGATGTATCAGCACTATCGTCGTTTACCGTCGGAGCCGCTGTTGCATCAACCTTATTCGCGCCACCAACCAAAGCGGCAAGTTTGGACTTTTCAGCGTCTGTGTATTTGTTTGTATTTGACAAACCCTCATACAAAGATTCAATCTCTGTATCGATTTGGTCTGCTGTTGCACCATTTTCAACATTCAACAGAGTTCGCGCTGTCGCAGGTGTTAATTCTTCAACATCACCGCTTCCCGCTGTGTCTCTTCCAAGAAAGATATCTGTGCTGATGTTTTGCATTTTCGCAAAGGTGATAGCGTCATTGGAAACAGTCGCTGTAAAACTTCCCGTTCCCGATCCCGTAACATCGCCAGTCAGTGTAATAGTCTGGTCGCCAGTGTTAGTGCCTGTTATTGCATCAAGTTTTGTCTTTAATGCCGATGTAAAACTCGCTGTCGTAGCCTGTAGAACGGCAGAATAAGCCTGCACATCCGTCCCTATCTCTAGCCCTGTGACAACAAAGCTATTAAGGTCTAAATTTCCACCTAACTGCGGTGTAGTGTCTTGCACAAGCGATGTGATGCCTGTTCCGTCTCCTGTGTCTGTATCCGTCTCTGTGACTTCGATACCTTCAACGGTCAATTTCACATCACGGAACCAATCTTGCCAAACCTTATCCGTAAAGGAGGCAGACGTTGGAATTGGAGGTATAGTCATTAAACCCTCCGTTTGCGCTTCAAGCCTCGTTCAATCTTTTTATAGATTTGCGTGAGTTCACCGTTTGTTAAATCACCACGCATTAAATCAGCCTTTTCGATATCTTGAATCTTTAAAGCTGCACGTAGCGCACCATGTGAAACATCTGTCATCATTGTGTGTTCTCCTGAATTGCAGTCATAACCACAGCCGCCAGTTCTTCGGGGGACATATCGCCGATTGTCTCTCCCTCTGCTGGTGTCTCTTGCGCTTCTTTCTGCGCCTTAACCATTTTCAAAGCTGTGTCTGCTTGTTTCTCTTCGATTTCTGCCTGCGTTTTAGCCATTTCTAGCTGTTCTTTTTGCATGGTCATTTCTTGAGCTTTCATCGCCATGATTTGCTCTGGTGTCGGAGGTGGCGGCTCTGCCATCTCACCTTCTGGCGTATCGTCTTCCATCAATCCTTCGGGCAACATCTTCTCAAGGCGCTTTGCAATCTCGTCACCACCAGGCCAATCTTGGTTCTTGGCTATCAAGTCCATAACAGCCGGTGCTGCCTGTGGAACAGCCTGAATAAACGCCATCATACTGTCAGAAGCCTCGAGGCGTTGTGTTGCGTATGACGCGCCTGTTGTAACCTCTACATCAAACTTGATACCGTCCATCAATTCAGCGAGGTTTGTCTCAGCAAGGTCATCCGTATCATCCACGTTCAAGATTCTCATAACGCGTGGCGTGTCATAGATACGAGGCAACATATCCAGGATAATACGACCCGCATGACGGATAGATGTTGATAGGTTGTCGGTATACGCATAGTTAGCAGTATCACCTTCACGCTGTCGCGCTAGAATAGCTCTACCTGATGTTTCATTCCCGCCTGCACCCAAGGAAGCGTCATAAATACCTGTCGTGGCTTTCATGTCCTCTGCACACAGCATTGCGTCTTGGTTCTCTGTGTTATTCGGCAGAGTATATCCGGCGCGTTGTGGCATTGGCACACCATCCACATGCTTATAAGGCATTACAGCGTAGTTCTTAGTGTTGGCGTTCTTCCATATCTTCTCATACCCTTTTAACTGACCATCTGCAGCCAAGTATGGAGCTTTCGGTGTCAAAGCAATACGTTCAACCGCTGCTGTTCTTTGGTAGTTATAGATGCGCTGTGCATCTTTGGCATGACGTACAATTCCACGTCTCCAAATCTTACCATTGACGACCAATTCCTTACCGTACACAGGTACAATCGGAATGTACTGAGATGGGAACTCTGTAGGCTCTTCAAGGAACAAGTTCCCGTCTGTCAGATACCATTCAACCTTATACTTCACGATTGAACGCTTGCCTGTTTGCCCTATGCCAGCTTTACCAAGGGCTTCGATTGACTCTTGGTTCTCTTCGTTATCCTCTAAGACAGAACCATCCATGAAACGGATAATCTTGACTGTCTTGTCAGGAACACGTCTGTAATATTCAACGATACGCGCTTGGTTATTCTGTGATGCCCAAGCATTACCCTCATCCCATTCGCGTTTTAGTGTGCCGTTGTAATACGCAGCCGCATCAGGATAAGCCCCTTTAACCTCGTCGTGATCCATGTAGGTAGAAATAAACCCATAGTTTGCATCGCTACCATCTGGCTCTGTGCTGTTTGGGTCAAGATACACCGCAAACGAGTTATTCAAACGGCGCACGATGATATCTTGGTCAAAACTGTCATCGCTTGTGTACTTGGTTCCAATAGCGAAATAACCCTCTCCATGACCAACAGCACCGTCTAATGCTGTCAGGTATGCATTGGAAGCATTAGACTTCACCTCAATAGAACGAACCGCACCCTCTAGGAACTCAGGGAAAGTGTATTCCGAACCACCCGCAGATGTCACAATCTTGTCAACATTGTCCGTTGGGCGAACTTTAATAGCACTCTTGTTCTGTCGTGCATCTCCCATGACCTGATCGACAAAGCCCTCAATGCGGTTAAACGTCAAACAAGGTCTACCCTCTTCGGCGCGTTCCTGCTTTGCTGTGTCATCCCATTGGTTGCCATGACGGAAATCAATATCCTCACGCATTACTTCATGCTGTGCATCGTTGTAATCAATACAATCCTGCATACGCTTGCGAACTTCTGCGAGGAGTGTCTCGTCCTGCTTATCAAACTTTTCAGCCATTACGCTCCCATCCAACCAGAACCCTGGTTGCTAAAATCTAAATTAATCTCTTGTGATGCTCCGCCGGACATTGCGACATAACGGAACGCATCCGCGCCATGACTTGACCAATCATGTAACGGGCGGTCTTTGTAGACCTTTTTGTCTTCATCGTATTGTTTGCTGTATGCTTTCAGGGCGTTGATGCCGTCTTTGCATTTCTCTGCGTCGAACCAACAGCGTGGAAGTAAATTCCGAACCGCCTGGATGCCGTCATCAATTGCAGCTCGTTTTAGAATGCGAACTTGAAAACCAAGATTCTCCATTGTCTGCTGTCTACTCTTACCAGAACCAAGCTCTTTCGCTTTACCGTCGTGAGGCCATACAAGCTCTGTTGCGTAAACGTAAGGCTTTTCCCTTAGAACCTTTGCGTAATGGTCAAGACCAACGCCAGACGCTTCGTAGTAATCAATAACGTGGACTTCCTGCCCAACGTACTGAACAAACCAAATTGCCGTGCTGTCACCGATACCCAAATCCCATATGGTGTAAACCTCACAGGATGGGTCATACGGAACATTTGTGATGCGGCCATCATCTTCCGCCGCTTTCATCAATGCTCCGTAGTAAGTCCCCTCAATCAGTGAGAGTGTCTTACCTTCCCAAATCCAATCATAGTAATCGGGTCTGGTTTCTTTCGTGTGTATTCGTTGTTGCTCAAGCTCATCTGACCACCAAGGGTTATCGCGCCAGTTCATATCAACAACAATCGTATTCGGCGGCGGGTTTTCTGCCATCTGGTGAATAGGGTCTGTCTCGTTCTTTGGGTTATAAGACACCCAAACTTCGGAACCCTCTTTACGGATTGTTGGCAGTAATAAATCAAGACTGGCTTGCGAGGTTGCTTGCCCCTCTTCAATCCAGCAAATATCGATACCCTCCATCGACTTAATCTCTTGGGCGTTGTGCTTTAGACCCTTGAACAGAAACTCAGAGCCGTTCTTTCCTCGGATATAGCTTTCCCCATATTCGAAGTGAGCATTCAACCCAAGTCGGTCTATCTGGTCGCATAACAACTTGTGAACTGAGTCCTTAATGCTGTTCTGTAACTCACGAGTGCAAAGGATGCGTGTCTTACCTGTAACCGCTCTCTCTAAAGCTTTACCAGCAAAACCCCAAGATTTTGCAGAACCGCGACCTCCACGAGCCATACGGTTTCTTGCCTGACATTCGAATAGCTCCCCAAACTTGTGAGGATATTCAATCCGAAGTGTTGTCATCTTTACTCACATACACTGGCTGGACTTGTTTAATCTCTTTGCCGTTTGTTGTGTGATCCATTTCCGTCTTGTCACGCCATCCAAAGTTATTCTTTAGATTAAAAATACAGCCTGTCGCAGCCACGCCAGACATTAAGCGTGTCTCAACATCCTCTTCAACCCTTTGTCTTGCTTCTTTTAAAGCGTCAAGAAATTCGTCTTTATGTGAATAATCACAAAGTGCTTGTCTTGACATTCCCAACGCTCTTGCTAGTCCTGACATTGTGCGTGGCTTAGAAATTATCTTCCCGTCTATTTCCATTACAAGTTCAGAGAAATAAGACTCAATAACCTCTTGAAGCTCTTCGACTGAGTTATATTTTGGTGGGCGTCCTGCCGGCATGATATCCTCGGAGTGTTAAGTCGACACACGATAACGAGGAATGTATGAGATACATGCGTGTGTCTGACTGGTTGATGTGACTACCAAAAAAGAACGAGGCCGTCAGAGTGGTGACAGCCCCGTTCAAGGAGGTAGGATTAACAAAAATGAATTAAAGAAGGTTGATTTGCTATGCTGGCTCAACACATAAAAGCCTTGATAGCATCCCTATCGTTGGACAAGGATGTCAAAATGGACTGACAGGGATTGATACCTGCTACTAGGATGGGTGGGGATTTCCTAGTATACCCCACATCAGCTCATTGCGTGTCCTTCCACGCCGCAGTCCAAACTCACGCCAGTCCAGTATGTCCCCCTCGTCAGGGTTGAATGGACAGCGACTGGACTGGAAATAGAAAAACCCCGCACTCTGGACAGTACGGGGCTTTAAATTCTGATTAGGTTTATTCCAGATACAGTTCTGGAGCCTATACAAAAAGCTTACTATGTGGTCGGGGTTTTGTCAAGATTTATCTTCAACCACATACACAGGGATGCATCTTTGTGATCTTGGTAAATCTTTTTCGCATTCAATGCGCATTTTCACAAGCCCTACTGGATGAAAGCCAATAGCCAGTTGGTAAGATGCCGTCATAAAGGTAACCACAACGAGAACAACAGCAACAAATCCATAAAATATTCCACCCATCACTCACCCTCCACAAATTCGATTGTCTTTTTGTCTCCGTCGATGGTGATGCGGATTTCATGTGCTAGCAAAACCTCTAGCTCTTTTCTTGGATACTCAGATCCATAAATATTTCCATCCGTATCTAAAACCAATGATGCTTCATAGACTTGTGGCTCTGTCCATTCTTCGATGATGTCGAAATCCACCATATGTCTTTCTCCCTCTGATTGAGCAAATTCACCGTTACTCCAGTGTGACCAGACATTCTCGCCCCCAGCATGCCATACGTCAAAGCCATCCTCTCGCTTAAGCACAACAACACACCGCCACCCATCACGGGTTCTGTACTGTCTCCCAACTTCCAGTTTTAATTCACTCATTCTCAAGCACCTCCTAAAATTTCTTTCCGCCAGATTTTTTGCGGTTCTCCAGCTTGTGGTCTTCACGCACCGCATTGAAACGCATTTTCTGAACAATCACAGCACCAAGATTGATTTCACGATATCCACAGTAATCTCCGAGACGGATTGCAATATCCCCACCCTCGACACTTTCCATCGGGAAGCCTGGCAACTTGTCATCGGGCAAATCCTTGCGATACCCCTCCATCATCTCAGACACTTCACTGTGAATGAGGCATATCATTTCCGGCACGTTGCGAGCAATCGGCTCTCCCGTTTCTGGATCCGTATACCACCCACCCATTCGGCTGTTACGGTGTGCAACCTCCACCAGAGTGTTAATTCCGTTGTAAATTGCAATTTCTTCTTCTGTCATGTTTTCTGGTTTTTCACATTGTGTATTATTCATTTCATCTTTCCTTTCTCTGTTAAAATTGAAATCGTTTCCTCTATCGCGTCCGCAGCCTGTTTTCTAAACTTCTGTCGCGTTTCCTCTTGCAGGATGTTCCATACACCATGCGGGAACTCCTTTGACATCAGCTTCTGACCTACACGGTCGACCATATCCACACCAAACCCCATCATTGCGACACGGCGTGCTTGCTCTGGTGTTATCCGATAATCCTTACTCATTGACAGCCACCATGGACATACGGTGACCCAAGCATGATCCAGAATGCTACCCAACAAAGTCCGAGCATGATGTGCCTTACGTTCTCTTCTTTCATCGAGGCCACCCCACTACGTCACAGTAAACACGCAGGCACTCTTTCAAGTTACTTGTCAGGATTTCGCGTGTGTAACCAGGCTCCCCTCGGTGCTTCAGCAATGCATCACACTCACGAATGGACATTCCAGCTGCGATAACCCACATTGCGACCTCTCGCTCTGTCCGGCGGAACTTACCTTGTGATGTTTCACGGTACTTCCTCTTATCGACCGCCTTCCACCACTTGCTGTAATTCGCCAATAGCATCTCTTCCCGTTTTGACGCGTTCTCGTGACCGATACTGAGGACACCCGCATTCAGGTTGGATGTCTTGACGTTGTTCTCCACGAGGAGCATGTAACCGTCGGCGATGTTCTGCATGGCTTGCATCAACCAAGACCCCTCACCCCCTAGAGATTGGATTAATCTGTAATCATGCTTGTTCTGTACTCGTGTAATTGTTTTGTTCTTACTGCCCGAGCGAACTTTTACTTCGATGTATTCGCTTTCTTTTGGCGGTTTTATTGGAAAATCCACGATGTTGTCTCCCTGTTTTGCTAGCATTTAGAAAAGTCTCCCTTGTTTGTATGCGTCGTCTATGCGCTTGCATGCGATGTCGAAATATTCTTCATCCAGCTCGATACCGATGAACTGCTTATCCATTTCCGCGCAAGCAACACCTGTCGTGCCTGATCCCATGAAAGGATCAAGTACCGTCTCTGCTTTTTCTGGTAATTGCTCAAGACACCATTTCATCACCCCCACTGGTTTCTGCGTTGGATGCTTCCGCACATCGTCACCCCTTCTCAACATCCCATTCCACATCCACTCGATCTTCCGAACTGCCTTTTTTAGGTTCGTCCACGCCAACTCACAATCTGCGAAGTCGTTCTTTCCATTGACCTTGTCCCAAACAAGCCAACAGTCTGTCGGAGGCAGCGGGTAATAATTACCACCAAAAATAATCTGAGATGTTGATATATCCTGAACAGTCTTGAATGCCTCCTTTGGGGGCGGCTTATCATCCCACGACTTATCACCATAATCAGTCGCCTTTGCCAACTTACCTCTGGATTTGTTCTTACCTGCAGCCTCTCCTATCCCATAGGGCGGATCCGTTACAACCGCATCCACTCTCCCAAGTGTCGGCATAACGTCCATACAGTCTCCTAAGTACAGCGTGCATTCTCCAATCTGTTCTTTTCGCTTAAAAGTCATGTTTGTTCCTTGAAATATCGTTTAATCTTGTTCCACGTTGGAAAGAAATCACTTTCGTCGTTTTCGATGAACCATTCCGTCATCTCGTACAGTTCAAGCTCAGACCTCCCGCTCAGTCGTTGGGCGTAATCCTTGAACTTGTGCTTCTGGTGAGCTGGATCCCCCACAAGGCGTTTCTCCAGAGCCAAACGCGCCAGATACGCCGTAATTGTCTGCGGATGTGCTGGCTGGCTGTGGTAATGCGCCATACGCTTCTCCTGCTCCGTCAACTGAGGCGTTATCGTCTCCTCGATGCGAACCTTCCCACGTGGGCGGTTGTGGATGGGACATATCTCCTTGCTGTTCTCGTACCTCACACTCTTCCGCGGCTTGCATCGCCGCAGCAATGACCGAACTTCCGTAGCTTGGTTTTTCGTGAGTGGTGTGCTGGCGGGGTTTGTCGTAGCTATTTCCCCACCTGTCGTCGTTAAGCCAAGCTGCCGCCCCTTTTGCGTATCCACGAGCGACTTCGTCACTGTCTGCATATCTTGAAACTCCATTGATGATTTCCTCCTCGGTTGCTCTGTTTTCCCTCAACGCTTTTTTCCATGCTTTCCACGCGCCGTTTTTATTTCCTCTTCGCTGTCGTGGAAACTTTTCCCAAAACACTAAAAAATATTCTGTAAACTCTGAACCATAAGAAGATGGAGAGTTAATTGGAGTGTTAACTGGAGTGTTAGACTGAACCTCGTTCAGTGCCTTTATGTCGTTAGGTTCAGTGCCTTTAGGAAGGAGGTTCAGTGCCTTTTCGTTAACGTGCTGAACCTCTTTCAGTGCGTTGTTTTCCGGAATACTGGCTGTATACCCATTTCTCGCCCAACCCTGACCTGAAAAACCGACCACCTTTTTTGACAGAAATCCGGCATCAACAGCTTTCTGCAAATGAGTACAAACAGACCTCTCTGATAAGCCTGTATCAATTGCCTGTTGTTCCGTGGACGGAAAGCATCCATCTCCCATTTCATTCATGTACAAAGATAGGTTCAACAACACGAGTTTTGTCGTGCTTTGTAGGTCACCTTGACGTATATAATCTCTCCAAGACCAAACTTTCACTTCAACACCACACCTTTCTGCATATGCTTGTCCTCAAGCGTGTCTGCATAGTGAAAATTTATATTTAAGTGAGCCTCTTCATATGCCTGCTGCGTTACATCAAAAAAGTTAAATCTAATCCCTTCCTTGGGTGAGAAATCAAAACAACGATAGAAAACTCGCGATATAAAAGCCTCACTTTCATTGTCTGTTTCTAGGTAATACACAGACCTTTGCAAGCCATCCGCTAGGTGGCTCCCTATAAGCACCGGTACAAAGAACCTCTTCCCATTTTTGCTTTTATTATCATTTAGATAATTTGTATATCTGAGAACTTGAGCCAAAGCATGTGCGTCAATCACACCCTTCTTTAGTTCAATCACGTAATAAAACTTTTCACTTTTCGCTAAAATATCGATAATGCCGGCAGGAGTATTCACTTGTCTGTCAATCAGGTGCAAATCCAAATACCCACCCAAGTCCTCACATAGAAAATCTTCAATATCTCTCTCTTCCGCTTGAATAATCACACTCATCTCACACCCCCAACACCAACCGTTTTAACGCTTCCTCAGTCAGTACATATTTCGCTTTGTTGCCATTCGTGCGGATAGATAAGATGTCTGCATTGCCCATCCATTCGTCGATGCACTTGAAGCCTGAATTGTCCTTACGCATTTTGCATTCAATTAAGAACGGGGCTTTCTCTACCCCATTGAAGTACGCGTCGATGTCATCTGTCTGCCCTCGGAACTGGACGGCTCCTGATAGTGGTGAGCGAACGGCATTGAATCCCCATTCTTTGATGAGGTTTACAATACGCCGTTCCTCACGGTCTCCTTTTTGCTTCGCTTTATTCACCATGTTCTTGCTCCCCGTACTGATATTGCTCTGGTAAAAATTTGTTGGCGCGTTTCATGTACGCCTCTGTGTCTGCCGGCTCGATGCCTAGAATGCCGTGGATATACTTGGAGATTTCAGTCTTGCCTGCCACAAAGTCCCGTGCTTGTTTGAACTCTAATTCTGTGAGATTGACGCGTTTTAATGTGGTGCGTTTGAACTTGGCTGGATTGCCCTCAATCTCCACAGTGCGCTTGTAAAATCCTAATGTTGCGTCATTGACAGCCTGCTCGAATACAGCTGCCCATAAGTTACGGATGCCCTTGTCATCGACAAGTGTTCCATTCTCTCTGTCTATCTTTTCTTGCTTTCGAATACGTCTGAGCCAAGCAATGTCTTCTTGCTCACTGCCAGAACGGAATGCATGGGGGTCTTTTTTTGAATTTTGTTTGTCGGTCATAAAAACCACTCTTGTTATAAATATTTAACGTAATTTGACGTAGAGTTTTTTTTATGGTAGAAGTCTTGATGTCAGATCAGGTTGCAGCCTTCTCTGACGTGTGTTTGTGTTTTTGAATAACTGTCTCGATACCTTGCAGGGTGTCAAAACGAGGATTGAAATCACTATCACCTAAATATCGAAGCGTGTTTTCATGTAGTCCGGCTTCTTTTGCCAAACGCTTCTTTGACCAACCTTTCAAAGCGATCAATTCTTTTGCGTCGTTAATGATTTCTATAATCTTACTCATGAAATGAGAATATCATACTGAAATATGATTTGCAAGGAAATAATCATACTATAGTGCTATGTTTTTCCTTGTCATGAAAGGTTACTATCGAGTCATGATGATACAAACTAGAGAAGACAAAATTCGCACACGACTAGAGCGTGTAATGGATGAACTAAGCCTCAGCGCAAGCAGGTGGAGTTCTCAATCTGGCCTAAGTGCTAATACCTTAAAGAAATTTATGAATGCTGTGGGTGACGAGCGTACCCTTACAGATAGAACATTAGGCAAACTTGCCGTGGGAATAGATGTCACACAATCCGCACTGATGGGCTACATAAACAGTGACGAAGACATAAGTTTTGCAGAATATAGAATCGACTTCGAAAAACGGGGGCAAGAACATATAGCAAACGGCAACGTAACACAACTACCAGAACAGGTAGTTGACGGAGGTAGCCCTTTTGTCCCATTATCCCGAATCCCCGTGATAGGGGAAGTTCAGGCCGGTGAATGGTCTGAGGCAAACCAATTCGAAGGAGATGATTTAGAATATATGGCTTTAGAACAGCACATCACTGAGCGGTGGGGCGACCGTGATGTATCTGCACTCCGTGTTGTTGGCGACAGCATGGATCTCGTATTTCCCGAGGGCGGGTGTGTGTGCTTTATGTCACCATACGATATTACCATCGAGGATGAGGACTACGTAGTCGTTCAGCGCATACGCGGCGGCGAGTATGAGGCAACCGTTAAGCAAATCCAGATAGATAAAAACTCTGGTGTTGCCTACCTTGTACCAAAATCAAGTAACCCAAAATGGAAACCAATCCAAATGCCTTGGCCTTATATGGGGGGAAGCCTTCCAGTGTCAGGCCAAGAAATCGAACGGGTTGAAATAATTGGCAAGGTTGTCACATACCTACACCAAGCAATGATGCTTATATAAGGAGAGAACTATGAAGAATTTCGCATTCGCAGCAATCTTATTTGTCTGCCTTGTGGCTTATTTTGGCTTTAAAAGTGATATGCCTGATGTTGCGGCGGGATCCAAGGACGGCGCATACACAATTATCACATCAGAAGGACAGTCATACCTCCTAAACAAGAAAACAGGACAGACATGGCAGTATCGCTATTTAATGGATGAGAATTTAAAACCTCTTCCTGGAGGTCGCTTTTGGGCAATTATCCCACATTTTAAAGAAAAATCAGACGAGCTAGTATGGCAAAGTCGTATGTTCTCACAATACACACCAGAACAAAAGAAATAGTCAATCGACGGAATATTCAAATTCGACACCCGACAATTCCAAGAATTTTTGTGAAACTGGCTTGCAGCTTTCTATACGACCAACGACAGCATTATAAATAGGGACAGTAACATGTCCGAAATGCACGAAGCTTTGCCTTATATCGTACTCCAAAAGAAAAGCCTCATCACAAACAACCCAGGACTCCTTATGAAGCCCTGTAAAATTACTATATCGCTTTGGAATGACTTGTTTGTGGGTTTGGTTATCGTTTGGGGGTTGTGAAGATATACGGTAAAGGAAAGCGTGGTTTTTGTCGTCATTGTAAAAGACATCTTCCTGCACGAACCAAGGTCGAAACTTTGGTTCGGGATCAGTTAATAATCTAAAGCCAATGATTCCTCCTTCGATAATAGAAGGCCGTTCTTCCGTAGACACTCGTTCTCCCTTTCGATCTCTTGCGGATCATTGAAACGTTCATCCATTTTTGCGAATGGAAGGCGCTCCCTGTGTTGTCTAAATGCTTCTTTAATTGCTTCTTCTCTCATAATATCCACAGTTTCGGGTTGGAGTCCAGACAAAAGGCTGCCGTCACCACTTAAATTAACGGGTAAATCCTTATTATCCGTTAACGTGTCTGTTAAAATTTTCAAAACTTGCGCATTCATAGCACACTTCTCTTTATTTTCCGAATCCTTTATCACTACCTCCATTATACTACACGACAAAGTATTATGTCAATTAGAGGTATGTCATATTTAGGTTGTTGCTGTAAATGTTAATGCTGATCTTCGCTCTTTGTTCAGTATATAAAATGTTTTTTACGTTGTACAACAATAAATTAAACACACCTTTCACCCTACTATTCTACACGTTTTTTCCCGATTTAAAATAAAAATCATACTTTAATCATATTTTCTGTTGACTAATCATATTTTAGTATGATAATATGAAATTATAAGATAAAGAACACGGGCAAAAACATGACTGAATTAGAAAACATACAAAACGAACTCACCACGCTTTTAGACAAGGCGCGTGACGTATCAACATTCGATATCTCTCAAGACGACAAAGACAATCTAGTCAACGGACTTGACGACACACTATCGGATCTCACAGCGGTAATAGAAACAAAGAAAGAGGACTTGGCATTGGAATATCCAGTGCCAGCAGATTGGGAACAACATCGTTCCGCATATTACGCAAACATACTTTAACCATAGGAGGCAAGACTATGACACACGAATACACAATCGCAAATGACGACGCACGAAGCTTTTTAAACGACATGGAGAATGAGCCACCCGCCCTATTCGACATGGCTTGTGAGTTGTTGTTGGGCGTTACGCCAGACGCATACAACGAAATGCAGGAATACGCGAACAGACAGGATTAATTTTATGGGGATGAAGGATGCGACATGCACATGGTAAGTAGCGGTAGATGCAAGTTAAGGGTATCCAGCAAATGTGGGTTCGAATCCCACCTGTCCTATGCAGGTTTACGCCCTGCCTCCCCACCCAAACAAGAGGTAAGAAAATGAGTAAAGCAAAAGAAATAACAACAGTTGAGGGCGAAGTGACAGGCTTTGTCGCCGTCATTGAGCGCGCATTAACAAATCCAGAAGTCGATGTCGATAAATTGGAACGACTACTTAATGTGCAAGAGCGTGTAATGTCTAAGCAGGCAGAAATTACTTTTAATCAGGCCATGGCGAGACTTCAACCACGCATCCCTGTCATCTTCAAAAACAAATCAGGTCACAACAGTAATTATGCGACATATGAGGAAATCGACAGACAAATTCGTCCGTTGTACAACGCGGAGGGCTTTTCTGTGTCGTACAATTCACGAAAGAACTCAGATGATACCGTTACATATTTTGGCATCTTGTCTCACGTAGATGGTCACTCACGAACATCTGAAATTGACCTTCCTGCTGATAGTTCAGGCTCGAAGAGTGCTGTTCAGGCAAAGGGTTCAACAATGTCCTACGCAAAGCGTTACCTGCTAGGAATGATGTTCAATATCATCACAACTGATGACAAAGACGGCGCAGGCAGTTTATTGAGTGTGAATGACGAGCAAATCAAAACTCTTGAGGAATTAATTAAACAGAGCGGTGCGGATGTTGAGCGTCTGTGTCACACATATCAGATTGAAAAACTATCTGAACTGCCTGAGAAGCAATACAAGGCGGTTAAAGTCCTCTTGCAACAGAAGCTTGCTAATAAGGAGGCAAAGGATGCTCAGTCATAATGTTGAACAGAACACAGACGAGTGGCTGAACTTACGTCTCGGCATTCCTACGGCCTCAGAGTTTGCAAAACTCGTTACTGGGACAGGTAAGAAATCCACACAGGTCACCACTTATATAGACCAGCTTGTCGCTGAGATTATGCTTGGGCGTCCGTGTAGTAACTTCACTGGGAATGAACACACAGAGCGCGGGCATGAACTGGAACCGCACGCTGTAGAATATTACGAACTCCTGAATGATATTGACACCCAACAGATTGGCTTTGTCACAAATAGGCAGCTTTCATATGGGTGCAGCCCAGATCGCCTGGTTGGAGACGATGGAATGCTTGAAATTAAGTGTCCTGCTGACCATACACATGTTGGATATCTTCTTAAAAACAAAGTACCAACAAAATATATCCCGCAGGTACAGGGACAAATGCTTGTTGCTGATCGTGAGTGGTGTGATTGGTTGTCATACCATCCAGACCTACCCTCACTCATTATCCGTGTTGAGCGCGATGAAGAATACATTCTGCTCCTGCGAGAATGCTTGGAGCATGTTGAAAATCGTACAAAAGAATTATGCAGTCGCATGGTTGAGCTGGGCTACATGGATGAGGAGAAGATGGAACGGTTTGAGGTGGCAGCATGAAACGAAAACAGAACGAAAAACATCTGAGCTTTATACGCTCCCTTCCCTGCTGTACCTGTCCGAAAACAGCTCCATGTGAAGCTGCACATATTCGAATGGGTACAAACGGGGGAATGGGATTAAAGCCAACAAGTGAATGGGTTGTTCCTATGTGTCACAAGTGTCACAACCTTGAGCAACATCGTGTAGGAGAAAACGCATTCTGGCCTGACATTGCTTTGGCAAAACAGCTTGCAAACAACCTACACACCGTCACAGGTGATGATTTTTTCGGGAAGCTTGCTGTGATGAACTACAGACGTAAACACATGGAGGATAAAGCTTATGCCTGATTTTAAATGGAAAAACCCAAAGCAAGCACACACTCAATATGCTGTAAAACTCGCAAAGGAAAAGCACCCAAAAGGATTTAATAAAGAACAACTGCTGGAGTGTGGCAAGGAGGTGTTCGGCGGGTTTGCTGGTCAATCCTATAAAGAGATTAAAACAGAGAAGGATATTGAACACCAACGCAATAACATGGCCTTGATTGAGGGGGACTATCCATTATCTATGACTGATTGTGAGGTCGTTGGAATAAATGGAGATTGTGGATATTCATGTCCAGTATTTCTCAATGGTGATTGTCAAGAATTAGGAGACATGACACGCGATGATTATCAATTGGATTGTGATATGAGGGGTGTTGAATTCGAAGAAGATGTGGCTGATAGCTACTGGGGAGATACTGATGAGTAAGAAAAAAGAAATGTTCATCCTCCGCTCTCCAGAAGTCAAAAAGAACTGTCTCTCGTTCATTAAAGACCTGAACGAAAACAAGACCTACACCGTGGAGATTGCAGAGAAGAAACCAACACGCTCCACACAGCAAAACCGTCTGTTATGGGCTTGGTACAAACATATCTGTGACTACAACGGAGACCACAAGGGCGACCTTCACGAGGAAATGAAAGTTCGTGTTTTGGGAACGTATGAGAAAGAGGTTGCAGGCGTGAAGCTGGTATATCCGAAAAGCTCTACAGACCTGACAGTCGAGAAGATGGGGATATTTTTATCAGCCGTGGAGATGCTTGCAGACGAGCTTGGAGTGGTTCTGCCACCAACAACATACTACGGATATCAATTAGCTTAACGAGATGCCCAAACGGGGAGAATGGCGACATAAAGACGTCTAATCGCAGGGTGATGCCTGCCATCTCACCAGAAAAGGAGAATGACATGTGGAACTTTAATATGGATGAAGCCCCAAAGAGCTTTATTAAGACAGAGACACACATCCAGAAGGGAAAGGAAGTCGAACGTAAAACACTTGTGCAGGTGAAGCTCTTTCTTGCGGGAAAAGATGATTTAGTCACCCCATCATATTGGATGCCTGACCAAGGGCGTTGGAACATGTTTACAAAAGACTGCCAGCCCATTGCGTTCATGGAGTGGCCTACACACCCACACAAAGGAGATCAACATGATTAGAACATTCCTACTAATACTCTTGGTCGCATTTATGCAGGCGCAGATGGTTATCCCTAAAGCACACGCGTTTCTATCAGATGACGTGATTGTCATCAACCTGAACGAATATGAAGCAGTTCTAAGCGCAATGTACGACCTCGGTCATGTGACTGTGAAACTGCCGGAAGTAATGAATATTAAACCAGAGAAGAAACCAATTTAAGAATTTACTGCATACGCAGAAATACCCAAGCCAGCAGGGTAGTTGTTGGCAAACATATGAAGAAAATAGGAGAAGAAAATCATGGATTTTCAAGTTGTAGAAAAAGGTATCTCATTTGATATCAAAGACAAAGAAGGAAACGCGTTCACAAATCTGTACATCGGTGCAGGTTGGGACACAGACGAAGGTAAAGATGTTGATCTTGATCTTGTTGGCGCATGTCTATCAGGCGGACGTCTGACAGCACAAACACGCCTCATTTACTTCGGTGACCGTGATGAACCAGGCATCTTGTTGAGTGAAGATAACACAACAGGCGAAGGTGAAGGTGATGATGAAAGCATGACAATCGACCTAACACAGGTTGAGGCGGATGTTGACAGTATTGCCGTTGGTCTTGTCGCTTACAGCGGTGCTGACCTGTCATCTGCGAAAAACGTCCACTTCCGTATTTGTAACGGTCGCGACGAGAATGCACCACAAGTTTTTGATGTCACTGTCAACCAAGCACAAGAAGGTGACACCGTCTTGTACGCAGCAACGCTTAAGCGCGGTGCGAATGGTTGGGAAATTGAAAACATCTCACAATTCCACAAACTAGGTGGTGGTTCTGCTGCTATCAAAGGGTTTGCTGATTTGTTCACTGGACAAACAATGGCAGCTTAATTGTATTGGGGTGGGTTCATCCCCACCCCTTTCTTTTACAAGGAGAATAAGATGAAAAACTGGTTAAAAAAACAATTCACCGAATTTACAGCATGGATGGGTTTTACGGTCTGTTGCTGTGCATTCTTCGCGCCTGATTGGGTGGTTTTCTGCCTTGGTGTGGTCTTGGTTTCAATTGACGATGAGATTGCTGCAGATTGGGCAAGAAAACTAGCTCCATGGGCATCTAAAAAACTAGATGATGTTACGACAGATGAATAAGTCGTACGTAGCTATTTCTATCGCTGTGATATTGGCGGTGATTATCCCACTACTGATGGTTTTCAGTGGTGAGGGTGGTCTCGCAAGGATGACGACTATCTCTGGAATATATGCAGTAGATAAACCAGAGGGTTATCCGGTCGTTTGCTTCGTTGATAAATCTGCTGGAGCTATGAGCTGTGTTCCTATGTCTTTTATGAAAGGAGAATAATAATGTCAGGAAGCGTAAACAAAGTCATTTTGGTCGGAAATCTCGGGCGTGACCCAGAAATTCGAACAATGCAAACAGGTACAAAGGTTGCAAACCTATCCGTCGCAACTTCGGAATCCTGGAAAGATAAAAGTTCGGGTGAACGCAAGTCTAAAAGTGAGTGGCATCGTGTAGTGATTTTCCAAGAAGGTCTCGTCAAGGTCTGTGAGAACTACCTACGCAAAGGCGCAAAGGTCTATCTCGAAGGTCAGCTTGAAACACGCAAATGGACTGACAACAACGGTATTGAGAAATACAGCACAGAAGTTGTCCTACGTCCGTTCAAAGGTGAACTCACAATGCTAGACAGTCGCGGAGATTCCCAAAACCAGCCACATGAGCCTAACACTTATGTAGCGGATCCACCTGCAGCTGATGAAGAGTTTGCGGATTCTATTCCATTTTAAGATAACCGAATAGAGGAGTGTTTGACTTGCCCGTTGTAACACTTCTTAACAGGGGGCGGTGTATCCCACTGCATCGTCCCCGCTTTTTTAGGAGAGAATAAATGCCAAATAACACAGAAAAAGAGCTTGAGGCGAAGATAAACGCATTTCATGCCCGTGGATATTTTTTTCCAACCAAAGAGGACTTGGAATTTTGTGTTGGTTTAATTAAGGGCTTGATTAAAGAGAGACACCAATCAAAAGACCACATCGTGATTGCTAAAGAGGATGTGCCAGAATTTTTTGAGAGCAGGTACTCAAGTGGTGATGAGAAAGTACGAGGTGAGATTGCATCCATTGTGTATCACGCTATAAAAGCCATGAAAGAGGAGGTGTGAGATGGATGATAAATATTGTAAATGCGGATATTTAAGAGGTAACGATTGTTTAGACCAAAAAGAATGGGGTGAGTGTAAAGTTAATAAGGATATTGATAAAATAATGAACATGACTGATGAAGAAGTAAGGGAGAGTGCCACAGTTAGAGAATGGTTTAATATTAACCACACGCGCATGATTATGCAGAACGTTATAAATAGCTTTAAAAATTCAAGGAAAACAAATGACTGATATGCCGAAAGAGATATGGGTAAGAACAGACATAAATGATACTTGTGGGGAGTGGGTAGATTCACCTGTTAAATATTTCAACACAAAATATGTAATTGCAGAAAACACACATGATTTCAATGAACTTATAAATGAAATTATGGAGATGCACCTCGATGACGCAGTAAGAAATAACTTAACTTATGGAGATGGTGTTGTTTTGGCTATGAATGAACTTAAAAAACGTGGTTACATCCGCGCAGACCTCACAGAACAGCCAGCCGATGCGGAGGTTTTATCAGACGAAGAACTGATGATAAAAAATAAAGGATGGTTGCCTGAGCAGATAGAAAAAGCAAGAGTTGCGTATGATGCTTGGCCTGAATACATGAAAAAATCATCCCAAACATATAGATATAAACAAAGCCTAACAGAAGCCCCGACAAGTGAAGAGGTTGAACCTGTTTTAGAAAGGATTAGCGAATTTTTATCGCGTGAAAAATTTTGTGCAGATGGTAGTGGTGATGAAGAACACATGGAGTTGCGTTATTCGGAAGCAGATGCACTTCTTTTTTCAGCCCTATCCGCACCCAAAGCGCAAGAGTGGCAACCGATTGAGACATACACACCCGTTGAAAATTATACAGGGGAAACGGTTTTGTTTTTAATCAATGGTAAGGTGCAACAAGGCCGAATAGAACCACCAGCAAAAACCCTTGGCGGTGATATGGTGCAAGATATTTGTCTGTACGGTAACGCTAGAGATAGACTAAGAGAAAGCAACCAACCCACCCACTGGATGCCACTACCAAAACCACCAACATCGAAGTGTAAACATTGTGGTAATTTCGGTAGTCAGTGTGATGTTTGTGGACATACACCAACGGAAGGGGATGCGGAATGAATAGAGATTGGGAAGATATTGAACCCTGTATTTGTGGAGTGAAACCTAGTGTTTCAGAAGTGTTTGGCAAACTCACAATATGTTGCGCCAATAAAAAATGTAAATTAAAGCCAAGCACCTTTGCAAGTGCTGGTGATGTTTATGACGTTCGAAAAATAATTAGATATTGGAATGATGGGATACAAGGAAAATGAAACTAACCAAAGAACAAATTGAACAGGCGCGTAAGTATTTCAAGATGATGTTATCTCACTTTGAGGTATGTAATGGCAAGGACTGGATGCAAGGTGGAGACTTTTACCACCTACCACCTGCACAAATACCTGTTAGATGTGTTGAAACAATCCGCAAAGCCCTATCGTGTTCAACACATAAAACTGGTTTATGTGCTACATCCGATACTGATAAAAACACCCCTGAAAATCTCAGAAAATCACTGGACTTTATAGAGCGTGAATACCTTGATTATGAAGAGAAAAACAACAAAATTAAGGGTATGTATATTCACCTAGATAATTTAAGGCATGCCCTATCCGCACCCAAAGCGCAAGAGTGGCAGGATATATCTACGGCGCCGAAGGATGGAACTATTATTTCCCTTTGGTGCGTTCATAAAGATAGAAAATGGAACATTCATCGCAGGGCTATGTATGCAAGATATAATCTTAAAAAGAACAATTGGTGTGACTGTTATGATAATTGGGATAAAGAATTACGAGACTTTGAACCCACCCACTGGAAACCACTAGATAAACCACCAACGGAAGGGGGTGCGTGATGAAAGAATACATAGTTGAAGTTACTTATAAATCTTCTGTTCAATTTAAAACCATGGCAAACAGCAAGAAAGAAGCCTTGGAAAAAACTAAAAAATGCAGGGAAGCGCCAACAGTCGGGTATTCTGATTGGGAGGATTACTTATGGTCTACAGCAAATATTTATGAGGAGACAGAGTGATGGATGAAAACAGATTATATTATCAAGCAAAAAACCTTGCTATAGAATTAGCGTTAAGACGTTTTGAGGGTTATTTTCAACACTTGCAAGGCGTTGATATGAGAGCCAGATGGAGTGCTGATTGTAGGGGTGCGTCAATCATCCTCACATTTTTTTACAAAACATCTAAAAAACGAGAAGAAGCGCGATATATTTTTCTGGACAGAGAGATAGACAGGTTAGGCACAACTGAAACAATAAGGGAAATTGAAAGTGGTACGTATTATCCACACAAGAAGCCTAAAATCATGGAAGAGGTCGATGCCATCTTATCAAGCGAAGATTTTGAAAAGTTTGCTGGTGAATTGGTTGGTAACTGTAACTATCCGTTTAAATATACCAGTTTTTCTAGTGAGTAGGGAGATTAAAAATGACACAAGAAATTAAAGACAGGCTGGAACGGTTGGAAGAAATACATGATGAATCCGTTGAATTGGGAGTTCATGATATGCAGTGCCAGCCTGGATGTAAAGTTTTTACAGGTGGTGAGAGGAGGCATCATAAAAACTGCGTATTTTATGAAGGAAGCTTTACACAGATGTATGAAAAACAAGCCGAAGCCATAGAGGTTTTGCGCACAGCATTAGAGGCTGAGCAGTTCTGCAGTGATCCAGACACTAATGCATTTATCGACATAACTAAAGCACTGGAAAAAGCAGAGGAGATTTTGAAATGATTGAGTTTGAACTACCCACAGGATATGACGAATACGTTCTTGAGTTTTCCAATATACCGCAGGAACTTTATCTCAAGATATGTCGCGCAAATGGATTGCCTATAACTGTTAGACGGGAAGATATAAAGACGGGGAGATTTTGAAATGAACGAATACATGGATTTAGCACAGGTCGCAGATTACCTGAACTCAAAAGGGCTTCAAGTCACACGCAGCGAGTCTGAGAAACAAAAGAAGAAAGTTGTTAAAAGGCTCATAGAAGAACACGACGCCCCTTTTCTACCAAGAGGACGCACGTTATATATGACTGAGGAACACATAAACACACTATTGGAGAAGATGGAATGTCGCTCAAGCTCATCAAAACCCAAAAATCAGAGAACTGGTACGTCCGTGGCACTTACAAGGGAATCAAAGTCTTCAAGACTACAGAAACGGCTATCAGGAAGCTCGCGGAGCAAGAACTAGAACGGATCACGTCAGAGATTTACCAGGAGTCTATTTTTGGTAAAGCTTCTATTCTTACTTTCGAAGATGGAGTGTATGACTATATAGAGGATGGTGGTGCTACCGAATACCTTGGGCGTTATGATGAAATATCCGGCAAATGGTCGGGCTTGATGGGGATATTCCAAAGAGACAAGCTGGTTGATATAACACAGGACAGGCTCGACAGGGGCGCAAGGAAACTCTATCCAGATGTAAAACCCCAAACACTCAACAGACAAGTATATACACCGTTTATCGCTGTTTATAACCATGCCGTTATCAAACACGGCCTACCCGTCCGAAAATGGAAACGCCCAAAGGTAAAGCGCAGCCATGTAAAAAAACGCTCTTGGTTTCGTCCTGAACAGGCCAGAACATTCTACTGGGCATTACCGCCACATATGAAACCCCTCTTCTCGTTCTTGTGCTTGTCAGGTGTTCGTATTACCGAAGCAATAGAGCTTACATGGGATGATGTGTATCTGGGGGATAAGTGGGCAGAGATTACCGCCACAAAGACAGACAGTGTCAGAGGTGTACCATTGCACCCTGTGATAATTGAGGAGTTGTCTGCAATACGTCGCAAGGATGGACGTGTATTCCGTACTCAAAGAGATGAGCCGTATAAAGTGCGCCGAAATGAACGAGGCGCATTGATTGGTGGTGGATACTTTAAAAAGACATGGTCTACAACACGACGTAAGACAGGTCTATATGAATTTGAGCCTTATTCCACACGCCACACTTTCAACAATTGGTGCATCAGATATGACGTGCCGGCAGAGCATCGCCTTGCCATTATGGGGCATACTTCGGACAGCACGAACGCAATCTATACTGACGTTGCTCTTGGAGACCTTGTAGACGCTGTATCCGTGCTTCCTGATTTCCGTAATGAAGTCCACGCATAGTCCACACCCTTTTTGATTCTGAAACGGAACCTTGCGCCCTCTAGCGTACCCTTATGTAACCTTTTTGTTACTTTTATATATTGGAAAAACCGTGTAAACCCTTGAAATATATGGTGCTGCTGGAGAGAATTGAACTCTCGGCCTCACCCTTACCAAGGTTAATACCTATATTATAATATACTGTTTTTATTGATTAATTTGTATCGTAATTTCGAGTTCACGTATATTCCACACAGTTAATGAAATTATCTCATTGTGAGATATTCCTCTCAACACCCTAACGCTTCGTATACGGCGTTGTTGTCATCTGTCTGCCTTTTCGTATCCTCAGTATCATCAGGATGAGTATAAACTGGAATATAAACCGCACAGAAGTCACTTGCGGGTGAATTTGTCACGCAACCGCTTACGATAAGACTCATCATCACGCAAACGCTTACGAGCTTTATTTGCTTTTTTAACATTCTTTAGGCTCCCTTCTGTACGCTTCAACTTCTCAGCATTCTTCCCATCACGACGGATAGAAAAGTAAAGGGTCGCGCCCATTACAGACACGACCGCTAGAATTACAAGATAAGTTGTCATTACTCACCTGCTTGAGAGTCTGTCAGAGCCTCTGTAAGCGCGTTTAACACTTCGATGGCCTCTTGAGCCATGTCAGGGTTTACAACCACTCCTACGAGTCCTAGAGCCGCCAGAATGAGTGCGTATGTTTTCTTTTGCTTTAATGCTTTTAAAATTGCGTCTTTCATTGTATTTCCTTTCTATTTTAAAGCCAGTTTTGCTGCTTCGTGGTACATATCCATCGGATACCAGTAACCTTCTGGAGGCTGGATATCCAAATCAAAGTTCTTGGGGTGTCCGTTCTCGTGCATGACGATTGCAATTGCCAGTCTTACCAAGGTTTTTGGTCTGTCTACGCGTATAGGTGTTGAAATGGTGCTTGCTCCAACCCTTTTTGCTACTGCCTTTGCGTATGCCTTTGTGTCGTTCTCGTGTGGTGGCGCCCATCTGTTTATAATGCTCTCCGCTGTGTTAAGGTCGTACTTTCTGAAATATGTAAGTAAAATCTTCATAAGGGCGCGAATGCCGTAAACAGGCTCGTCAAACACACAGAAACGCTCGTCTGCGCTTTGGTCTTTGGACATGCCTTGCCATTTGATGTGGTTGCGTTCGATATTACCTGGATTATTTGACCGTATTCCGCGGGGTTGTCTCCGTTTTTTCATTGGTAATCCTTTCGATGTATTGATAGACGGCTTTAATTTCTTCAACTGTGGCATTTGACTTGATTGTGTTTGCTTTGTGGGAGATAACGTGAATATTCCCTTTAATGTATCCTCTAGTCGGATCAATCCTGTCCAAAGACGGCGAACCCTCATGTGCTGTTCCCTTTCCAATCGTTAGTGGAATCCCAAGTATTGGGCACTTGTCCGGCATGAAAATATCTTCAACTTCTATATTAAATTCCACCCCTCGTGCCTTAGACCTGCTTTTCGCGTTGTGATATAAAACCTTTTCTGGAGGCATTTTCTCAGACCTGCGTAGAACTGCATTCCTATTTACCCTGTCTTGATTTGCTTTGTTATATGCAGCACAACGTGCAATCTCTTTCTCTCTGTTTTTCTTATAGTATTTTCTCGATGCTTTTCTACTCGAGGCTATGGCTTCTGGTGAGTGCGGGTCTTTATAAGGCAAAAATATTCCTCATCGTAGGTTCACTCCTTTTATTTCGTTCTTTCCACTTGCTGAATAACCTCCGCAGGAATTGCATTGATATCGCCTTTTCTTTGCTGTTTTTGTTAAGAGATAACCCCTGTACTGAATGTCGTCAGATCCACACTTAGAACAAACATCCCGACCGGCACTAAATAAGTTCTGGTTAGGGTGAGATTTCATATATGGACGGAGTTTTAAATAAAGCTGCTCAAGTAAAAGAACATCCTGCTTGTTATATTTCACCATTTGTTTTATGGCTTTCTCGTCACCATGTAGTGCCTTGAGCCATAAACCGCGCGGATTGTCTATTTTATTACCTATACCCAAGATAGAGCCGAGGTCGTCCAGTTTATTAGAGGTGAACTTGGCCTGACGTGCTGCTTTCAATGTATCCACGAATAGAGGTTCTTTAATAGGTGGCAAGCCCAGAGCAATACAACGGGCTTTAAACTTCTTAATGTCGAAAGCGTCACCGTTATGTCCGACAATAACGTCTGCCTGGTTGATAACATCCGCGACCGTCTTGACCACGTGATAATCGTCTGTGTGGTCTTTCTTGAAACGCTTCTTGTCATCTAACCCAGACACAGCATAAACTCGCTTCTGTCCAAGCCATTTCCATGCAATAGAGTGGATGTACCAATCTTGCAGGATGTTGTCGTACTGAATGTCTTGCTTAAACCTGCCAAACACAGCGGCAATCATTAAAGAGGTTTCAATATCCCAGAGTAATATTTTCATGCTTATTCCCTCCTGATTTTAAAACGATGTAGCTGCCATCCTCTTGACTGAGATAGCACCCTCTCTTATCGGAATAGATAATCCGAAATCGCTTGAAAGGAATTTGCTTGAGAACTGACGTAACAATGCCGTCTTTCTCTATTGTCTTATGGAGTACATAACCCCACCCTTTCAGATAGTGTTTTTGTTGCTCTAATGTGTAACAAGAACGGCTCCCATAGGCAGGAACAGCACATAAAAAAACCAGCACAAGGCTGGCTAGGATGGTTTTATAAATCAAAGTATCTCCCCTTTGTTGTTAACCTCCGAACTTCGCTTTCACTCCCTCTATTAACGCCGCTATCCCTGCACCAGAACCGATAGCCCACCCGACGGCTTGATTACGCACCCTCTCACCTGTTCGCAATCGTTTCTCGTGGTCATCGACTTTTTCGACAATCACGGAGAGCATCGTGTGGGTTTCTATCAGTTTGGTTCTGTCTTCGTCTGTGAAATCTGACATAAGCTGTCCTTATTGGTTAAAGTCTGAGCTTTTTGGAGCTACACGCTCTGCCCATACTTTTGACGCACATGCTTTGTCGTCCAATCCGTCTTTATGACACTCGTTCGCTTGCGCTCCGAGCATAATTAATACAAATCCAAATACGATCATGGTTCTTTCCTTTCTAGGTTTAGGTTGCAGCTCTACGGTGTCCGATAAGGTGGATTTTACCGCCACCCCATGTTCCACCGAGTGTGCCGTAGTTGACTGAGTTGTCCCACATAAAGCGAATGCTCGTCATTGTCATTGCGCTGTTTGCGATTGCATTGTGAAGACCTGGTGAGCCATCATCTGCACCATTTTGCAATGACCACAATGATGCTCCGTGTAGGCGCATACTGAAAGAAGGTGGCAATGAAGCCGAAGCCCACAATGTAAGCTCTCCTCTATAAGGAGCTGATGATGTTCCACCGCCGTCTGCTAGAGGTACACGATTCAAAGAGGCCGTACCTAGTGTGGGATAATATGAGCTATATTCTGCTGTTCCCTCTTCCCATGTTGGAGTTGCTCCCGTTCCCACGGCACACATTAGAATGTCATTACCTGCTGTCCCAAGGTAACAGTCCTCAAAGATAAAGGAGTAATGCGTGTAAAGGGTGTCATCGACAAAATCTGTGAATGTGATGTAACTCTCACCACCTGAAACTGTTTGGCTTTCAATAACCTCTGAGCCTGGTGCTAATCCTGCTGATCCACCGCCTGTCGTTACTGCCACACCATCGACATAGAGGTTTGTGTCTACGTTCAGTGTTCCTGCGCCTTGACTTCCTCCTGTAGGAGCTGCACCGATTGTCACACCGCCGTCTGTGTGAATCTTCAATGTCTGCACATCAGATGCGTCCTTGAAAATAACCTCACCCGTATCAAGAAGCTGTAGGGAGTTTATAACGCCCGTTCCTGTGAATGTGATTGTCCCCGCAGTGTCGTCAATGACAAAACGGCTATTCCCAGAGGAATCTTCTAACTTTACCTTATTACCAGCACCAGCTCGGAGAATTGTATCGTTGTTCGTATCAAGTAAAAGCAAGCTATTGTAACTTCCACCTGCAGCAATCTCGCCTTGAATTGCTACATTATTCGGCATACGGAGGTTATTCACCAGAGTTAGAATGCCTGCATCTGTCAGAGTTGTTCCACTGTCTTGAACAGCACCGCCATCTGTCCCATCCCAACGTACAAGAGCGTTATCTGTTGTGCTTGCTGGTGCTTGCAAATCAGACAATTCCTTTACAGGGTCAATCGTGTGCAATGTCACGTCATCACTGTCCGTAATAACAACCTTATACACACCGTCCAAATGGATATCTGCAAAACCATCAGCGTCAAGAATTACAGGGTTCGCATTCGGAGTTACCCCCGCTGCATCAGAGTATGTGTCTTTAGGTGTGGAAGTGCCTGTCTCGTAAAAGTAGACTTTTCCACCCGATAGTTTATCGCCTGCGTTATCCCAAAAGCGGAAACGCAGCAAAGTGATTTTTGCTGGCATGATTATCCTCTATGTTGTATGTGTTTTAGTCTGTTGTGACCGCTGATGAACCGCCTGAAATAGACTTGAACGGAGTCCCTGTCATCTTATTTTCTAGTGGCCTATAATAAAGCCTATGAAACTCTTTCTGTGCCTCTTTATTCGACATCTTACTAAACTGTTTCAAAGCTTGTTTTGTGGCCTTCTTATCTGCGTGTGTTCTTCGTAATGTAGAGCCGACTCCCAGTGGTAATTTATCTATAATCACCCCGAGTTTTTCCATTGAATTAGAATAATTCACCGACCCAGGCTTCTTAGATTTTATAAGTCGGGCATCTTCGAGAACCTCATTAAGTAATTTCAGTTCATCCGCATCAAAGACCTCTTTAGCTAGAGACTTGTTGCTTTTAAGTAGTCCATCAAGGTTCGTGACTAGCTTATCAAATGAGATTTTATTCGTTCCTGATTTCCCAACCTCAGAGCCGAGTGACTTCTTAATGACACGATGCATTACACTCTCTTTTAAGAGTTGTCGTGTTTGGGGTGCTTTATCTCCCGCGCCATCAATCAACATCTTCACAGTGCGCCCTGCGTTGCTCTTTGCTTGCAGTTGCCCCGCACCTATAACCTGCTTCATTACCTCTTCTGGAGTAAAATCACCATCTAGGAGTTTCTTCACAACTTTATCACTCTCGTACAGCTTGCCGTACTCTTTACGTAGTCCTCGCGCATTCTTAAATGCATTTAATGCCGTGTCATCACCACGAATGATAGCTGTGTCTATAGCCTCTTCCATGTATCCATCATATGTGGCGCGTATCTTACTCAATAACGCACCCTCTGACTGTCTGCCAGATGCATATGCATCATTCGCTGCAGATGTAATGCGTGTACGCAGTTTTTCAAGTGCTTTTAACTTTACACCAGTGATTTTCTGACCAGGCTTAACTGTTCCAAGTTGATTAATCTGTGAAACAATACGTTTTGCGTTCTCCATACCTTTCGCACCCAAATCA
>Ga0316207_10001084_pt1 | contig 36341 bp, 34 predicted proteins | sample 6weekpyrite_MG_FD_204943 | JGI IMG/M metagenome (GOLD analysis project Ga0316207, IMG submission 204943) | Microbial mat bacterial communities from mineral coupon in-situ incubated in ocean water Damariscotta River, Maine, United States -... | ecosystem: Environmental > Aquatic > Marine >... | reverse complement strand
TGATTATATAGCTCTGTACATTAATAAAAAGTTACATCCTGAGTTGGCGAAAAAATTTGAAATTAAAAACATCAACCCATTCAATATTTATGACTCAATACAGAATGACGATTTATCACCACACATTACCGAGCTCAAAAAACTGATACACTTTGACCCCCATAGCCAGGATATATTAACCGCCCTGGCCAGCTACCTTATAAAGGATGAACAATATCAGGAGGCGCTAAAATATATTCAGATTATGAAAAAACTTTATCCCAAAAACCAGAATAGTTTATTTCTGGAAGGGCAGGCTTATGAGAATCTGGAGCAATATGAAGATGCAATCACAGCTTATAGCAACGGCCTCAAGATATCTGAAAATCAGTTAAAAAACACTTTACACTCATATCTTGCTGATAGTTACTATCAACTAGAAAACTATCGTGCCGCGTATGAACACTACAAAATAAGCTTTAACCCGTACCAGAATCAGGAAGATATAAAACGTTACTTTAAATTTGGATATGCCGCTATCGTAGTTGGTGATATTGATAAAGCAAAACGTCTTTTAACAATCATGCTGATGCTTGAAACTGACGAGACAGAACACACTGAAATTATTGACAAGGCCAAAACACTACTAGAACGCATTAATAATAATCAGTTTAGACGCTCATTAATTATATAAGCTGAACTTTTCCTGTCTAAAAAACATATTTTTTAGACAGGAAAAAATTCACATTAACGCTAAACAAAGTGCCTATGGCTACCGCGAACACTGGCTTTTGATAAAACAGGGCAAACAAACTGATTAGTGCCGCATAAATAGAATAATTAATAATTGCACCTACAATATTACACGCCGCAAACCTGCTCCATTGCACCATCATAGCTGCTTTTTTATTATCACTATCCAGGCTATTAAAAGTGAAATACCTGTTTAACCACCAGGTGAGTGTAACCGCACACAGATATGAGAGTATTCTACCAGCGTACAAATTAACCTCTAAACCATATGCCAACATATATAGCACGCCTGTATCACAGGCAAACCCTGCAATCCCAATCAAGGCAAAACTAAAAAACTGACGCGACACCATCAATCTACTAATTTATCTGCAACCGACTTATGCAATAGATATTGAAAACGACGAGATTCCTTACGACTTTGCGCAACGGCATCCATTATTACACCGCTCATCACAGTAAGAAATGATAACAACATAAGCCCTGTGCTCAATATAGCTGTAGGCAATCTGGGAACTAGCCCCGTTTCAATATATGTAAGAAATATCGGCCATGCCAGAGCTAGAGATAACACAAACAGCAATACAGCCACGGCAGAGAAAAACTGCAAGGGTTTCTCTTCTTTTATCAGCAGAAATATCACTTGTAAAATTTTAAATCCATCTGAGTATGTATTGAGTTTACTTTCAGAGCCTTCAGGACGAACACCATACGGTGTCTCGATTTCTGCCACAGGCAATCTTTGCTCCAATGAATGAATTGTTAATTCGGTTTCTATCTCAAACCCCCTGGCAGTCGCAGGAAAAGATTTAACAAACCGTCTAGAAAACACGCGATAGCCTGTCAGCATGTCATCGAACTGCTTACCAAACGCTTTAGCAACTATGCCTGTTAACAGTTTATTTCCAAAACGATGTCCATGACGATAAGCCTCCATCTCCGACGAAACCCGCTTTCCAGTAACCATATCCAGCTTATTATCAATCAATACCTGAATTAATTTAGGCGCACTAGCGGCATCATATGTAGCATCACCATCAACCATGACATATATATCTGCATCGATATCTGCAAACATCTTACGCACAACATTGCCTTTACCCTGATAACTGACCGAATACACATAAGCACCAGCCGCCCTGGCTACGGTTATAGTCTCATCCGTTGAATTATTATCATATACATAAGCTCGTATATCAGGAATGACTGCTTTAAAAGATTTAATCACTTCACCAATAGTACTAGCCTCGTTGTAGCAGGGTACAATTAGCGCAACACTTAATTCAGTCATTTAATGTATCCTTTTTCTATTCATAGTATCAATTGCTCAGACATAGCATTATAGTTATAAGCTAATGATTATTAAGTGTACAACTAAACGCTCAGACACAATTATGACAGACAAACAACCACAATATTTTGGCAAAGACCTGGAAGCCATGTCATTTGCGCAAAACTATCACAAATGGATTCTCGAAGAAATAGCTCCCTTCGTTGGCAAGCATCTAGCCGAAATAGGTGCAGGAGTGGGTAATTTTTCAGACTTTTTGCTTGGACTCAACATTGAGTCATTAAATGCATATGAGCCATCCGCCAATATGTACCCTTACCTTGAGAAAAAGTTTACGTCAAATGAGTCAGTAGCAACTCATAACTGTTTTTTTGAGAGCGTTGTTGATCAGTTCCATAATCATTTTGACTCAGTTATCTACATCAATGTACTTGAGCATATTGAGAATGACGTAGAAAGCCTGTTAGAGGCTCAAAAAACACTGAAACAGGACGGACACATTATTGTGTTTGTACCCGCATTGCCATTTTTATATAGCGACCTGGATAAAAGCGTGGGGCACTTCAGGCGTTATACAGAATCGACTCTAACAGATACCGCTAACAAAGCGGGTTTGGAGATTGAATCTATCAAGTACTTCGACATCGCCGGCATCATCCCCTGGTATATTGCGTTCGTTCTTTTGAAACATACGGCAACCACTGGCAATGTTTCACTTTATGACAAACTGGTCATACCTATTATGAAGAAAGTGGAACAGATGATCACACCACCTGTTGGGAAAAACCTGTTAATGATTGCACGTAAAAAATAATCAAATGTGACACAAACAAAGTGACAACTTTGTCACTTTGTGACATTAACCATATGCGCTTGTCACTTTTCGACCATTACAACACAAGCAGAAAAACAACATAAATCATTGTTTTATATCATTTTTTAAACCATATTGAGATCTTGGCACGAGCTCTGCAACACCTAGAGCAAACCTCAGAAATGAGGAATTTTTTATCTGATGTGCTATACAACCCTGGGCATTATCAAGATTACCACCAAGACCCTATATTAGGAGAGAACTATGAAACAGAACCAACAAGGTTTTACATTAATTGAATTAATGATCGTTGTTGCCATCATCGGTATTCTGGCGGCGATCGCTATTCCTTCATACAATAACTACATTCAAACCGCTAATATGACACAAGTCACCAGCAACGGTGCTGAAGCTGTACGTATTATCAAGAATGAAATCTCTAAAAATAAAACTCAGCGCGCTCTTAATATTCTTCAAGCTAATCGTGACAAACTGCTTGATGCGAATGGACTAGAGACTACACAGGAAGCTGTTGGTGCAACGTCAGCTCAATTTATCGCTCACCTGATTGGCTCTACTCCTGCAAAAGCTCCTGATGGATCAGATGCATTTGCATCTACATCAAACGCGACTAGTGGCGCTATCGGTATTACTGATAACAACACTCACTTCATTGTTAACGTACCAGCTTACGGTGATCTGCCAGTTGATGTGACATCATTCCGCAAGTAATCTTGTGAGATTGATTTAAGTATAAAAACCAGGGGGAGTCATTTCCCTCTGGTTTTTTTATGTTCATCTATATAAATAAGCCGTTTAGCCAGATATCGTTTCTAAAACACCAAAAATAACACTAAGCTAATAGCTAGAATTGCTGCAGGAGCTGAAAGATGAAATCTTATTCGCAACAGGGCTTTACACTCGTAGAGCTCATGATAGTAGTCGCCATAGTCGGTATACTAACTATGATTGCAATACCGACTTATGAGAATTATGTACGCACCGCATGTCAGTCAACGGCTGGTATGAATTTACAAACCCTGCGTAGCTTTGAAGAAAACTTCAACCTTGAATTTGGTAACGGCTACCGAGCAGGCACACATGATGGTGCAAATCCCTCTGGCTCAACACTAGCCGGGCCTCCACTCCGCTGGCAGCCTGACGACAATAACGAGTTTAAATATGTCGTGACCGCTGGAAGCACGGGCGATATTCTCACCTCATATAAAGTGACAGTATCAGGCGTGGGCGGCTGTGCTGATATCACTCCTATTGTCGATGGTAACTAGCGCCACTTCGGCATAGTTCACAACAAACCTCACAAATTAGCTCACAATACTGGCTAAATACTTGATTTCGGCTACAATTTCCCTGTATAAACTACTATAAATAAGGCCTGAGAGAAATCTCGGGCCTAATTATAATCATTACAACCGAGCCGAATTTTTATGCCACCAGATGCCAAACTCAGCGGTCTTACTCGACGCCTGGTTCTTGACGGACTATTAGACGAGGAAACAGCGCTTCAAGCTCAGGCTGACGCTAAAAAAGAAAAGCTCAATATCAGTCAGTATCTGGTCTCAAAGACGCTGATTGATGCCAACAAACTCGCCACCATTGCCTCGAATGAATTCGGTCTGCCGCTGATTGACCTTGATGCCATTGATAAGGAATCAATTCCTAAAGATCTGGTGAATGAAAACCTGATTAAAAAGCATCAGGCTATTCCATTATATAAACGCGGCAACCGTCTTTATGTTGCCATTGCGGAACCCACCAATCTGGTTGCTATTGACGAAATCAAGTTCCAGACAGGTGTCAGTACCGAAGCGGTACTGGTAGAAGCCGATAAGCTGGATGCCTTTATCGCTTCTGCACTGGAAAGCAAAGAAGACGGCATGGCCAACATGCTGGATGACGATCTGGACGATGTAGATTTTGAGGACACCGAAGAAGATTTATCAGACGATGGCGGTGCGAGCTCAGATGCTGATGACACCCCCGTTGTAAGATTTGTAAACAAGGTATTACTTGATGCCATTAAAAAAGGCGCATCCGATATCCATTTCGAACCCTATGAAAAACGTTACCGGGTTCGTTTACGCATAGATGGCGTACTGCGCGAAGTGGCTAGCCCACCGGTGGCCATGGGTGGGCGGCTTTCTGCGCGTGTAAAAGTGATGTCTCGTATGGATACGGCGGAACGTCGTGTACCTCAGGATGGCCGTATCAAAATGCGCATATCCAAGAATAAGGCCATCGACTTTCGCGTGAACACCTGCCCAACCCTGTTTGGCGAAAAAATTGTTTTACGTATTCTCGACCCATCCAGTGCCAGCCTGGGGATTGATATGCTGGGATATGAGCCCGAGCAGAAAGAACTCTATATGAATGCGCTGGCTAACCCCTACGGAATGATACTGGTAACGGGCCCCACCGGTAGCGGTAAAACCGTATCGCTGTATACCGGCTTAAACATTCTAAACACCGAAGACACCAATATATCAACGGCGGAAGATCCTGCCGAGATCAATCTGGAAGGTATTAATCAGGTAAACGTGAACGCCAAGGTGGGTCTGGACTTTGCTTCTGCACTCCGCGCATTCTTACGTCAGGATCCCGATGTCATCATGGTGGGTGAGATTCGTGACCTGGAAACAGCAGAAATTGCCATTAAGGCTGCACAGACAGGCCATATGGTTATGTCTACCCTGCATACCAATGATGCACCACAGACGCTATCTCGACTGGTTAACATGGGTGTGCCACCGTTTAATATCGCCTCTGCGGTCAATCTAATTATTGCTCAGCGACTGGCACGTCGGCTTTGTGAGCATTGTAAAGCCGAAGATAAAATCCCTGATGAAGCATTACTGGAAGAAGGTTTTACCCAGCAACAGGTAGATGACGGCATCAAGCTCTATAAGGCCGTCGGCTGTGATATGTGCGATAAGGGTTATAAAGGGCGTGTCGGTATTTATCAGGTAATGCCAATCTCCGAACAGATAGGACGCATTATTATGCAGGGCGGTAATGCTCTGGATATAGCCGATCAGGCACAGAAAGAAGGCATACCCGACCTGAGACTGTCAGGTTTGAAAAAAGCCATTCAGGGCGTCACCAGCCTTGAAGAAGTTAACCGAGTAACCAAGGATTAAGCATGGCACAGAAGCAAAAAAAAGCCGAAAAAGTTACCTTTTCCTGGGAAGGAAAAAATAAGGACGGTCGAGTTTTAAAAGGCGAAATTCATGCTGCAAGCCAGGATCTTGTAAAAGCCGAACTCAGAAAACAGGGCATTGTACCCAGCAAGGTGAAAAAGAAATCAGCGGGTCTGTTTGGTGCCAGTAAAGGCAAGCCGATTAAGACCGCCGATATTTCAATATTCAGTCGACAGATGGCGACGATGATGAAAGCCGGTGTGCCATTAGTTCAATCTTTTGAAATCACCGCAGATGGACACTCAAATAAATCCATGTCGGAACTGATTTATGCCATCAAGGCCGACGTGGAAGCGGGTGGAACATTTGCTGATGCCATCAGCAAACACCCATTATATTTTGATGATCTATTCGTCAACCTGGTAGCTGCTGGTGAACAGTCCGGTGCACTGGAAACACTGCTGGAAAAAATTGCCACCTATAAAGAAAAAACAGAAGCCCTAAAAGCCAAAATCAAAAAAGCGCTGTTCTACCCGGTTTCTGTTCTGGTTGTCGCTTTTATTGTAAGTGCGATTCTACTGATTTTCGTTGTGCCTTCTTTCTCAAATATGTTTGCCGGCTTTGGTGCCGACCTCCCCGCCTTTACCTTATTTGTGGTCAGCCTGTCCGACTTTATGGTGGCCTGGTGGTGGGCTATTTTTGGTGGTATCGCATTAACCATCACCGCAGTTTCACAAACCTATAAGCGCTCACGAAAATTTAGAGATGGTCTGGATAAAGCTTATCTAAAAATGCCTGCCGTTGGTGCACTGGTAAAAAACTCCTCTATTGCTCGTTTTTCACGCACCCTGGCGACCATGTTTGCCGCAGGTGTTCCTCTGGTTGAAGCCATGGATTCAGTTGCCGGTGCATCCGGTAATAATGAATATGTAAAAGCCATCCATACCTTACGCGATGATCTGGCCAGTGGTTTACAGTTACAAAGTAGCTTACAGGCATTTCCTCACCTGTTTCCAAATATGGTCGTGCAGATGGTGGCTATCGGCGAGGAATCCGGCGCACTTGATGACATGTTAGGCAAAGTCGCCGATTTTTATGAAGCGGAAGTTGATAACTCGGTGGATGCACTAACCAGTTTGATGGAACCTGCAATTATGGTTTTCCTTGCGGTGGTTATCGGTGGTCTGGTTATCGCCATGTACCTGCCAATATTCAAAATGGGCGAAGTTATTGGTGGTTAATATCTTTGCGGATGTAATACAGGCTTTTAATAATAACCACTGGTTATTCTATTCAACTGTCATATTCATTAGCCTGGCTGTCGGTAGTTTTTTGAATGTTGTGATTTATCGACTACCGATTATGCTTAAAAAAGAATGGAAGCAGGATTGTCAGTCTTTTCTTGAGATTAACGAAGACAAACCCGAAGACGTTTTCAATTTATCAAAACCAGATTCAACCTGCCCAAGCTGTGGGCACCGTATTCGCATCTGGGAAAATATTCCAGTTCTTAGCTACCTTTTTTTACGGGGTAAATGTGCCGCCTGCAAAACACCCATATCTATACAGTATCCCTTAGTTGAAGCGGTTACCGCTGTATTATCAGTATTAGTTGCCCTACGTTTTGGTGTGAGTGCAGAAACTTTTTTTGGGCTATTACTCACCTGGTCACTGATTAGCCTGACTATAATCGATGCACAAACCCAGTTACTACCTGACAACATTACTCTGCCTCTTTTGTGGTCGGGTCTTTTGATCAACAGTTCTGCTGTATTTACCGACTTGCCATCTTCTGTCTGGGGCGCAGCCGTCGGCTATTTAATCCTGTGGTCAATATATAAATTATTTAAGGCGGTTACTGGTAAAGAAGGCATGGGCTATGGCGACTTCAAACTGTTAGCGGCACTCGGAGCCTGGATGGGCTGGGAGCTGTTACCGCAAATCATTTTACTGTCCTCGGCCGTCGGTGCAATCATTGGTATTTCAATGATTGTATTTATTAAGCATAATAAAAATAGCCCTATCCCCTTCGGCCCTTATCTGGCTATTGCTGGCTGGATTGCTTTTATGTGGGGTAGTGATATTAATCATCTGTGGCTAACCAGCTAACAGATGCTTACTGTAGCGCTAACTGGTGGTATTGGCTGCGGAAAGACATTAGCCTGCAAAATTTTTTCTGAATACGGCACGCCGATTATTGATACAGACCAGATCGCACGTGAACTGGTTAGACCAGAACAACCGGCACTTCAGGAAATCATCGAGAATTTTGGTTCACAAGTCATACAGCCAGACGGAAGCCTGAACAGAAAGCAACTTGCAACAATCGTATTTTCAGACTGTGAGCAGCGCAAAAAACTGGAATCGATACTTCATCCCAGAATACGCCACTCAGTAAAGAGCCAGCTTGAATCACTTCATGCGGCCTATGTGATTATTGCTATACCACTACTCATTGAATCAGGACAGGAATCAATTTATGACCGTGTTCTAGTCATTGACTGTACACAACAGCAACAGATCGACAGAACACAACAACGTGATGCACGCTCAATCGACGAGATAAAAGCAATTATAAAATCACAGGTATCACGAGATGAACGATTACGCATCGCTGATGATGTCATTGATAACTCAGGCGACCAGGCCACTCTGCGAGCGCAGATAGCTCGGTTACATGAGCAATATTCTCAATAGATTACAATTCAAATAGACACACATCGCAAAACGTCATCGTCTATTCGGCTTATGTTTAGCGGCATTTTATGCCAGAATACAAGGTAATATAATTTTCACGGCCACCCTATGTCAGATCATCTCATTTTTGAACAGCCTTTGAATGAGCGCATCCGTACATTTTTACGGCTTGAGCATCTATTCAATCAGTTTCATCAACATCTACAACATAAATCAGACTGGGACACGCATAGCGCGGTAAAAGCCATACTCGATATTATGAGCATGTTAAGCCGTGGTGATATTAAACGTGAAACCATTAAGGAGCTGGAAAGGCAGCATGTCAATCTACAGGCCTTTATTCAGATTCCGGACATTAATCACGGACGACTCACAGATATCATTAACGAGCAGGAAGCCTGCCTGCGGAAACTGCATAGCATCAGTAGCAATATAGGCCATGCATTGCAGCAAAATGAATTACTCAATGCGATTCGTCAACGCCTGAGCATGCCGGGCGGTTTATGTGAATTTGACCTGCCTGTATATGCACACTGGCTCAATCAGCCCTATGAAAAACGTATTGAAAGCCTGAACTCATGGTTTGAACCGTTCAGTACTTTAAATACCGCAATTAACCTGATTTTGAAAGTTATCCGTGAAAGCACAGATGCGATAGATGAGCTTGCCGCTGGTGGCTTCTATCAGAAAAGCCTGGATTCGAACCAGACATGTTTAATGATTCGGGTTTTATTGCCCAAAGACACCGACGTGTTTCCGGAAATTAGTGCCGGAAAGCACCGCTTCACGATTAGATTTTTAAAAGCATGTAACCCGTCGCATCGCCCAGAACAGGAGAAACAGGATACTCCCTTTAAACTGGCCTGCTGTATTTTATAAAAATACGCTACTGCTGCTGTATAAAACTAAACCTAGTCTTATACATCTCACTCCCATCATCTATCAGAACATCAAGTTTCCAGTCATTTCTACCAAGACTACATACCGGCAAAACCACTCTGGCCTGCCAGCTTCCGGATAGTTTTTTTAATGAATAGCGATTAAAGCCCATATCCATATCTTGCATACTAAATTCAATATCAATATTTTTTGCTGATAGATGAACAGGTGTCAGCTCCACGTCAAATGGTTTTAACGCCGAAGGAGACTGCAAAAATTTTATCTTATATTCGATACCCTGCTGTTTAACAAAACATTCTGTTTTTAGTAAATCACAGTCAGAGACATATGAACTGAGTAACGTATTGTTCTCTCTAAGAAACCAGTTGCCAATCGCATAGGATACAAGCATAACAAACATAAAAATTAGCAGTGATTTTTTCATATTCGACTAGTTATTCCCCCAGAAACATGAAATACCTGCAATACCCTGACCACCCATATTAATAGCCTGCTCAATGTCTGTTTCATCAAGCCCGCCCAGGGCATAAGCGCTGATCTCAGTTGTTGATACCGCCTGCTTGAAAAACGTCCAGCCAGCGGCAATTGCTTCCGGGTGGCTGGTTGTTTGTTGTATGGGTGAAATCAAAAGGATATCTGCTGCAATTTTTTTTGCCTGCATGACATCGTCCAATGTATGACATGACACTGAGAGCAAATAACGTAAGTCAACAGGGCGCTTATCGTGTACATACAGCTGTTGGCTCGTCAGATGTATGCCCGCAACTGGAATAGCCTGTTGTGTTATCCCACTGAAGTTTTCTGCTGTTGTATTTAACAGCAGCTGACAAGCATATTTTTTGCATAGCTGGGCAGCTTCTTTCGCCAGTAAAGAAAAATCTTCAGGGCTTAATTGCTTGCAGCGCATCTGTACCAGTGAAACTCCCTGTTGGAGACTAACTTCAAGTTTTTCCAGAAAATCTTTTTCACTGTTAAAAGCACCTGTAATCATATATTTATCAGGCAACTTTAGTGCATTGATAATATTTCGATTAGCCGCAGGAAAATCTACCGGATCGAGAGAACTGATGGTTTGCCACTGAATAGCCTGTCCTTCAGCGCCAACAGGCTCACCGTCAAATGCTTTTACCAGACAAATATGCAGGCTGACTCGCTTATCAGTATATTCATAATGAATCGTTTTCAGAAAATCTATCTGCGTTGCGCTAATTGACAGCTCTTCCTGTAGTTCTCTTATGAGCGCCTGCTCAACTGATTCACCCACTTCCATTTTACCGCCGGGAAATTCCCATAAGCCACCCTGATGAACATCATCGGGGCGTAACGAAACGAGCACTTGCTGTTTATTATTAAGAATAACGGCAACAGCTACCTGTAGATTATTGTGTGCCATTGCGTTTAAACCTGAGTCTATCTGATGAGATGTTAGCTACGATACTCGGCGTTTATTTTTACGTAATCATAGGAAAGATCACTGGTCCAGATACGTGCAGACTGCTTGCCTGTTTCCAGTTCGATACGAATGAGAATTTCTGCCTGATTCATTATCTGCTGGCCCTGCTCTTCGGTATAGGCTGGATCGCGACCACCATTTGAAACAATACAGACATCACCCAGATAGATTCTGATCTTTTCCAGCTCAAAATCCACTCCAGCACGGCCAACTGCAGCTAGAATGCGTCCCCAGTTCGGATCAGATGCAAACAGGGCCGTTTTCACCAGTGGTGAATGCGCAACAGTATAGGCAACCTGTCGTGCTTCTGCAGTTGTCGCTGCTGATTTCACTTCCAGGGTAATAAATTTAGTTGCACCTTCAGCATCGCGAATAATCGCCTGGGCCAGATACAGAGAAACCTCTCTTAATACATTATAAAGGGCAATATAATCGTCATTCTTTTCAACAATTATCTCATTCCCTGCCTGACCAGTTGCCATCAATACACAGGCATCATTAGTTGAGGTATCACTATCAACCGTGATTGAGTTGAATGAAACATCAACAATTTCCTGCAGGCAATCCTGCAATAATTCATTACTAATAGCGGCGTCCGTTGCAATGTAGGACAACATGGTTGCCATATCTGGTTGAATCATGCCGGCACCTTTTGATATCCCGGTTACCGTCACCGTACGTTCCTGCAACTGCAATTGACGTGAGATACCTTTCAACCTGGTATCGGTTGTCATAATTCCACGGCCCGCGATTAACCAGCTATCCTCTGCTAGCTGCGCAAAGGCTTCCGGCAATGCCTTTTCTATTTTTTCTACAGGCAGATTCTGCCCTATTACACCCGTTGAAAAAGGCAGGATCTGTGCAGCATCGCATGCAGCGTGAGCGGCTACCGCCTGACAACTCTGTCGTGCATCCCGCATACCCTGCTCACCCGTACCTGCATTTGCATTCCCGGAATTAATTAGCAGATATCGAGTAGCTGCAGATGCCAGATTTGCTTTTGCAAGATTGACCGGTGCCGCACAGAATTTATTTTTTGTAAAAACAGCCGCACATTGACTTGCTTCGGCCAATTCGATTAACACAAGGTCATTGGTTTTATTTTTTTTAATGCCTGCGACAACAGCTGATAAACGTATACCTTTTACCGGCATAAGTGAATCAGGCTCAATCAATCCTACTGCCATTTCAGTTTAATTTCCCATGACACTGTTTAAATTTCTTACCCGACCCACAATAACAGGGGTCATTACGACCAATCTTTTTATCAGTTCGCACAAACGGCTGGTGTTCAGGTGTTTCAGTTGCAGCTTCCGCTTCTGCGCCATCGGCACCTGTCTGCATCGAAACTGAGTTTGCATGTTCAAAGTTCATTTCTGTCGGCATTTGCTGCTGTTGCTCGAGCGCATCAAGTTCTTCCTGGGTACGAATTTCAACTTTTGATAATGTTGAAATTACTTCCTGTTTTATCTGCTCTAGCATTTCACTAAACATTTCAAATGATTCGCGTTTATATTCCTGCTTGGGATTTTTCTGCGCCATTGCTCGGAGATTAATACTCTGACGCAGGTAATCCATTGCCGCAAGGTGTTCCTTCCAGTGAGAATCCAGCACCTGCAACAGAACATACTTTTCAAATCGTCGAAGCTCCGTCGCACCAATCAGCTTTTCTTTTTCCTGATAAACAGCTTTCAACTCTGCAATAATACGCTCAGGTAAATTATATTCATTCAACTGATCATCTTCATCTAGCCACTGTTGAATAGAAAACCGTTGACCAGTTTCTTCTTCCAGAGCATTCGTCAGGCCATCCAGATCCCACTGCTCTTCTAAAGTACCAGCTGCAACATAGGTGCCTACAATTTCTTCGATAACGTCTTCACGAATCGATTCAACGATTTCACTCAGATCGTCTTCTATCATCATTTCATTTCGTTGCTGGTACACAACTTTACGTTGGTCGTTTGCCACATCATCATATTCAAGTAATTGCTTACGAATATCAAAGTTATGGCCTTCAACCTTGCGCTGCGCATTTTCTATTGATCTTGAGACCCAGGGATGCTCAATTGCTTCGCCCTGCTGCATACCAAGTTTTTTCATTAGTCCGGCGACTTTATCTGATGCAAATATACGCATTAAGTCGTCCTGCAATGACAGATAAAAACGCGTAGAGCCAGCATCACCCTGACGACCTGATCGGCCGCGCAGCTGGTTATCTATACGACGTGATTCATGACGTTCGCTACCAATCACATGAAGACCTCCCGCAGCAAGCACGAGGTCATGGCGCTTCTGCCAGTCTTCTTTTAACTGTGCTTTTTCAGCATCAGTAAGTTCACCTTTAGCCGAAATTTCTACATCAAGGTTACCACCGAGAACAATATCCGTGCCGCGCCCTGCCATATTCGTCGCGATAGTCACTGCACCTGGAATACCTGCTTCAGCAATAATTAAGGCTTCACGCTCATGCTGTTTAGCATTCAATACATTGTGTTTAATACCGGCTTTTGTAAGGAGATCGGATAAAAATTCCGAAGCCTCAATTGAGGCCGTACCAACAAGCACAGGCTGCTGTCGCTGCATACAGTCTTTTACATCATCGACAATTGCATAAAACTTTTCTTCCACTGTAAGGAAAATTAGATCACCATGGTCTTTTCTTGCGACAGCAAGGTTGGTGGGAATAACCATCACTTCCAGACCATAGATAGACTGAAACTCGAATGCTTCAGTATCTGCTGTACCGGTCATACCTGATAATTTATCGTATAGACGGAAGTAGTTCTGGAAGGTAATCGAGGCCAGTGTCTGATTTTCATTTTCAATACTAACGCCTTCTTTTGCCTCAATCGCCTGGTGCAGACCATCGGACCAACGACGACCTTCCATTGTGCGACCGGTAAACTCATCAACAATCACCACTTTTCCATTCTGAACAATGTAATGCACATCTTTCTGATAAATTACATTTGCGCGAATCGACGCATTAAGATAATGGATAAGATTGATATTCGCCGCACTATACAGGCTATCATTTTCAGCCAGAATGCCTTCTCTGGCTAAAATCTTTTCAACTTTCTCATGGCCCTGCTCGGTAATATGAATCTGCTTGTTTTTTTCATCAACTGTATAGTCACCGTCAGGCTCTTCTTCTTTAGACTCAGGTGTTTCAGCTTTATCCAGCTCTTTTACAAATTCATTAAATTTTTTGTATAACTCCGAGTTATCGTTTGTCGGCCCTGAAATAATCAATGGCGTTCTAGCTTCGTCAATCAGAATTGAATCGACTTCGTCGACGACTGCAAAATTTAGTTCTCGCTGTACTTTTTCATCGAAACTGAAGGCCATGTTGTCACGTAGATAATCGAAGCCGAATTCGTTATTCGTTCCATAGGTTATATCCGCAGCATAGGCCTGCTTTTTCGACATGGGATCCATTCCTGCAACAACAACACCTGTGCTTAAGCCCAGAAATGCATACAGCTTGCTCATCCAGCCAGCATCGCGCTGCGCAAGGTAATCATTTACCGTTATAACATGTACGCCTTTGCCTGGAAGTGCATTGAGATAGGCCGCTAATGTGGCTACCAGTGTTTTACCTTCACCTGTTCTCATCTCGGCAATATTGCCGTTATGTAGCACGATTCCACCGATCATCTGCACATCGAAATGACGCATACCTAATGCACGTACGCCGGCTTCTCTTACCGCGGCGAAGGCTTCCGGCAACAAATCATCCAGGCTTTCACCTTTTTTTAACCTTTCACGGAATTCAGCCGTTTTTGCACCCAGCTGTTCGTCTGTTAAACTTTTGAATTCATCTTCTAGGTTATTGATGCGACTAACAATTTTGCGATATTTTTTTACCTGGCGATCATTACGACTACCAAATATCTTTCGCATAAAGCTGGATGCCATTGTGTATCCTTATAACTGATAATGTGCTTTTAAAATGTGGCTGTATTATGCCCTAGAAAGCGAGCAGGCTTAAAGTATTGAGAAGAAAAAAATGAGGAGTGTTAATTTTGGTTTAATTATCGTCGCTGAACAAACTTCTGGGGGTTAATCTGTCGGCCATTTTTTAACACTTCAAAATGCACATGCGGGCCTGTTGATCGACCAGTAGAACCCATCAGTGATATAACCTGGCCTTTTTTAACGGTATCGCCTACTTGCACCAGGTTTTCTTTATTATGGCCATATCGGGTTATATACCCATTACCATGATTTATTTCCACCAGATTGCCGTAACCATAACGCTTACTCGACCAGGTAACCACCCCACCGGCCACTGCGAGCACATCGGAGCCTGATTTTGCCGCAAAATCCATCCCCTTGTGAAACTGTAACTTTCCACTAAACGGATTAGTTCGTGTTCCATAATATGAAGATATCCAGCCACGCTTAATCGGGCGACCTTCAGGAAATACTTCTTCCTGCATATGACTGCTCATCAGAATGTTTTCCAGTACGGACAACTGCTGCTCTCGGTCTTCAAGCTCCAGAATGACTGCGTCTATTTCACTACCAAAATCCAGTTCCTGCAGCCCTGGCTCATCTGGCCCACCTATACCCGGGGGTTCTTCAAAATTGAATTCTCCACGATCCAGTTTGGCTATAGTCACCAGTTTTTGTCCTAGAGCATTGAGTCGCATTGCATGCGCCTGCACTTCACCGAGACGAGCCGCCAGAGCATCCAGATCTGCGCTTGCGTTAAATCGAGTCTGCGTAATTAGTTCACGCTGTAATTTAATTTCCTGCTGAATAGAGCTGATACTAGATGATGACGCCTGTGTTTGCCCCACCCAATAGCCCAGCAGACCGAGGCCTGTTGCAAAAACCACAGTAAATAACATCAACAGCATAAGCTGCAGAGGACTGCCGATCTGGACGCGACAGGGGCGCCCTCTAAATTTACTAAGTAGAATAATGTCCATACAGGAAAACTAATGTGTAATGAATAATCTAAGAACGTTTCATAATCTAAAATATAGTTTAAAACATACCATATTACCCAAATGGATTATAGAACTTTGATCTAAATTGCAGATTAAACAGGATTTTACACCCAGCAATCTTACCAGTAAGTTCGTTAAGTAAAGCATTTATCCCTTATAATGTTGCCATGAACACGATTTCAGAAAAGATACATAAAGGTATTCGGCAAAAAGCACTGGAACTTAAACAGATATCCAGTGCGCTTAAAGCGGCATTACCACAGGACTGTCATAGTCATATCGAAGTCGCCAATATACTGCCTGATCAACTGGTTGTGCTCACTGACTCACCTATCTGGCAAACCAGGCTCCGCATGTACAGCCAGGCGATGCTCATCTCATTATCCGAGCACACCAGATACAAACCTGCGCGCATCACGATTAAGCTCATTCAACCGCAGCGACTGGCTCCTGCACCCACCAGACACAAACCCGTGCTAAGCTCACAAAGTGCCAATGTTATTCAGCAGACAGCTAATGCTATAGCAGACCCGGAACTCAAACTAGCGCTTCAGAAGCTCTCACAAAAAGCCAGGCGGCGCATCGACACAGACTAAAAAAGCCTTGTAGAAACAAGGCTTTTTACATTAAATATCAATAGCTTATAACTTATCAGGCGTGTACTGGCTGAGCATAAGATATTGGTGATACAGCTTCATCACCCTCAAATGTTACTTCTTCCCAGGCATCCGGGTTGGCAATTAACATCTTGAGTAAGTTATTGTTTAAGGCATGCCCTGATCTGTAACCTGAATATGCACCAATCAGGCTGTGACCTAATAAATATAAATCACCAATTGCATCAAGTATTTTATGCTTTACAAACTCATCCTGATAACGCAGACCGTCCTCATTAAGAACTCGGTACTCATCGACACCAATCGCATTATCCAGGCTGGCACCTAGCGCCAGATTATTTGCACGTAACTTTTCAAAGTCACTCATAAAGCCAAAAGTACGAGCACGACTGACTTCTTTTACAAATGATGTCGAAGAAAAGTCAATTTCTGCCTGTTGAGGCGCACCATTAAAGACAGGGTGATTGAAGTCGATGGTAAAGCTCACCTTGAAGCCTTCAAACGGCTCAAACTTTGCCCATTTATCCTGTTCTTCAACAATAACTGGCTTCAGAATACGAATAAATCGCTTGGCTTTTTCCTGCTCTACAATCCCTGCTGACTGCAACAGAAAGACAAAAGGACCTGAACTACCATCCATAATGGGTACTTCATCCGCACTTAAGTCAACATAGGCATTATCAATACCCAGGCCCGCCATTGCAGATAGCAGGTGCTCTACTGTAGATACTTTTACGCCATTTTCGCCAAGAGTGGTCGATAACTGGGTGTCACAGACATTTTCAGCCTTCGCAAAAATCTCCACTGGCTCATCCAGATCAACACGACGGAAAACAACACCGGTATCTGGTGCAGCAGGGCGTAGTGTGAGATAAACCTTGTTACCCGTGTGCAGACCAACGCCTGTAGCGCGAATAACATTTTTAATAGTACGTTGACGTATCAAGTCGGGATTCCTAAATTTGACTTCTAAAAGGCGAAATAAGCCGAATGGGCGTAAGTCCGCGTAAATTATACATAAATTTTAACAATTAGAACATAATATTCTGATATAGGTCATTATAGGCGTATTTCAGCCCCAAACAGCCAACTTGTACACAAAATTTAATATTTCTACTGCAGTCTATGCATAGTTACATCATCTTCTAGTCTGCCTGGCGACGTAAAAAAGCAGGAATATCCAGCATGTCGTCATCTAATGTACCACTAATTCCATCTCCCGATGCCTTTTTACGTTGAATAGTCGGTTTATCATAATCACCATAATCCACATCTCCTGCCGAATTACGTCTAACTATTTTCATCGTATCCTTGCCGAGATTTTGCATCTGCTGGCCCAGACCTGTTGCTACCACCGTCACTCGTAAATCGTCCTCTAGCTCAGGATCAATCGCTGTTCCCATAACGACCACGGCTTCATCCGACGCAAATGAACTTATGATCGCACCGATATCTTCAAACTCACCCAGGGTTAAATTAGTACCTGTAACATTAACCAGAATACCGCGCGCGCCAGAAATATTTACATCTTCCAGTAATGGGCTGGCAACGGCTGCCTCTGCTGCAAGGCGTGCACGATTTTCACCCGATGCCAGACCCGATCCCATCATACCCATACCATTTTGCGACATAACCGTACGCACATCTGCGAAGTCGACGTTAATAACACCAGGATGAGTGATCAGTTCAGTAATACCCTGCACCGCGTTATGAAGCACATCATTCGCGCCATTAAAAGCATTCATCAAATCGAATTCTCGACCATAAACACTGAGCAACTTATCGTTTGGAATAGTAATTAGAGAATCAACATGCTGACTTAATTCTTTAATACCGTTCTGTGCAATCTTCATACGATTTGCACCTTCAAACACAAATGGCTTGGTAACAACACCTACAGCAAGTATGCCCATATCACGTGCGATTTGTGCAACCACTGGCGCCGCACCTGTACCCGTTCCACCACCCATACCTGCAGTCACAAAAATCATATCCGCACCCATAATGGTTTCCTGAATGCGCTCACGATCTTCGAGTGCTGCCTGACGCCCAATTTCGGGGTTGGCACCTGCACCCAGACCTTTTGTAATGTTGCCACCAATCTGTAATGAAGTAGCGCCATTAATTTTAGTTAAAGCCTGTGCGTCTGTATTTGCACAAATGAAATCAACACCTTCTATGCCGGTTGAGACCATGTGAGTAACAGCATTACCACCGCCGCCACCAACACCCACAACCTTAATAACAGCGTCTTGTGCAACAGAATCCATTAGTTCAAACATGTGTTATCTCCTCATTTGTATTTTTATAGTGACAATGATTAATTGCCGATTTATTCGTAAAAAAAGATTCATAATCCCGCGTTTTCAACCCGGGGACTGTGTTTAAAAGTTTCCCTGAAACCAGTTTTTCATTCGATCCCATATGCCTTTCATACCCCCTTCGGTTGAAAAATAACGAGCACCGCTGTTTTGATGCTGCTCACCAAAGAGCAGCAGCCCCACACCGGTAGCGTGAATTGGATTATTTACAACATCTGCAAGTCCGCTAACATACTGTGGCTTACCCAGTCGTACAGGCATGTGGAAAATCTCTTCTGCTAAATCCACAACACCTTCCATTTTTGAACTGCCACCCGTTAATACGATACCGGCAGCAATAATATCTTCGAATCCGCTTTTTCTTAACTCGGCCTGTACCAGCCCAAGCAACTCGTCATAACGTGGTTCCACTACTTCAGCTAATGTCTGACGCGATAGTTTTCTGGGTGGGCGATCACCCACACTCGGCACTTCAATCGTTTCATCTGCATTCGCGAGCTGTCTTAATGCACAGGCATATTTAATTTTTATTTCATCAGCGTATTGCGTCGGTGTTCTCAAGGCGACGGCGATATCATTCGTTACCTGATCACCGGCTATTGGAATAACCGCCGTATGGCGAATCGCGCCATCCGCAAATACGGCAATGTCGGTTGTACCACCACCAATATCGACAAGGCACACGCCCAGTTCTTTTTCATCATCCGTCAACACAGAGTAACTGGATGCCAGTTGCTCAAGAATAATGTCATCGACTTCGAGGCCACAACGTCGCACACATTTAATAATGTTCTGTGCCGCGCCAACCGCGCCGGTTACTAAATGTACCTTTGCTTCAAGGCGCACACCCGACATACCGATAGGCTCACGAATACCTTCCTGCTCATCGATAATAAATTCCTGTGGAAGAATATGTAAAATGCGCTGATCTGCCGGAATAGCTACGGCCCTTGCTGCATCGATGACTCTATCCAGATCCATATCACTCACTTCGCGGTCTTTAATCGCGACAATACCGTGCGAGTTAATGCTCTTGATATGGCTGCCGGCAATCCCTGCGTAAACGGAGTTAATCTGACAACCCGCCATCAACTCAGCTTCTTCAATCGCGCGCTGAATCGACTGCACGGTTGACTCAATATTAACCACCACCCCTTTCTTTAATCCTCTTGATGGATGTGAGCCCAGGCCGATAATTTCGATCTGCCCATCTTTGGTTATCTCCCCAACAATAGCCACCACCTTAGATGTTCCAATATCCAGGCCAACTACCAGATTTTTTTCAGTCTTTTTTGTCATTATACTTTTGCCTCTTTCCAGGCTACTGCAAAACCATTGGTGTAGCGCATATCAATATGCCGAATTTTGCGTGTTTCAGTTTGAAATTGATTTTTATATACAGATGCAAACCGCTGTAATCGCTCGTGCATATTTTGTCTACCCAGTCTTAGTTCTAATCCATTCTTCATAATCAATGTCCATGATCTTCTTGCATCGAGATGCATTTCCTGAATATACAAACCGGTCTCTAATAACCAGGCCTGCATACGCGCCAATTCCTGAAACATACTTCTATGCAATCCATCTGGCCCAGTTAATCGAGGCAGACTGTCCTGTAATTTTACATCTGGCATAAAGAGTTCACCTTTCGAACTCAATACTGCGCTATCACCCCAGTAAACTACTGGCTGTTTTTCCATAACTCTTACCAGCAACTGATCTGGCCACAGCCGTCTCACAGAAACATCTTCTACCCATGGCAATTGAATTAGTGCCTCTCTTACAGCCGCAAGATTTACACTAAAAAAACCACCCTCAACGACAGGCAAAGCTTCATGCTGTAATTTTTCTTTATCAAGATATTTAAACTCACCTTCAATTTTTACCGATGAAATAGGCAAAACAGTCTGCAGTGACAGTTGCTCATAGGTCAGAAACAGCGTCAGTAAAAATGCACTCGATAAAATTAACCGCGGCCTGTACATAAACCTTATTGTACTCAGCATTTTTTTTGTCAGGCCATCAAACCTGCTGGCTTTTTGCAACTTCACACCACTCACTGCCTGACGCCGTTTAGCCATGTATTTCTGCTCCCTGCAATATATTTAACACCAGCTCATCAAATGACAAACCGGCATGTTTCGCCGCCATAGGTACCAGGCTATGATCAGTCATACCTGGAACAGTATTCACTTCAATTAGCCAAGGCTGACCGCTCTTATCAATCATAAAATCAACTCGACCCCAGCTTTTTGCCATAACTGCAGCAAAAGCACGCTTTACCAGATCAGCCAGATCTCGTTCCAGCAATTCATCAAGACCACATGGACAGACATAGCGCGTGTCATTAGAAACATATTTCGCCTGATAATCATAAAAATCATTATCTGTTTCCAGGCGAATCATTGGTAGCACTCTTTCGCCAAGAATAGTCGCCGTGTATTCATCACCTTCGATAAAACGCTCAGCCATAATTGCCCCACCACAGGCTGTCGCTTTTTGCCATGCCGGTAACATTTCAGCTGCATTTTTAACTTTGCTAATACCGATACTTGAACCTTCAAGTACCGGCTTGATCATCATTGGAAAACCCAGCTTTGCAATTGCCTGTTGACAATCCTCTTCTGAGCCGAGTATCTGATATTCAGGCGTAGGTAAAGCCAGGCCCAGCCACAACTGTTTGCAGCGCATTTTATCCATAGACAAGGCAGAGCCCAGAACCCCTGAACCTGTATAGGGTATTCTCAACACATCGAGCACACCCTGAATCACGCCATCTTCTCCACCACGACCATGCATCATATTAAACACATGACTGATGTTTTCCTGCTTTAGTCGCTGACAAATATCCTCATCCGCATCTATACCTACTGCATTAATTCCCTGTCGCACTAACGCATCCAGCACAGCCTGGCCACTATTCAGTGACACTTCACGCTCTGCAGACCAGCCGCCCATTAATACAGCAACTTTTCTAAAATCAGTCATTGGCATGCTCTCCAACAACTCTTACTTCTGATTGCAGCTTAATATCAAATTTGTCCTTAACTGTCTCTCGAATATGTCGTATCAATGTTTCAACATCACTCGCACTGGCCTTGCCATCATTTATAATAAAATTCGCATGCTTCTCTGATACAAAAGCATCTCCGATCCTGAAGCCTTTTAATCCACAGGCTTCAATTAACCGAGCAGCGTAATCTCCCGGCGGGTTTTTAAATACCGAACCGCAACTGGGTAAACCTGTTGGCTGCGTCTGCGATCTTTTTTCCAGCAGCTGTTTAACGTGTTGTGCGGCCTGCTCACCATCACCTGCAGACAAACAGATATCTGCACTCACAAACCATTCACCGGCATAACCTTTTGCTTTGCGATAGCCAATTTCATAATCGTCTGCAGAACGTAGATAGATAGTACCCTGCCGATCTATCGTGGTGACTGTATCAATAACAGACCATGTTTCCCCACCGAACGCACCTGCATTCATGGCAAGCGCGCCTCCAAGTAATCCGGGTATACCCGCAAAAAACTCTCCACCAACTAGATTATTTCTATGACAGAAACGTGATAATTTTGCACAGCTCACACCCGCACCCGCACGCACTAATTTGTTTGGTAGTAATTCAATTTCTGATAACCCACCTTTCAGTGAAATAACCGTTCCACGGATGCCACCATCTCTTACCAGCAAATTGCTTCCCAGGCCGACAAACATAACGGGTTCGTCTTCCGGTAACGAGACTAAAAACGCTGCCAGGTCGTCAATATCTGCCGGCGTATACATATGATCTGCCACACCGCCTATTTTCCAGCTGGTGTGTTTTGTCATTGGCTCATTTTCCAGTAAGGTGCCACGAAACACATGCTGTTTAGTCACCGACATCATATTGCTAACGCCTTTGGTAACTTTTCTGCAATTGAACCAATACTGCCTGCACCCAGTGTAAGCAACACATCACCATCTTCTATAACATTCAAAATGCTTTCGTTTAATTCATTCAGGTCTTCAACAAACACAGGATTCACTCTGCCTCTCGCACGAATCGCGGCACACAGTGCGCGCCCATCCGCACCAGCAATCGGCTCTTCACCCGCAGCATATATCTCTGTTAGCAGGAGCGTATCCGCCTTTGACAGCACCTCACTAAAGTCTTCAAACAAATCTCTGGTACGGGTATAGCGATGTGGCTGAAACACAACAACAATACGACGTTTTTTCCATGCACCTTTCGCTGCAGCCAGAGTCGCTCTGATTTCAGTGGGGTGATGCCCGTAGTCATCAACCAGCAACACTTTACCTTTGGCTGTTGTAATTTCGCCGTATTGCTGCATTCGACGACCAATGCCATCAAATGTTTTTAATGCCTGCAATATCGGCTCCATTTCAACACCCAGCAAATAAGCCACCGTTATTGCTGCCAGTGAGTTCAATACATTATGTTTACCTGGCAAATTTAATGTGACTGGAATTTTCTGTTCTATTTCTGGCAGCCGTAAATCGTAATGACACTGCATACCATCACATTGAATATTTTCGGCTTTTACATCTGCATCAGATTCTATGCCGTATGTAATAACGGGTCGCGAAATATCATTCAGAATCTGTTGATTAATCGGATCATCAAGGCAGAGAATGGCTTTTCCGTAAAAAGGCAAGTGATGTAAAAATTCAATAAATGAATGTTTATACTTTTCGAAATCACCACCATGGGTTTCAAGATGGTCAGCATCTATATTTGTCACTACGGCAAGCATCGGCTGCAACAGTAAAAATGACGCGTCACTTTCATCAGCTTCGGCTACAAAATAACGACCCTCGCCCAGCTTCGCATTGGTCGCTGCGCTATTTAACTTGCCACCAATGACATAGGTCGGGTCTATACCGGCTTCAATTAACAAGCTGGCCGTAAGACTGGTGGTTGTTGTTTTGCCGTGAGTTCCCGCAATCGCTATGCCGTATCTAAAGCGCATTATTTCCGCCAGCATTTCAGCTCTACGTATCACTGGAACACGCTGTTCTTTTGCGGCAACAACTTCTACGTTATCCGCTGCTATTGCCGTTGAAACAACAACAACTTCAACATCTTTAATATTGTCCGCACTCTGACCAATAAAAATCGTTGCGCCCTGTGTCTGCAATCGTTTTGTTGCTGCATTATCCTTAATATCAGAACCCGAAACTTTGTACCCAAGATTGAGCAAGACTTCTGCAATGCCGCACATACCTACACCGCCGATGCCAACAAAGTGCACTCGCTGAATTTTTCGCATAGGATGAGTTTCAATTAACATCATAACCTCCTGCGATTAAACAGGCTTCTGCTACCTGATGTGTTGAATCTGGCATACCCTGCTGACGCGCCAGCTTTGCCATAAACAGCGACTTTTCTCTATCTATATTACCTAATACATCTGCAAGCTTTTCTACACTCAGATCTTTCTGCTGAATAAGCACAGCAGCACCGGCTCTACTTAAAAATCCTGCATTGTGTGTTTGATGATCATCAACCGCATACGGGTAAGGCACTAGAATGGAAGCAACACCTGCAGCAGATAACTCCGCAATAGTCATTGCACCTGCTCTACATATCACCAGATCTGCCCATGAATACATGGCGGCCATATCGTCAATATATTCCAGCACCTCTGCATCAATATTTAACTGCGCATAATTTGCCTGTGCCTGTTGCAGATGACCCGGCCCTGCCTGATGTCTGATTAGCATTTCTTTTTTATTGATCAGCCTCGCGCAGGCCTGTGGCACAATTTCATTCAAACGAGAAGCACCTAAACTGCCACCGAACACCAGCACACGTAATGGCCCGCTTCTATTTTCAAAGCGTGTATCTGGCTCCGTAATATCAGCAATTTCCTTACGCACTGGATTTCCCACATGCATCGCTTTTGTGAAGCTTTTCGGAAATGCCTGCATAACCTTGCTGGCAATTTTCGACAGTAATTTATTACTCATGCCTGGAATGGCATTCTGTTCATGAATCAGCAAGGGCACCCTCATGATCCATGCCATCAGGCCACCCGGTGCTGAAACAAAACCGCCCATACCAAGCACAGCGCCGGGCTTTCTTTTTGCCAGAATAACTGCTGCCTGATAACAGGCCAGAATAATTTTTAATGGTGCAAGCAACAGAGTCATTACACCTTTGCCTCGCAGGCCACTCATACCCAGCCAGTCAATCTCTATGCCTGCAGCAGGCACCAGTCGCGCTTCAATACCTTTGCGAGTTCCCATCCAGATAACAGGCACTCCACGTAATTTCAATTCTTCAGCAACCGCCAGCGCAGGGTAAACATGACCACCTGTTCCACCAGCCATAATCATTACCGGACGCAGTTGACTACTCATGCCGCCTCCTCAATCAGGTCTTTAACACTCGCTGCCTTTCTACGCCGTGTTGATTCACTTCGTGTTTTTTTCGTGGTGGGTGATTTTTTACCGGCTGATATTTTTCTACTCATCGCCTGACCCGTTGAGCATTCATACGATATACGCAGTAATAATCCTATTGAGGCACTGACAACAATCAGGCTACTACCACCATAACTCATTAACGGAAGTGTCAGACCTTTGGTTGGCAACACCCCCATATTTACACCAATATTTATAAATGCCTGCAAGCCTAACCAGATACCAATGCCATAAGCGAGATATGATGCAAACTGGTTACCACTGGCTTCTGCTTTACGTGCAATCATAAACGCCCTGAAGACAAGTGCGGCATAAAGACTAATCACCACACATACACCTATTAATCCTAACTCTTCAGCCATCACGGCAAACACAAAATCGGTATGTGCTTCTGGTAGATAAAACAGTTTCTGCACACTACCGCCCAGCCCAACACCCGACCAGCCACCTGAACCTATGGCGATTAATGATTGCGTTAACTGAAAACCACTATCGAATGGATCAGCCCATGGATTCACAAACGCGGTTAAACGTTGCATTCTATAACTGGATGAAACAACCAGTAGGCTTGCAGCAATCGCAAACAGACTAATCACCGATGCAAACTGGATAAACCGCGCACCAGCGAGATAAGTCATACTGAGCACTGTGGCCATAATAACGACTGACGCACCAAAGTCTGGCTCAAGTAACAGGAACATACAGACCAGACCCACCATAATCATTGGCTTAATAAAGCCCCATAAGCTGGATCGAACTTCTTCAGCATGCCTGACCAGATAACCTGCCACATAAACCATCAGAAACAGTTTTACAATTTCTGACACCTGGAAATTCAGCACACCGATGGGTATCCAGCGGGTTGAGCCATTAACTGTTTTTCCAATTCCCGGCACCAGAACCAGCACAACCAGTGCAAACGAAATGGCCAGCAGCGCCATGCCTGATTTTTCCCAGTAAACTAGTCGAATCTTAAAAATCATCACGGCTGCAATCACACCCAGGCCTGCCGCAGCCAGTTGACGATACAGGTAATAAAATGGTGTCGATGTTTTACTGTCAGCCACACTAATCGAGGCCGATGCAACCATCACAAGACCAATCAGTAAAAGCGTTACGACCAGCAATAGTAATACTGAATCCAGTCCTTCAACCATCACCGGGCGATCAGCCACAGATCTGTTTTTTATACTGGTTTGCTGAAACAGCTGACCTACATTCATTGCAAACCCTCTACCGCTTGCACAAACATATCGCCCCGATGCTCATAGCCATTAAACATATCAAAGCTTGCACAGGCTGGTGACAGCAGAACAGTATCACCTGGATGCGCAAGATTGGCTGCAATGTTTACCGCATCCTGCATATCTTTTGCATACCAGCTTGGCACAACGGCTTCTATTGCCTGCTCTATTAATGGCGCGTCTTTTCCTATAAGAATAACTGAGCGCACCTTATCAACGAGCGCCGCTTTTAATGGTGAAAAATCAGCATCTTTTGCAAGGCCACCGGCAATTAGAATAAGTTTGTTTTTGACTTCAATACCCGCAATGGCCGCGATGGTTGCACCCACATTGGTGCCTTTGGAATCATTCACCCAGCTAACACTGTCTTTTTCAGCGACGAACTGTGTGCGATGCTCTAACCCCGTAAACCTCTTCAATGTAGACAGCATGCTTTGCATCGGCAATCCAGCCGCCTCACCTAACGCAAGTGCCGCCAGCGCATTCGCCAGATTATGCTGACCCTGTATTTTCACATCCTGCTGTTTAATTAATTTTTGCCCACCCTTGCACAACCAGATGTCATCGTTAAATTGTCGCAGCCCAAAATCACCATGCGCAGGTTCACATAATGTAAACCCGGCAATGTGTTTCTGCCCTGTCTGCATTGCAGCAACTGATTCATCATCTTTATTGATAACAGCAAGTTTGCAATGCCTGTATATATGCGCCTTGGTTTGTACATAATCGGCATAACTATCATATCTATCCAGATGATCGGGACTAACATTTAACACGGCCGCCGCAACCGGTTTTAAACTCTGTAAACTTTCCAGCTGAAAACTGGATAATTCAAGAATATATAATTCAGCATGCTGCTCAATCAGATCCAGTGCGGGCACGCCAATATTACCGCCTACAACGGCATTCATACCTGCTGCTTTCGCCATTTCACCTAGCAGAGTGACCACGGTGCTTTTTCCATTTGATCCAGTTACCGCGATCACGGGTGCGTTAATTTCCTGCGCAAATAACTCGATATCACCTATTACGCCAACACCTTGCTGCTGTGCATGTTGCAAAATCTCTTCGCGCATAGAAACACCAGGGCTTACGATAATTTTTGCCGCGCCCATAAACAGGGCCTCATCAAACTCACCCAGACATACATTTACTTCAGGATAATGCTTTTGTAGATCATCTAGCCCAGGTGGCTGCTGACGACTGTCTGTTACAACAACATTCAAACCCTGTGCAGTTAAATAGCGCACAGCAGACAGACCGGTTATACCTAAACCGACAACCAGTGTATATTCTGATTTATCTTTATCGTCTGTTACCATTGCTGTTACCAATGCAGCTACAGAAATACTCGACAATGTTTCCGCAGTTACGCTCATTAATCCCAAAACGCCCCGTTTATTTAACGCACTTTCAGTGAAGCCAGTCCAATCAGAACCAGCACCACCGTTATAATCCAGAACCGTACAATCACTCTTGGCTCTGGCCAGCCTTTCAATTCAAAATGATGATGCAGAGGTGCCATCCTGAAAATTCGCCTGCCGGTTAATTTAAATGACGCAACCTGCAATATCACGGACACGGTTTCCATGACAAAAACACCGCCCATAATAACGAGCACCAGTTCCTGACGCACCAGCACCGCAACCACACCTAATGCCGCACCCAGTGCTAACGCACCCACATCACCCATAAACACCTGTGCAGGGTATGTGTTAAACCAGAGAAACCCGAGCCCTGCACCAACCAGTGCTCCGCAAAAAACCACTAACTCACCTACGCCATGCACATAGGGAATTCCCAGGTAATTCGCAAAGTTCACATGGCCTGTAACATACGCAAATACGGCCAGCGCTCCGGCCACCATTACCGTGGGCAAAATAGCCAGGCCATCCAGGCCATCTGTCAGATTCACAGAGTTACTACTCCCCACAATCACCAGATAGGTCAGCACGACAAAACTGAGTCCCAGGGGAATTAATGCATCTTTCACAAAGGGAATAATCAACGTGGTTTCTATTGGCTGCTGTGCGCTGGCATAAATATAAATAGCTGCACCTAAACCAAATACGGTTTGCCAGAAATATTTTGCTTTTGCTGAAAGACCTTTACTGTTACCACCTTTCAACTTTTTAAAATCATCAACAAAACCAATGCCGCCAAATAGCAATGTCACGATTAATGCGATAATCACCTGTCGATTAGAAAGATCCATCCATAACAGTGTGCTAATCGCCACCGACACCAGAATCAATGAGCCTCCCATGGTAGGCGTGCCGGCTTTCGACAAATGTGCCTGTGGTCCATCGTCACGAATATTCTGCCCAATCTTGTACATGGTAAGACGACGAATCATAGATGGCCCAATAATTAGCGACAACACCAGCGCGGTCAGCGTGCCAAGAATTCCGCGAAAGGTGAGATACCTGAATACATTAAAGCCACTGTAATATTGCGTGAGATAATCTGTCAGCCAGAGAAGCATTAGCAATCCTCACCCGTTAGCGAATTAACAATGTCTTCCATGTGCATAAAGCGCGAACCTTTAACCAGTATCGAAACCTTATCTGACTTACACTGATTAACAAACGCGATCAATTCATCCTTGCCTGTAAAATAACTGGCACCTTCACCAAAGGCATCAACCGCATGCTTACTGATATCACCCACTGCCAGCAGGCGACTAATACCTGATTCTCTTGCCTGAATACCTGCATCAAAATGCTGCCGTATTCCATCACCCGCCAACTCACCCATATCACCCAGAACCAGCCAGTGTTCACCTGGCAACTGCTTTAACACCTCAATAGCTGCACTTAATGAAGCCGGGTTAGCATTATAGGTATCATCAATCACAATACGTGATGCCGTCACATGGTGTAATTTCAGACGGCCTGTTACCGGAGTAAAGTCATTGAGCGCATCTATAATTTTTTCATGCGGAATCTGTAACGCTTCTGCTACGGTAATGGCCGTTAGCGCATTCATTGCATTATGAATTCCATACAACTGCATACGCACTGTAAAACACTCGCCTTTAATCGATACAACAAGCTCGATACCCGTATCAATGGCACGCCACTCACCATAAACAGATGCCTCTCGATTGCTCATCGAAAAACTCATCACCTGTTTATCTTCACAGAGTGATTGCCAGTATTCACTGTAATCATCATCCAGATTAATAATGGCGATACCCGTTGAAGTCAGGCCTGAATAAATTTCACCTTTCGCTTCGGCAACTCCACGTATTGAACCAAAGCCTTCAAGATGTGCTGGCCCGGCATTGGTAATTAAAGCAATGTCGGGCTGTGTAATCTGCGTAAGGTATGCAATTTCACCCGCATGATTTGCCCCCATTTCAATCACCGCATAATCTTCCTGCTGCATGCGCAATAAGGTTAATGGCAAGCCAATATCATTATTGAAATTACCCTGCGTCGCCAGAACCTCTCCCTGAGTGCCAAGTATCGCAGCAATCATTTCTTTTACGGTGGTTTTGCCATTACTACCGGTGACTGCAACCACAGGTGCATGGAAAGTCTGTCGACGTGCAGCTGCCAGCTTGCCTAAAGCAAGCCTTGTATCTTCGACTTTTATATAAGGCAACGAAGTTTTAATGTCTTTATGCACAATCGCTGCAGAAGCACCTGCTCGTTGCGCCTGTTCAATGAAGTCATGCCCGTCAAATCGCTCGCCATGCAATGCCAGATATAAATCGCCGGGCTGGATATTCCGGGTATCTGTTGAAACTGAAGTGAATTCAGTATTGTGACCGTGCATCGGAGCTTTTAGTATGTCTGCCGCCTGTTGAAGAGCCATCATTTATAAGCCCCCAAACCTGTCATTGCTTCCTGTTTATCGCTAAAGGGTATTTTTCTGTTGCCAATAATCTGCACCGTTTCATGGCCCTTGCCTGCAATCAGAATTAAATCTTCTGTGGAAGCCATGGCGATTGCCTGTTGAATAGCCTTTTTTCGCTCAGGCTCAACAATAAATTTCAGTTCATTACTTACACCCTGCTTAATTTCGTCAATAATTAAAACAGGGTCTTCATTTCGTGGATTGTCACTGGTGAGAATAACCAGATCCGAATGAGCTTCTGCAACCTTTGCCATCAAGGGGCGCTTACCTGCATCCCTGTCACCACCACAACCAAACACACAAATGATCTTACCCTGGGTATGTTTGCGAACAGTCCGCAAAGCCTGCGATAACGCTTCTGGCGTATGCGCATAATCAATAACGACCAGTGGGCTTTCAGGCTGCGCGATGGTCTCCATGCGACCTGGAACTGTATTCAACCTTTGCAGGCGCTGTATCGCCAGATTAAAATTCAGGCCACTATGCAATAACACACAAAAACAGGCGAGCGCGTTATACACATTAAAATCACCCAGCAGTTTAAGCTGCACTTCAGCTGTGCCCTGCGAGCTATTAAGCATGAATTTAATACCTTCACGCTGCGTTTCTATATGTGTTGCATATGCATAATGCTCACTTTGTTTTGCCCGCGCTTCCTGGGCACCGTATAGCCAGATAGTGCGCGAAAGCTTTAACTCATCATAAAGCTCAAAACCAAACTCATCATCAATATTCAGCACCAGTGCACGACTATCAATGTCAGCAAATAGTTTACGCTTGGCTTTTTTATAATTATCAATTGAGCCATGATAATCGAGATGATCACGACTCAGATTTGTTAATACGGCCACATCAAATTTAACGCCATCAACACGGTTCTGATCAAGCCCATGCGAGGAGACTTCCATGGCGACACTGCCGACGCCTTTATCGACAAATCGCGCCAGCATGTTATGCAGATTTAATATATCAGGCGTTGTATGAGTTGACTCATCCAGATCGTTAAGCACGCCATTACCCAGTGTGCCGATGACCGCTGAAGCAACTTCCTGCTGCTGCATGGCCTGCGCTATAAAATGACTGACACTGGTTTTTCCATCTGTTCCCGTAATCCCACTGACAAATAACTTTTCTGATGGAGCATCATAAAATCTGTTAGCAATATCAGCTAATTTTGACGCCAGACCTTTCACTGGCACACACACTGTACGCGTAATGATTTTTGATAAAATCTGCTGGCAATACTGATCATACTGCGCATCACATAACACAGCTATTGCACCACGACTGACTGCCGCTTCAGCGTAAGCGAGACCATGCTCAAAATGCCCTTCCAGCGCAACAAAAACATAACCGGCCTCAACCTGTCGACTATCCAGCGTCAGGCCCATTACTTCTACGTCTGGCAAGTATTCTGTTACGCACATATCTGCTAACAGATTTTTCAACGTAACATGTCCATTTTGATTGTGCAGGGCCGCCATCATGCGTTCTTACCTTTTCGCTTATGCTGCGCATACTCAAGATTATCCGGAGCGATATCCAGTATGCGCAAAGCACCTGACATAACTTTTGAAAACACAGGCGCCGCAATCTGTCCGCCAAAATAACGACCATTTCGCGGTTCATTTAACATCACCACCATCACCAGCCGTGGATCTGATGCTGGGACCATTCCCGCAAACACGGATAAATATCGATCATCCGCATAACCGCCAGAAATAAATTTATGCACGGTGCCTGTTTTACCTGCCACACGATAATTTGCGATAGCTGCTTTTTGCGCAGTGCCCTCTGCGCTAACAACTCGCTCCATCATGTTCCGTACTTTTTTCGCCGTAGCTTCAGACATCACACGCTCACCCTGTGCCACTTGATCACGCCGCAGAAAACTAATCGGGTATATCACACCGCCAGAAGCAAGTGTCGCGTATGCGCGTGCGAGCTGCACTGGCGTAACTGAAAGACTGTAGCCGAAAGCCATGGTGGCCCGCTCGAAATCACTCACATGATCCGTACGCAAATTACCGCTACGCTCACCCGGAAAGCCACTCCCTGTACTTAAACCAAAACCCAGTCGTGAATACATATCAAGCTGCGTTTCCTGCTTTAGTGATAACGCCACTTTACTCACACCGACATTGCTAGACTTGAGAATAATTTCTTCCAGATTTATTTTTCCGTAATTACGCACATCCTTTATCGTATTACCCTGCACCTTGTAATAGCCCGGCTCTGTATGCACATTATCTTTTGGATGCCATTTACCGGTTTCCAGTGCGGCCGCCATGGTAAACGGCTTCATTGTTGATCCCGGCTCAAATACATCAGTCACTGATCGATTGCGATAAACACCGGGGCGCAACTGACTACGATCATTCGCATTAAATGACGGCTGGTTCACCATCGCCAGAACCTCGCCTGTATGAACGTTTAAAACCACTGCAGATCCTGCAATGGCTTTATTTTCTTTAACCGATGATTTGAGCGCACGATAAGCAAGATACTGTATGCGCCGGTCGATACTGAGATACACGGGCTTGCCGGGTTCAGCCGGTCGTATCCTTTCGACATCATCAATCACCTGACCCAGCCGATCACGAATCACTTTTTTTGCGCCTGGCTGACCACTCAGCCACTCATCATAGGCCAGCTCTAAACCTTCCTGCCCACGATCATCTATGTTCGCAAACCCCAGAACATGTGATGCAACTTCTCCAGCCGGATAATAACGTTTGTATTCTCGCTGCAGGTAAACTCCGGGCAAACCGAGCTGCTTCACCTGCTCACCAATATCTGGCGACACCTGACGTCGCACATATACAAATTCCTTACTCGATAGCTTTTCTATTTTCTTTTCAAGATGCTGCTCACTTAACTCAAGCACTTTTGCAAGCGCGCTCAGCTGAACTGGTTTTGCCTTGAGCTCCTGCGGATTGATCCACACTGAATCAACCGGGGTACTGATTGCCAGTGGCTCACCGTTACGATCATAAATATCGCCACGATGCGCCGAAATCGGCACCACACGAAGATGCCGCGCATCACCCTGTTGCTTGAAGAACTGCTGATTTATCACCTGCATATCCAACGCACGATATAACAGACCGCCGACAACTAGCGCGAACACAGACAACACAATCATGCGTCTGAATTGATAATGCGGCTTGTTATTTTTATTCTTCATTCGTTATATACAAAATGTCTTTTGCCTTAGGCAGTGTCATATTAAGTTTTTTATGCGCAACTTCTTCAATTCGTCCATGTGCAGACCATGTACTTTGCTCAAGCTGCAAACGACCCCATTCAATATCCAGTTCATCAATCTGCTTGTGCAATCCCTGCAACTCAACAAACAGTTTTCTTGTTTGGTGCTTGCTGTAAATAACTGAAATCGCGGAGAACACATTGGCCACTAGTAATACGGCCACGGCAATCAACGCCAGTCTCACTTCGTTCTCTCCAGCACCCTTAACACCGAGCTTCTTGCTCTGGGATTTACTTCTAACTCATGCCTTCCCGGCTTGATAGCTTTTCCAATCTGTCGATAAGGCTGCTCAAGATCCTTACTCATGACCGGTATATCTTTTGGCAGCTGCGGGCCGCGTGATATATCCCTGAAGTATCTTTTTACAATTCGATCTTCCAACGAGTGAAAACTGATAACCACCAGTCGCCCACCGACCGATAAAACATTCACTGCCGCCTGCAAGGCTCGTTCAAGCACTTCAAGCTCACGGTTAATATGAATTCGAATCGCCTGAAAACTGCGCGTTGCCGGATGTTTGTTTTTATCCTTAACCGGAATCGCTGCTTCAATAATTTTTGCCAGTTGCACCGTATCGTCTATCGTCGTTTCCTGACGTGTCTGCACAATGGCATGCGCAATACGTCGCGCAAATTTTTCTTCACCGAAATGCATCAACACAGTCACCAGATCATACTCATCAACTCGTGCCAGCCACTCGGCTGCAGACTCACCTGTCTGCGGATTCATTCGCATATCCAGAGGGCCCGGCTTTAAAAAACTAAAACCTCTTGACGCATCATCCAGTTGCGGCGATGACACACCGATATCCAGCAACACGCCATCGATCTGTTGCAACAGACCTCGTTCAGCGACAACGGCTTCAAGCATTTCAAAATTTTGTTGCACAATTTCAAAACGCGGATCATCAGCAAATTTTTCATGCGCCTCTTCAATTGCCTGCGGGTCCTGATCAAGCGCTATCAACCGCCCTCTCTCACCTAAGCGACTTAATATCTGCGCCGAGTGACCGCCCCGCCCAAACGTGCCATCGAGGTAAACACCATCCGGCCTGATCGCCAGGGCGTCCATCGACTCATCCAGTAACACCGGTCGATGGCTGCGTTGCTCATCCTTCATTAGAGCGACAAACTTTCCAGCGCACTCGGCAACTCACTGTCGTCACCGTCTACTTCATCTAGCCAGGCCTGCTGATTATCATTCCAGATCTGCTCATCCCAGATCTCAAACTTCTTGCCCTGACCAATCAGAACGCACTTTTTATCCAGTCCTGCATAGTCACGCAGCATAGTTGGCAACAGAATTCGCCCCTGACTATCCAGCTCAGCCTCAGTTGCATGACCAATTAACAGTCGCTGCAGGAGACGTGACTGCTTGTTCAAACTGGGCAGGGCCGCTAACTGCGCCTCGATAATTTCCCATTCGTGCTGCGGATACACCAATAAACAACGATCGCGATCAACCGTCACAATCAGACGCCCACCACAAGACTCCATGAGCTTGTCACGGTAGCGCGATGGAATAGCCATACGGCCTTTCGCGTCTAAAGTTAGATTATTGATGCCTCTAAAAATCATCTTCGATCAGGGCTCGCCATTTTTATACACGTTGTTTTTGCCTGCTAGCGGCTGATTGATTACTCGGGCAAAACACATTCTTACCCACAATCACCCACTATTCCCCACATATCCGAACTATAGGTACCACCCCCCACCACTGTCAAGGAAAAACAGGCTAGAAGAAGGGAATTTTTTCCTTATATGACAACAACTTAGAGGCAAATCACAGTTTCAAAATGGCGACAGACGGAATAACAAAAGATAACTCATGAGGTTAAGCAAACTACTTAATAATTTACTTTAAGTACGAGGGTATTCAGGGGAGATATTAAAGAAAAGTGAAGTTGGCCTGTAAGCCGGGTTCTGTCAGTCGAAACTGCAGCAATCATTCATCTAGGACGTACATCACTATACGCCTCAAGCAACCTACCCAGAAGCAGCGCGGGCCGCGCCTCAGCTTCTCTATTTGGTCTTGCTCCAGGTGGGGTTTACCTTGCCACAACCGTTACCAGCTGCGCGGTGCGCTCTTACCGCACCATTTCACCCTTACCCCGGCAAGCCGGGGCGGTATTCTTTCTGTTGCACTTGCCGTAGGCTCACGCCTCCCAGGCATTACCTGGCACCCTGCCCTGTGGAGCCCGGACTTTCCTCTCTGCTCATAGCCAGAAGGCTATGCGCACAGCGATTGCTCGGCCAACTTCGCGGCAGACTATAGCATATTAAAAAACCAGCCAATTGAGTTTTTTCGACGCAGCCATTTACCCAGCACAACATTAACACTGTTATTACGTGGCAATATTGGCAGTACTTTTCGTCCTCGCACACCCAGTTTTTGCTGCATTGCCAGCAGGCCTTCGTGACGCGAATGAAACTTTAAGGCTTTTGTCAGCACGCGCAGAGCCTCCGACCGATTTTCCCGAAACGCTTCAGCTCGCACAAGATTTAACGCCACATCAGCGTCTACTGGAGCGATAGATGCTGCCTTTCGGCAAATATGAATCGCCTCAAGATCACCACTCAAAAGTGATGCGAGAC
>Ga0316207_10001083_pt1 | contig 36342 bp, 37 predicted proteins | sample 6weekpyrite_MG_FD_204943 | JGI IMG/M metagenome (GOLD analysis project Ga0316207, IMG submission 204943) | Microbial mat bacterial communities from mineral coupon in-situ incubated in ocean water Damariscotta River, Maine, United States -... | ecosystem: Environmental > Aquatic > Marine >... | reverse complement strand
GCGGTGCTGGGTGGACTGCCCGGGACGGCCCGAGGGCGAGAAGCCCTGGCAGCATGGGGACGCTAGGAGCAGGTCGAAGTCCGGCAGGCCGCGCATGTCCAGCTCGCCCAGATCCTGCTCGACGTGCCGAGCCGTGGGGTGGTTGCGCGTGTGGTACTCGATCGCATCGGGGTTGTGGTTGGCGGCGAGCACCACGTCGGCGCCTGCCTGAGTGGCACCGTGAGTGAAGCCACCGATGCCGGAGAAGAAGTCAACGGTACGGACCATAACTGGGTGGGGTTGCTGGGGATCAGATGCTGGTGATGCTGCGCTCAGCGCAGGCGGCGAGGAACTTGTTCCAGGACTCACGGTGCAGGGCGGTGGCAGGGGCCGGGCCCCACCCATCGCGCGCTTGGCAGTCGGGCCAGAGTCGGAGAAACGCTGCCTTGCGGCGACGGTGCCAGAGCATATAGCCGGTCATGCAACCGCCGGGCCACTGCTCTCGGTCGAGTTCACGCTGCTCCGCGATGGTGCGGCCGTGAGCGTGCGCGTAACACATGTAATCGAAGGTGGACTGCATCATCTACCACCCATAGCCTGGCGCAGGTCGGCTAGGGCGCCTTCGGCCAGGCTGATATCTTCCTCGCGGGGCTCGTCGCCCTGCTCGATCCCGTCCTGAATACACATCAGTGCCTCACTTAGAGTGTTGGCCGCCTCTTCAAGGTCGGCTCGCTTGTCCTTGCTCATGACTGGGTGGAGGTGCTGGGGTTGTGCCGGGCGCGATTCGCCTGGCTGTTGGTGTTAGCCGGAAGGAGTCGAGAACCGAACGGGAATGTCAATGATGGGAATCCACTTGTTCCACCAATCATTCCACCGGAGCCGCTCCATGCGGTTGTCGTGGTTCAGCTAACTTCCAATTCTCGCGCTAGGTCGCTCACAAAGTTGATGCAATCCGCTGCAAGCGCGCACGGGTTCTGCTCGCTGCCGCTGGCCAAGTCTCGGAGGGTTTCCAGCAGGTCTAGCTTCTTGAGCGCGCAACGCGCGTCGGACTTGGCGCGCTTGGCTGCGCGCTCGGGGTCGCGGTTCTTATCAGCGTCTTTCATTCGATGACCTCCCGGGACTCGCCCGTGTAGGTGATGGTATCGGAGCCGATGGCGTACGTGGTTGCGCCGCGCTGGGCTCGGTTGTGTCGGGTCTGGTTGAGCCACGCTTCCACGCCGTTAGCGGTCACGTAGCGGTACTGAGTGCGACGGGTCGCGGTCGTAACATTGCTGGGCATGTAGTCGTGGAGCATCAGCATACGCACGGGCTTTGCACCACACTTCACCGCCCACCGTTGCCAAGCGGGCCCGTGACCCTCGCCGGGCGGGGCGAATAAGTGCGCCAGTTCGTGGCGGATGACCTCATCAGCCAGCGCGGGGTCCACCAAGGGGTGGACCAGTAGGACGGTTAGGCGGATGCGGCCGCTGTAGGTCCAGCACCTACCGAGTACCGTACGCATGCGGGTACTTAGTTCCCACCGGGGCGGCTGAGCGTGCATGGTCTCTTGGGGGTACTTGGCGCGTAGCTCGGCATAGATCGCGTCGGCGCGCTTTAGCAGTCGGGCGCGGGCGGCCTGGCTGACCTCGGCGGTGCGCAGGGAGCGCACGGGCGGGCGGGTTGTTGCGGTCATTGGATCAGCCCCCAGCGCTTAGCGGCCACTTCGGTCATGTGGAGCGCGGGGGTCGATTCCTTGCCCATGAACGTGCCGGTCACTAGGACGATACGAGCGCCAAGCGAGAGAGGTTCACCAGAGCGGCAGCGGGGCCAGCCCTCGGGCTTGCACTCGGCCGGGATCGGCGCGCGCTGCAGCGTGGCTGCATCCACCACTTCGGTGATATCGCGGCTACCCCCGTCCCACATGGACGGGCGGACAGTGTGGGTATCGGTCACCCACAGGGTGACGGAACGCTTGCGGCTGCCGATGAGGGACTTGAGCGCGCGCGGCAGGTCGCGCATTGCGAGGGTGTGTCGGCTCATAGCTGGGGTGGGGGTGCTGGGGTGGAATGCGTACGGGGCCGGTCGTCGGCCCTTGGGCAATAGTGGAAGCCGGAGCCTGGCGCAGACCGAACGGGAAACCGTGAGAACATCAATGATGCAACCGCCACTCACCACAACCATTGTTTCAACAACTATCGTGGCAATGAAAAACCGCTCGAGCCGGTGGTGGCCCGAGCGGCTGGGGCGCGGCCCCCCGGCCGCGCCCCTCCCAGCACCCTGAGGGCCCCGTGGTGGGGCACCCAGCGTGTTTTCTAGCACGCACCCCCGAACGGGTCCCGGGGCGGCTGAGCGGGAGCGTACGCGTCTTCCAGGGCGCGCAGCCAGCGGCGCCAGTCATCGGGCCAGTACGGGGTATGCGGATTGTCCGGGGTCCAATCGGTGCCGGTGACGCGCTCGCACTCGGCCAGGACGCGGCTGGGATCACCAGACTTGACGGCGCGCGTCAGGGCGGCCTTTTGGGCACGCCAGGTGCGCGGGGCGGGGACGATACGACTAGCCACGTGCGATGCCCTCCAGTCCGGCCGCCTGAATCGCGGCGTAGGCTGCGGATTCCTCGTCGGTGATCTGGCCGCCCGGGAGCCCTTGACCGGTCAAGGCCCAGTAGGCGGCTCGCTGGGTGGGCGTGAGGCTCCGGGCACCCGCCCAGGCCTTGAGGGCAGCGCTGAGGGTCTCCCGGGCGGCGCGCTGGGCTTGCCGCTGGGCGGCCCGTAGGGCCTCTTGGACGCTTCGCAGTTCTTGGGCGGCCTGGGACGGGGGTTCGGGGTCGAGTCCAGCCAGGGCGCGTTTCTGAGCGTCCTGGAAGGCCTCGCGGTATTCGGGGCCTAGGGCGGTGCCACGGGCGCGCGCGTCCCGGATGGCTTCGACGGCAGCGGACCAAGGGCCGAAGGGGCCGTTTACTAGATCATCCCAAGGCAGGGCGGCGCACTGCTCGGCGAATTCGGTGGGGGTGGGGGTGTCCATGGGGGTGCTGGGGTGCGGGGTCAGGAGTGCGAGAGGGCCAGGGTCTCAGCCTTGCGAGCCTTGAACCCATGGGGGCGGATGACGACGGACGCGACCTCGGTCGCGGGGCGCGTGCCGTTGCGGGTGCCATCGCACAAACCACAGTCGGCGCAGGACGTGCCGCGGGTGTCGGCGGGGCATTCCACCTGAGTGGGCGCGGATTCGTCGGGGGTGGGACGATCGGTGAACGGGTCGGCAGACAGGGCGAACGTGCGCCAGCCACGGGCCCGCAGGTCACGGGCAAGCTGGGGGGTGTCGGCGCTGGCCATCATGTAGTGCCGGGCCCACTGGGCCCACGGGTGGGCGTACTGGTGCGTATAGCCGGTCCACCCACGGGCGTGGGCGGTGACGCGCTCGATAACGGACTCGGGCAGCATGGCGGGATCACCATAGGCGCCCAGGCGCACGCGCTTGCCTTGGGTCCAGGACTGGAGCAGCTCGGGGGTGGCCTCGGGGTACCGACCGGCCGCGAAGGCGCGATAGACGGACTGGGGGCCGTGGCCGAGGTTCACGTAGCATCCGCCGCCCAGGGAGTGCCGGAGGGGGCAGTGGCCGCAGGTGGCGTCATCGGTCGCGGTCCGGGATGCTTCGACGGGCGACCGGTCGGCGCGCAGAATGTATAGCTGCGGCATGTCGCCGGTTTTCCGGTTGGCCGAGCGGCGCGTCAGGATGGCGACGAGCGGGGAACCATCGATGGGGGACGGGCCTTGCCAGACGACGGCGCCGGTTGCGCGGAGGGGATTGGGGTGGGTCATAGCTGGGGTGGGTGCTGGGGTGCTAGGGAAGTCAGCCGATCAGAGCCAGGAACCGAACGATCGATTCCGGGCAGATTCGGGGTTCACCATTGGCGGCGCGGCCGGACACCAAAAGGACGGATTGCTCCAGAGCGAGATTCAGCTCGGAGCGGTCAAGGTGGGTAGCGGCGCAGGCTTCGGTGGGGGTCATGATGAGGGTGGGTGCTGGGGGGGGTTGCGTCATACACCACGGGGGTGGTGCCGGATGATGTAGCGGATACTACGGGCGGACCGAACGAGGGTTTCTAGGAATCTTCAGGAAAGAACCGGCCCCCGGGCCCCGGGCCCCGGCTATATCGGTTCGGGTGGGATAAGGGGGGGGGTGTTTTTCCGCATTAGATTCTAATAGACGGGCCCGGGGACACAAAGGGGGAGAGGGGGAAGTTTCTTCTGTGGTGTATGGGGGCGCGGGGGTTGTTTGCTGGGAAGAATTGGCCCCCAGGCCGGGCCCGAGCTGGGGCCCGGGGCCCAATAATAGGTAAACAACCCGGGGTTTTGCAGCACCATCATCCTTGGTAGGTATCTGTAAGGGTCCGAATCTGTTAGGCCTAGGGTAGGGCTCTGTTAGGGTGCCCTATTGTTCCCAGAAACAACCCCCCTAGGGATCACCCTGTCTTTACCTGTTGCCACGACTATTGTGCCAACGAGCACCGGCACTGTGTCATTGACGCAACTACCCCGTTGCATCATCCGGCCCCGGCCCCGATCGGATGATGCTGGGCCCTCCAGAGCGGCCCCCGAGCGGCGCGCGCGCCGGGTCCCCTCCGACCCCGGATAGCCCGGGCCCGGGGCCCAGTCCTCGAGGGCACGACCATTGTTGCAACAGCTATCGTTGACTCCACGATCCAAGGTCCGGGGGCCGGGGTGAGGGAGCGGGATTTTTTGAAAATAACGATTCGCCAGAAAATGATGCAAATCCGTTTCTTCCGTAAAGAACTCCCCTCTCCAACAAAACCTCACATCTCCCGTTCGCTCCCCGTCGCCCTCCCGCTACTCTGCTTGCCCTCCTGAAAGGGATCCGCTGGCCGTGCCGCCAGCTTTGTGGCGTGCTCCGTAGGGAGATGGACGCGCCGGCCCCTGGCCCACACTCTGGGCTGGGGGCCACTCCCCCTTGAGACCCTCTGACCCCCATGCAACAGCACATCACCGCGCACAACGACCTGGACTTAGAGAACAACCCATCGGGCGGGCGGGCTGTCGGGCTCGGCATCGACATCCGGTGGCAGGACGGCCCGCTGGGTCGCGACTCCGGCCGCCAGGAGCCCAATGGTGCGTTCGTCGAGGGCGTGATCGAAGCGGCGCGCCAGCGCCTCGAGTTCTTCCAGACCGCGGTCGACGGCAAGTTCCGGTGTCGGGAGAACGCCATCGCGATCACCAAGCTCGAGGAGGCCTTGCTCTGGCTGGGCAAGCGCACCGCCGATCGGGAAGCCCGCCAGGTTGAAGGGACGCATACTCCTTGACGCGCCGCCCGCGACCGCACCCGTAGAGTATTGGTCGCGCAGGTAAGGCCGTAAGGAAGCCTTATCCGGCACCAAACTCGCTGCCTAAGCAGCACCCCGAGCCGGCCCCTGCCTTCCTGGTGGGGGCCGGTCTTTTTTATATCCCCCGTTCGGTCAGCGCCGCCGCTCCGGCTGCCCTCCCCATGACCAACGACACGTCTTCCAAGGGTCGCCCCGACGGGCTCCCCTTCAATCTCTCCTTCCCTCTCGACTCGATCCCGACCTCCTGGGGCGAGGAGGCAGACCCCAGCGTCCCGCAAGACTGCGCACGGACTCGATTCTCGGCCGCGCTCCTGTCCGAGGACCCCGTGGTGCGACGGATCATGTCCTCCAAGTGGCTGCTGCACGCGGCCCTGGAGTTCGAGGTACAGGCCATTCGGGTCGGTGGGCTCGAGCCTCTATGCGAGGATCTCTCTGAGATGCCCGACGACGCCCCCATGTTGGCGGTGGTTGTAGGGGCGGATAAGTGCGTCACCCTGACCTCCATCAAAAATGCCAAGGAAACCCCGGAGTCCCTCATCGCGAACGCGATCCTGATGGAGGAAGACCCCGGCCAAGAAGCCAATCGCCCGGAGGTCCCGCCGTTTGACTCCTGCATGGATTTGGCTACCCTGATTAACATCATTGACGCGCCCTCCGACCCCGTCCGGCGTCACCGGTACCGCGAGTCCCTCATCGAGGCTGTCCGCATCCGAGCGTATGCGTCCCTGATCCTCACCGCCCGAGACGTGGTGAAGCGCCACAACATCCCCCTGGACGCTCGAGCCTACGTCGAGCGCATGGAGCGCCACCCCGTCCTGTTCTCCCCCGAGGAGATCGCCGCCGCCCGCAACCATTTCAACCTGACCGACTGATCACCCCCCAACACCCCGAACCTGAAAGCGTGACCATGAAAACTCCCTACGAACTCCACAAGCAGTTCTACCTGACGACACCCCTACGCATCGGGTCCTATACCACTGACAACATCGAGCACTGGCAAAAGCTCGCCGAGGGCAAGCCCACCAACGACCGGTGCGTCATCTACCAGATGGCGGGGCTGCACCTCCTGACGGCATGGGTATTCGGCACCATCGGCTTTCGCACCTACCACAGCCGCCTAGCGGACGACCGCGCCTTGGTGCATCGTCGCAAGCTGGCCCACCGAGTGGCCACGAATGGTAAGGCGCGCGACTTGGAGGAACTCTACAACCAAACGGTCGGCCGCCAGGTGATGTTCTATGGTCCCAGGGGAGAGTCCACCAGCGCCGATAACTTGGTCAAGCACGCCAGCCGCGATGGTCTCTCGGTGCCCGGCGTCCACTACAACTCGCTCTGCCGGCTCAAGTGGTTGATCCACTGCTCGGACCTCGACATCGAGTCGATCATGCCGGTCGAACTGCGCCAGATGCACGACATGTGCGAGGTGGTGAAGTGGGCCATGTCCAATTCGGTTTTCCGCGCCCACATCGAGAAGTCGTTCAACAAGCGCACGCGCCCGGCCACCCCGCCGCCGGTACCGGCCCCTACTGCTACCACCCCGGACGGACTCCTCAAGCCTGCGGTCACGGCCGAGCACCTGGAGAGCTTCGTGTTCAATGGCAACAAGCAGAGCGCGTACGAGTACGTGCGCCGAGGTCGCGCCACCGGCATCGGCTACTCTCAGGCCAAGCGCAACGCGTGGAAGGTCTACAAGATGGTGGGGGAGAAGTACCCGATGATCTTCCTGTGGGCTGCCGCATGGGACCTGGTGAACCACAGCGCCACCACGCCCGGTTGGGCCAAGATGCTGCGGTCCATGTTCCTGGCCGAATTCCGAGGCAACGGCTCCAAGACGGCCGAGTGGTTGGTTCGGCGCGAGCTGTGCGACGTGATCATCACCCTCGGCAAATGATCTAGCCCCCGCTGTTCCCTACCAAGGATGCGATGGCACCGGCTACCGCGGTCATGACCGCGGTAGCCGCACTGATCAAACCGATCACGGTCTTGGGGTTGTTCTTGAAGAGGTCTACCAGGAACCGAGTGGCGACCATCGACATCTCGATCTGAACGTGCTCGTTCTGCTTGCCCGTGACCGAGTAGACCGGTTGGATCTGGGACAGGAAGTAGGCGAACTTCCCGTCGTCGTCTTTGACCTCTTGGACGTGTAGCTGGGCACGTAGGGGGAGGCCGTCCTTCTTGATGTAGGTCTTCCACATGTCGTAGCTTGTGGACTCACCACTAACCACAGCCTCAACCATGGCCTGGTCGCCCTTCACATCATCGGGCATGGTGATCGAGTGCCAAGTGCGCTTGTGGACCAACTCCGATGGTGCGTACTCCAACATCTCGCACCACTTCTTGTTGACAGCCAGGAAGGTGCCGTCGTCGTACTCAGGATGGTCGGGGCCGGCGACAATCGCGCAGCCGGTCATGCAGTGCTCCCACAGGACGAGGAGCATGCGCTCGTAGTGGGGCAGGCGGGTGGGGTTGGTGGGCATACCGTCAGAAGCGGGAGATGATGGCCTGCCTCAAGACCCAGCATGCCACGACCGCGTTGATGGACACGGTGGCGGTGATGACGTGGAACCACATAAACACGTCGTAGCGGGGCCAGGAGAAGGCCACAACACCTTCAAGGTGTCCGTAGCCGCAGGCCATGATGAATAGAGCGAAGGACAGCTGGCCGTACAGGACGGCCGGCCGGCTCAAATGGAGGTCAGGGTCGTTGGGGTCGATTCGGACGGTGAAACGGGCCGCGTAGAGGAGGATCGCTGGGATGATCATGTAGCAGGCCCAGATCACCGCATTGGCGGTCTGGTAGAGGCCCTGCTCGTAGGGCCTCCAATCTCCACAGGCGGATCGTTTCAGGAATCGCCCAACTTTTTGGGAAGGGTCGCAAGTGTGGTCGAGGCAGCAGGCTTCCACTGCAGACTCGAGGGCGGCTTGGAGGAGCATGATTCTAGGGGGCAGGAGGTTGACACCACAGTTTCTGGTATGTTCAGAACCCTCCCAAGCGCCCACGCCCGCAGCACCACTATTGGAGCCCACGAATAGCATCGTGCCGGTTTTCGGCACCGTGACCAGCCATCAGGACGCGTCGGATTGGCTCGAGAAGCCGGTCCCGACGTACCGTGAGCTGCGCACTGAAGCCACGTTCATCGCGTGGCGGGCCCTGAGGTGGACGCTCATGGCAGCGGGCCAGATGACCTCGAACACGCCTCTGCAGGTCGCCCTGGGGCGCGCGAACTGGGGGCAGCCACTTAGGGCCCAGGATCCCGATCCCAGCTGTCGGACGCTACCCGGCGTTCTAGGGTACGACTTGCAGTCGGTGCGACTGCAGCCCCCGCGGCTCCCCGACCCCTTGGACCCTGAGATGCTCGGCGCGCGGCGCGCCGCCTGGGACCGGTTCGACGCCCAGATGGTGATGGCGGTGCGTGGGTACGCGCTGGACCGGCCCGCCGACGACTGCTGGTGGAGCGCTCACGCGCACCGCCCGCTCTACACCGAGGGCGTCCTGATCGGCACACTGGGCCCCGAGGACACCGATCGGATCCGCAGGCTGATCTGGTGGCACTGGCCGACGCCGGAGGAGATCCTGCAGCTCGAATCGGCCTACCTGACCGCCATCCTCGAGCGTCTGCGGTCGTCGTCGGACGAAGGTGTGTGGCGCGAGCTGCTCCGCGGCGACTGCCGGACTACCCATGAGGCCTATAGCCTGGTGCAGACGGCAAAACGGTGGGCTCTGGAGGAGCGCACACTGGACCCGGAGGTCGAGCGGGCCGCGGTGGCGCACCGAATGGGTCTCATCGCGGAGAAATCCATTGCCTTCAACGAGCTGCCGACCGCTTTGTCGGCCAATCGCGAGCTGGCGAAGCTCCACGGACTGTACAAGGACGCTGCCAAGAGCGAATTGGAGGACGCGTTGTCGCAATTCGCCGAGGAAGTGGAGCGCGCGCGGCTCGCGAACCCCGCAAAAGCACCAGAAATCGTTTTGCCTGGTGGTTTGGACGCCTCCAAGATCATTGACACGACCGCATCGATCACTGTGCCTGAGTTTGGAGGCACTTTGCCGTCTTCGATCGACGATTCCGAAGCCGAAGACTGCAACATCGACTCCAATCCGGACATCCTGAACGCTCAAATCAACAGCCAGACCTCAGAACAGCCAGATGACTAACCCCACACTCCAACCGGTGCTCGATTCGCTGCGCCAGAACCTTGATGACCTCCAAGACAGCATCCGCGACGAAGGGACGACCCTTGCACGCGTCTGGGCGGTCGCAAGCGAGCTGCCCGACGAACAAGCAGTGACTGCCATCGCCGGCAACATCGGTACTCTGGTCGCCATGGCGACCGCTGCGGCCAAGGGCGACGAAGCCACGGTCAAAATCTACGAACGCGCGCTCAAGAACACCCTCACGGGACTGCGCCTACGCGGTGCAGAACAGTCCTACCTCGCCTGGGAGAGAGCCAAGGTCAGCCTGATCCAAGGACTCGCCCGAACCATTGCCATTGCTATTGCCTGACATGGAAACCCATATCTTCATCGCCTACACACACCGCATGGCCGAAGCCATGAAGGCCAACTTCGCCTCCAAGTTGGAGGTCGGAACCCCGCCGCTCAAGCTGATCGCGTGCTCCACGAACAACCTTGAGCGGTTGAACGGAGTCCACCAACCAACTGCGGTCTATGTGCTGGCCGGCACTCAGTTCGACGAAGAGACGGGTCAACGTATGGAGTCGTTGACCGTCCCGGACGACACTCCTGTCATCTTCGTGGACGAGCAGTGCAACGAGGTCGATCGCGACGAGGCGCAAGGGGGTGACCAGGAGTGACCACCTACATCCACATCGCGCCGACCACGCTGGAGGTCAATGCCATGGTGGCGGTGACCGTCGCGCTCGGGGCCCACGCGCCCGAGGACACCTTCATCTCTTGCACCGCGGCTGACGTGTCTGCGGTGATCAGTGTCACTGGCAGCGTCCAGTTGAACATCCTGGAGACCTCGGTGTTCGCGCAACCGGTCTACGACGTACTTGCTGCCCTGATTGGCATCACCAATTGTGTGGTGGATGTCTGGGCCGACACGGCCGGTGTGGTCCTTGCCTCAGAGTCCCTGACTGGTCAGATGGCCGCGCTCAATGCACTGGAGGGCGACAACGAGCCTGAGGAGAGCAATGCTGAGCAGCAGCAAGAAGCCGTCAAGCGAACGAACCTCAGGGCGCGCCGACGTTCGCGCATGTCCTGACGACATCCCCCACCCCAATCTATGCAGAATTTCACCAATCGCGTCCTCGAGGACGCAGGGCTAGTCACAGATCATCTGTGCCTCGTGATGGCCCGCAGAATGGGCGACGCTACGGCGAAGCCCCACATCGAGAAGATCCAAGCAGCCTTCCGCGCATTCCACGACGCCACTCACTCCACCTTCGAGGTCCTGAACGAACATGCCGAACAAGCCCAACGAGCTGCTGATCAAGCTGCAAGCACTGGCACCGACGGTGCAGCCGCTCCTGAAGGAGGCACTGGACCTGGGGGTGCCCAAGATCCACGTGGATCAAGTGGTGGGGTCCTTCGGGGCCCTGGGAGCCCAGCTGATTCAGATGGGGATGGTGGCGACGGATCCGAATCCTGAGCCGGAGCAACCGCCGCCCATGGAGGACAGGGTCCTTGCAGTCGAAATCCACAACGATCGACTGTTCCGCATGATGGACGGGACGTTGCTCATCGAGCTGCAGAACGAGCAACTGCGCAATGCTAAGGCGCTTGTGGATGCGCTCGATGAGGTGACGCATTCCAAGATCGTTCGCATCAAGCTGCTGCAGCCCCTGATCCACCCGGTCGACTTCGGCAGTGGAGTGGTGAGCATCCACAATGACGACAACGCTAAGTGGCTGTTCGAGGAGTTCACGGACGTGACCTTCGAAGGCGGATTGAACGAGAGTCGGGACATCCCCGGCATCTATGGAGGCATGCCCGGAGGTGTCACTCTCCGACTAGACCGACTCGCGCTTGAGCCGGCATCTAATCAGAAGGCATGCGTCTTGGTCGAGGCCGAAGGACCGGACACCGTGGTGCATGCATATGCATGTGACTTCGACGGGGACTCGCCGAACCACTTGTGGGGCATTCATTTCAAGTACGGCTCCTTAGTGGTTGAGAACTCGCGTTTCGACGACTTCGAGGAGCACGGCATCTACGCACACAGCCCCACGGGTCTTGCTTGCCGCAACACCGTCTTTAGTAATTGCCGGCGCACCGCGATTCAAGTGTCTCGCAGAGGCACGGAGCCGTTCTTCAAAGGCAAGGCACACACGCCCATCATCGTAGATGATTGTTCCATGGAGAACATCGGGCCGAACGGCTCGGCGATCTCGATCTGGGGTGCCAATGACAGCGGGAGCGTCCTCATCCGGCGCAACTCCATCACCGGCACTGGAGGTGGCATCTACCTCGGCGATGAGGTGATCTACAACTCGATCTCGAAGGACAACAAGCTCTATTGGGCTCGCGAAGAAGGCTACGAGGTTGGCATGACCAATCACGGCGGCCTGTTCGTCGGTCCGGACGCTGACAAGGCGAACTCGCGCTGGAAGGACACGGGACCCGACGCACCGGCTCGCCAGTACAAGCCGACGCATAAGCGGTGGAACAACCACCCAATCGATCGTGCAGTGGTGGTTGGGAACGCCATCTCCCTGGCCGATTCCAGCTCGCGCGCTGCGTACTCGGTACAGGGCGCTCGCGAAGTCATCAAGGAAACGGGAGGACCGCAGATGCTTACCCTTTCGACCTGGAACACGGAGAACACGTTCCTTACGCCCGGGGACCTACCGATGATCTCGGTCCAACTCGATGGGTGAGATCCGCTACAAGAAGAAGAGATGATGCAAGAAGAAACCAGCAGCCGCGGTCGCGGCTGATCAACCTCAAACTGTCATGACCGAAGAGACCCAAGCAATCACCGACCCGGGCGGGATTTTTTCCGCGGCCCGCAACAAGGGAGCCGGCGCGAAGATCGATGCCGCGACCCTCGACAAGCTGGAGGAGTTCTGGAACTACGCCAACAACCTTGAGCGGCGTGCCTTGGCGCGGTTCTCTGAGAACGATTCGCGCACCCGCGTCCAGTGTGCGCTGGCCAGTGCGATCTTGAGTGCCATCGACGCGTGCGCCCTGCCCAAGGGCCATGAGCTAGAGGGCGCGGGTAACCAGCTCGAGCGTCAGATCCTGCGCCTGTCGAAGAACGAAATGGAAGCCATAGGCATCCCTGTCCCGGATGAGCAGATCGATCTGCCCTATGACACCGCTACTACCCCCACCCCGACCGAGCGCCTCGGCGACCCTGACCAATGAAAATCACCCCCGGAGTCGTGATCGCCGCCGCAGTGGCTGCGATCATCAGTACCTGCGTGGCCTGCTCCACGCTCCAAGATGGCTACAACGTGACCCCCGCGGAGGCGGGCGTACTCCTGGAGGCCGCTGAGGCCGTCTATGAGCGCGCCGACGACTGGGATGGCCCCGTGGTCGATTTGGACCTGCAGAACGCCCTGCTGATGCTCCAGCAGGGTCTGGCGGCCTCCGAAGACGGCCCGGTCTCGATTGCCGGTCTGGGTCCGGACGCCAAGTTCCTGGTCGGGCGCCACAATGAGCTGCTCGAGACCCAGGTGACTACCGGTCAGGTGGAGTACGACCTGGCCAAGGCGTTCTTGATTGATGGCAACGCGCTCCTATACGGCCTCCAGGTCGACCCGGACCCCGTCCCGGACTGGGTGCTGGATCTGGTGCCTACCGTGCCCGTGGAGCCGCCCAGCGGCCCCTTCAGTTCGATCCATGAGGCGGATATCTGGGCGATCCGCCACACCGTGCGCTGAGTTGAGAGAGGGGGCCCGCGCGCGCCGCGGGCCCCACCATGTCCGATTTCCGTAGAACCAAGTCGGTGGACCAGATGCTCGCGTGGTTGCGGGTCCACCCAGACCGATGGATGCACCTCCTGGGGCGCACTCCGTCCACGCAGCAGCGCCAGGTACTCAACGACGTGGCGTTCGACGCCCACATCAGCGAGAAGTACGGGCGGGACCACCCCGATTTTGTGGGGCAGTACGCGGTCTCGTCGGGCCAGGGCACAGGCAAGACCACGATGCTGAATGGCATCGGGTGCTGGAACACGACGCGGGATCGGATGAACCGTACGGTCGTGACCGCGCCGACCATGGGCACGCTGCAGCAGGGCTTCTTTGCGGAGCTGCGCATCGCCAAGGCCAAGGGCGCGCCGATCCTCAGCCACATCTTCGACTTCTACCAGGACCGTGTGCGGTTCTTCGGCGAGGTGGGGTGGGAGCTGATCGGTCGTACGTCGAGCAGCGAGGTCGCGCTGCAGGGTATCCACAGCCAGTACCTGGGAGTGCTGGTGGACGAGGCGTCCGAGGTGGATGGTCCGACCTTGGAGACCTTCAAGGGCACGCTGACCAATGACTACCCGTTGCTGTTCTTGGCCGGCAACCCCAACTACAACACCGGGCCGTTCCACGATGCGGTGTTCACTGACCGGTTCAAGGGAGAGTACCGCCGATACATCTTCTCCTCGACGGGCAGCCCGTTCGCCAACAAGGAACGCGATCGCAAGCTGATCGAAGAGTACGGGCCGCACTCGGATGTGGTGCGCGTCCGCGTCTACGGCCTACCGCCCCGCGGCAACCGCGATGCGGTGTTGCTGGTGGCCTGGATCGAAGAGGCCATGGCGATGGGCGAGTCCGCGGAGACCCTCGGGTATTCCAGCGCCGCGGAAATCCCCCTGCTCGACTATCCGACGCCGGTCCAGATCGGTCTGGACTACGCGCGCTCGTTGACGGGGGACGAGAGCGTGATCAGCGTCCGGCACAACCGGAAGGTCTGGCAGGAGACCCACATGGGCGTGGAGCCCCTGGCACTCACCGCTCGAGCGTTCGAGATCCAGAACGAGTTGGGCGCTGCGAACGACGACACGCTCTACGTGCCCGACTGCGACGGACTCGGCGCGGGTGTGGTGGGTGCGTTCTACGGGGCCGGCAAGCAGGTCTACGAGTTCCGCACACAGAACACCCCTGAAGACCCCACCTACATGGACTCAATGACCCAGGCATGGTTCGATGTGCGGAACCTCATCAAAGACCGACCGGGAGGCTCGGGAGGTGGGCTGCTAGAGTTGCCCCGAGACGAACGCCTCATGGAGCAGCTCCGGGCCCGGCGCTTCAAGCTCGCCAGCGGCAACCGGATCCAGCTGGAGTCCAAGAAGGATCACCTGGACAAGCACGGGTACTCCCCGGACCGTGGCGATGCGCTGGCCTACAGCTGCATGAAGATCAACATCGCGTCCCGCTACTACATGGCCCGCTCGAACGACCGCCCCACCCTCATGGTGCCGAACATCCTGCAATGATCTGCCCTAACTGCGGAGAGAACAAGGTGCGCCGCACCAACACGACGGACATCAAGTCCGTGCGGATGGCCTATGCCAAATGCGGCAGCTGTGGTGCCCGCTACAAGACAATGACGGTGCTATTGCCGGGAGACATGCCGCGCACCGAGTCGGACAAGCTCTACCAGCTGCTCCGCGGTGACCACTGCATTCAGCTCCAGATCGTCTCCCACGTCACGCAGTGGGCCAAGTCCCCCCATGAAGACCTGGTACAAATGACGCTGCCCCTGGTGACCGAAAAAGAAGGGGGATCGTCCTAGGACGATCCCCCACCCCAAACCCCATGGGCCGTGACACCCACGGAGAGCGATTAGGTCCCTGGCGTGACTACCTGGGCCTGAATGTCGATGATCGAGGGCGGGGTCCCTGATCCAAGCGGCTGTGCTTTGTAGTACAGGAGCTGTGCGTTCTGGAAGAACACAGGGTCCGCGATGACGTTCCAAGACGAGGTTTGCACGATGAAGAAGGGCGTGCCGGCAGGGTGAGCTTGGTCGGTCGTCGAGTACAACCCACGTTGCAAGGTGCCTAGCGTTGCTTCCGTCGTGGAGATCTGGTTGACGCTCGCTACCGAGCAGACCTCGACGCTGGATGGTGTTGAGAAGTCGCCGATGACCAACAGTTGTTGCTGTTGAGAGGTCGCGCCGAGTGCCTCCAGGTTCTGTACGTTTGCCAGGTCGGGGCCTGAGATCTCGAACTGAGGGTTAGAGGTCGTCGCGCTTGCGGCTAGGGAGTCCTGTAGCACACCCCCTGCCATCACCGTGCTCTCGGTTGAAAAGGGAGAATATGTGATGTTATCGACCGAGAGGTTGAGCGTGGCCTGGAACTCGCTCGAGCTGGATCGTGTCCATAGCAGCACGGCCTCATAGGTTTGAGCGGTGACCTTCAGCGCACTGGGGAGGATCCACAGCGCGTACTGGTCGATCGCAAGCTCCGTGGCTGTTCCTGAGGCCAGCTCGGCGTCCGCTAGCACCAGGGGCGAAACCAGGGCCGCGTAGCCGCTTGATGTTGCTTCGTGGCTTGCGCCCGTTAGGGAGTCGCTGATCGAGGATTTGAGGATGAGCCGCGGCTCGGTCTCGTCGGGGAGTCGAAAGAAGTCGCCCGGCCCGAGTCGGCGGCCCTCGAAGCCGATCTCCACGTCGATGTCCGACAGGTCGAGGAACGTGACCGCCTCCTGCCGGAGCGCGCTCTGGATGGCGCTCTCGCGGTCCCGAGTGGTGGTGATACGCACGTCCTCGTCGGCGACGACGCCGCCGTACTTCGGCATGCCGTCGTCTGATAGCTCGATGGTCCGGTCTCGGTAGCAGTTCAGACGGTCGCCGTAGCTGAAGACCACACGGCGCGTGCGGCCCGGCGAGATGATCTGGCCGCGCTCGATCGGCTCGCCCTGCAAGGCAGTGGCCGGGATCTCAGTCACGTCCACCAGATCGGGGCGGAACAGGCGGAACTCCAGCAGTCCGGTGATCGGCGACTGGACGATGAAGAAGCCGAAGTCGCGCGCCAAGTCGTTCAGCGCGTCCTGCCAGGTGTTCCCCTGCTGCACAGTAACCGTGGCCAGGTACTGCTCGGAGTCGCTGCGCTCGGCCAGCTGCTTGAGGGACGGCATGTCCCACAAGTCCTGGTCCATGCCCGCGCCGAACGGAGCTGGAGCGAAGCACAGTTGAGAGACGCAGTGGCCGACGTTGGCGCCCGATTGAGAAGACTCAAGCTGTAGCAACGCAGTTCCAATCGGCGTGCTCCAGTTGGTGATGTTGTTGAGGCTACTCTGGCAGACTACATCGGAGGATAGGTTGGCTCCGGGCAAAATACTCTCTTGCACCGTAACCACTACCACCTTGTAGAAGTTCGACAACAGTGCGGAAGTCCATCCGCCACTCGTACAGGGGTTGGTGCCCCATTGTGAGGGAAACAGAGAAGTCCAGTTCAGCGTCAGGAGGTCGGACTGGAACACCGAGGAGACGGTGTAAGTCTGCCCGTTGGTGATGGTGGGAACACCGTTGATGGTGATGTCGGCGCCCGGGAAGATCTGGGTGAGGTAGTCCTCGTTGAACGGCAGCACGAAATACTGCGTCGTGCCCGTCCCGATCACACCGTAGATGTTGACGGTGTCCAGGTCGTCCGGGGTTGCGTCCTTGACCGTCCATGCCTTGATGTCGGAGAGCGTGCCGGTCGGGTCCTCCGGAGTAGCTTCAAACTCGTAGGTGAACTGCGGCCAGCTCAGGATCTGGCCGATGCGCTTCCGTCGCCAGTTGACCCGCGTGAGCCCGGGGAAGCGGCTCTCTAGGTCGATGCGGCTGGAGTCGCCGGCCCAGGCGTCTGCGGTGTCTGAGGACAGGCCCCAACGGATCTCGAAGGTGCCCTCGGCCCCCAGGTCGATCTGCGTGCCGCTTGGCGCGCTTGAGGGGGTGATGTAGCCCTCCCAGATCTTCTCACCGTTCTGACGAATCGTGCGGAGCCCTCGAGGGTTGCGCGAGGTCCCGATGACGTGGACCCCCTCCTGGTAGAAGATGTCCTGCTCGGCGCTCGGGGAGCCCTTACCACCACCGGAGACCTTCTCCTTGACGATGCTGGTGTTGCCTGCCCAGACGAAGATAGGCGCGACTTGGTCGCGTCCCATGACCGTCGGAGCCCGGGATCCGCGTTCGGACAGCTGAACGTCTGCGTCGTCCAGCGCAGGGATGTTGTTGGTCTGGTTGCGCGAGACCAGAATGGCAGTACCCACCACCAGAAGGGCGGTGATCTTGTAAGCGGCTGCGGCTTCGATACCAGTCATCAGAAGATCCAGCGATAGACGCTGTTCAGTTCGCGGGGACCGGTGAGGTCCCATGCTGAGTTCTCGACTCCGATGCTGCTGGCATGAAACAGCTCGGGTTGCCAGGGGCCGACTATCATGCCGTGGCTGGGGATGCCTTTCGGGCCTACGACGACTAGGTCACCAGGATGGAGGGCCATCGGCACTGTGATGCGCCCCCACTTTGGGAACTGCAGCATCAATTGACGAATAGCTTTGCGCGCAAGATCAGGGCGATGGAATGCGGTGTCCCGCGGCAGTTGGTTGGTCTTGATCATCTCACGGTCCTCCATCGCACATCCCATAGCGGCAACGAAGCGGAGACAGTCCACGCCAACCCCGGGGAGGCACTGCCCTGGCATGTAGGGCGTACCCTTCCAGTTGGTCAGCGCACGCTTGAGGTTCTCGATCGGCTGATCATCGTCACGGGGAGGATCAACCCAGGGAATGTTGGCCATTAGCACTCATCCGGCAATTGGTAGCTCGGATCGTAGCTCAGCATCTTCCGGCCGATGGCACCGTTGTTGTCTAGGTTGCTGTACACGTCGTCACAGACCTGTTTGGTCTTCTCGCAGCCAGGCTCGAGAGTGACTTGAGCACCGACCCATACGAGCGGGATGGGGCGCGAAAGAGGGAACTGAGAGGGGTTTGAGGAGGTCCATGAACGGACCATGATCCGCAGCCCACCTAGGAAGAGGGACCCACGGCTGAAGGTTTTGTCGGTCGGCGTGGAGAAGCCTAGAACCGTGGCGGTGCGCGTCTCGGAGTCGAAGGCGCTGATGGTCGCGGTCTGGTTGAAGCTTGACGTGTCCACACCACACAGGTCGTCGCCCAGCGCGTGCGGGCAGAACTCGGAGCAGGTATACCCACCCGGCACGTTCGCGAAGCCTTTGGTCGTGCGGCAAATCAGGCCGCTCTGGCCCTTCTTCTTGCGGTAGTTCTCGCGGAAGGTCTCAATGATGCCGCTGAACAAGGGTCGAGTGGCCTGGGCAGCTCCGTTTTCGTCCACCAGCACCTCGACCACGCGGATCTTCGCGTTGGCGATCGTGCCTGACGCTTGAAGGGGACCTAGCAGCGCGGTCAGCCCGTCGTCGTCGCGCGCGGGGATGATAACCTCGGCCGTGTCGTCGCGTAGGGTGGCGTAGTACTGCACTTCGCGCACGGCCAGCGCCGGCACGCTGGTGAACCCCGCCACAACCCCACTCCAGTTGGTGTACCGGAACTCCTGACCGAAGACGTCGATCTCTACGCGGACTTGGCTGGACTGGAGGGAACTGCTGTAGGTGCTCATCCGAGGGTCACGTCGTTGTCGTTGCTGCTTTCGACCATCCGGATGCCGGCGCGGAGCACGCAGGGCGAGGTCCAGATCTGCACTAGCGTATCACTGTCGAAGCGCCAGTCCCGGGCGGGGTAGACCTTCTGGACCTGTTCCGGGGGGATGTCGGTGGAGAAGCCCTCGCCCGTCTGAATGATCCAGGCGACCAGCACGTTGTCGGTGCCTGTGACGGTTTTGTACGTCTCGTTGCCCTGGAAGTCCACAATGCAGACCTGGCCGGCCTCCAACACGCGCTCGCTCCAAGCTTCGTAACCACGCTCAGAGAGCGCCGACACGTCGGAGTCCGGCACAGGGTCGTTGATCTCGTCCGTGCGCGCAGGCGTGAAGTAGAGGAACCCGGTGGATGCCTCAGCGCCGACACACTCGCCCAACTCGGACTGCTCACTGGTGCGGAAGGGGCGCCAGGGGCCCTTGCAACCGTCCCAGATGTCCTGGAGCCCGCCGGCCGAGCACCACTGGGTGCGACTGACTGCGGTGGACCACTCCTGTACGACCCGGTGGCGGTCGTCCAGGGTCTCGATGAAGCGGCCGCGGCCCTGGTTGCCCGCGCTCAGACGGCGACGGTAGACCGCGGCGACCTCCTCGAGGTGGTTGGGCCACACCAGACCTTGGTCGAGAGTCGGGGTGGACTCGTAGGGCTCGCGGTAGGCCGGCAGGGCGGTGGGCCCTGCGACCTCGTAGACCTCAAGCACGACCTGTTCGATGCCCGGAGCAGCGCTCTCGATGCGAGGCTCCGTGGCGACCTCGACGTAGACCATCGGCACCATCTGCCAGCTCTTAATACCGCTGGTGTGGTCGCCGAAATCGAAGACCGGGAAGGCGACTGGGTCGCCCGCGGCATCCTCGTAGAGCGTGATGGAGTTGGCCGAGACCGTTTCCAGGATCTCGTACTGCACCGTCTCAGGGCACAGCTGATCGCGCCAATCGGTCGCGAAGAAGGCGACAGGCTTGTAGGGGTGGTAGCGGCGGCAGGTCAGATCGTACTGGTCGTCCGGAATCGCGGTGTCGCATGCGAGAGTGCCACCATCAGCCATGGTGTACTCAGTCACCGCCGTGTTCTCGCACGTTGATGCCCAGCTGAGCGCGGTCGTGGAGATGCTGGCTCCACCACCCTCGACGATCTCGACCGCGTCCGGGTACAGCGGCACGAAGACGCGCTGGTCGGTCATGGTCTTGAGGAACGCGAACAGTTCCATGCGCTTCTCACGCAGCTTGTCCGTCTCGGTGCCGAAGAGCCAAGTGAGCTTGAGGCGGCGCTTGGGGCGCTCGGCGAGACTGACCGCCTCGGTGTTGCCCGACTCAAAGGACGTACCGGTCTTGGTAGGCCAGGTCTCTGCGATCTCCAGGCGGTCGGCCCAGTTGGCCAGGAACAGCGGATTGACCTCGGCGTTCGGGCGGACGATCGGGGGGATGTCCGAGTCCGTCAGTGGCGAGAACAGCAGTGTGGTTTGGGCCTGAGCGACCTCCAGAGTCGAGGAGGCGTTGTAGCGCACCGCGGCCTGTGCGTCGATTTGATCGACGTTGACCGCGCCAGAGCCGTCGATGAGGAACGTGGCCTGCGCCTGCTGCACGCGAACGGGCGACAATTGATCCCGTCGTACCGTCACGTTCGCCTCTACGATGTCCACGGAGGCGTTGCCCCCGCTGTTGAACAGCATGGTGGCTTGGACCTGGGAGACTTCGAGCGTGCTCAGCGCATCGCGTCGTACGGCCACCATGCTCTGGACCTGATCGACCCGCGCGATCGGGATACCTTCCATGAGGATGGTCGCTTGGCCCTGGGTAACCTGGACCTTCGACGGGGTGGCTTGCCGGAGCGGGTTCTCGAACGCCATGGATCAGGGCAGTTGGACGCCGAACTGGCAAGAGTCAACAGTGGACTTGGTCCAGGCTCCTGCAGTATTGACGTTGGTCGTGCTGCTGCGCGAGACGGGGCCGGTCTGGGTGGTGAGAGTGGCCGCAGTACCGATGGTAGTCGTGGCCGTGACTCGGGCGGCGATATCGAGGGTGAGCCCGCTGCCGCTGAAGGCCATGGAGTGGATTGAGACGGCGTCGATGGTTGAGCCGGTGAGAATCAAGTCAGATGTACCACTGTGCTGGTACAAATCAGTGCGACCACTGACAGCGTTTGTGATTGCGTCACTGTCCAGGACAGCCCCTGTTTCGTCGATGTTGGTGTAGTTGTCGTTGCCGTTCAACGAGGTCCATTCGTTCGTCGCGCCGTTGGCAGTAGGTGCCAGGGTCTCAACGTAAGCCGGAGGGTCGAGGGCAGCGAAGGCGTCACAGTCCGTGCTGGTGCGGACGATCCAGTCGTCCACCGTCATGTTCTCGTAGCACCCGATTCGGCAGAGGAAGGGGTTGAAGAAGTCGGTGGATCCCAAGGTGGCCGAGTCGGTGATGATCGGCGTGTCGTTGCCGTCCTCATAGATCGCGATCTCGTACTGGCAGGAAGTGCCTGCCGTCACCGAGATCCGCACGATCATCACGTACCAGAGATCGAGGTAGAGGTTGCCCTCCAACGCACTGCCTAGGGTGAAGCTACTGGACGCGCTCGACCATTGGCTACGGCTGAGCCGAAAGCGACTGCTGGTTGTGCTCGAACCAGTGTCTGAGGTAGAGGCGAACGGAGTGATCGCGATAGCGCCCGGAAAGGCGATCAGCGGTTGAGCGCCCGTCAGGATCTGGGAGCTAGATGAGTTACGCTCGACCTTGAACGCGATCTGGCATTGAATGTCGGCTTCTGACAGTGCCGAACTGATGTTGGTAAACGAAGCCGAAAGGGTTTCGGCCACCGTCAGACCGTTGTTGTCGATGATCCGGACTCCACTGTTCCCCAGTCGTCCCTCGGTGGATTCGAAGATGGATCCGACGTTGCTCGCAGAGAGAGCGCCTCCGGTGGCGATGGAGAAGTCTGCCCATCGACGGACTCCGATGAGTCGGTCGAGGCCGTCACAGAAGTAGGTCATGCTAGTTGCTGGTCACGTAGCCGAATTGGATGGCGGCCACATCTGAGGAGTCGAAGTCAGCGCCTCCTTGGTCCTCGGTGAAGACCGCGGCCTGGTGTCGGCTGCGGGTGGAGGTCAGGGAGACAGCAGTCTTGGTAGACACCCCGCCGGCATCCCGCAGTTTGACCGCCAGGTCTCGAGTGCCAACGGCAGCGGTGCGGGACACCACGTCCACCTGGATGGCGGTGAACGACGTACCTAGACCCGAGATGTCGACGGTCGAGAATTCATGCTCATCCGCGTTGGTGTTTGACTCGGTGTAGGTCGCATCATCGTCGTCAGCCATCGCCACGTTCGCACTGGCAGCGCCGACAGTCGTGTACCCTGTGGTAGAAGCCGTAGCGTCGATTTCCATGACCCGGGCGACTTGAGGACCGAGAAACGTCTGTTGGCCTCCACCGCCGCTAGCAGTCGAGGTCTCAAGTGCATACAGGTCGTCGAAGAGGAATCCCGGAGCCTGCATGAAAAACACAGTGTCTGCCTGGTCGGTAGACGAGAGCCCCTGGGTGTTGATTCCATCAGCAGCTTCAATGTCGATGATTGGTGTTGCGCTGCCGTTGATTCGAACCTCCACTTCGCCTGCAGCAGAGTCAATGAGGTACCGGATTTCGATGTAGAACCAGGTGTCCTCTGCGATGTTGATCGCTGCCGCGGTACCTACGGGCGTGTCTCCGCCCGTGTTGCGGTATGCCTGCGCTTGGATGCCCGTGGAGGTTCGGGTGATCCGTAGAGCGCATTGGCAGCGTGTGCCGAGTCCTACACCGACCCAGCTGAAGCTGTCCACGGCAGCGGACGATTTGACTTGGACGCCTAGCCCGACGATCAACTCGTCGTTGGTGACGCCGCCGCGGCCTTGGGAATAGCCAGTGAGCGTGGACGAGGGGTCCGAGCTGGAGCCGCCTTCGCGGCCCGGTCCAGACAGGTCTAGGAGAGCGCGGCGGATGTGCCACTTCTGGCTCAGTACCAGGGTCGAGCCCTCGAAGCCTTCGGTGAGGATGACAGCCATGATGTGAGTCTAGTTGCGGCGGTTTCGGCCGTTGAAGAATTCGAGCTGGTCTTCCAGCGCGCGTCCGCCACGGGATCGCTCAAGCGCCTCGTCAGTGAGGACCACGGTCTCGCGGAGGGTGTCCCGACCGCCCGGCATTCGGGGGGTCGGGGTGGTGGAGCTGCCGGCCGGCGCGCCCTGGCCCGGAAGGCCCGAGGGGATACCCGGACGGACCCCGGAGATGTCCATGGCGGCCAGGCCGCCTCCAGCGAAGCCCTGAGGCCGAATGCGGCTCGCCAGAGCCCCTGAGACGCTCCCAGTCTTGTTCAGGCGCGAGAGGAAGCCCAGGTTGCCCAGTGCCGCCTCGGGGCGAACCACGAACTCTCCGGGGCGCAGACGCGCGGCGACGGTGTCCCGGCGGTCCAGGCCCGGCACGGCGGGGGCTCGAGGGGCGCTCATGGGCACCTTGCCGCCCTCGTCGAAGCCCACCCAGCCTCCGTGAGCCCCGAAGAACGGGTTGGCCTGCAGGGAGGGGAAGACCGCTGAGGTCGCGGCGGCCGGGCCGGCGAAGAGCCCGGCGAACAAGCTGGCCGCCAGAGACTGGCCGATCGCGTCGGACAGCGCCTGGAGCACACTCTGTCCCAGGGACAGAGCGAATGCCTGAAGCCCCTGGCCGACGTTGCCGGTCAGGAAGCCCTGCTGGATGCCCGCGGAGATCGCGCTGGCAGTGTTGTCCTGGAGCCCGGCTCCGAACTGGAAGAACGCATCGCCCGTGGTGGTCGGGTCGATCAGGGTGGACTGGATGCCCGCCTGGGTCGCGCCGCCGGCTCCCAAGGAGCTGGCTCCGGCCTGGAGATTCGCGAGCTGGTTCTGGATACGGAGCTGACGCTCCTGCTCGTTGGCGATCTCGCGCTCAAGCCGCAGCTCTTCGGTGATCTGTAGCAGACGACCGCTGATGATGGCGCGGACCTCGTCGCTTACGGTCGAGTTCTGCAGGTTGAGTTGCAGTCGTCGCTGTTCGATCTGAAGTTCGCGGGCGCGAAGTTGGAACTGTTGTCGGATCTCCAGGGTCTGAGCGCGGAAGGCAGCGAGCTGCTGCGCAGCCGCGTCCGGGCCCGCATCGTTGATCAGACGCAGCTGTTGGAGCGCGCCCGCCAACTGGAGCAGGTTTCCTTGGTTGCCCCCGAAAGATTGGATGATCCTCTCGGCAGCTTGGTTGGCCTGCTGCGAGTTAACCGTGGCCAAATAGTCATCGTACGCACTGCGTAGACGTTCGATCGCTTCCGGAGCACCTAGAGTGCGGTTCAGGAACTGCTCAAAGGACTCCGAGAATTCGTCGAATGGACGGACTGCGTCGCTTTCAAGCTGACGCAGCTGCTGAAGGAACCGGTCTAGTTCGTCAGACGAGCGAGGAAGCACAGAGGCTAGAGCGTCCCCTGTGACCAAGAAGTTGTCGAGTGCTTGTTGGAAGCGAAGCTCGTTGCTGTTGATCGGCTGGACTGCATCGCGAATCGCTTCAAGACCCCCCTGAGAGAGGTCTACAACCAGCCGTTGAAAAGATTCCTCAGTGGCAGTCCGCGCTTCCGCAAAAAAGCGGTCGATGGTGTCATCAATCTCTTGGAGGTTGATAACCGTTGGACGTCCCGTCGCAGCATCGAACCCTTGAGCGACTGCAGAGTTGCTCGGGGTCAGGGCTCCTGCGTTGACGGGAGGACCACCTGCGGCGAGAGCACGGACAACTAGGGTAAGGGCATCCAACGCCAGGATCAGTTGACCTGCCACGGGGATGAACCGGAGAAGTCCTCGACCAGCGAGACTCGCGGCACCCGCAGCACCCCCACGTGCCAAGGAGAACGCGGCCGCAGATCCAGAGATTGCTCGCAGCAAGAGGCTGATCGCGAGTAGTTCAGGGACGGCAGCTCCGAGGAATCGTCCCAAGTCGCGAGCTGAGATTCCAAGACCTTCTAGAACGTCGGATCCGAAGGTCGAGAGTGTGATTAGGGCCTCAACGATGCCACGTCCGAACTCGAAAGCGAACTCGAGCGCTTCGCCCAGCTCGCTAGCAGCACGTGCTACGCCTTCAAGGTTGTCAGCATCAAAGAACTCGAAGACCTCACCCTGGATGTTGTCGATCGCGTCGAAGAAAGGACGCAGCGCGTCAACCGCGCTCTGACTCAAGGTCAGGTCGTCGTTCAGCAACACGTCGAGCAGCCCGCCCAGGTTCTGGCGCAGGTTCTCGGTGAAGTTGCCACCGGCTTCGCCGGCCAACTCCTGGAGCACCTGACGCAGGCGTAGCAGTCGGCCGTTGAGCGTATTGGCCTGGGCCTCGGCGATCACGCCGAAGGCTTCCAGTTCGCCGCTCAGGAACTCGAAGAGCTGGCCCTGGGCTCGAGCGTTGCGGATCTGCTCGTTGGTGATGCCGAGGGCGACCGCGATCCGACTGTTGCGCGGGTTGATGGTGCCGTTCAGAAGCGAACGCACCTCTTCAGCCAGCTGGTTCTGCGGCAGGCCCAGGGCCGTGGCGGCCTGAGAGATCAGGACCGTGAACTGTCGGACCTCGTTCAGGTCGAGGCCGGCGCGCAGACCTAGGTTGGTGTTGGTCTGGAAGGTCTCCAGCAGCTCGGCGAAGGACGCCGTGGTACGGCGCGATTCGATTCGTAGGGCAGCGACCTGTTCGCGAGCCAGGCTCGCGGAGACGCCGAGCGAATCACCAACGTCCGCCACCTCACCGAACTCGTCGCGGAAGTTGATCGCCTGGGCGATCAGGCCCGTCAAGCTGGCTTGGCTGACCTCCAGCTGGCGGTTGTACGCGATGGCCTCGCCTACCAGCGAGGTGGTGATGTTGGCTAGCTGGCGGCCAGCCTCGAAGACCGCGAAGGCCGCGAGGACGCGCTGGAGGGAGAATCCGACGCCTAGGAGGTTGCCGCCCCGGGCCCGCTGCCGGCGCAGCGCAGCCTCCTGTCGACGAGCGTCTCGCTCGCGGGCGCGGATCTGCTGCTGCTGAAAGCGCTGCTGGGTACGGAACTGGCGTAGCTGGTCGCGCTCTTGACGACGGACCGATTGCTCGCGCTGGCGCTGCTGCTGCTGGAACAGGCGCGTCTGCTGCTGCTGCTGGCGCAGGATGCTCTGCTCTTGGCGCTGACGCTGCGTCGTCGCACGTTCGAACAGGCGCGCCTCTTGGCGGCGCTGGGCCAGGATGGAACGGACGTGGCTCTGTTCGTCGCGCTGCGCGCGCTGTTGGAACCGCTGGAACTGGCGGCTCTGTTGGGCAAGCTCACGGACCGCGGGGGACAATGCGCCCCCGCGGTTCCCACCTCCACCTCCTCGAGTGGCAGCCCCGCGGAGGCGAGCGATCTTCTCGTCCGCCTGGTCGAGCTTGCGGTTGAACGCGTCAATGCCCCGGGAGTTGAGCCGGGTATTGATCCGATAGTCGAGTTCTCCGCGGGTTGCCATAGTCAGGAGGTGCGGCCTTGCATGCGGTGCAGGCCATCTAGGTCAGCGTGTTGGTCTCGCTCGTCCTTAGGTTTCACAGCGCGTTCGAATGCAGCCCAGTCTTTCTTGTCGGCGTTCTGGCCTATGCGGGTTGCGACTGCGTGCTGGTAGAGTTCGGATCGGCTTCGTTCGTCGAAGGCTTCACTCCACTCGGCGAGGTCGTCGAGGGTCCAGTCGCTCCAGTCGATTCCGGACTCCCCGAAGTCGATGCAGCGCTGTCGGATCGAGTCTCGGAGTTCGCAGTACGTGACACCCGATCCAGAATCTTCTTTCCCGCCTCGCCGAAGGCGCCCATGTTCGCCTCCAAGATCTTCAGTGCGATGGGTCCCAAATCGAACGGAGGCAGGGCATCGACCAGGTGGTCGATGGCGTCTTGGCTCGGCAGAGCTTTGTCCCAGCGCTTGGTTTCAGGAAGGTCGTCAAGCAGGGAGGGGATGCAGAAGGCGACGATGGTCAGGAACTGGTGCAGGTTGGCTTGTTCGGTGACCAGCTTGACCACTTGAGAGGCGGTCTTGCGCGCGTGCTCGATCTCGGCGGTCTGCGCGGCCAGGTCGGCCGGCGAGTGTTTCACCGTCTTCTGGTAGCCGCCTTCGGTCTGGATGGTCTCTTCTTCGTAGCCCGCGGTGCTGTTCGCGTCAGGAGACTTGAAGACATCCACGATCGTTCCGGCGAGCGTGTCCATGAACGGCGCACACTTCAGGATCAGTGGAAGGTTCATCTTTCGAACCTCGTGATCCTTGTCCTCAAGGGTGATGGTGATGGGGTCAGTCATGGGGATGGGGTTTGGGAATGAGAAGGGGGGCCGGGCCAAGGACCCGGCCCCCCTGGGAGGTTCAGCGTAGCACCTAGACCTACGGGTTGGTGTCGCTCAGGTTGCCCAGGATGCGCCAGAAGTTGGAGCTGCCGTTGTAGTAGGTCTTGCCGATCGGGCTGGACGAGATCGTGCCAGAGAAGACCAGCTCGGACTTGTTGGCACCCAAGAGCGGGAGGCTGCCGTCCGGGCGCAGGAGCGCCTTGTAGAAGATGATCTCGAACGGAGTGCAGCCGTTACGGTTGATGCCCTCGAACTTGAGCAGGCCCTGGACCGAGTTGGCGGTGAAGCCGTCGGAGACAGGGACGCTCACGTTTGAGGTGGCGACCCACGACCAGTCGATGGTCTCAGCCGACAGGTCCGTCAGCATACGGATCGTGCCGTGCGTGCGGTCGAAGGTGTAGTGGGTGCCTTCGGTCAGCGCGCCAGTGGTGCTTCCGTTCAGGGTGATGTTGTCGGTGCTCGCGAACTGGAGGTAGCGCTCGTTGTTCGCAGAGTCGTACAGCTCGTAGATCTTGTACTGCGTCGGGTTGACGATCAGATCTTGCGAGGTGACGGCGGTGCCGAGCGGGATGGCCTTGGTGCTGGACGTGCCGCTGGTGAAGCGGCTGATGCCCTCGGAGGACAGCTCGTCAGCGGTCAGCGAGAAGCTGATGGTCGTGCCGTTGTTCAGCTCCAGGTCGGTGAGCACGTCGCAACCGCGGTAGTTCTGGCGGTCGGTCGTGTCGGTGCTGAATTCCAGCTGGAAGTCGGTGATGTTGCCGAAGTCTTCCCAGCCGGCTGCCGTCGGGCCGCCCGTGGTAGTGTCCAGTTCGGCGAACAAGATGCGGCCGGAGCCCAGCAGTACGTTGGAGCTGCTAGAACCCGTGGCCAACGTCGAGGCGAAAGACATGGTTGGTCGTTGGTTGGAGGGTGGGCTACAGGAGTAGCTGGGTCGCCGGGCCGGAGATCAGCGTCACGGTGACCTGAGACCCCGCCTCGGGATTCGAGGGCTTCGGGTCGCGAGGTTGCAGGGCCTGTACTAGCAGGGCCTGTGCTTCAATGCCATTGGCAGAGGAACCCTCTACATATCTGGAGCTAGACGAATCAAGGTCGCGGGAGAGCTGCTCGAACAGCACCCACTCCTTGAAATCCAGCTCGAGCGTCCAGAGGGTTTGTTGGTAGCCGTAGTCGGAACCGCAGCCCCGGTAGTTGTCCAGCTCGCCGTGCGAGATGTCGCGTTGGATCAGCGAGATGGACGCAGGCTGCGCGGACTCGGGCTGCACCTTGGTGACCTTGATGCCGTTCTTGTTCACCAGCTTGACGACTGGGAAGTCTGCGGCGTTCACGATGCCCATGATGTGGTCGAACACCAGCTCATAGACCGTGCCGTACGGCGCGGGCGTAGACGTGAGCACCACACCGATCGGTACCGGAGTGGCCTCGCAGTCGAGGCTGTCTAGAGTGAGTGTGGGCATCAGGTCGGGGTGTAGCCGGAGATGGCGGTGACGGCACCAGCATTGAAATACAGCGCGTCGTAGACCGTCGTGCTGCCGCTACGGAGCATGTAGAAGACCCAGCGCGTGCCGTCGTACTGAATGCCGGCGACATTGCTCTCCGCACCACTGGCCTCCTCCTGGTAGAACTTGAAGCCCTCGGCGCGGGTGTCGTTGACCTCCAGCGTGGCGCTCGCCGTGTCGGCGATGGTGGCCGATCCCGTGACCGGTCGCGCGGTGATCTTGACCTTGTTCTGGCCTTGGAGGCGGGTCTCGCCAGACGCTCCGCTGAGGTTGACGCCAACACCCCACAGGTATTCCGCCGCGGCGCTGTCATAGATCGAGACGCCGAAGCGAGCCCGAGTGTTTAGTTGCAGAAGCTCGGCGGCTAGGTAGCTGGTGCCGGCGGTGCCGGTACCGACAGGGATGACCGTCATCTGAGCGGCCAGGTCGCCCGAGGATGACAGCGCAGTGGTGAATGAGGCCGCGGCACCGTCGTCCTCGCGAACGCGCAAGGAAGCACCTGTGGCGCTCGCCACGCCGGTAGCGGAGCCGCCTGCGTTGTCCCGCCCGAAGAACAGGAATGCGTTGGCCTTCTGAACCCCATCGCCGTCAGTGACGCAGCCGATGTAAGTGCCCTGCAGCTCCAGGCCGGCGAGCGACGTGGAGAAGCCGGGGGTCGCGCCCCCGAAGTCCAGGCGGTCGATGGTGCCCGAGACCATGGAGAAGCGGAATGCCTCGGCGCTGCCGAGCTTCGACTCTCCGCTGGGGAAGTAGTCGTAGTAGTTCCGGAGGTCGATCAGCGGCTGGATCTCAGGGACCGCAGAGGCACCGAAGCGCTGGACAGGCACTCGGTAGGTGCGGCCCGGCAGGCGCGAGTCGTCCGACGTGGAGCCGACCACGATGTTGCGGCGCTCTACCTGGTACTCCACGTTGCCTGCGCTCGAGGACGGGATGTCGAGGCCCTTCTCCGGCTCGGCGATCTCGCGGCTCCGGATGCCGAACGCCCGGCCCTTGCGGCTGCGCGCCGCCAGCGCTTTCCAGCGCTCGGTGCCCTGGTAGGTGCCGTCTGAGTCGTCGCCGTTGAGGACCGCGCTGCGGATGTCCTCGCCCCAGTGGCGCAAGACGCCGTAGAACCCGACAGGCGAGAACGAGTTGGTGGGCGCGCCCAGCAGGCCGAACAGCCAGTAGTTGCAGAAGCCGCCACCTGCACCGGACAGGTTGGCGAACTCATCGAGCAGAGTGCCTAGGTAGGCCGTGCCGCGCGGGTCCGACGCGATCATGGCCATGGCCTCCATCTGGTCCGTGTTGGTGAACGTGGACGAGTTGTAGGAGTAGCCGTTGTAGGAGCCGGTGGTGTTGATCGAGGTCTCGATCTGGAAGCCGCCCTCGTAGGTCCAGTACGGCATGCCTGGGGCGACCGAGTCGATCGCTTGGCGGGTGGCCTGGATGCGGAGGATGCACAGCTCCAGCTCGGTGCGCAAGGTGCGCTTGTTCGGGGACAAGAGGAAGGCGCTGTAGTCCGCTCCCGTGTCTTTACGCTTGCCAGTGTAGATGGAGTCGAGGTATGCCTCGACGTTCCAGGGCGTGTTCAGGCCCGCTCCGGACTCAACAGTGGCGTGCAGCGTGCCCGATTGGTTCTTGGCGCACAGGAAGAGGTTGTTCTCTTCCCCATCCCCGGCCGACGAATCGATCGCGATGCCACCGAAGATGCCCGCGGGCAAGCTGCCGTTGAGGCCGATGCCACCACTCGCGCTCGAGTTCGGCGCGTCCACGGTGCCTGAGAGCCCCGAGTCTGTGGTGCGGTCGTCGTAGTCGTAGAACGGGATGCCAGGGAAGTAGGGCGCGGTCGCGAAGGCGTCGCACTCCTCCTTGTAGCGGAGGGTGGACTTGCCACGGAAGTCGAGGACCGTGGCGTCTGAGATGGTCTGATCTAGGACCGTGTCCGCGCCGAAGACGTTGCCTGCCGAAAAGGTGCCCGCGCCGTCGTCAGACCCGGCGTGCTGGGTGGTGCCCATACGGATGACCCGTTCGGCCATGGCCTCCCGAGAGCCGAAGGCCGTTTCCAGGTGCTGCCAGAACTGCACCTGGGCATAGACGTAGGCCGCTCGTTGATCCGCCGCGCTGGTCGTCAGGCCGAGAACCGACACCGCGATGGTGTTCGAGATGTACGGCTGCTGCTGGCCGATACCGCCTCCGGAGCTACCGTTCCACCACTCGCTGGTGTACTCGGAGATGACTCGGAGGTTCGGGGCCAGGTAGGCCAGGATGTCGGCGACCTCGGCCGCAGCGTAGTCCGGGTCGTTGTAGACCTTGTGTGGAGTACACATCCAGGCGTCAGCCCCGACCCGGTTGCACAGGTCGTAAGCGGCTCGCGCCGGCAGACCCGACTGCTGCCAAGAGATGTCCGCAAAGTCTGGACGCTCGGACACGCCCGTGATGTCGTCAGCCTCCTGGTCGTTGATCTTCTGCGGCTGCATGAACCGGATGAAGTCGAACGGAGCCAGAAGGTCGAGGAAGCGCTCGTCCCACGGGTTGGTCTTCCAGCCAGCTTCCCAGCCCTCCTTCACGATCACCAGGTCGCTGATGGTGCAGCCTGCGGTCGTGGACCAGGTCAGGTTGAGGCGGTTGGTCGAAGAGGTCGTGGTGCTGATGTCCACCGGGTCGGTGAGCGTCAGCTCGATGCGCGCGATGTACTCCCCGTCGGCGTTGGTGTAGTAGGTGGCCGATCCGGCGGACGCTCCAATGCCGGTGGGGTTGAGCGTCAGGTCTTCAGCGTTGGAGCCGAGCGTGGCTTCAACGATGTAGACGCCCGCCTCGATGACCGACGGACAGACGCCGTTCTCCAGGTACTCGGTCAGCGTGCCGTCGCCCGAAGAGTCAGAGTCGATGCCGCCGTCGGCGAGGTTGTCCAGCAGAAAGGTAGTAGTGCCCGAGCTGGCCGGGATCGTGACCGAACCGTTGGCTCCGAGCGTCGGGGCCGAGCCGAAGGCAGCCGTGGTCGAGAAGGGGCGCATCACCTTCGACCAGTTCTTGTACGCGTAGCCGGTGATGTTGCCGTCGTCCCAGAAGCCCAGGTTGACACCAACCCGCATACCGCCTTCCTCCTTCACTAGAAGAGGAGTCAGGTCCACGATGTACCACTCGCCCGGGATGAACGAGCCCGCAGTGGGCAGGTCCGCTGTGGCGATGGCGAGCTTCTTGCTCACCGGTTCGTAGATGCGGTTGCCGCGCTCGTATTGGACCTGGGCGCTCCAGACCGTGATACCGGTGCTGCTGTCGCCTGGGCCCTTCATGCTGAAGGCCGACTCGATGACCGCGTTGTGCATGCGGTCGGACATATCCACGATCTGCTGGATCGAGAAGTGGATGTCGTTGGGCGTGGAGCCGTTGCCCGTGTCGTCCTTCAAGTTGATCGCGTCCGCCATGTTGACGAACGCGAAGCCGCGGTTCTCCGCGGCCAGCTCCTTGTGCGCCGAGTCGATCACCCCGTACTGGGTGGTCGTCACCACGGTGCCAGTGCCGCTGTCGTAGCCCTCGGTCAGGAGCTTGCCTGACAGGCCGCCGATGATCACCTGGAGGTTGTCGTGGCTTCCGAAGTAGTCGTTGTTGAACCCGGCCTTCCAGCCGTTGATCATCTGCAAGAAGGCGTCCTTGTACTGGGTCTTGGTGATGGAGTTGGACGCGTCCGACTCCCCCTGGTGCCACAGGACACCACGGATCCAGCACTTGATACCCGACGCCAGCATGGCGTTGACCCGGGAGATGACCAGGTCATAGTTCTCGCCCGTGCCACCGTTGGCGCTGGGCTGCCACACGCTGCCGTGGAGACGCGAGCCGGCCTCGCCGGCCGCCAGGGCGATCACCTTGGCTCCCTGGGCGCGGCGGCGCTTGGCGAACTCGTAGGCGATCGAGACGCCACCCTCGGGGCTAGCGGACACCACATTGGAGTTGTGGTGCAGCGGCGGGATCGCGCGCGAGACCTGGCCGGACGAGCCGACCATGTAGATGCCATCCTGTGGGGCCTCGAGGCCCGGGGTCGTGCTGTAGTTGACCGTGCCGCCGGCTACCGTGGCGGTTGGGACCGTGGTCGCTGTGCCCGGCTCCAGGTAGTCGTACATCGTGCCGCCGGAGCCAGTCGCGTTCGACTGGCCGGCGGTGATCCAGACCTCGAAGACCTCGTCCCCGTCGAGAGCGTTCTTCAACTCATCGATGCTCAGGACGGTGTTGTGGCGGGGGTCGTGGTAGATCCCGCCTTCGGTGCGGTTGAGCTTCACTAGAAGGAGCCGGTGGTGAGGTCAGAGGGGGTGAGCGCGTACAGGTTGACTTGGTTGGTGGACAGCGTGCTGCCCGGGATGCAACCGTCTGGGTCGTAGGTCGTACCAGCGACCGGGTCCGTGTACGGCGGGGGGCTCGGGGTGCCGGAGAAGGTGGCGAAGTTGACCGGGCCCGATTTGAACACGCCGATCATGGCGCGTCCTTGCAGGGCGATGATGTCGAAGCCACTGACTCCGGAGGAGGGCACGGAGTTGATCAGGCAGTTGCCTCCGGTGAACGCTACACCCGTGTCGATGTGGAAGCCGCCGAAGACCATGTTGCCCAGGCCGAAGGCCGTGCCGCCACCAGCCACGCTGGGCTGGAGGAGGTAGTTGTGGTACCCGTCCACCTGGTAAGTGCGGACCGCGAACGGGTTGCTGGCCTGTCGCCATTCGGCGCGCGCGTGGACCGAGCCGCCCTGCAGCCACTCGGCCCGGAAGTACAAGTAGCCGTCGGTGAAGCGGTAGTCCTCGATGGTGTCGAGGATGCTGTACTTGGTCTCTGAGGTCGGGGTGCCTGAGGTAGAGTTCACCGAGTAGAACTCGTCGATGTCCTCGAGGTAGCCGGTCGAGCCGTCGGCCGCGCTCGCGTCTTGCCGGAACACCAAGGTCTGCGCCGAGCCGGTCAGCTGGGGCAGGTTCTCAATGGTCACCAGGATGGTGGTGCTGGTGGTGCCCAGGCCGACTACCTCGATCAGGACCTTGTTCACGAACCCACCGCGCGCCTCGCCAATTACCTTGACGAACGTGTCGGACGGGAACTGCAGCAGGCCGTCGGCCGTGCAGGTCAGCTGGTAGTAGACCCGGCAGCCAGGGCGCACCGTGGAGGGCAGCTGGAAGACCGTGTAGGCCGAGATGGTGGACGGCGTCACGTAGGTGACGCGCTTGTCCGAGTCGCTGACAGGGACCGTGTGGGGGCTGCCGGAGACCACTGCGCTGGCGACGTTCGCGTGGAAGTGTGCGATCGCAGGGTTCACGGCGTTGGCGATCCCGTCGAAGATGGTCTCCGCGGACGCGTTGTCCGGGATCCCGGTGCCCTGATCTACGGTGGTGAGGTCAGCCACTAGCCTTGGGTCGCGATGCGGATGAGCCCCAGCGAACCAGTCTCCACGGAGATCGGGTCGGCCGCGGCGGGGGTGAGCGGGAGGGCTTGGATGCCGGCGGTGCCGTTGATCACGGCGAGCGGCTTGCCCGAACTGGTCAAGAAGACGATGGCGTGGACCTCGGTGGCTCCATCGAAGCCGCTGAAGCTGAAGTCAGCCAGATCGATGCTGACCCGAGGGAAGTTGGCGGTAGCGTCCGCAGTCACCGAGTACGTGACGGTTGCCCGGCTGTAGCCAACGTCGCTGATTTCGCTGGACGGTGCGGTAGTCGCGGTCGCGTCGAACTCGAAGGTCGCGTCCACCAGAAGAGCAGCGCCGTTCCCGAGAGGAGTGACGCCGCTGTCGAGCATCTCTTGCAAGCCCGAAGTGTAGACCCGGTCGGCGATAGCCATCAGATGTTGTAGTTCGTGTCAGGGTTGAACTCGCCGAGGACGTACTTGAGGTAGGCGCTGTACGCAGTCTCACCCGGCCCCTGGAGGCCGATCGAGTAGAAGGGGTAGACCCGCTTGCCGGGTCCGACCACATCCGTACCGCAGCTGGTGACGCCGGTCGTGGCGACCATCGCGGCCTGCTCTTCGCCAAGAGACTCCGGAGTGCCCTGCTTCTTGAGCCACTCCATCTCGGTCTCTGCGCGGCGCTTCAGCGCCTGGCGCGCGATCTGAAACTCCTGGCCGGAGAGGTTGAGCAACCACCCCTGCTGGTACTCCTGGCGTGCGGAGGCGGCGCCGTCCGCAAGGAAGGTGCGCATGTCCTCCATGGCGTAGAACCGAACCAGGCTGACTTCGACCACGTTGGCCGCGAGTCGCCGTAGCCCTTCGTCATCGGTGACAGCCGGGTTCGGGTCGAAGCTGACCCCCTGGAGGGTCGCTACCTCATCGGCCCCGATACCACGCAGCAGCTCCAGTCGAGCCCGGACCATGGCACTCTCAATGATCGAGTGCGCGTCCGAATCGGCATCCTCGTACAGGCCGCTGAGACGCAGCTTGGCGAGGAGATCCTTGTAACTCTGGAAGAGGGGCTTGGTATCGGGGAACGCCACTAAGACATGTCGGCCATGTGGCCGCCTTCGAGGTCAACGGTGTTGGAGGTGTCCTCTCCGGTGGTGGTCTTCACCTGGAGGAGTGCGTAGCGGAGGTCGCCGGAGCTGAGCGCGTCCACGCCGTCGGGGTCCTGCTGGGCCTTGTGGGGGAACTCGCGCTTGAACAACTCGCGCAGGTCTTCCTCGTCTCGGGCGTCCAGATCGTCGGCGGGGTACTTGGCCACGCGCCTCAGCTCGGCCGCGCGTTGGGCGGCCTCACGGCCCTCGGGGCTGTTGGCCATCTCATGCTCTCGCTCGAGTTCGGCCATCTTGTGTCGGCGGATCTCGTCAGGGTCGCGATGATCAGCGATCATGCCGCGCTCCATCATGATCCGGCGAGGAACTCCGGCCTGGGTAGCCAGCCAGATATCCGCGGGGGTGCATCGGCCATTGGGCAAGATGGCCAGGCGGCGGCCGGCCACTTCACGACGCGCGCGGATGATCGCGGTCTTGCGGTCGAGCTTGGGCCAGATCTCTTCGAGCTTGAGGACAGTGCCGGGCATCCACGGCGGGTCGAGGTTTCCGTTGGGGCGACCCGTGGAGTTTGGGCGCATGCGCGCCTGGCCCTTCGGGATGTAGAAGCGAAGATCTTCTTGAGACATGGTGAGTGGTGAACGGCGGGGGTTGGGGTTGGGGTGTTGTCGGAAGGGGCCGCGGCCGGAACCGCGGCCCCCTCGCTAGACAGCCTACTAGACCAGGTCGGAGAACTGGTAGGTGCTGGAGCCAGCGTCAGTGAACTGCGGCGGCACCACATCGGCCTCGGGATCGTAGCTGGTGAGCACGTCCGTACCGAAGGTACTGGTGACCACGGTCACGCCGACGATCACGTTCGGGCGGCGAAGCACGGGCAGCGGGCGAGTGTACATGAGACCCTCGATGCTGTTGCCGTACTCGTCCGCGACCACATCGCCGAAGGCGCGAGCAGCCACCGCGCGGAGGCGGGTGATCTGCTCCATGGTGCGCGGAGCCACCGACCCGAAGGTCAGCTTCCAGTTCGGGATCAGTCCGTAGACCTTCTGGAACTCAGCCTGAGGACCAACGTGGATGAAGTACGCCTTCTTGGAGCCGATCAGGGCGGTGGCGGTGCCATCATCCCCGGTCAGTTGGCCGGCGTACTCCCAGCACTCGATGCCCTGGTAGGTACCAAGACGGCGCGCGCCGTTGAGGTCCATGTTGTTGGCGAGCTGCGCCAACTGACCGACCTCGTAGTTGGTGTTACGGAGCTG
>Ga0316207_10001082_pt1 | contig 36398 bp, 35 predicted proteins | sample 6weekpyrite_MG_FD_204943 | JGI IMG/M metagenome (GOLD analysis project Ga0316207, IMG submission 204943) | Microbial mat bacterial communities from mineral coupon in-situ incubated in ocean water Damariscotta River, Maine, United States -... | ecosystem: Environmental > Aquatic > Marine >... | reverse complement strand
GTTGAACACGATCAGATAATTTTATAGCCAAGCAGTAACTCCTACGCCTAAATATATTAAAAGAGTGTAATATACTTGAAACTTAATCCAGACAAAATAAAATGAGCCAACTTTTTCAATTAAATTCGCAATTTGCTCCCTCGGGTGACCAGCCTAAAGCAATCGAACAGCTTGTATCGGGGTTAAAGGCCGGTGAACTGGGGCAAACCTTGTTGGGGGTAACTGGCTCGGGCAAAACTTTCACCGTGGCCAATGTTATTCAACAGGTGCAACGCCCAACCTTAATTATGGCGCATAATAAGACATTGGCGGCCCAGCTTTATGGGGAAATGAAAGAGTTTTTTCCAAATAATGCCGTTGAATATTTTGTTTCCTATTATGATTATTACCAGCCTGAGGCGTATGTGCCTGCATCGGATACCTTTATTGAAAAAGATGCCTCAATTAATGAGCATATTGAGCAAATGCGGCTATCAGCGACTAAATCACTATTGGAACGTCCTGACACGATCACCATTGCCACCGTCTCTGCCATTTATGGACTAGGTGATCCCGCAGCTTATCTTAAAATGGTATTACACCTTGATGTAGGCGATAAAATTGAGCAACGTCAGATCCTGCGGCGACTCTCCAACCTGCAATATCAACGAAACGATGTGGAAATGCACCGCGGGACTTATCGGGTTCGGGGTGAAGTGATTGATATTTTCCCTGCGGATTCTGAACGCGATGCTGTGCGGGTGGAAATGTTCGATGATGAAATTGAAAATCTCAGTATTTTCGATCCCTTAACGGGTGAAATAATCAATCGTGTACCACGATTAACGGTTTACCCTAAAAGCCATTATGTTACCCCGCAGGAAACTATTCGTAATGCCATTGATGATATAAAGCTAGAGCTTAAGGAGCGCTTAGAGCAACTTTATGCCAATAACAAACTTGTTGAGGCACAACGCCTGGAGCAACGTACCAAGTTTGATATCGAAATGATGCAGGAAATGGGCTATTGCACGGGGATTGAGAATTACTCACGTTACTTATCGGGGCGAAATCCTGGCGAGCCTCCGCCGACTTTTTTTGATTATTTGCCGGATAATGCTTTGCTGGTGATTGATGAGTCACATGTTTCTGTGCCACAAATAGGTGCTATGTTTAAAGGCGACCGTTCGCGAAAAGAAAACCTGGTGGAATATGGGTTTCGGTTGCCTTCTGCATTGGATAACCGGCCGTTAAAATTTGATGAGTTTGAAAAGCTCATGCCACAAGCCATTTATGTGTCGGCTACACCGGCTGTTTACGAAGCTGAACACTCCGGTCAGGTTGTCGAGCAGGTTGTTCGGCCAACCGGGTTGGTGGATCCTGAGGTAGAAATACGTCCGGCCACTACCCAGGTAGATGATGTTTTATCAGAGATAACCAAGCGAGCTGACGTTAGCGAACGGGTGTTAATAACCACGCTAACCAAGCGAATGGCAGAAGATTTAACGGACTATTTAGCCGAGCATGGCGTAAAAGTCCGATATATGCACTCGGATAATGACACGATTGAACGAATCGAAATTCTACGTGATTTACGTCTGGGCAAATTTGATGTCCTTGTTGGTATTAACCTTTTACGAGAAGGCTTGGATATTCCTGAAGTTTCATTAGTTGCCATTCTGGATGCTGACAAAGAGGGGTTCTTACGCTCCGAACGCTCATTGATACAAACTATTGGGCGTGCGGCACGAAATGCCAAAGGCAAAGCCATTTTATATGCCGATAAAATAACGGGTTCGATGCAACGAGCAATAAAAGAGACCGAACGCCGACGTGAAAAACAACTGGCTCATAACAAAAAGCACAATATCACCCCAACGACTATCAATAAAGCGGTTGCTGATATTATGAATGGTGCTTATGGTAAAAAAGTAGGGGGCAGTAAAGCCTTAAAAGTGGCAGAAGAATCACTTGACTACAGTGCTATGAGTGGTGCAGAGTTAAGCAACGAAGTCGAAAAACTAGAAAAGCAAATGTACGACTATGCGCAAAATCTTGAGTTTGAAGAAGCAGCAAAAATCCGAGACAAAATCAACCAAATTCAGGATAAATCCCTGGGTATTTTACCCTGAGCTACCTTCTGCCTTTCTACAGGCAAGTAATTAAAATTCTTAAAAATATTTTTGACATTGTAAAACCATGTGTTATTGTTCAATTGGTGAACAGTTCAACTGTTGAACAATACGGATAAGGGATTTTGCAAGACGAAATAACTTACAAATTGTTAAAGACAATAGAGAAAGAACCCCATCTCAGTCAGCGTGAAATTGCTCAGCGAATGGGTGTGAGTCTTGGTAAAACAAACTATTGTTTAAAAGCACTGCTTGATAAAGGTTTTATCAAGGTTCGCAATTTTTATAAAAATAAAAAGAAAAAAGCATATATCTATTATCTCACTCCTCACGGCATCGAAGAAAAAGCGCAAGTGACGTATCGTTTTTTGCAATATAAGATTTCGGAATATGAAGATATAAAAGCTGAGATAAAAAGGCTTAAATCTGAAGCTGAAGTAAATAAACAACAGGTGGATAAAGATGCAGAGTATTAAACCTGCGCCATCTGCTCGTTCATGGTACCTCGTGGTAACTAAGCCACAGTACGAGTTTAAGGCTTTAGAAAATCTCGAACGCCAGGGCTATGAATGTTATTTACCTTTAGTTCAGGTTAACCGTCGAAGATATGGGCGAAATGTAAAACGGACTGAAGCTTTTTTCCCCCGATATTTGTTCATCAAACTAAATAAAGAAACGGATAATTGGGCTCCAATTCGTTCAACAATTGGTGTGGCCGCAATGGTTCGTTTTGGCGGAATGCCTGCCCAGGTTCCAAATGCCTTGATTGATAATTTAAAAAATAATGAAGATGAGTTTAGCTTACAGCAAACTCAAATGAAAGAATTAAAACAAGGCGATAAAGTAGAGATTATTGATGGTCCTTTTGAGGGTTATAGTGCCGTTTATCAAAAACTGAAAAGCACAGAACGTGTTTCTGTTTTGTTAGATATTGTTGGGAATAATACTCAAGTGACGTTGAGTGTTCATGAGCTAGAAATAGCTTAATAACTATTGCTTATTGATCCTTCCTTTATTTAAGGGGAAGGTTGCGACCACATGGACGTAGGAGGTAGGGCAACGCATGGAACACCTGCCGAGTATGTTGTAATCAAGGATGAGAACCTAATTGTAATTCCAGTAGTTATTAAGCCGGAAACTAGTCATCAAATATAAGATGACATAACAACCTTATACTTTCTCTTACGAACGGTAGGGCGGTAGCGTATCAAGAATTAGTGTATTATTTAAATGAAAAATAAATTTAAAATATATATTGCTGGTCATCGATGCATGGTTGTGAGGGTCTCCGAAAACCTGGAGCGCTCATAAGTCGAGATTTACGGCTTTTGATGTTACTCCCAAAGAGTTAGTAACAGGATTAAGTGCTGTAAAAGGGATAATTAACACTCAGGAAAAGAAAAAATTGCTGCTTTATTTCTATTATCTAATTAAAAATGAAGAACTGGTCATTGCGAGGTAAATCTGAAAACCATAATTTTCAGATTTAATGTGGCAATCTATCAAACAAGTTCATTTTGACTTGCATCCAGCGTATGTTATTGTTTATGAAAATAATTAAAAGGGATATTCCATGAGTTCAGACAAGCAAGCTTCAGTTCCATTAGCTTATCAACAGCATCCAGCATATGAAATTAGTTTAGTTGATATCGTAAAGGTACTTCTCCGTCGAAAAAAGCTTGTTTTAGGAATAACTGCAATCGCTGTTTGTATAGGGTTACTTAATGCCTTTACTCAACAACGAGTTTATCTAGTAGAAACTATCTTGCTTCCACCGTCATTTGAAAATATTCAACCATTAAATGTATTAATCAGCAGTAATGTAAACAGCAGTAATGTTTTTGTGAGCTTTACGGGAAATATAAACTCAAGAAAGTTAAAAAAAGAATTTTTTGATAAGTTTAAGCTGTTAGAAACGCTGTCACCAGAATCTACACGGGTATTAACGGATAAACAAAAAAACGATTATTTTGAATCTTTTTCAGAATCATTAAGTATTGAGCCTGATAAAGAGTCGAATGGTATGCGTGTTACTTTAGAAGGAATACATCAGGATAAAATTGGCCTCTGGTTGGATAGTTTGGTTGTAACGGCTAACCAGGAAACAACAAATCAGTTAGTGAAAAATTTAGAAGCTGACATAAATTCGAAAATTAATAGTTTTAAAATTAATATTTCAAGTAAACGTTCGATTTACAAACAAAGACGTCAAGATGAGTTAGGACGTTTGCAAGAAGCCTACCAGATAGCAAAAGAATTAGGTATTCGAGATCATTTATTTGTGCCAATTGTTGATGATTCATTTACCAGAGCAGTTTCAGCAGAGTTAAATAGTATTTCAAAAAGTTTGTCGAATGAGCACAATTTATCGACTTACATGAAAGGAACAAAAGTGATTCAGGCTGAAATAAACGCATTAAAAAATAGAAAGTCAGATGATATTCATATTAATGGTCTACGAGATTTACAAGAACAATTAACTAGACTCGAATCAATAAAAATTGAAAAAGATAAACTACAAACAGTCACTGTCGATAAAAAAGCGGTAGTAAACATCGAGCCTATTCGTCCAAAAAGAAAATTAATCGTAATATTTTCACTTATCATAGGTGGCTTGTTAGGCATCTTCTCGGTTTTTATACTCGAGTTTATTGATTATTTTAAAAGACAAATTGATCGCATTGATGTTGCATAAACCAAATAACTGTAGATCAGTTTCGCCGTGCCCAACAAAATAATATTTTATAATAGGGTTTTAGACAGACGTATGAGTTTGAATCTTACGGGTGAGTGTTATTGATAACAAAAGAGTATCATTAAAGTAGTATGCAATAATTAAAAAGAGAGAGTACCAATTCCTAAGACTACATGAAGCCCCAAAATTAACAAAACTACATTGGTGGTTGTTACCAAGGGCTAAAAGCAGGACTGGTAATAGTCCTCTGCACTAAATCATCGAAATTGCCACAAAAAGGGAACAATATTTAATGATTACCCTTGAAACGGGCATAGTTTATGTTATTGTTCAAGTGTTGAACGCAATGGGATGCAGCAAGATTGAAGGATGAAATTACCTGTATTTTTTAATGGGTTAGGCTATGTTCAAGCGTTGAACAGAAAGTTCTTCTAGATGAAGTCTCAAGTACATATTGTCTGTATTTGTGCCTATGTTGAGTCAGAAATGGCACGACAGGGCGGTAGCATACTTAAATTATAATTATTTAAGGTATCAAATGGTTATATGGGTAACTGGCCTATCCGGAGCAGGTAAAACTGCATTAGCTAAAAGGCTCTATCTAGAATATAAAAAAATGAAAGAGTTTTTATATTTTTAGATGGTGATACATTGACGTTTCAACGGCTACAATGATGTCTTATGATGTTACTATAGTAGGTGGTGGTATTGTTGGGCTAGCGACTGCTTTGCAATTGCTTACTGCTTCTCCAGACTGCCGAGTATTATTACTCGAAAAAGAACAACAAATTGGCTTGCATCAGACGAGCCACAACAGCGGTGTGATACACTCTGGCCTTTATTACAAACCCGGATCACTGAAAGCTAAAAATTGTATAGATGGTTATCGTTTATTAATTGATTTTTGCAAGGCTGAAGATATTCCATATGACATTTGTGGGAAAGTGGTTGTTGCAACTCATGAGAACGAAATGCCACAACTCAAAGAATTATATCAACGTGGAGTAGCTAACGGTTTACAGGGTTTGAGAGTTCTGACTGCAAGAGAGTTAAGGGAAATCGAACCGCATTGTGTGGGTATTAAAGGTTTATATGTGCCACAAACAGGAATTGTTGACTACCAACAAGTTGCAGAAAAATATAGCGAAAAAATTAAAATGCTGGGTGGTGAAATTTTACTAGAACAGCAGGTTGAGAATATTGTGCAGACTGACAGCGGTGTGGAAATATCGAGTACTAGAGGCTTTTTGTGGCGTACAAAGAAACTAGTGACCTGTGCAGGTTTGTATTCGGATCGTTTGGCTCGTATTACAGATCCAGATTTGCCAGTACGCATAACACCATTTCGGGGTGAATATTTTAAGTTGAAACAAGAGGCAAAAACTCTGGTTCGTAATTTAATCTATCCTGTTCCAGATCCAGCATTTCCTTTTCTTGGGGTTCACTTTACAAGGATGATAGATGGAAATGTAGAGTGTGGCCCTAATGCAGTATTTGCATTCGCTAGAGAAGGCTACAAAAAAAGTGATTTTAATTTTCGCGATACAATTGAATCAGCAGCCTGGCCAGGCTTTCGTACAATAGCTAGAAAATATTGGAGAGCTGGGTTGGCTGAGTTTTATCGGTCTATAAATAAATCTGCATTTGTACAAGAGTTACAGAGATTAATACCCGAAATTAGTACTGAGCATTTAGAAGCGGGTGGAGCCGGTGTCCGTGCACAGGCATGTCAAAGAGATGGTCAGTTACTGGATGATTTTTTCTTTTCAGAGAAAAAAGATTGTATTCATGTTTGTAATGCACCATCACCAGCAGCAACTGCCTCATTAGCAATTGGTCATAGCCTTTCTAAAAAGATTTTAGAAAGTCTTTAGCAAGGATTGTTGGGCAAGTAATGTTTAATTTCAATGTTGCTCGGCACCTAAACCTACTATAAATATTTCGAATGAATAAGATTAAAACTGATATTAAACAGCAATGTAATAATTACTTCAAAGACGCTTCATTACCTGTCGTGTGTGTCCAGGGCTTGGGTTTTGTTGGTACTGCCATGTCAGTAGCTGTAGCAAATGCTTGCGACAGTGACGGAAAGCCATACTTTAATGTAATTGGTTTAGATTTACCTAATGAAACTGGGTTGAAAAAAATTGATTTAATAAATGCTGGAGAATTCCCATTAGTAACAAATGATGAAACGCTGATTGCAGCATTTCATCGGGCGATAGACGCTAAAAACTTGATGGCCACTGCTGATGTAAATGCTTATAAGCTGGCAAGTGTGACAATTGTTGATATCCATTTGGATGTAAATTTTGATGACGAAGAACCATCTGTAAACTTTGAGGGCTTTAAGTCTGCGATTACGACTTTAGGTGAGCGAATGCCCGCTGAGTCACTAATCATTGTCGAAACAACAGTTCCTCCAGGGACTTGTGAAAAGGTATTACAACCTGTATTGGAAACAGCGTTAGAGAAACGAGGATTTTCTAACGACTCAATTAAACTTGCACATTCATATGAAAGAGTAATGCCAGGTAAAGACTATTACAATTCAATAGTTAATTTCTGGCGAGTTTATGCGGGAATTACAGAGGATGCATCAAATCTTTGCGAACAGTTCCTATCTAAGATTGTTAATACCAATGAATATCCTCTAACTAAACTTCATTCTACAACCTCATCAGAAACTGCCAAGGTTCTTGAAAATAGTTATCGTGCAACAAATATTGCATTCATAGATGAGTGGGGACATTTTGCTGAATCGGTGGGCATCGATTTGTTTGAAGTGATCGATGCAATTAGAATGAGGCCAACTCACAATAATATTCGACAACCAGGGTTTGGTGTTGGAGGTTATTGTTTAACAAAAGATCCCCTTTTAGCTGCCATATCTGCAAAAAATATATATGGTATATCTACTGTCGATTTCACGTTTTCAAAAAAATCTGTGGAAATTAATAATGCAATGCCTGTTTATGCTTTGAGCAAGTTGCGTCAATTGTTGGGTGGTTCACTAAGTGGTAAGAGAATTTTATTGTTAGGTATTAGTTATAGGCAGGATGTTGGGGATACTCGTTACTCACCATCAGAAACATTCGTTCGTCTTGCTGAGTCAGAAGGCGCTACTTTACTAATGCATGATCCTCTGGTTAGTCATTGGGAAGAGCTGGGGAGGGATGTCCTAGTGCAGCTACCATCTGTTCAGGATATTAATGCAGTTGTGCTGGCTGTTCAACATGATAGTTATAAACAGATAAACTTTGAGCAATGGCTTGCAGATGAAAGGCCAATCATTTTTGATGCCAACAACGTTCTATCTAAACAACAAGGTCATTTAATACAGTCTTTAGGCTGTCAGTTAGCTTCGATTGGTCGAGGAGTAGTGAATGCATAAAATACTTATTACAGGGGGAGCTGGTTTTATCGGCTTGCATCTGGCAGAAAGGTTATTAGCAGCTGGATATCAGGTTGATTTGTTAGATAATTTTTCCAGGGCTGTTTCAGATTTAGATCTTGAGTCTATACTCGCGAATGAAAATGCAAGATTGATTAAATGTGATTTACTGGATGCATCGGCGATAACAAAGTTGGATAAAGATTATCACTCAGTTTTTCATTTGGCAGCTATTATCGGTGTAGCTAATGTGATGGAAAGACCATATGATGTGCTGGTTGCTAATACTGAACTATTGGTAAATATGCTAGAATTTGCTAAGCAACAGATTAACTTACAACGATTTGTCTTTGCATCTACGAGTGAAATATATGCAGGGACATTGAAGTATTTTGATATCACTATTCCTACCCCTGAAGACACACCACTTACTGTAACGGAACTTTCTCATCCTCGTACTTCTTATATGCTTTCAAAGATCTATGGTGAAGCATTGTGTAATCAGTCTGGAGTACCATTTACAATAGTGAGACCTCATAACATCTATGGTCCGCGTATGGGCATGTCTCATGTGATTCCAGAGTTATGTAAAAAAGCACGTGCAGCTGCAAAAGCTGGTGAGCTCGAAGTATATTCAGTGAATCATAAGAGAACATTTTGTTATGTGTCCGATGCGGTAGAGGAATTGACTCGAATGATTGAGTCAGAAAAGTGTATTGATCAGACATTAAATTTGGGAGCCAAGTCACCTGAGATTGAGATGGGTGAATTGGCTAAAGTCATATTGGATGTTGTTAATAGAAAAGATTTGACAATAAAAGCGTTACCAGCAACACCAGGATCTCCTGAGCGACGGGGACCTGATATGACAAAAACAGATGCACTTACTGGATTTACTGCTCAGGTTGGTATTAAGCAAGGTGTAGAAAAAACCTATGCTTGGTATGTGGATAATATATTTGATGGACATGGTATTAGTGCAAAATGATTCCGCTAGCTATACCTAATATATCTGGCAACGAAGGAAAGTATCTGCAGGAGTGTGTAGAAACGAATTTTGTTTCCAGTGTTGGTCCTTTTGTAACACGTTTTGAAGAGAATGTAGCGAACGCAGCTGAAGCAAAATACGCCGTGGCAACATCTTCAGGTACTACTGGTTTGCATTTAGCATTAACAACGGTAGGTGTCGGTCGCGATGACCTTGTAATCGTTCCGTCTTTTACTTTTATAGCTAGCGTAAACGCAATATCACATTGTGGTGCTATACCATGGTTGATTGATGTCTCAAATGAAAGTTGGACCTTGGATACGGATTTATTAAAAAAAAGCTTACATGAAGAAACGGAAAAGATTGAGGGTAGGCTGATTCATAAAAAAAGTGGTCGTAGAATTGCGGCCATTATGCCTGTTTTTACGCTAGGGCATCCTGCAGATATGGATGCAATAAATCAGTTAGCAGAAGAGTATCATCTTCCCGTGGTGGTAGATGCTGCTGCTGCTTTAGGTTGTAGATATAAAGGCAAGAACGTTGGAGGTTTGTCAGACCTAACAGTTTATTCTTTTAATGGTAATAAAACCATTACGTCTGGTGGTGGTGGGATGGTTGTGGGTAATGACAAAAAGTTAATGGACTTGGCTCGACATTTATCAACAACTGCTAGAGTCGGCGAGGATTATACCCATGATAGAGTTGGCTTTAATTACAGGCTAACAAATTTGCAAGCGGCTGTTGGTTGTGCACAGATTGAAAGGTTAGATGAGTTTGTAAACAACAAACGTAAATTGAATGCACAATATCAGAAATATTTCCAGGGTTGTAAAGGGGTAGAATTCTTTCCGATGGCAAGTTGGGCAAATAGCGCTTGTTGGTTCACTGGGCTCTTGATAATCAGTGATTCATTGCCAACAGTTCCAGATATATGTGAAAAACTAAAAGAAAAAAATATTGGGGCCCGTGTATTCTGGAAACCAGTGCATGCCCAATATCCTTATAGAAATGCACCGAAAACTGAAATGTTAGTTACAGATAACATTTGGGGTAAAATATTAACATTACCTTGTTCTACTCAATTAACTGATAAACAACAATTAAAGGTTGTAGAAGCGGTAAAAGAGATAATTTTATAAAATGAATGCGAAACAAAAAATATGTATTATTACTGGTACCAGAGCTGAGTATGGTTTGCTGTACTGGGTTATGAAGGAAATTGATAAAGATCCAATGTTGGATTTACAATTAGTTGTAACTGGTATGCATTTATCACCAGAATTTGGATTGACATACAAGGTGATTGAAGAAGATGGTTTTAACATTGATGAAAAAGTGGAGATGCTACTTTCATCTGATACAGCAGTTGGTGTTACTAAAGCGATTGGTTTAGGTACTATTGCATTTGCTGATGTGTATGAGCGATTAAAGCCTGATTTTATAATGGTTTTAGGTGATAGGTTTGAATTGTTGGCGGCTGCACAAGCAGCACTAATTGCAAGAATACCTTTGGTGCATTTGATTGGTGGAGATGTAACGGAGGGTGCTTTTGATGAGGCTATTCGTCATTCGATTACAAAAATGGCGCATTTGCATTTCGTAACCAATGAAGATTCAGGAAGGCGTGTCAGGCAATTAGGGGAAAACCCAGAACACATTCATGTGGTTGGAAATCCTGGTTTGGACCATTTGAATCATATTAAATTGTTGAGTAAGTCAGAACTGCAGGAAGATTTGGGTTTTGAGTTTAAGGAAAAAAATGTTCTGATTACATTTCATTCAGTCACATTAGACGATATTCCTTCTGATGTTGCATTTGGCCAGTTACTTGAGGCTATTCATAATTTAGGTCCAGATGTGGGAATATTGTTTACACGTCCTAATGCCGACACTGATGGACGAGTGTTGATTAAAATGATTGATGATTTTGTATCTGATCACACTAGCGCAGTAGTTCATACTTCTCTGGGACAAAAGCGCTACTTGAGTGCAGTAGCAGCAGTTGATGCTGTAGTGGGAAACTCATCAAGTGGATTACTGGAAATCCCATCATTAAAAACACCAACAGTAAATATCGGCGATAGACAAAAAGGACGTTTACGTGCTCCATCGGTCATTGATTGTTCACCCGATGCAAAAAAAATCTTATTGGCAATAAATGAAGCGTTTGATTTGGACTGTGCAAATACAATCAATCCATACGGGGATGGTCAGTCTGCTCCGAGAATAGTAAAAACATTGAAAGCGATTGATTGTCCTTCGACTCTAATTAAGAAACATTTTTTTGATATAGATGTTTAGTAGGGCAAGTTGACATGGATACAAATAATAAAGTTATTGTTATTGCAGAAGCAGGGGTTAATCATAACGGTTCATTGGAACGCGCTTTTGAAATGATTGATGTTGCTGCAGATGCAGAGGCTGATTATGTAAAGTTTCAAAGTTTTCGTGCAGATCATCTTGTAACAAAAACAGCAGCAAAAGCAGAATATCAAAAAGTACAAACAAACTCACAGCAGACACAGTATGATATGTTGAAGGCTCTTGAGCTTGATAATACTATGCACCAAAAGATATTAGAACGCTGTGGTGAAAAAGGTATAGCTTTCCTCTCAACTCCTTTTGATCACCTGAATGTGAATTATTTAGTCGAAGATTGCGGTTTATCGTTATTAAAAATTTCCTCAGGTGATCTCACTAACCCATTAATATTGTTAGAGGCAGCAAGGACAAATAAGAAAATCATTATCTCTACAGGTATGGCTACGATGTCTGAGATTGAAAATGCATTGTCAGTATTGGCCTTTGGTTATCTTAATAAAGATGAGCAACCGTCAAGAGATGCTTTTCGAGTTGCTTGGATGTCGAAGATAGGTAGGGATGCGGTTAAACAAAACGTTGTGATTTTACATTGTACGACTGAGTATCCAACTCCGTTTCAGGATGTTAATTTAAATGCAATGAGATCTATTTATGAAGCATTTGGGGTGCCTGTAGGGTACTCTGATCATACGCTTGGAACTGCTATATCAATAGCAGCGGTTGCTTTAGGTGCAGTAGTTATCGAGAAACATTTTACGTTAGATAAGTCTCTAGATGGACCAGATCATGCTGCATCATTAGAGCCAGATGAATTAAATAGTTTGGTAAGTGGGATACGTGCAGTTGAGCATGGGATGGGGTCAACGGTTAAAGTTCCTGCAGAGAGTGAAGTTAAAAATATTGCAATTGCAAGGAAGAGTTTGGTTGCATCTGCACCAATTGCAAAGGGTACAGAATTTACAGATGAAAATATAACGATTAAAAGGCCTGGTACTGGTTTAGATCCAATGATGTATTGGGAGATGATAGGTAATAAAGCAGAACAAGATTACCTCGAAGATCAAGTTATCATATAATTCGAATATAAAATGCATATACTGTTTATAGGAAAGAGTGGTGATGAATATTGTGAAAAAGCAAGTAAATTATTGCAGAGGCACTTCGAAGACACTAAAGTAATATTGCTTTCAAGAGGTGAGCAGTTACCAGCTAATTTAGAAAGAAATAATTTTGACTATATAATTTCTTATTTATCTCATTTGATAATCCCTGAAAAATTATTAAAAAAGGCAAAGAAAGCGGCAATTAATTTTCATCCAGGAACACCTGATTATCCTGGTATTGGCTGCACTAATTTCGCACTCTACAATGAAGAAACTGAATATGGCGTTACCTGCCATCACATGCAAGCAAAAGTAGATACGGGTAATATCATTACAGTGAAAAGATTTCCAGTGTGTAAAGAGGACAGTGTATTTACATTAACTCAACGATGTTATAAGGAGATTTTCATATTATTTAAAGAGATTCTTGATTGCGTGAAAAATGATAGAGATTTTCCTGAATCAAATGAATTATGGTCAAGAAGGCCCTATACAAGAGCAGAGTTAAATGAGCTGGGTTGGATTATTGATGATATGGACGATATTGAAGTAAAGAGGAGAGTGCGTGCCATGGACTATCCTGGAGCACCCGGTGCATTTATAGAAAGAGCTGGGATTCGATTCTACAGTTCCTGATAGCGAGTACAAATATCAGTGATATATAATTTCAAAGATAATCAGATACAAGCCGATGTGCAGATTCGTGAGGTTATTCGATGTATCGAAATGAACAGATTAAAAATTGTTTTTGTCGTAGATGAAGATATGAGATTAATCGGTTCTGTTACTGATGGGGATATACGTCGTGCAATCTTACAAGGCAAGAAACTCGATATTAGTGTCTCTGCGATTATGAACAAATTACCAGTGGTGGCTCATGTTAATGACAGTCGTGAAAAAATTTTAGAACTTATGATCAAAAATGATCATCGCTATATACCTGTTGTTGATTCAGAAACACGAATTCAGAGAGTTGAAACATTAGCTGATGTGATGGTCAAGGAAGAGAAGGAGGGGTGGGTATTTCTAATGGCGGGTGGTTTTGGTAAAAGACTTCGACCGCTCACAGAAGATAAGCCCAAACCGCTGTTGCATGTTGGTAACAAACCTATACTTGAAAGCATTCTTGAAACATTTATTGAAAATGGATTTAAAAATTTTTTTATTTCAGTCTGTTATAAAGCTGATATGATTAAGGAATATTTTGGTGACGGCTCTAGATGGGCTGTGAATATTCAATATGTTCATGAAGAGGAACCTTTAGGGACAGCAGGTGCATTAGGGCTGTTACCGGAAACGCCAAAGGATCCTGTTATAGTTATGAATGGCGACATTTTAACAAAAGTTAATTTCAATCAATTGCTTGATTTTCATAACTCTCATAAATCTCTGGCAACTATGTGTGTGCGTGAATATGATTTCCAGGTACCTTATGGGACAGTAGAAGTAAACGGACATCGTGTAAATAAGATTGTTGAAAAACCTGTTCATACGTTTTTTGTAAATGCGGGTATATATGTGTTAGAACCGGAAGTGTTAACAAGTATCACACAAAACAAATATAAGGATATGCCGGATTTGTTAGATGAACTGCGTACAACTACCGATAGAGTTTCTGTTTTTCCATTACATGAATATTGGTTAGATATAGGGCGAATGGATGATTTTGCTCGCGCGCAGGCTGATTACGTAGTGCAATTTGAGTGATAAATGATAAAACAGTAATTGCAATAATACCTGCAAGAGGTGGCTCGAAAGGTTTGCCTGGAAAAAATACCATGGAGGTAAATGGTAAGCCCTTATTGGCCTGGACTATAGATCATGCTAATGGATCAAAATACATTGATCGAGTAATTTTGTCGTCTGAAGATGATGAAATTATAAAAATCGCAAAAAAACATGGTTGTGATGTACCTTTTGTGAGACCAACAGCTTTGGCTTCAGATACGGCAGGTACAATGGGCGTGGTCTTTCATGCTCTGCAAACATTGCCCGAAAAATATGATTATGTTGTTCTATTACAAGTAACTTCACCATTAAGAACTTCTCATGATATAGATTTCTGTATTGAGCAATGTGAGAAAAATAATGTACCTGCTTGTGTAAGCGTAATGGAAACTGATAAGTCTCCTTTCTGGATGTACCGGCTAGATAATAATAATTTAATGGATCCCATTATCAGCGGAACCAAATTGCCAAAGAGACGCCAAGATGTATCGACTATATATTCAATAAATGGTGCTGTATATGTGGCTAAAACAAATTGGTTGGCTAAGCAGGAACACTTTATAACAGCAGAAACTACTGCGTACGTAATGCCAAAACTTAGATCTATTGATATAGACACAGAATTGGATCTTATGGTTTTGCAATCAATAGTTGAAAAAAATAAATCTTTATAGGATTAATCTATGGCAGTAATTAAATACCCTGGCACATTGAACCTCGAACCTTATATGAAAGATGAGGACGCATTAGAAGCCAAGTATGGATTACCAAATGATGTTGCTTACTGTAGTCGTTGTGTTATTTCTAACCAACGCCCAAATTCTGCGGTTGAATATAATCATGTTAAGTCCGACAAGAAGGAAACGATATATTTTAATGATGAAAGTGTATGTGATGCGTGTAAATTAGCAGAACAGAAACAATCAGAAATAGATTGGGATGAACGAGAAAAACAGTTAATTGAATTATGTGATAAACATAGGAGTAAAGATGGATCATATGATTGCATCTGTCCTGGTTCCGGTGGCAAGGATAGTTTCTACGCATCACATATATTAAAAGAAAAATATGGTATGCACCCGCTCACAGTTACTTGGGCACCTCATGTATATACAGAATGGGGATGGAAAAATTTCCAATCATGGATACATGCAGGGCATGATAATTATTTGTTGACTCCAAATGGGCGTGTACATCGACTTCTAACACGCTTGGCGGTTGAAAATCTTTTACACCCATTTCAGGCGTTCATGATAGGTCAAAAAGCATATGCACCTAAAATGGCAGCTTTATTTAATATACCATTAGTCTTTTATGGTGAGAATGAAGCAGAATATGGTAATCCTATCGCGAGCACAAATACGGCTCAAAGAGACTGGTCATACTTTACTTCTGAGGACAAAAGTAAGGTTTATCTCGGCGGTACATCAGTGGCTGAGTTAACTGAAGATTTTGGTTTAGAAGATCAAGACTTAATACCGTATTTACCATCAAATCCAGATGAGTTGTCTGGTAAAAATATACAAGTTCATTACCTTGGGTACTATTTAAAATGGCATCCGCAAAGCTGTTATTATTACTCAGTAGAACATGGTGGGTTTATGGCTTCTCCTGAAAGAACACCTGGCACTTATAGTAAATATAATAGTATTGATGATCGTATAGATGATTTTCACTATTATACCACGGGGATAAAGTTCGGTATTGGGCGTGCAAGTTATGATGCAGCACAAGAAATACGTTCAGGTGATATAAATCGAGAAGAAGGGGTTGCTCTTGTTCGTCGTTTTGATCATGAATTTCCAGAGCGTTTTGCGGATGAAATTTTCAATTATCTGAGCATTCCTGAAAAGGAATTTTCAATAGCTTCAAAAATGTTTGAACAACCTATGATGGATCGGGAATATTTTCATTTGTTAGCTGATAGTTTTCGTTCTCCCCACCTTTGGAAGTATGAAGCAGGTGAGTGGAAATTGCGTCACCCTGTTTGGAAAGAAAAGTAGAACCCTTTATGTCGAATGTACGTTTAATACCCAGGCTTGATATAAAAGGTCCTAACTTGATTAAAGGCATTCATTTAGAAGGTTTGCGCAAATTAGGTGATCCTCAAGATTTTGCTGTACGTTATTATGAAGATGGTGCAGATGAATTGCTCTATATGGATATTGTTGCAAGTTTATATGGTAGAAACAATCTTAGCGATATCATAAAACGAACCGTCAAGAATGTTTATATTCCGATAACTGTTGGTGGAGGTATTCGATCCACAGACGATGTTAAGAATATATTGCGTTCTGGTGCAGATAAAGTGGCAATTAATACAGCAGCAACACAAAAGCCGGAGCTGATTAGTGCGGTTTCAAATAAATTTGGATCGCAATGCATGGTAATTTCTATTGAAGCAAAATGTGTTGGCCCAAACAAGTGGGAAGCTTACACTGATAATGGTAGGGAACGGACAGGCCGTGATGTTATTGAGTGGGTTAAAGAAGCAGTCGAGCGAGGCGCAGGTGAAGTCCTTATAACATCCATAGATCAAGAAGGAACTACGAAAGGATTTGATTGCGCACTAGTCAATGAAGTTTCAAACTCTGTTCCAGTACCGGTAATTGCTAGTGGTGGAATGGGGTCTACAGATCATATGTTAGATGTAATATTGAATGCAAAAGCTGATGCTGTTGCGATGGCTGATGTGTTGCATTATAACAAGATTGATTTGAAGGATATCCGTCAGTCAGCTATTGATGCCAAGCTGAATGTGAGGATGTTATGACAACCACTGTTACTGTGGTGGATTATGGGGTTGGTAATGTGCTTAGTGTGCAGCGTGCGTTGGAACATTGTGATGCCAAAGTTATTTTGGCCGAAACACCCGAACAGATAAAGTCTGCATCGAGTTTGATATTGCCTGGGGTTGGTGCATTTGCTAATGGTATGAATGAGCTACATTCGAGAAATTTAATTGAACCCGTCAAGGAGTATGCGGCATCAGGTAAACCTTTATTGGGTATTTGTCTTGGAATGCAAATGCTTGTAGATGAAAGTGAAGAGTTTGGTGTTACAAAAGGTTTAGGGTTAATTCCCGGCAAAGTTGTACCAATCCCCGCTCAAACTTCAGACGGGGTTAGACATAAAATCCCTCATATAGGTTGGAATGAGTTGAAATATCCATCGTCGCTTAGTATGTGGGAAGGCACTATATTTTCAGAATTAAAAGGTAGACCTCCTGTATATTTTGTCCATTCGTTTACTGTTATTCCAGATTCAGACACTAATAGACTAGCTGATACTTGCTATGATGACTCTCTAATATCAGCAGCAATATATAGCGATAATATTTATGGATGTCAGTTTCACCCCGAAAAAAGTGGTCTAGACGGTTTGAAAATATTGCAGTCGTTTTTATCGCTGTAACTATAAAGTTGTAAGTTAGATAAGTATGTCAGAAAAAAAATTCTTATTTTTAGTAGATCATAAACATCGAGATTTGCCTTCTTTATCGCTGATTGCATATTTTTTAAATAAGTCAGGCTGTATAGCAAAATTAGTTGGAATTGGTTTTGAAGACGACTTGATTAGTCAGTTTGATCCTGATTTTGTTGTTTTACCAAAACCAGTCTACGACTTTAAGAAGTTAATCGAATGGAAAATACTAGGACGAAAAATTATTGTTGTTGAGTCTGAAGGTAATCCTCAAGATATTGCATATAAAATTAGAATAAGAGTTGCCCCAGAACTTTTTTGTTTCTGGAGTGAAGAAATAAAAGAACGATATCGCAATCAGCTAGAAAAGTCAGGAACAAAACTTGAAGTGATTGGTTTTCATCGGTCTGATTTGTTGCATAAAAAATACTTAGATTTATTTCCTGCAAAAGAAGAGCTATTAACAAGCTATGGACTGGATCCCAATAAAAAAACAATTACGATTGCCACAAGCACGCAGGATTCACATTTTTCAGACTCCAGAGTAAGTCGAAAATATAAGCGACGTAATAGAAGTCTAAGTGAAACAGCAGATTATATTGAAATAGTAAGTAATATGCGAAAGTTGCGTGATGTTACTGAAAAAATAATAAAAATCATTTGTAGCAAATTTCCTGAAATCAATTTGGCAATAAAACCTCACCCAAATGAAAATACAGTGTATTGGAACGAATTTATTAATGAAATTGGCGCAAAAAATGTCGCATTAGTTGTAGGGCAGCCAATCAACCACCTTTTGAAAGTATCAGATTTACATATTGCTCATAATGTATGCACCACTACGATTGAAAGTTTGATGTCGGAGGTGCCAACGATGGAAATTCACACAGATAAAAGCAAAGACTTATATCAGCAAGAACATTTATTAATGGCAAATTACATTGTTAGAGAGCCGGATATGATTATACCTGTTATTAAGACGGTGCTATTGGGTGATTCTAATGTGGTCGGGATTGACTCTATAATGAATGATAGTGATATAGCGCAGTACGTTAGAAGATATTTTTACAAGTTTGATGGCGAACGATGTTATGAATATGCAAAGCTGTTAAATCAATACGCAGGACAAGAACCACGTATTCAAAATAACTGGTTTAAATGGTTAGTTGTTAATCCGAAATTATATTTACTTTATTCAATGGTTTCGCTTCGATCGGCATTACGTAAAGCGGCTACCTTTTCTAAGTATGAAAATATAGAAAAAGAGGTTAATGCGCCTACGAACTCTAATGATAGAGATGTGTGTGAGATTGAGGGTGTACTGGTCGATAAGGAATATGGTCTCTACGACAATAGGATGAAAGCAGGCGATGAGATACTTTGGTATGATCGTTTCTCAAAGCATACATATATTGCCGAGTTATTAAGAAAGTCATAATGAAAGAGTACTTACATAAATACTTTTATATCCTAGGTGAGAAGAAAAAATATTTATGGATCTTAATCTTATTTTTTCTAGTTTCTTCTGTATTTGAATTAGCAAGCATTGGTCTGATAGGGCCGTTTGTATCGGCGATTGTAAATCCCAATGAGTTGCAGGAGCTTGGTGTCTGGATTAGCTACAAAAATGTAATAGGTTTTGAGGAAGATCGTATAGGGCTTTTGATTTTTGGACTTATAATTATTGTTGCTTTCTATGTAAAGGGTTGGTCTTCTTTTTGGATTTATAAGAAAATTATCAATTTCGCCTATCAGCATCAGGTTGATCTAAGGACAAAACTGATGTCTTTATATCAGGCAATGCCATATTTTTTTCATATACGCCGCAATTCAGCATCACTAATAAATGTAATTAATGTTCATGTAACCAGTTACACTAACAGTCTGTTAGTGTCGTCTTTGCGTATGGTGGCGGACATAATAATATTTATGATTATTGCAGGAGTTTTATTATATACAAATGCAATAGCAACACTATCGTTGCTAGCACTATTGTTAAGCGTGTTTTATATTTATAACTTACTTGTAAGAAATCAAATTGAAGATAGTGGTAAAGATCTGGCTAATGCAAGTAGAGATATAATCAAAGGTATAACCCATGGTATTACAGGGCTAAAAGAGATAAGAGTGCTGGGTCGAGAAAGGTTTTTTACCAAAACGGTAAACAATGAATCAAAAAATTATGCGTCAGCTGGAATGAAGTATTATGCTCTACAGATTATTCCCAGGTATCTGATTGAGTCGGCGATGATTACATTTGTGATAATTCTGGCGAGCATAACACTTTTGTTCAGTGATGATGTTGGTTACTTATTTGCAACTCTAGGGGTGTTTAGTGTTGCGGCGTTACGTTTGATGCCGGCCGCTGTTGTCGTGATTGGTGGGATTAATAGCATAAGAAACACAAAACATGTACTTAATGAATTATATGATGACTTGAGATTGATCTCGAAGCTTCAAAATAACCATTCTAATCTATCCTTGGAAGAGTCCGATACATCAGCTGGCGAAGCGTCAACCATTCCTTTTTCCGAAATTAATATAGATAATATTAGTTATCAGTATCCAGGAAGTGATCAATGGGCTATATCAAAATTGTCAATGAAAATAAGACGTGGACAGTCTATTGGTTTAATCGGTAAGTCTGGTGCCGGTAAGACAACGTTGGTTGATTTGCTGCTTGGGTTATATGAACCTCAAAAAGGTGAGATAACTGTAGATGGAGAATCAATTTATAAGAATATTCGTGGCTGGCTTGACAACGTTGCGTATATTCCGCAGGATGTTTTTCTGGTTGATGATACATTAAAAAATAATATTGCTTTAGGTGTAAAAACGCATGACATCTCTGAAGAGAAATTACTGAAAGCAATCAAACTGGCGCAATTGCAGGAAGTGGTTTCAAATATGCCGGAAGGTGTTCAGACAGTAGTCGGGGAAAGAGGAGTTAGGCTGTCAGGAGGTCAGAAGCAACGGGTTGCACTGGCTAGAGCATTTTATCATGAAAGAAATGTTCTTGTTTTAGATGAAGCAACAGCAGCTTTAGATAACGATACAGAAAAAGAGGTGGTAAAAGCTATTGAGTCTCTTAAAGGTGAGAAAACTTTAATTGTAATAGCGCATCGTCTTACTACAGTTGAAAAGTGCGACTTTATTTACAAGATGGAGAAAGGAAAAATTATTGATTCTGGGAGCTTTGATAGAGTGGTTAATAGCATAGAAGTATCCTATGTAAATACATAATGTGTACTCTTTTTGTTGATGATGTTGAAATGTATTTTAAAAAATAAATATTTGATTATGAAATGTAATGTATTAACGCAATACCATATAAGACATTTAATTAGATGATTAATTTGATTTTATTTTGAAAGTTAGAAGGCGTGATTAAAGATATGTCTATTCAATGCTTTGATGTAATTGTAAGTATGGACGTAATAATTCGAGCTATATTGTGCTTGCGGCTGTAAGAGTGGGTGTCTTGGCTCGTTAATATGTTTATAAAATTAACAAGGGATACTACTCATTTAAGAAAAGGTGATAGCTTATGAGTAAGCACGCCTATTTATTTATTATTAGGAGTTACAATGATATTGATCATATGACGCCTTTGATAGATAGAATGGCTAGCGATGATAGATATAACGTTACATTATTATCCTCAAATAGTTTGATCCTTTTGTCAGATAACGAAAATCTATCGTATTTAAAGCGTAACTATAATTTAGACGCAAAATACCTGTTATCTGATTTGAAGCTACCTTTTTTAGGTCGAATGGCTAATAAGTTACTCGGCATGATCTACTTTCGGACTCTAGAGATAGTATTGCCAGAAAGACTTAGGTGGATTGTTGATAAAATTATAAGTTTACTTCAACGATATATTGTTTATTTGCAAATCAATTCAAAAGAAACGTGGGCAAAAAATATTGTTGATGAAGTTAAGCCTAATATAGTTCTGTTCGATATGACTTATCCGGGAATATTTCCAAATAAGCCATTAATAGATGCTGCTAAAAGTAATAACATACCAGTAGTGGCATTGCCTCATGGTCTAAATATATGGACAAATATAGATCATACTTTGAGTGATAATAAAAAGCGAGGTTCACTGCATGATGGACTTGACTTTGCTGTATCTCAAGGGGTTTTGGCAACAAAGCATCTCAAAGTGGAAGGATGGCCGGATGATAAGATAGTAGAAATCGGTAGTATGCGTTTTTCAAAAGAATGGTTAGAAAAGTGTGAAAAAGTTTTTATAAGAAAAACAATTAAAGAAAAATCATCAGATAAAATTAAAATCGTTCTTTTTTTGAGCAAGGGCAAATATAGGGCAAATATTAATGAGTTGAAAATGTTTATAACATTTATAGCGAATGAAGATGATGTTCAGCTTATTATTAAGCCACATACAAGAGGGATGAAGCTTGATTCTATTAAAAGTATACTCAAAAAAAATAATGTAATAGTAGCATATAGTGCGTCATCGGTTGAGCTGTCAAAATGGTGTGATATCGCAGTCGTTTATGGAAGTAGTATAGGTCTTCAGATTTTAGCAGATAATAAAATCCTCGTTTATCCCTCTAAATTAGATGAGAATAAATCAGTGTTTGAGAAGCATGCTGCTGCTTGTATTGTTAATAATCTAAAAGATATGCAGGCTTTATTAGATAAATATAGAGAGGGTAGTGAAACATGCTGTTACACGAAAGAAAGTGTAAACAATCTCTTTGAAGAGATAGTTTATGCGGGGGATTTACACAGAAATGTTATTGAGCAGCAACTTGATTTTTTAGAGAAGGTTGTTGATGGAGTAGTATAAATGCAAGTGTACAACGCAATTATTTGGAATTAAATATTCTTGCATCAAACATATAAAATAATATGACATTAAAGACAAAACTTTTAAATAACCAATTGACCATTGGTGCATGGATAACTTTAGGACATCCGACAATAGCAGAAATTTTCTCGAATGCGGGATTTGATTGGGTCACTATTGATTTAGAGCATAGCGTGATAAGTCTTAGGGATGCGGAAGAACTAATTCGTACTGTTGAATTGTCTGGTACTACACCACTAGTAAGGTTAACATCAAATAGTCCCGAACAAATTAAACGCGTAATGGATGCAGGATCTCACGGTATAATTGTACCGATGGTTAACTCAGTGGATGATGCTGTGAAAGCTATTCAATCGGTGCGATATCCAACTACTGGTACAAGAGGCGTTGGTCTTGCTCGTGCACAAAGGTGGGGTAACAGGTTTTCTGAGTATCTGGATTGGCTTGAAAAAGAGTCAGTTGTAATTGTACAAATAGAGCATATAGACGCGGCAAACTGCATAGAAGAAATACTAGACGTTGAGGGTGTTGATGGTTTGATTATTGGTCCCTATGATTTATCAGGCTCTATGGGTATCCCCGGACAATTCGATGATCCAGATTTTATTGATGTGATGAATAAAATCAAAACTGCTGCAAGTAACAAGAATAAAACAAGCGGTGTGCACGTGGTTGAACCTGATCCAATAGAGTTACAGAAGAGAATAAACGAAGGATATCGTTTTATAGCATATAGTCTTGATACTAGAATGTTGGATGTTGTAAGCAGAAGTTGTTTGGATAATATAAACAAGGCATCTGAATGAATGTAATTGCAATTATACCGGCGAGAATGGGAGCAAGCCGATTCCCAGGAAAGCCAATGGAAAAAATATGTTGTATTCCAATGATAGGCCACGTTTATTTTCGTACCAAGTTGGCAGACACATTTAGTGAAACCTATGTGGCAACATGTGACGAAGCAATCTTTAACTATATAGAATCTATTGGCGGTAAGGCCATAATGACTTTAGATGAACACGAGCGTGCGACAGATCGAACAGCTGAGGCGCTTTCTATAATAGAAAGTAAAGGAACTCAAGTCGACGTTGTAATAATGGTTCAGGGTGATGAACCACTTTTAATGCCTGAAATGTTGGATACGTTGATACCACCGTTCGTGGATGATAAAAAGCTTCAGGTTACTAATTTAATGGGGGCGTTAAATTCTGATATTGAGTTTAAAGATCCAAATGAAGTGAAAGTGGTGTGTGACCTTAATAATCATGCTCTTTATTTTTCTAGAGAAGCTATTCCATCAACAAAAAAATGGGATGGGGCTGTGCCTATGAAAAAACAACTTGGAATTATCGCCTTTAGAAGTGATTACTTGAAGAAATTTAGTCAGCTTGAGCAAACACCATTAGAAAAAATCGAGTCTGTAGACATGATGCGTGTTCTTGAGCATGGCGAACATATTAAAATGATTATGACTGACTACGAAACAATTGGGGTTGATACCCCTGAAGAATTAAATCGCGTTTCAATAATAATGAAAAACGATAACCTATTGAAACTTTATAAGAATCTGGCGACATAATATTATTTACTTATAAGACTAGTATAGATATACGTAATAAGAAATTCATTAATTTCTGCAAGATTAAATATTTAAACTCAGATAGAGATATATAGAAGCGGTGGAACCATTACAGTGAAAAAGATGCTGAGAGTTGGTATAGCAGGGTACGGAGTTGTAGGTAAGCGTAGACGTTACTATATCGATCTACATCCAGGTATGAAGACTATTGCAGTATGTGATCAGAGCTTCAGCGAAGATGGAGAAATGGGTGATGGTGTAAGATATTATAGAAGTTATGAAGCCTTGCTAGGCGAAGACTTGGATGTTTTGTTTGTGTGTCTTACAAATGAAATTTTACCAGAAGCTACAATTGCTGGTCTTGAGAATGGGCTACATGTTTTTTGTGAAAAACCTCCAGGTAGAACGGTTTCTGATATAGAGGAGGTACGTAGTCATGAAAAGAAACATCCAGACTTGAAGTTGATGTATGGGTTTAATCATAGATACCATGAATCAGTTAAAGATGCCCTGAACTTAGTACGTTCTGGTGAGTTGGGTAATGTGATTAATTTGCGTGGGGTATATGGTAAAGCAAAAATTATAACTTTTGATCAGTCGGATTGGCGCACAAAGCGTGCTATTGCCGGCGGTGGCGTATTGTTGGATCAGGGTATTCATATGGTGGATTTGATGCGATTGTTTGCAGGGGAATTCACTCAAATACACAGTTTTATTTCTAACAAATTCTGGAACTATAATGTAGAAGATAATGCCTATGCGTTAATGCAAACAGATGATGGAGTAGTAGGTATGTTGCACTCATCGGCAACTCAATGGAGGCATAGTTTTAGGTTGGAGGTGACGCTGGATAAAGGTAGTGTGATTCTTGGTGGGATTTTATCAGGTTCAAAAAGTTATGGGGCAGAGACAATGACTGTAGTATGGTCAAACCCTGATAATGATAACGGGGACCCGAAAGAACAAACTACTCGTTATAATAATGATCCGTCATGGAAAGATGAGATATATGAATTTGTCCGAGCAATTGAACAGGACGTACCGGTAATCAACGGTTCTTCTGAAGATGCATTAAATACTATGGATTTAGTGTATAGGATTTATTGCGCAGATCCTGAGTGGCGCAATAAGTATAATTTGAGTGAATGATTCAAAATTATAGGTAATACATATGAATGAATTAGATCGAATTTATGATATATCTGGAGAAAGCGAATCATTTGCATCTGCGTATTTGTCGTATCTTGGTCAAGTGCTCTCTAATATTGATGTGAAAGACATTTCCAAGTTTATCGAGCTGCTTCTTAGTGCAAGGGAAAAGTCTAACCAGATAATATTTTTAGGTAATGGTGGTAGTGCGGCAACAGCAAGCCACTTTGCCAATGATATTGGTATCGGTACACAGACACTCGATAAGCCATTCCGTGCAATTAGTATAACTGATAACATGCCTGTAATTACTGCCATAGCTAATGATGAGGGCTATGATCAAATATTTATACAGCAATTAAAGGTAATCATGCACCCTGGTGATGTGGTAGTGGCAATATCTGCATCAGGGAATTCCCGTAACATTATCTCTGCAATTGAATATGCAAATAAAAATGGTGCTCAAACAGTTGGTTTGACAGCATTTGATGGTGGGGAGTTAAAAAAGGCGGCGCAATATTCTGTTCATGTGCCAACTAATCAAAAGGAATACGGGCCCGCTGAAGATGCACACATGATTCTCGATCATCTGGTTAGCGCATATTTAATTAGATTTATTGGATAGTTTTGTTGGGAAATAGAATAGCAGTTGTAACTGGAGCAACAAGAGGAATCGGCAAAGCGATTGCTACTGCTTTATTAGAGAGAGGCGATAAAGTAATTGCGACAGGAACAAGTAAAGATGGAGTGGTGCCAGAAGGGTGTGAGTATTACTCAGTCGATTTTTTAGACACTGAGGCGACTAATGAATTTGCATCCCAATTAAAAGTGATTAAGCCTAACGTGTTATTTAATAATGCAGGTATCAATAAGATATCACCATTTAAAGAAATTGAAGTAGAAGACTTTGAACGCATTCAAAAAGTGAATGTATATGCACCCTTTAAGTTATGTAAAGCTGTAATACCTGGCATGTTGGAACAGAACTGGGGAAGAATTGTTAATGTTAGTTCGATTTGGGGGAAAATCAGTAAAGAATATAGAGCTTCATATGGGACTAGTAAATTTGCGATTGATGGTATGACAGCAGCATTATCTGCAGAAGTAGCGCAACATAATGTTTTAGTGAACTGTGTTGCCCCGGGGTTTATTGATACTGAACTTACTCGAGAAGTGCTAGGTGAAGAGGGTATAGCGAAATTGGTTGAGCAAGTACCTGCACGAAGGCTTGGTACGACCCAAGAAATAGCCAAATTTGCCATATGGTTGGCAGGTCCTGAAAATACCTATATTACTGGACAAAATATCGCTATAGATGGAGGATTTACGCGTGTCTAATGAAATAGTGATCCAGTCGCATAAAGGTCCATATAATGTATATTTTGAAGAAAATGCCTTAGCTAACTTAAATGAAAATGTGCCTGAATATGCTCACTTTATTATTGATAAAAAGGTAGCTGAGCTCTATAAAGATGAAATGAAAAATATTCTTGCTCATCGATCAGTATTATTGATTGAAGCAAAGGAAACAAATAAGTCGTTAGATAAATTTCCAGACTATGTGCAACATTTTGTAAATAATAGCCTAAGGCGAGATAATATTTTTATCGCGATCGGCGGGGGGATTATACAAGACATTACTTGTTTTTTAGCCGCGACTATGTTGCGCGGTGTTGATTGGAGGTTTTATCCGACAACACTCCTAGCCCAGTCAGATTCCTGTATAGGCTCGAAAAGTTCTATCAATGCGGGTAATACTAAAAATATTCTTGGCACTTTTACTCCACCCAAAGCTGTTTATATTAGCGGTAAATTTTTAGATACTCTGGAAGAAAAAGAACTCTTGTCTGGTGTCGGTGAAATGTTGAAAGTCCATGTAATCGACGGTGCAGAGTCCTATGACTTGATTGCAGATGAATATGATCGCATTTTCAAAGAAGGTGGAGTTATGCTTAAGTATATTCGTCGCTCGTTAGAAATTAAAAAAAGGTATATTGAAAAAGATGAGTTTGATCAAAATATAAGAAATATATTTAATTATGGGCATACTTTTGGTCATGCTATTGAAGCCGCAACTAACTTTGGTATCCCTCATGGTATTGCCGTAACGATTGGTATGGATATGGCGAACTACACTGCTATGAAAATGGGGATCACGAGAGAACAACACTTTCAACGAATGCATGCATCATTGAAGAAAAATTATTCGAGTTTTTCACAATATGATGTACCACTAGACTCGTTTTTATCTGCAATAAGTAAAGATAAAAAAAATGTTGGGGTAAGTAATGTAACACTGATCCTGGTTGATGAAGGTGCAAAAGTATTTAAGAATAATTACCCTAATGATGAGACCTTTAAGACAATATGCAATAATTATTTAACTGAAATAAGGCAGCAATGAATAAAACATCCAAGGTTGCAGTTACCTCTAGATCATTTTCTAAGCACCCAGTGCTCCGTGAGGAGTTATTAGCAAGGTATGAAAATGTTACATTTAACGATGAAGGTCTTAAGTTGGTAGGCGAGCAACTTGTGGATTTTCTTCGTGGCCATGATAAAGCTATTACAGCATTAGAAAAAATAGATGATAACATATTTGCTTTGTTACCAGAATTAAAGGTAATTAGTAAGTATGGTGTTGGCGTAGATATGATTGATATAGATGCCTTGCGTCGCAACAATATTAGGTTTGGATGGAAAGGGGGTGTGAATAAACGTTCCGTTTCTGAGATGACCATCGCCTGCGCAATATCCTTGCTAAGACATTTTTCTGAGGCTAATCAAGAAGTACGTAATGGTGTATGGCGTCAACATATCGGTCACCAGTTATCGAACCAAGTGGTTGGAATTATTGGTTTCGGACATATCGGTAAAGATCTGGGGATGCTGTTAAGCGCATTTGGTACGAAGGTTTTAGCGTACGATATACTTAACTTTCCTGAGTATTATGAACAATACAATATTACACCAGTATCACTGGAAGAATTATTGAAGATATCTGATATAGTTACCTTGCATGTGCCTTTAGATGATTCAACTCGCAATATTTTGTCAAAAGATAAATTAAATTTAATGAAAACATCTGCATTATTAATTAACCATGCAAGAGGCGGGTTGGTCGATGAGTTAGAACTGAAATTAATGCTTAAAGAAGGACGTTTAGCTGGTGCTGCATTTGATGTTTTTTCGAACGAGCCACCTGATGATTTAGAGCTTTTAAATATACCGAATTTTTTTGTTACTCCACATATTGGAGGGAGTGCAGAAGAAGGCATTCTAGCGATGGGTAGAGCTGCAATTGATGGGTTAGAAGATAATTCGATACCTATGTAAACAGAAAGTCTCGTCATAATAATTAGTAGAAAACATACTTCATAAGGTATCTTTTAGGGTAATATCGTTATTATAAAATCACCTAAGCAGCAAGCTTACATTATGATATGTCGCATATTTTAAGACTGTATGAATGAAAAAAAATACGCAATTGTAATTCCATCAAAAGGACGTCATGCCCTGATTAAAATTATTGATGAATACTATCAATGTATTGGTATCGATATGGAAGTAATTGTTCTGGATGCTAGTCCCGTTGCAATTAATAATTACTCATTCAAATCTATTAGATATTATTGGAAGCCAGATTTTTCTTGGACGCAAAGAATACTTTTTGGGCTGAAAAACACATCGGCGGATGTAATAAGTATAGGTGCAGATGACGATTTTTTTATTCCCGTTGGCTGGGAGAGATGTGCAAAGTTTCTTAACGATAACCCGGAGTACACATGTTGCAGAGGTCGCCATATCCGTTTAGAAATTGGTGCAGAAAAATATCAATTCGTTGAAAAACACATAGCTATTCCTTCTGAAGCAGGATTAGAGGCGGACAGTGCTTATGAAAGAGTGAAAGCTTCCTTTGAGCCATACCGCCAACTTATATTTACTGTGGCAAAAAAGGAATACGTTAAATATTTGTTAGAATGTTATTCGATTTCTGATGAGTGTCGTGAATTTGAAATGTTCGAAGAAGTCATGACATTATATTTAGCCTTGAAAGGGAAAATTAAACGTATCGATGATGTTTTTCATGTGATTACTCGTACATCATTGAATGATACTAGAGTACAGACTCCACATTGTCTAACAGAAATGTACCACCACTTTTATGAGATTGGAGAGGATATATTTAAAAGAGAGGAAGGGTGTGGTGATGAATATAATGCTCTTCTAAATGGTATAGTTAATAAACAGGTTATGTATCAATTTAAAGTTCTTTGTGATAAAGATGAGGAGAAAACTAAGTCAGGAAAAATATATAAGCGGATTTTGTCTATCTATCGTCGAATCTACAGCTTATTACCTGGTGGAAAGTTAAGCTTATCTGCTGATGAGACTGATCAAGTTAATTCAGTTATTAAATACCTTAATGCAAAAGACTTTTACAATGTAATTAAAAATATAAACAACTGAAGATAGGTTTGTGAATATGAAAGCGGTAATTTTGGCGGGTGGATTTGGTACGAGAATTAGCGAGGAGACACATTTAAAACCAAAGCCTATGGTAGAAATAGGTGGTAAGCCATTGTTATGGCATATTTTAAAAATATATTCCTCGCATGGGATTAATGATTTTGTTATCTGTCTTGGTTACAAAGGTTATGTGGTTAAGGAATATTTCGCGAATTACTTTCTGCATATGTCAGATGTAACCTTTTCAATGAAAGAAAATAAAATGAAGGTGCATCAAAATCATGCAGAGCCATGGGAAGTGACATTGGTAAATACAGGTGACAATGTTATGACAGGTGGGCGAATAGCGAACGTTAGGCAATATGTTGATGGAGATGATTTTTGTGTTACTTATGGCGATGGGTTGGCTAATGTTGATATTGGTGAATTAATCAAGTTTCACAAAAAAACAGGTAAAAAAGCGACACTTACTGCAGTTAAACCACCTGGACGGTTTGGCGCGTTACACATTGAAGATCATTGTATACGTGGTTTCCAGGAAAAACCAGAAGGAGATGGGGGCTGGATTAATGGAGGTTTTTTTGTCTTTAAACCAGACGTTTTTGAGTATCTGGATGGAGATGAAACAATTCTAGAGAGAGAGCCACTTGAGAAATTAGCCAGTGAGGGACAATTAGCTTCCTTTTCTCATCAAGGTTTTTGGCAGCCTATGGATACTCTTCGAGATAAAAAAGTACTTGAAGAACTTTGGCAAGATAAAAATGCACCATGGAAAATGTGGTAGAACAAAATAATAAGTAATATATAAATATCTATGTAAGGAAATTTTATGAAAATATTGGTCACAGGTAATATGGGCTATATCGGTCCTGTCTTGGGAAAACAATTACGGAAACACAATAATGATCTTACATTGATAGGGTATGACACTGGATTTTTTACACATTGCTTAACGGCTGCGGATATCGGACCGGAGAATCGTTATGATCAGCAATACTATGGGGATATTCGAAATTTCGATAAAAGTATACTGGACAATGTTGATGTTGTAATACATTTGGCTGCTATATCAAATGACCCTATGGGTAATAAGTTTTTAGAAGTAACAGAAGCAATTAATTCGAAAGCAAGTGAGGATATAGCAAAAGCAGCAAAAGATGCTGGTGTAAAGAACTTTGTTTTTGCGTCAAGTTGTAGTATGTATGGTGCAACTGAAGGTGGGAAGCGTAAAGAAAGTGATAAACTTAATCCTTTGACAGCTTATGCAAGATCCAAAGTATATATGGAAAATGTATTGGCTGATTTGTCAGATGAAGGGTTTGTTGCAACTTGTCTTAGGTATTCAACAGCATGTGGTATGTCACCCCGACTGAGACTGGATTTGGTTCTTAATGATTTTGTCGCATGTGCTGTTTCTACAGGTGTTATTCAAATACTAAGTGATGGAACCCCCTGGAGACCACTTATTGATGTTCAGGATATGGTTCGCTCAATTGAGTGGGCTATACAGAGGGATAGTAATGTCGGTGGCGATTTTCTAGCGGTAAATGTAGGTAGAAATGAGTGGAACTATCAAGTTATAGATGTTGCTAATGAAGTGGCAAAGCAAGTACCAGGAACAAAGATAGAGGTAAACAAAGAGGCGGCACCAGATAAACGTTCTTATCAGGTGGACTTTAGCCTGTATAACTCTCTTGCTCCTGATTATCTTCCGCAGGTTGATCTTGCCCAAAGCATTAACGAGATAGCAGAAGGGCTTGAGAAAATGAACTTTAAAGATAGCAATTTTCGAAGCTCAGAGTTAATGAGGCTAAAAGTTTTAGAGAATCTTAAAAAGTATGATTACCTTGATGATCAACTTTATTGGAGATTTTGAAGTTAATAAGTCATATGAAATTTAACAGCACACCTATTTCTGGCTTATATGTAGCAGAGTTAACACCTCATATTGATGCGCGTGGTTACTTCGTTCGTGCGTTTTGTCAGGATGAACTAAAAAAGATCGGGCTTCATAAAAAAATAGTTCAGATTAATCACTCTAAGACAGCCAGGCTCGGAGCGTTACGTGGAATGCATTTTCAGGTTCCTCCTTATGCAGAAACAAAACTGGTTCGCTGCATAACAGGCAAGGTTTTTGACGTTGCAATCGATATACGTTCTGGCTCTGAAACCTTTTTGCACTGGTATGGTGAATATTTAACAGAAGATAACTTTAAAATGATGATAATTCCTGAAGGTTTTGCACATGGTTTTCAGGTTATCGAGCCAGACTCAGAGTTACTTTATTTCCATACTGCAGAATATGCACCTAACTCAGAGTCAGGTATTTTATACAATGATGCTAATGTTGGGATAGAGTGGCCGCTAGGTGTGGCTGATCTGTCTGAAAGGGACATGAAGCATACACCTATAGATGAAAATTTTTTTGGGGTTAAATTATGAAGTGTAGATTTGATGGGACTGAACTTAACCAGGTATTTGTGGATCTTGTTGCCTCACCTGCATCAAATTCGTACTTAGCTGAAAATGAATTAAATAACCCAGAAACATATTACCCGCTGAAATTGTACGTTAATGAAAAAAACTGGCTAATACAAATTGATGAGTATAAAAATGCCGATGAAATATTTGGTGAGGATTACGTCTATTATAGTTCATATTCAACGAGCTGGTTGAACCATGCAAAAAAGTATGTTGATATGATTGTAGAAAGACTGGGTTTAACAAAAGATTCATTAGTAGTAGAAGTGGCAGCTAATGATGGCTATCTTTTGCAGTATTTTTCAGATCATGGAGTACCTTGTTATGGTGTTGAACCCTCAAGCGGACCAGCTGACGTTGCTATAGAAAAAGGGATAAAGATTGTTAAAGACTACTTTGGTGAAAACACTGCAAAGAAGTTAGGCAACGAACAGAAAGCAGATTTGATTATAGGTAATAACGTATTTGCTCATATACCTGATATCAATGACTTCTTGTCTGGATTAAAGATGCTTCTTAATAAGAATGGTGTGATAACTCTTGAGTTTCCTCATTTAATGGAGTTAGTTGAAAATAATCAATTTGATACAATTTACCACGAGCATTTTTACTACTTCTCACTGATAGCGGTTGTTGAAGTTATCAAGGCACATGATTTGGAGGTTTTTGATGTAGAGAGGCTGGCAACACATGGTGGCTCGTTAAGGTTATATATACAGCATTTGAATGGAGCTAAAAAGATAGAAGATAGTGTTGGTGGATTGCTGGATCTTGAAAAACGAAATGGTATGACGACACTAGAGTATTATACTGGTTTTCAGGGAAAAATAGATGCTATAAAAAACGAATCATTGAGTTTTTTATTGAACGAGAAAAGAGACGGGAAATCAATTGTTGGTTATGGTGCAGCAGCAAAAGGTAATACCTATTTAAACTATTGTGGGATCAAGCCGGATCTTATTGACTATGTTGTTGATGCTTCTCCTTATAAACAGGGTAAATACTTACCTGGTAGTCACATCCCTATACTGTCGGAAGAACATATTTCAAAGACTAAGCCAGATTATGTCATGATTTTTCCATGGAACTTGAAGGATGAAATAAGTGAACAGCTTTCATATATCAGGGAATGGGGTGGTAAGTTCCTAGTCGCGATTCCAACTATTAAAGTATTCTAGTTTTTAGAGGAAATAGAGATTATGTTAATTGTAGATGGTAATAAAGTAATTATTAAGAACGGTGTGGAGTCGAAGGAGTTTAATATAGGAAGTCCTGAGGCATTTCATGCGATATCAAAAGCTTATTTACGCTCAGGGTGGGATAATAAGTATGTGTATAGTTTCAGCTGGCTTGGAAGGCCAATTATTCAACTACCAGATGATTTGTTAAGATTACAGGAAGTTATTTATACTGTTCAACCTGATGTAATTCTGGAGATTGGAGTTGCACATGGGGGATCATTAATATTTTCTGCAAGTCTTTGTAAGGCTATGGGTAAAGGAAAAGTAATCGGTATAGATTTAGAAATACGGCCACATAATCGCAAAGCAATAGAAGAGCATGACATGTTTGAATATATCACCTTAATTGAAGGTGATTCTATAGCAGACGAAACCTTAAAAAAAGTATCAGAAGAAATTGGCAACGCTGGATCAGTGCTTGTATTTTTAGATGGGTGCCATACAAAAGATCATGTGTTAAAAGAACTGCAAATTTATTCTGAGCTGGTAACAGAAGGTTCATATATTGTGGCTATGGATGGAATAATGAAGGATTTAGTTGGGGCGCCAAGAGCAGAAGATGATTGGGACTGGAATAATCCTACTGTAGCTGCGATTGAGTTTGTTGAAACTAACGATGATTTTGTGATTGAAGAACCAACAATACCATTTAATGAGGGTACAATTACGGAGCGCACTCCTACATATTGGCCGAAAGCATTTGTTAAAAAAATATCTAAATGAGAACAGTGAAAGTATATATTAAGGTGAGCGCATGTTAAATATCGAAGAAGAATTGCAAGCAGAAGCACAGGCATTTGATGAACGTATAACAGAGCGTCTTGAAAAAGGATTTGTTCCTGATTTACGTAGAGCAATAAAAACAGAGTATTTTTACAAGAGTTTCTGGAGAGATCCCCAGTTCATTGAATTATATCTTGGTGAGCAAGTAACTAACTTTTTAGATATTTTGCACACCCACTGTGGTAGCGGCTTAAGAATTCTGGATATTGGATGTGGTGCTGGATATATGTCGCTTGAACTTGCTAGAAATGGCTATCATGTAACTGCGATAGATATCTCAAATGAGAGTATACAAATAGCAAATCATATGTTGGAGGAAAATCCATATAAAGATGGATTTGGTTCACTTCAGTATAAAGTATTACCATTTGAAAAAATCAACGAATTAGAGGGTGAGTTTGATGTCATTCATTTTAGTGTCGCATTGCACCATATGATGGATGTCGATACAGTTGTTCAAAAATGTCATGACTTACTTCCAGAAGGAGGCCATTTATTTGTGCATGAACCGTGTCATGAAAGGTTCTTAAATAAAGATGCTGCTCAAGTCGCTTTGATTAGGGGGTTGCTTTCTATTACGGGACATTGGTTTGAGACAGAAGGTTTTGACGATATGTATACCGATGTGGCAAAGTTGAATGAGTACATAAATGATACACGTATTGAATATTTTCTGGAGAGGGATAAATCCGAACCAGATGGACAATCACCTCATGATCTGGAAGCCAGTGGTGAAGAGATGCTTGAGTCCATGAGAAAGCGTTTTGCTGAAATTGAATACAGAAAATCAACTTCGTTCATATATCGGCTACTTGGCGGGCTACGCGGTGATGATGAGGTGATTCGGAAATTAGCAGATTTTATTGCGACCTACGATAAAACAGCAGTTAAATATGGTTATATTCATGAAAATTTCTTCTATTTTTTAGGTAAGAAGCTTAATAATTCGGTTAAATAATTCACAACTGTTGCTATAGTATTTAATGAGTTTGCTAAGATAAATTTTAATTCAATGAGAACGTCCCTAAAGATGGCATGGTAGTTTGTGTGAAAATATAATGGAGAAATAATATGAAATTTTATATTACTAATGATGATATGTGCACAACGCAGAAACTAAATCTAGCGCGGGTCCAGAAGTGGTTGGAAGTAAACGGTAATAGTATTACTGAAAATGCTAATGAGGCGGATAAAATTCTTGTTATGACATGTAACGGATGGTCTTTGCTTGAGGATAACTCATATGAACGTATAAAGAAGTATAGTGCCGATTATTCTGAAAAAATGATAGTCATGGGTTGCATTAATGATGCTCACCCTCAAAAAGTATCTGAAATATTTTCAGGACCCACTGTTCGTACATATAGCGATAAACCATATTCTTTTTCAGAAATTGAGGGCTTGTTCCCCGATTTATCTGTGAAGCTTGAAGATATCCCTTCTCAATCAGTCTTCAGGCGTAAGGAGGATTATCGCGAATATAACCTGTCAAAAAGATTTATCAATATTGCTGAAGGTTGTGCCTTTAATTGTAGTTTTTGCACGCATAAACCTGGGCTGGGTAAACGAAGAAGTCGCCCTGTAGACGATATTATCTCGCAAATTAAACAGTGTGTAGTAGAAAATGTGAAAATCATTAATCTAATGGGTATGGAGACATCTTTATATGGTATAGATGTTGGAACCACATATCCAGAATTATTAAAAGCCGTACTTGAATTTGATGAATCATACGAAGTACATGTGGCGCAGTTTAATCCTAATGGAATAAAGGCCTACTATGATGAGCTGTTAATGCTTTTGAAAAACAAACGAGTTACTGATATTCAAATACCGATTCAGTCGACATCAAAGAGACTTCTAAAGATGATGAAAAGATCCGACTTTCACCAGATTTTAGGTCCATTTATGAAAGAGATTAGAGAGTATAATACTCGTGCTATTTTAAGAACAGATTTAATTGTAGGTTGGCCTACAGAAACAAAGGAAGAGCGTTTGGCATCACTTGACTTTGCTGGGCAGCATTTTGATGAGATAGCGGTATACACTATTGAATTATCCCCCGATCTTCCTGCGTGGAAATATAAA
>Ga0316207_10001081_pt1 | contig 36441 bp, 27 predicted proteins | sample 6weekpyrite_MG_FD_204943 | JGI IMG/M metagenome (GOLD analysis project Ga0316207, IMG submission 204943) | Microbial mat bacterial communities from mineral coupon in-situ incubated in ocean water Damariscotta River, Maine, United States -... | ecosystem: Environmental > Aquatic > Marine >... | reverse complement strand
AAGGAAACTCCAGCCCTTTTGCTGCATGTAATGTCATTAAACTGACCATATCTTCTTTGGCTTCTTCTTTGTTGCGTTCCAGAATATCCATTAAGCTCATATGGGCAACTAATTCGCCTAAATTTTTCCCTTTTTCATCCTTATATAAACGCGCCAACCAATCAGTTAACTCATATACATTTTGCATGCGTTTTTCTGCAATATTTATATCGCTGCTTTGTTCTTCGAGCCAGTTTTGATAACCAATATCTTTGACCATATCATTGACTACTTCTATCGGGTTACCCCGCTCAGCATTATCACTTAATAAATTGATCCAGTTGGTAAAATTCTGTAATTTTGTAACCGCGCGTTCATTTAAAATTGTAGTAAGTCCCATTTCAAAACTGGCTTCAAACAAACTCACATTCCGCGCATTGGCATACTCTCCCAGTTTCTCCAGTGTGCTGCCACCAATTTCCCTGCGTGGTGTATTTATTATGCGTAAAAAAGCGGTATCATCATCCTGGTTAGCCAACAGGCGTAGGTAACCCATAATATCTTTTACTTCAGCACGTTCAAAAAATGATGTGCCGCCGCTCACCACATAGGGTATTTGCATTTCTCGTAAATACTTTTCAAAAATTCGCGACTGATGATTACCCCGATACAAAATAGCATAGTCACCAAATTTTGTGCGCTTCTGAAATTTATGGGTATTTAGCTCAACCGTTACACGTTCAGCTTCACCATCTGCACCTGGGCACTCTATTACTCTAATATTGCTGCCTAGTCCCAAATCAGACCAAAGTTGTTTTTCAAATGTATGGGGGTTATTCTGTATTAAATGATTGGCACATTTTAAAATTCGAGAAGTTGAACGGTAATTTTGTTCCAGTTTTATCAATTTTAATTTTGGATAATCTTCATTCAGCAAGGCCAGGTTTTCAGGTCGAGCACCACGCCAGGAATAAACTGATTGATCGTCATCACCTACTGCGGTTAAACGGCCATGGTTACTTAACAATAATTTTACCAGCTGATACTGGCTTGCATTGGTGTCCTGGTATTCATCTACCAGTAAATAATGAATTCGATGTTGCCATTTTTCCAGCACATCCGGGTGCTGTTGAAACAATACAACCGGTTGTAAAATTAAATCATCAAAATCAAATGCATTATATGCTTTTAACTGACGCTGGTAACGCGCATATAACATTGCATGTTTTATTTCCAGGTCATTTTCTGCGTTTGAAATTGCTTGCTCTGGAGAAATAAAATCATTTTTCCAGCGCGAAATGGCCCAGCGTGCATCTTCCGCATCATCGACATTACTCAATGACTCTGAAGCATACAAACCTTTAATTAACACCAGGGTATCGGTTGAATCAAATACACTGAAACCGGCCTTATAACCCAGGTGCTTATGCTCTATACCAAGAATTCGCAAGCCGAGGTTATGGAAGGTGGAAACAATAAGCCCGCGGGTCTCACCCTTGCCTAATAAGCTTTTTACCCTTGCCTTCATTTCCCTGGCCGCTTTATTGGTAAAGGTAACCGCAGCAATATGAATGGGTTTAATACCACAGTCGCGAATTAAATAGGCAATTTTCTGGGTAATTACCCGGGTTTTTCCACTGCCTGCACCGGCAAGCACCAGCATGGGGCCAGAAATATATTCTACCGCGGCTCGTTGCTCTGTATTCAGGCCTGCCAGGGGGTGGGAGTCTGTATTAAAATTTGAGTTCACTGATTAATTAGGCTTACTTAATTGATTATGTAAAAAATTATATGTACACCTGCGCCTTAGCTAAAGCTAACGACCAGGTGCATAGTTTATCGAATCGAACACAAAGTGATATACCTCCTGTGAAATATTTCTTTCTGTGGCCAAATTATAAATCAGCTGTTAGACTTTAAGTATATGAAAATAAACAATAAATCAGGATTACTGGCGGATGCAATTCAAACACCATCTAGCAATTTTGATGAACGCCCCGATGGCACAGGCATCAGCCTGATTGTGGTGCATAATATCAGTCTGCCACCGGGTGAGTTTGGTGGCCCTTATATATCCCAACTGTTTACAAACCAGCTAGACAGACATGGTCACCCCTACTTTGCAGATATCTATCAGATGAGGGTATCATCTCACCTGTTAGTTCGTCGAAATGGGGACATTATTCAATACGTCCCCTTTCATAAACGGGCCTGGCATGCGGGTATTTCCACATATGAAGACAGGGATAACTGTAATGATTTCAGCATTGGTATTGAGCTTGAAGGCACAGATGAAACACCCTATGAGCCGATTCAGTACGAAAAACTCGCAAAATTAATTGTAGAGTTAAGGCAAAACTACCCTGACATCGATAAAAATGCTATAACCGGCCACAGTGATATTGCACCCGGTCGAAAAACAGACCCGGGGCCGGCATTTAACTGGGGTCACCTACAAAAACTGATCACCCAACTACGGACTAAGGTATAAAAAGCACACCATGGCACTTATTTGCATTTTATTCGGGATTATTTTCGAACGCGTTAGCGACTTACTGGAAAAACTACGTAACTTTGACTGGTTTGATGACTATAGCCGCTGGTTATTAAAAACCCTGCCCGGCTTAAGCTCACAGAACCTGTCATCTATTTTAATTCTACTGTTGCCCATCATGTTAAGCGTCATGCTTTTACAAATGTGGTTTGAAGGGAGCTTACTGGGCCTGATTGACCTGTTATTTGGTTTGGTCATTTTTGCGTTCTGCCTGGGCCCAAAAGACCTCAATCGCCAGATAAACCGATACCTGGAAGCCAGGGAGAATGGAAATGTAGAGGCCGCCAACTCTGAAGCCAGTGCTATCATGCAGAAAGACCCACCCGCTGACCCGGACCAACAGATTGTTGAAGTAATGCGCGCCATATTACATGAATCTAATGACCGTTTTTTTGCGGTTATTTTCTGGTTTGTATTACTGGGTCCATTCGGAGCACTACTTTATCGCCTAACCTCCCACACCATGCGCTCAACTGGCAACGCAACACTGGCGAAGGCGGCTCGACAATTCCAGGCGGTGCTTGCCTGGGCACCCGCACACATGGTGGCTATGGGATATGCACTTACCGGTAATTATGAAGGAGCCAAGCAAGAATTTTATAGCAAAAATAAACAAAACGATTTATATGACTGCAACTACCATACCCTGATCACCGCGGGACAAGGCGCTCTGAAAGATTGCGCCCCCGGCGAAGAGACCTCCTGCATTCGCTCCGCCCGAGGCCTGGTGTTAAGAACACTGGTAGTCTGGTTGGCTTTTATAGCCATTTTGACATTAATTGGCTGGATGTCATGAGTGATACACAAATAGATATTATTCGACATGGTGAACCTGAAGGTGGTCGACGCTACCGGGGTTATAGTGTTGATGACCCATTAAGTAAAACCGGCTGGCAACAAATGTGGGATGCGGTTCCAGAAAAACCAGATTGGGAACATATAATCAGCTCCCCGCTTTCCCGTTGTTTAAGGTTTAGTGAAGCGCTGGCTGACACGATGAGTATAAATTTCTCTGTGGAAGACAATTTGAAAGAAATTGGTTTTGGCAGCTGGGAAGGTCGCACACCGGAAGATATAAAAAACAATGAAGGGGATGCCCTGGAAAACTTTTTATTAGACCCGGTTAATAACCGCCCAGAAGGTGCCGAACCACTGGATGATTTTGCAGAGCGAGTATGGACGGTTTATGAAGGCATTGCCGAAGAATATCGCGGCCAGCATATTTTAGTAGTCGCACACGCGGGCGTCATTCGCGCCATCACCAGTAAAATTTTAGGCATGGCACTGGATGATGTTTATAGTCGATTAAAAATAGAATATGCGGCGATTGCCACAACACGTATTCATGCAGGTAAAAAACCTGTGATGGTTTTAGGTTGAAAAGATAGTCGTAAGTCGTAAGTCGTAAGTCGTAAGTCGTAAGTCGTAAGTCGTAAGTCGTAAGTCGTAAGTCGTAAGTCGTAAGTCGTAAGTCGTAAGTCTACAAAATTTTAATTTATATATTCCTACAGGTAAATAGTTAAATTAATTCCCGCGATAAACTTTTTTCTTTTGATTTAAGATTTACGACTTACGACTTACGACTATCTTTTAACCAAAAGCGCTTCCATCTCCTTAGCCGGTAACGGCCGACTAAACAAATACCCCTGAATCGTGTCGCAACCATTAACACCTAAAAATTCAAGTTGCTCCTGAATTTCCACACCTTCTGCAATTACATCCATACCTAAACCATGGGCCATGGAAATTATCGCTTTTACTAATGCCGCATCTTCATGATCTACTTTTACATCACGAATAAATGCCTGGTCAATTTTTAAAGTATCTATCGGAAAGCGCTTTAAATAACTTAATGATGAATAACCTGTACCAAAATCATCCAGCGATAAAGCAACACCCAGGGCTTTAATTTTTGTTAGCCTGGCAAGCGCTATTTCTGGGTCAAGAATTAAAGCGGTCTCGGTTAGTTCAATGCAAAGTTTATTCGGCGGCATGCCTGTTTCATCTAAAATAGTCGCAATTAAAGCGGCCAGGCTTTCATCTTTAAGTTGCCTGGCAGAAAGATTGACTGAAATTTTTTGCAACTGATAACCCGCATTTAACCATTGCACTCCCTGCTTACAGGCTTCACGAAAAACCCATTCTCCAATTTGCATAATCATGCCGGTTTCTTCTGCTACGGGAATAAACACACCAGGAGAAATAAAACCTTTATCAGGATGCTGCCAGCGAATTAAAGCCTCCATCCCCACCAGTTGCCCGGTCATTATACTTAGCTGGGGCTGGTAATATAAACACATTTGATTATTTTCAATCGCTTTATGTAAATTGTTTTCTAATGCTAATAATTCAACCGATGATTGATTCATTGAATCAGCAAAAAACTGAAAATTATTTCTACCCTGTGCTTTAGCGTGGTACATAGCAGAATCTGCATTTTTTAAAATTTCATCTGCCTTCACCCCATCATCTGGATAAATGGAAATGCCAATGCTGGTAGAAATATGCACCTCCTGTCGATTCAACATCATTGGTTGACTTACATTTTCAACAATTCGTTCTGCTATACGAATAATAGCCTGCACATTTTCCACATCCTCCAGCAGTATGGTGAATTCATCCCCACCAAAACGCGCTATTGAAGAGCTAGTGCCACTTGCATTAATAGCAACAGAATCCGTTTTACGCACGGCTTCAATTAATCGCTGGGATGTTATTTTTAATAACTCATCCCCCGCCGAATGCCCCATGGTGTCATTAATTAATTTAAACCGATCCAGGTCTAAAAACATAATCGCCAGTATTTTATTATTTCGTTCCGCCTGTGTAATAGCATGCTCGAGTCGATCTTTAAATAAGCGGTTATTAGGTAATGCGGTGAGGCTATCGTGATAAGCCAGAAATGAAATTTGCTCTTCTGCCAGTTTTCGCTCTGTAACATCACGAATAAGTGCGATGACCTGTTGCGACTTCATCGGCATCATGCGAACTTCGTAATAATATATTTTTTTCTTGTGGTAAATTACAAACTCAAAATGTTTTGTGGACAGTTGTCTTAATACCTGCTTTATCGAAACTTCAAACTTTTCTACCACCTCAACATTTAAAACGTCCTTAACATACTGATTAATGAGCCGTTCACTTTTTAAATAAAAATGACTACTTTGACCTAACTTATAACTGATAACCCGTCCTTCTGAATCAAGGTGAAATAACTGATCTGGAATAGCATGGAACACCGCATTCATTTCATCATTGGCCTGCACCAGCTCTTCAGCGCTCTGGTTTAAAGATTGCTCAAGGGTACGCAGGTCAGCATCAAATTTTTTATAGCTCAGGTCAACCGATGCCAGAAACTCTTTCCAGGGCGAAGATAAGGCACCTACAGAAGATAGATACTCTTTAATTTGCTGCTTAAGTAAATAATAAAAATTTGAATCAGTCATTATCCGGGTTTATTTTAATAGTTACCCCAGTTATGAATTTAGCAGATTTTGAAGAGTTTGTTCGATGATCTAAAGCATTTTTCCGCAAATGAACGCAATTTTTTCCAGGTTAGTGCGCCTGCGGCGCTCTAAACATAAATAATATTTTGCTTTTATTTGCGTCCGTTTGCGTTCATTAGCGGACAAAATGCCTTTATCTTTAAGCCTTATTGTAAATCTCAGCACCCTTATCAATAAACTCAATCGCTTTTTCCTGCATGCCCTGCTCTAAAGCCTCTCCTTCAGATATCCCCTGCTGCCTGGCATAATCACGAACATCCTGGGAAATTTTCATAGAACAGAAATGCGGGCCACACATGGAGCAGAAATGGGCGACTTTGGCTGACTCCTTGGGCAGGGTCTCATCGTGGTATTCACGTGCCTTTTCTGGGTCGAGCCCCAAATTGAACTGGTCTTCCCAACGGAATTCGAAACGTGCCTTAGACATGGCATTATCACGTATCTGCGCACCGGGGTTACCCTTGGCCAGATCCGCCGCATGGGCTGCAACCTTGTAAGTGATGATGCCTTCACGCACATCTTCTTTATTTGGCAGCCCCAGGTGTTCTTTTGGTGTGACATAACACAGCATCGCACAACCATACCAGCCGATATTTGCTGCCCCCAGTGCGGATGTAATATGGTCATAACCCGGCGCTATATCCGTGGTCAGGGGGCCTAGTGTATAGAAAGGAGCTTCAAAGCAATCTTCTAGTTCCTTATCCATATTTTCCTTAATCATCTGCAATGGCACATGACCCGGGCCTTCTATCATGACCTGTACATCGTGCTCCCAGGCAATTTTAGTTAATTCACCCAGGGTTTCCAGCTCACCAAACTGTGCCGCATCATTGGCATCGGCCAGTGAACCCGGGCGTAGGCCATCACCCAATGAGAAGCTCACGTCATAGGCTTTCATAATTTCGCAGATATCTTCAAAATGGGTATACAGGAAGTTTTCCTGGTGATGCGCCAGGCACCATTTGGCCATGATAGAGCCACCACGGGAAACAATGCCGGTAACCCGCTCAGCGGTCAGGGGCACATATTGCAGGCGCACACCCGCATGGATAGTAAAGTAGTCAACGCCCTGCTCAGCCTGCTCTATCAGGGTGTCGCGGAAAATTTCCCAGTTCAGGTCTTCTGCCTTGCCATTCACTTTTTCCAGTGCCTGGTAAATGGGCACGGTGCCAATTGGCATAGGTGCATTGCGCAGAATCCACTCACGGGTTTCATGGATATTTTTACCCGTAGATAAATCCATTAATGTGTCGCCACCCCAACGCGCTGACCAGGCCATTTTCTCAACTTCTTCTTCAATTGACGAAGTCACCGCGGAATTACCAATATTGGTATTCACCTTAACACGGAAATTACGCCCGATAATCATCGGCTCAACTTCAGGGTGATTAATGTTTGCCGGGATAATCGCGCGCCCACGGGCAATTTCTTCACGTACAAACTCTGCGGTCATTTCGTCCGGCAGCTCAGCACCAAAGTTTTCACCCGGGTGTTGTTTAAGTAATTTTTTATAAGCGGGGTCTTTTCGAAGCTCAGTTAATTTCTGGTTCTCACGTATCGCCACATATTCCATTTCCGGGGTAATAATGCCCTGGCGTGCATAGTGCATCTGGCTGACATTCTTACCCGGCAAGGCACGGCGTGGTTTATTGATATGCTCAAAACGTAAGTTTGCTAACGCCGGGTCACTCTGGCGTTTCTGGCCAAACTCAGATGTCGGGCTATCCAGCTGCTCTGTATCGTTACGCTCTAAAATCCAGTTACTGCGCACATCGGGCATGCCTTTCATCAGGTCAATTTCAATATCCGGGTCTGAAAATGGGCCGGAGGTATCATAAACGGGAATCGGCGGGTTCACTTCAAACCCCATGCTATCCGGTGTATCGTCCTGGTCAATTTCACGCATTCCCACACGAATATCATCGCGGGACCCCGTCACATAGACTTTACGGGAGTTTCTAAAGGGCCGTGTAACTTCCTCTGATAACTTGGCGGTGTTCTTGATAAATTCTTCTGGTATGGCGCTCATAGTGGTTCCCCGTGAGGTGTGAGGCTATGGCGAAGGAGAGGCAGCAAACAGCAAAGCTTCCCTTCGCCAGCATAATCTGGATCAGGTTCTAAGGGTTTATCTCTGCCGTTTCAGCTAAATCAACGATACAGATTGCTTCTCAGAGGTGAACGGCAATACCCGCCCACGACTCCCCTAGCTTGTGGAAGCTAAGTTTACCTGAGCATGATGTTCAGGTATAGGGCAACACGGAGCTATATCACTAATCATTAATCTAAAGGTACACAAGATCTCTGACAGGGGGTAGAATCAGCCAAAACAAAATAAACATTAAATCGCTTCAGGGGAATTTTATGCCGTCACATCTGGATCAATGTCGTTACAATATGGTTGAACAACAGGTACGCCCCTGGGACGTGCTTGATGACCGGGTTCTCGATACCCTTGAAACCATCCCCAGAGACCAGTATGTACCCGCAAAGTACCTTAACCTCGCCTATGCGGATACCGCTATTCCCCTGAATGACTCACAGTGTATGATGCACCCTATAATTGAAGGACGCTTGTTACAGCTGCTAGATATTCAGCCAGAAGATGATGTACTGGAAATTGGTACCGGCAGTGGTTATCTAACCGCCTGCCTGGCAAACCTGGCCTGTCACGTTGAAAGCGTTGAAATAGATGAAGCACTGGCCAAACGAGCAGCCCAAACCCTGTTAGAGCAAGGCGTATTTAATACTAGCCTCAGTTGTGCAGATGGCCTTAACCTGCCTGACACAAATAAAAAATACAATATCATTGTATTAACCGGTTCAGTTGGTGAAATACCCCAGGCATTGAAAAACGCCTTAACTGAAAACGGTAAAATGTTTGTAGTTGATGGCACAGCCCCCGTAATGACAGCACATATTCTTACCCGTACTGGTGATAATGAATGGTCTGATGAACGTATTTTTGAGACGGTTTTAAACCCGCTGGTACATGGCGAACAAAAACCTGAATTTAAATTTTAATCCCCACATAACTTTAAAGGCAAAACTTTAAAATATGAAAAAAGTATTCTTTGGTATTATCACGGCTGGCTGCCTGTTGTTTAATCTTTCAAGCAATGCAGAGGAACAAACAACAAATAAGGTTAATTTTTCACAGGCACTGGAACTGGCGATGTTACATGACCAGGATTTACAGGCTGCGGAGTTTCAATATCAAAGTTCTCTGGCAAATCGTGGTCTTAGTAAATCGGCACTATTGCCACAATTAAATTTATCAGTTTTTACCAGCCACTCTGAGCAGGAAACTGAAAATAGCACTTTATTCCCTAACAACACAAGCTCCTTTGATACAGATGGCTATAACCTCTCTTTAAGTCAGACGCTTTACAACCACAGCTTCTACAAAAAGCTTCAACAAACAGATATGTCTATTGCTTCCGCAACAGCTACAGTAGAAGCTGCCAGACAGGATTTAATTGTACGCCTGGCAAGCGCCTACTTTAATGCCCTGGGTGCAGAAGATAATTTAAAATTTGCTACCGCAGAGAAAGAATCTATTAGTAAACAACTGGAACAGTCTAAGAAACGTTTTGAGGTAGGCCTAATTGCCATTACCGATGTGAAAGAAGCCCAGGCCAGTTACGACACATCCGTGGCCCAGGAAATAGATGCACAAAATATTTTGTCAGCCCAGTTCGAGGCACTGGCGGTAATCTTAGGCACCTACACTACAAACATTGCAGCAATGAATGAGGACATACCCTTATTAATTCCCGAACCTGCAAATATAGTTAAGTGGACTGAAAACGCACAGCAAAATAATTTAGCACTAAAAGCTGCTCAATATAATTTTCAGGCCACACAAAAACAGGTAGATGCGGATCAGTCTGAACATTATCCATATCTCGACCTGGTTGCAAAACACGACTACAGCAGCTCAGATGGTGGTAATTTTGCTTCTGACACTACTGATACAGCTATCTCCGTTCAATTAACAGTTCCCATATACAGCGGCGGTTTCACTAGCGCAAAACATAAACAGTCTATTGCGTTAAAAGAACAGGCCCGCTCTTTAAAAGAAAAAGCCAAACGCCAGGCATTACAACAAACCCGTGATGCCTATCTCGGTGTTACCTCCACCATCGCCCAGGTAAAAGCATTAAAACAGGCTTTGCTTTCAAACCAGGCAGCACATGAAGCAACCCAGGCTGGTTTTGAAGTTGGCACCCGTACTGCGATTGATGTGCTATCCACATTGCGTGAAGTTTATCGCGCAGAACGGGACTATGCCCGTGCTCGTTATAATTATGTAATTAATACATTACGTTTAAAACAGGCCGCCGGTACACTCAGTATTAATGATGGCCAGGGCGTTAATAACTTTTTGCAATAAATCGTCATGCTGCAAAATACATTATCTAACTGAAATACATATGTATGCCCACTGCTGTCCCGTTAAGTTAAGGTTCCCGTCATCTCCGAATGCTTGTGTCGGAGATCCAGTGACCCAAGAGCCTGTAAAGTCACTGGATTCCCGACACAAACATTCGGGAATGACGAATTTACAAGTGGCTCGTTTTTTATGTCACCCTTCGCAGATCTCGGATGACTTATTTCCTAATTTATAAAACACGTGTATTTCCACTACCCTATTAGTAAACGTAACTAGATTAAAACGAAAGAGATAACATTTTGATAAAGGCTGTAAAACCCGGCGACTACCTTGCACCTAAATACTGGCTTACCTGGTTCGCACTGGGGCTACTGCGCACGGTTGTTTTTTTTCCCCTGCCGGTGATTGAAGCCTGTGGTGCCTTAATGGGCAAACTGCTTTATCTATTCCTGCCTGATCGTCGCAAAATTGCAGACATTAATTTACGCATCGCATTTCCGGATGCTGCTGCGGATGAAATTATACGCATGCGAAAACTCTGCTTTAAAAACATGGGCATCGCCACTTTTGAATTAGCCCTTAGCTGGTGGCAGGATGAACGCCTGTTGAAACTGTGTGAAATTGAAGGCCTGGAGAACATTACCCGTCATCAAGAAGAAGGTAAGGGGGTTATTATTTTAACCGCCCATTTTACCTGCCTGGAAATTGGTGGCCCGGTACTTAATCATTACGTGCCTTTTCAGGTTATGTATAAACGGGTTCATAATAAATTATTTGATGCCTTTATGCGTTATCACCGGGCTCGACTTTATAAAGCCATTGTTGATTACCATAAGCCCATGTCAATGATTAAGGGTTTAAAAAAAGGCCATGCAGCCTGGTATGCACCGGACCAGGATTTTCGTGGCAAGGACATGGTGTTTACACCCTTTTTTGGAGTGCAGGCATCTGCATTAACTGCACCTGCTCGATTTGCAAAAATGACCGATGCGGCGGTTGTACCTTACTACATCACACGCAAACCGAATGGCGAAGGTTACAAGCTGGTTATACTACCCACACTTGAAAACTTCCCGACTGGAAATACCGAAGATGATGCCCTGGTTATTAACCAAACATTGGAGCATTTAATTATGCAGAATCCTGAACAGTATCTTTGGGTGCATAAACGTTATAAAAATCGACCTGAAGGTGAGGCTGCTATTTACCCTGTAAAGAAAAAGAAAACGCAAATGAACGCAAATGAACGCAAATAGACACGATAATTTATTTTTACATATATGACTTATCGACTTCTGACAATACTATTGTGGCCTGCATTTTTTATATACACTTTTAAAATATCGCTGCGCGATAAATCATTTCGTTATTTTTTGCAACGACTGGGTTTTTCTTACCCTGTACAGAAAAATAAAACTATCTGGACTCATTGTGCGTCTGTTGGTGAAGTAAACACTTACCTGCCTTTGCACCTCAAATTATTGAAACAATTCCCCGACACTCAATTTGTTATTACTACCAATACTGTGACGGGGGCCAGAACGGTTGCGCGACATAACATTGAGCGCACCCGTCATTGTTACTTACCCATAGAGTCTAAATTTGCCATAAAACGTTTTATTAAAGCATGGCAACCCTCACAGTGCCTGATTATGGAAACTGAAATCTGGCCCCTGCTTTATCAGCTGTGTCATATAAATAATATTTCAATTTCCATTATTAATGCACGCCTTTCACATCGTACACTTTCGGCTAATCGCTGGGTTAAATCACTTTATAAAACCAGTCTTTTACAGGTTAATAAAATACTCTGCAAATCCAATGAAGAATTGGAAAATTATAAATTCCTGGGTGCTAACAATACGCAATTAAGTGTTGCTGGAAATTTAAAGTTCACCTCAATTGATATTCCCCAGGCCTTGCAACCTGTCAAACTTGATAACCGAGTTTATTGTGTTGCCGCATCAACGCATCATGATGAAGAACTACAACTAGCTACACTCTGGAACAAACTCAACCCGGACATGTTACTGGTCATCGTGCCTAGACATCCTGATCGCAGTAAAGCAATTCAAAAGCAGCTGGATACATTAAAAATAAACTATGCAGTTCGTAGTCAGCAACAAACCTTAAATGATAATACAAAAATATACCTGGCCGATACACTCGGCGAACTCACACAGTTTATGATGGGCGCAGAGTTTGTTTTTGTCGGTGGGTCATTAATTAAGCATGGTGGTCAGAATATTTTAGAACCCTGCCGACTGGGCAAGCTGACTATTTGCGGCCCATACATGTTCAACTTCAAAGATGAACTAACTTTGCTCCTTGAAAATCAGGCTTGCATACAGGTAGCTGATATAGCTGAATTAACATCAGTTATTTCTGAATATTTAGATAAACCTGAAAAGTTCATCCCAATAGGTGACAATGCAAAACATGCATTACAAAAGCAATACGCCATTATAGATGCTTATATTTCAACAATTTCTCCCAGACATAAAACAAATGAAAATTGAATACAAAACCAATACTCCCATTACAACTGAACAGTTTATCGAGTGCCTTAAAAAATCCACACTTGGCGAGCGCCGCCCTATAGAGAATTACGATTGTATTAATGGCATGATTAACAACAGTAATTTAGTAGTAAGTGCCTGGGATAACAACAAACTAATTGGCATTGCACGTTCAGTAACCGATTTTCACTACGCATGTTACCTGTCTGATCTGGCCGTAGATAAACAGTATCAAAAAATGGGCATAGGTAAGCAGATGCAAATCATCACCCAGGATCAGCTGGGCCCTGAATGCAACCTGATTTTAATTGCGGCACCTGCTGCTAATGAATATTACAAGCATATTGGTTTTAGCCAAAACGAGCGTTGCTGGATATTACAAAGAGATCAGAAAATAAAACTCACAAAATAGTTTAGCCTGGATAAGGCGAGCAAATAGCACTGTGGAATATTCTTAATTGTAGAAGGGTGGATTAAGGGTCGCGGATCCACCGTTATCACGGAGCTCGGTGGATCCGTGTTACTTGATCCACCCTACAAACTATTCTTAACACGAATATTTCATGTGTTAAGACTACTCTGATTTTCATCAAGCAAGTCACGGATTCTTTTTAATAAAGTAATCGCCTGATAAGGCTTATAAATAATACGATCATGTAACGCCTCATCGACCATATCTATATGGCGATCATCAGCAAAACCACTTGCTAATTGAATTTTGATTGTGGGGTATTTCTCCCTTACCTCTGCGGCCAACTGATAGCCGTCAATCTCAGGCATTATGATATCTGATAATAATAGATCAATAGATTCATGTTGAAGAATATCTAATGCCTGTTTGGCATTTTCAGCACAGATAGCGTTATACCCCTCGGTTTCAAGTATTTCGCTAGTTAAATCAAGTAGCGCTATCTCATCATCTACAATTAGAATTTTTTCGTGACCACCTAAATTTATACCCGTATTTTCCTCAGACACTTTATTTTTACTTACGGCTTTCTGATAGCGAGGAAAATAAAGCATCATTCGTGTGCCGTGATCAGGCTCAGTATAGACTTTAATGGCACCGCCACTTTGCTCTACAAACCCATACACCTGACTCAAACCAAGGCCCGTTCCTTTATCACCCTTTGTGCTAAAAAAAGGTTCAAATATTTTTTCTTTTGTAGTTTCGTTCATCCCCCTGCCAGAATCATTAATACTAAGCTGCACATAATCACCGGACTTCATTTGAAATAGTTTGATATCTGATTCACTAAGGGACACATTTCGTGTCTGTATAGTTAACTGCCCATTTCCATCAATTGCATGCATAGCATTAATACTCAGGTTAACTATAGCGTCTTCCAGGTCACCATCATCCAGCCATACTGGCCACAGGTCATCCTCCAGTTCGAACACCAGTTTAATACGCGCGGTGAGGATTTTTTCAAGCATGTGTCGCCTGTCCTCTAATGATAGATTGATGTTGAGTTGCTCTGCATCAATTGTTTTTTGTCTGGAGAAGGCTAATAGTTTTCTTGTCAGATTGGCACCTCGTTCACCTGCTCGGTGTATTTCATGAATATATTTAGCCAGTTTAGGGCTGTCTTTTAACTGATCTTTCAATAAGTCGCTATACCCGAGTACAACCCCAAGCATATTATTATAATCGTGTGCAATTCCTCCTGTTAATTTACCCAGTGCATCCATTTTTTGAGTGCGTCGCAAAGTCTCTTCCATATCAATCTGTTCAGTAATATTTTCAGCAATCCCGGCAACACGAATTACCTGTCCATCCTCATCTCGTATCGGATATGCCCTGGCTTTTATCCAGAGTATTTCTCCATCCGGTCTTAGGATTCGGTATTTTCTGAAATCAACAAACTCACCAATACTGCTTAAATCTTTAGGTATGTCTTCCATAACCTGTTCACGATCATCGGGATGAACTGCCTCTAACCATAAATATGAGTGACGATATAAACTCTCTGAATTCTGTCCCCATATTTTTTCATATGCCGGGCTGACATAAAATATTTCATCCCAATCAGGTGAGCCTAGCCAGAATACTTCATTGATATTTTCGGCCAGTTGGCGAAAACGTTCATCGCTTTCTTTCCTCGCTTCACGAAGTTGATACTGTTCAGTGACATCATTAAAAACCAGCACCATGCCTTGTATATTATTTTCCCCATCACGAATAGGTGCAGCTGAATCGGCTATCTGATATTCGGCACCACTTTTTGAAATTAACGTGGTGTGATTACTGAGATAAACAATTTCACCACTGGCTAAAACTTTTTCAATCGGGTTTTCAATCGGTTCCCGTGTTGTTGCATCAACAATAGGAAACACTTCTTTTAAAGGGGTTCCCTTAGCCTCTTGTAAAGACCAGCCTGTGAGTTGTTCTGCCACCGGATTCATACGTGTTATTTTTCCCTTAGCATCAGTTGCAACAACCGCGTCACCAATACTATCAAGTGTAATGGCCAGTTTTTGCTCTCGCTCCTGCAGGGCCTCGAGTATTTGGTGCTTTTCATCTATCGCCATTTGAAATGCAGTTGCCAGTAAATTAATTTCAGGTGGGGCCTTTTTTTCCCTGCTTATATTTAGAATGTCCCCCGCACCAAAAGCTTGTATTTGTTCAGTGAGCCTGGCTAGCGGTGCGGTAATCTGTTTGCTCCAGAGATAAGATATGAGAAGCGCTAATAAAGCAATAACTGCACTCATCGTTAATACCCGCTGTTTATTTTCAGCCAGTTTTTCTGCAATTTCAGATTGGTTAATACCTATGTGAAGGCTCATATCAAGTCCCGCAATAAGCGGTTCACTATATACGTACACAAGACCCTGTTCGGTCTGGTATTTAGCGCTTAGCTCGAGTTTTTCATTGTGTTCATGACCCCCTTCTTCACCCTGCGCTAAATAACGGGGAAAACCCTGTTGAAAAGAATGCGCGAATACCCCACTCCTTGTGTCAGTTATATAAAGAAACTCAATTGGATTATTATTACTTTTGAGGCTTGCTAACAAATTAGTTACACGTAACCTGTTGCCATTAATGACATCCTGCACCACCGCATCTCGTAATGTATGTATAACGGTACGCGCCAGAAGTTTTTCTGAGTCATTATGCAGAGATTCTTCCTGGTATTCCGATAGTAAAAAATTTGCCAGTGAACTTAAGGTAATAGTGACCAGAATTAATAAAATAATTCGCTGGGTCAGATTCATTATAGTTCTTCCTGAGGGTAACTCTCTTGCAAAAAGCCCAGCTGAATTGACCATTGACGCAGCTCTATGTAATCATCCTCCTTTGCAACCACAAAGCCCCTGGGCATTTCGGTTGCATCCCAGTGATACATGTTCTGACTATGTTTACCCTGGGGATCAAAATCCAGTAAGGCCTGTTTGACCCGAGCAACCACCTCAGCAGGTACGGATTTATTCGCAACGATTCCACTGGACGGATAAAAACGAGAACGATGAATAATTTTTAGTAGCCCCTGGAATTCCAGCTTTTTCGCTAACTGATCCTGCATACCACAAACATTAAAGTGACCAGACACCACGGCTTCAGCGCAATTTTGATGTGACCCCGTATAACTGTATTTTTTTAAATTATTTAAAGAGATTCCGTTTTCTTTAAGCATAATGCGTGGAATCAAGTGCCCCTGGGTTGAATCACGGCTGCCAAAGGCCAGTTTACTACCTGGAATATCCTTGATTTTCCTTATAGAACTATTGGGCCTGATAACAAAAACGGACTGATACTCCGCCTTACCCTGGTGATTAATACCGCGGACTAATGATTTTGCGTCATAACGCGATTGCGCATAAAGAAAACTCGTCGCCCCCATGGCTGAAAACTGGGTTACATTCTGCCCAAGCTCATCAGCAACACTACTGTTTTTCGGTGTGAAATGGAGCTTAAAATGGTAACCGGTAGCCTCTTCAAGGTAAGTTAAAAAAGGCAGGTATTGAGCCGCATCCTCCTGCGGGCTAGCACGAAGATCAAAACCGAAATAATAGGTATTTTGATGCTGTTGTTTCTTCTGAAATAATTCCTGATCACTTAAACGATCACTGCTATCGACCTGCTGCACAGAAATCCTGTCGGTAGAATCACAGGAAAAGAGCACGAATAAAAATAATAGCCTTATAAGAAAGCAGGTTTTATTTTGTATTAAATAGAGTATTTCTAATTTCAAGCGAAAGAAACTCCTTTTGTAATTTCACATATTATTCTAGCAAACGAAATGACTTATTGCCGACGGTACCAAAGACAATACCTTATTTTCGACCAATGTCATTCCACCCTGATATATCCCCACAAAATATAGTTAAAATCAAAAAATAAAACATTTTGTCTGCAAATGGCCGTTCCTGCGCATCCATTCGCTCATTTGCGGATAGTATGCTTTTTGCTTTTAGATAATATTCGTGGGGATAACTCAACATTCCACTCCATTCTGTCTGCCAAGGTCTAACTACCCTGCATATGCACTGATAAGCGTCTGCCAGTTTTTCTCATTAAAGTGATAATCCGGATGAATTGCCTGCTGCTTTAGCAGTGATCGTTTGAGTCGCTGCAAATTATCCCGCATCCATTGTGTATTTTTCAGTTGGTCACCGCGTATTTCACCCTTATCAAAATCAATCAGGTAAACCTTTGATTCAGTATCCAGCAAAATATTATTCGCATTTAAATCCGCATGGTAAACCCCCGCATTATGAAAATAACGAAGACACTGACCAACCAGGCGCCACTCTTCATCCCCTAAGGGACGTTGGCTTAAAACCAGATCCAGTGTTTGCACATTAGCAATTCGTTCAAGCAGAATTTGGGCACGATAAAATGGGCTAAACCTGAAAGGCCAACGGCATACAGATGCGGCAACTGGCCGCGGAACCGGTAAACCTTTTTTGTGCATCCACTGCAACATTCGCCATTCTTTAATAGAACGGGTATTTTCCAGACTTAAACCAATATAGGTTTGCCTGTTTACACGGGCAACCAGCCCTCCTCGCAGATACCTACGATATACCGTCGATAAGCCTGGCATTTCTATAAACCAGGCCTGACCGCGACCACCTGAAGTGATAGCATGGCATTCAGTCGCCTGTTGAAAAATTCCACTGTTGAGCAAATCCGCTTCAGGCTCTTTTAAAAGTTCACGATTATATAGTAGATAACAGTCATTTTTGTTGACAAAACCGTTCTCGTTAGTCTGATTTTTTTGTTTCTGACTCAAATAGATTACCCAATAAGTTTTATGTATCAGTCAAAGCCTGATATAGCGGCCTATGATACCTAAAATTTTATAATAGACAGCAAATTTATACTTTTTTAGCTCATTCCAGCTCTAGTTATACACAGTCAGATTATTTAAGCCTAACGTCCTGTGTAAGCAACTCTTAATACACCTTAAGTGTCAAACTATTTTTAAATTATTTTTAAGTTGTTGATATTTAAACATATATTTAATTGATTGTTTTTTGTACAATTTAGTAACAATTCCGTCATACTTTGATTTCAGACCAAATTCAGAGATCCATCCACAGAGTTATCCACAGTTTCTGTGGATAACATCATTTGCTTGCCCTGGGTGTCACCTTTGCTGTATTTGATTAAGAAAAACCCTTACCAAAACACGAGTTTAGAATTATTTTCCACAGCAATTGTCAAAAGTGAGCCTGAAAAGTGACAGGGCTAGCAGCCTTATCCGCACCGACCATATGTTTACTGGATCACTACAACTATCGGTAGTTAAGGTAACCTGGAATCATGTCCAAATCGCCGCTCAACAAATTCACCCTATTCCGTCTGGCTGTATATTTATTTATAGTGCCTGGAGCAAACTATCTTCTCACTTCAGGGGTGTTTTCTGCTCAGTATAATAATTTCAATATGGGACAAACCCCCTTAATTCCCCTGAGTGAAATTCATCATGGGGGGCCACCGAAAGACGGGATCCCATCAATCGATCATCCTGTGTTTATAAATGCGTCGGCAGCTCGTTATTTACTTAATCACGACAGAGTCATCGGACTGCATGGGAAAAATGGGGCCAAAGCCTATCCCATTCGTATTTTAAACTGGCATGAAATAGTCAATGATGGTGATGTTGTTGTGAGTTATTGCCCCTTGTGCGGCACGGGCATGGCCTTTAATTCGCCCGCTGCTGATTTTGGCGTATCGGGCTTACTTTATAATAGCGATATGTTGTTGTACGACAGAGAAACAGAATCCCTGTGGTCTCAGATACTGGGAAAAGCGATTAGTGGTCAACGTAAAGGCGAATCACTGAAAATGCTGGTGGTAGAAAACACCAGCTGGCAAAACTGGTTACATAAACATCCGAACACACAGGTGCTATCTAATAAAACCGGTTTCTCAAGGAACTACTCTAAATCACCCTATGGCAGTTATGAATCAAACAAATCCCTGTTTTTCCCCGTACGCCATCAAAGCCGCCGTTACCACCCAAAGGAAAAAGTGATTGGACTAGAACTCAATGGTCTCTTCAAGGCCTATCCCTTCATTGAACTGGATAAATCAAAAACAAATGTTATACATGACAACATAGAGGGGCAGGCTATTGAGGTACATTTTAATAGCCAGCATCGCAGCGGCTTTATTCGTTTAAACTCGGGTGAAATACTCCCCACACTCACTAGCTACTGGTTTGCCTGGTATGCGTTTCATCCTGAAACTGAGGTTTATACGTTTATAATAGAATAAACGCTTTGCCACAGAGATATACCAGTAAGTAGCCCGGAGGGAGCGAAGCGTAGTCCGGGGATGTGTGGCTTCTCACACATCCTCAATCTCTGCACCGTAAAAATCTAAGATTACAATACACTATCAGTAGCACGCTTCATGGGAACTTGTGAGTTTTAGAATGCATATAAAACATGCATTCCCGGACTACGCTTCGCTCCCTCCGGGCTACTTACTAACATTGGGGGGCAGGCCTTAAACGCTGCCAGACTCTTAGCCTCCTAACACCATATTAGTAATAGCCGATTTAGTATAAAGATGCTTAGGAATGTTATCTTCTATCGTCGCATGTAGCTGAGGTAATTTTGACCAATGTACACCCTGTTTATGATGATGCGCCGTGTGATAACCCAGGTTTCCCGTTAATATGTTATACAGTGGATTTAAATTATTATACGAAGCTTCAAATTCATTTTGTGTATCCAGACCTGAATGATGCTCATAGGTTACATAGGCAGTAAACAACAAACTGGTCAGCATCGGCAATACAAATAACAAAATAGCTGGCAGCGGCTTATACCAGATGAGTAGGGCAACAAACACAAAGGTAATGAATGTATACAGCAAAAATGGTTTCAATTGTTTAGGGTGTTTTTTACCTACACCAAAGCCACGCGGGTAAGCGGTTAACGCAACATTAAGGGTGTATTCAACAACACCCATCGGGGTTCCATTTTTTCGCTTCCATCGACTTTCATCTTTCTCCTGATCAAGAAAGTTCAAGTGATGGCCCAACACATGATGCAAACGCCAGAGATGTGTCGTCACACCTGTGTGCAGGGCATATGCTAATTCAAGTCCGCGATTTAGAAATGCATTTCTAAAGGTAAAGAGATGCTGATGATGGTGATTCCAGGCGCAAATAGTGCCTTTGGGAATAATCATCAGCAAATAATACACAAACAAAACCAGTGCATTACTCACCGTAAAATAAAGAATAAAATCAACTGCAGTTAAGGTTAAAATTATTATAACTGGCCAACGATCTTCCTTATGCCTGAATAAACTGATTCCGTTCTGAGATACATGGGATTCCCGCATAAAGTACTCAAATTAAATTTAAAAAATTTCTAGTTATCATAGCCCAGGTTGGGCGATAACCAGCGCTCAGTTTCCGTTAAGGTCATTTTTTTACGTTTAGCATAATCTTCAACCTGGTCCCGATTAATTTTAGCTACCGCATAATACTTTGATTCAGGATTACTAAAGTACCAACCACTAACTGATGCCGCTGGAAGCATGGCAAAACTTTCCGTAATACTAATACCTGCATTTTTATCTGCTTCAATTAACTGCCAAAGCTTGGCTTTCTCAGTGTGATCGGGGCAGGCAGGGTAGCCCGGGGCAGGGCGTATACCTTTATATTCTTCGGCAATTAAGGCCGCATTATCCAGACTTTCATCTTTTGCATAGGCCCAGAATTCTTTACGCATTCGCTTATGCATTAGCTCAGCAAAGGCCTCAGCGAGTCGGTCTGCCAGCACTTTGAGCATAATTGCCTGATAATCATCATGATCATCTTCAAAGCGTTTTACATGCTTTTCAATGCCTATTCCTGTGGTTACTGCAAATGCACCGATATGATCTTTAAGTGTAGTCGCTTTCGGCGCAATAAAATCACTTAAACAATAATTGGGTCGTCCCGGTGGTTGCTGGGTTTGCTGGCGTAAAAAATTTAGTGTTGTTAACACTTCGCCGCGTGTTTCATCACTATAAACTTCCACATCGTCATCATTAATGCTATTCGCAGCAAACACACCTACAACCGCATTCGCCTGCAACCATTTTTCACTGATAATTTTATCCAGCATGACATTCGCATCATTAAATAGTCTGGTTGCCTCTTCGCCTTTTTCTTTATCCGTTAATATTTTTGGATAACGGCCTTTTAGTTCCCAGGCAAAAAAGAATGGTGTCCAGTCTATATACTGTTTAATTTCTTCTAAGGAATAATCATCGAATACTTTTACACCGGTAAATACGGGTGTGCCTATATCACTTTTATCCCAGTCGATTTTGGCTTTATTGGCGCGTGCGTCTTCTATCTTCGCCCAGTTAGTTTGCTTACGGCGTCCCGCATGATTAATGCGAACCTGTTCGTAATCTTCACTGAGTTCTTTAAGGAAGTTTTCTTTCAATTCTGTAGAAATTAAACTTTGCGCAACCCCCACCGCTCGCGAAGCATCTTTAACCCAAACAGTGGGGCCGTCATAATTTTCTTCAATCTTAACCGCGGTATGTGCTTTAGATGTAGTGGCACCACCGACCATAACCGGCACGTCCATTTTCAAACGCTGTAGCTCTTTGGCCATATGCACCATTTCATCGAGAGAAGGTGTAATTAAACCACTCAAACCAATGATATCTACATTTTCTTCTTTGGCTTTTTCAAGTATTTGACTCGCGGGTACCATGACCCCCATATCAACCACTTCAAAGTTATTACACTGCAACACGACACCCACAATATTTTTACCAATATCGTGTACATCGCCCTTCACCGTCGCCATTAATATTTTGCCATTCGACTGGGCTTTGCCATCTTTTTCTGCTTCGATATATGGAATTAAATAAGCCACGGCTTTTTTCATTACCCGCGCAGATTTAACCACCTGTGGTAAAAACATTTTACCCTCACCGAATAAATCACCGACTACATTCATGCCGTCCATTAACGGACCTTCAATAACCTGAATCGGGCGATCAAAACTTAAACGCGCTTCTTCCGTATCTTCTTCTACAAACGCATCTATACCTTTAATCAAAGCATGCTCAATACGTTTACTCACTTCGAGTTCACGCCATTCCAGGTTATCTTCTTTTTTACCGGTGCTACCATCACCACGATATTTATCGGCAATATCCAGCAACCGCTCGGTAGAGTCTTCCCGGCGATTAAGCACCACATCTTCAACGTATTCCCGTAGCTCTTCTGGCAGGTCATCATAAACCGCAAGTTGGCCTGCATTGACTATACCCATATCCATGCCGACTTTTATCGCATGGTATAAAAACACCGCATGAATGGCTTCACGCACCGGGTTATTTCCACGGAATGAAAATGAAACATTAGAAACCCCACCGGACACCATGGCATGGGGTAAGGTTTTCTTTATGATTTCTGTCGCTTCAATAAAATCCAGGCCATAGTTATTGTGTTCTTCAATACCCGTTGCCACCGCAAAAATATTCGGGTCAAAAATAATATCTTCTGCGGGGAAGCCAACCTGTTCGGTTAAAATTTTATAGGCCCGCGTACAAATTTCGACTTTACGATCACGGGTATCTGCCTGCCCGGTTTCATCAAAGGCCATAACAATTGCTGCTGCACCGTATTTACGAATTAATTTGGCCTGCTCTATAAACTTGTCTTCGCCTTCCTTCATGCTGATGGAGTTAACAACTCCCTTGCCCTGAATACATTTAAGGCCGGCTTCAATAATGTGCCATTTGGATGAATCAATCATCACCGGCACACGTGAAATATCCGGTTCTGAGGCAATTAAATTTAGAAAGGTCACCATGGCTTTTTCGCCATCAAGCATACCTTCGTCCATGTTGATATCGATTATCTGTGCGCCATTTTCCACCTGCTCGCGGGCAACATCCAGGGCGGTTTCATAATCTTCTTCAAGTATTAAACGTTTGAACCTGGCTGAACCAGTCACATTGGTGCGCTCACCCACGTTAACAAATAAAGATCGCTGATTAATATTCAATGGCTCTAAACCACTTAGACGGCATTCAACGTTTACTTGAGGAATTATTCTTGGCGGGTATTTACTCACCGCTTCAGCGATGGCTTTTATATGCGCAGGGGTTGTACCGCAACAACCACCAATAATATTTAAAAAGCCAGAACTCGCCCATTCTTCAATTTGCGAGGCCATATCTTCAGGTGATTCATCATACTCACCAAATTCATTTGGCAGGCCCGCATTGGGATGCGCATTTATATTGCAGCTCACAATACCTGACATTTCTTCCACATACTGGCGCAACTCGTCTGCACCTAAAGCACAGTTAAAACCAAAACTAATCGGGTTTACATGACGCATTGAATTCCAGAATGCCTGAGCTGTCTGGCCAGATAAGGTTCGCCCGGATGCATCAGTAATGGTGCCGGAGATCATTACGGGTATGTCTACATTGTGGTCATCAAAATATTGCATCACGGCGAAAATAGCCGCTTTAGCATTGAGTGAATCGAAAACAGTTTCAATTAGCAGAATATCCGCACCGCCATCTACCAGGCCACGGGTTGCTTCCCCATAGGCCGCTACTAATTGATCAAAATTAACGTTACGAAAACCCGGATTATTTACATCCGGTGAAATAGAAGCCGTACGATTGGTGGGGCCAAGTACGCCAGCTACAAATCGTGGGCGTTCCGGTGTAGCTATTTCATCAGCGGCTTTACGGGCGACTCTGGTGCCTTCAAGGTTTAGCTCATAAGCCAGCTCTTCCATTGAGTAATCGGCCATGGCAATGGAGGTGCCATTAAAGGTATTGGTTTCAATAATATCTGCACCGGCCTCAAGATAAGCCTTATGAATATCGCAGATAATACCCGGCTGGGTTATGCTCAGCAGGTCATTATTGCCTTTTAAGTCTGATTCCCAGTCGGCAAATCGCTCACCCCGATAGTCTGCTTCGCCCAGTTTATAGCTCTGAATCATCGTGCCCATACCGCCATCCAGTATCAGGATGCGCTCTTTGAGGGCCTGTTTTAGCTGCTCTATTCGAGTATTTCGTTGAGTGTCACAACCCATTTTTCTATAACCAATATTATCGGGGCCGCAGATTATAGCACCTATCTGTATGACTATTCATTGTCATAAAAACTATTACCCTATATCTTTAACTTTTATGAGGCAAAATAAATTAAGATACACAACATGAATTCACACAACCTAAGCCTGTATATCACTGCAGAACATCAATGTGGCTACTATGATGATCGCCTGACGTCTAACCTGATTCCTGATCCACAGGTAAATATGGGTGCAGGCCTGTATAGCTTACTGCTCAGTAAAGGCTTTAGAAGAAGCGGTGAATTTGTTTATCGTCCTCATTGCAAAGAATGCTCAGCCTGCATTCCATGCAGAATTAATGTGCAAACATTTAAGGCGAGCCGTAACCAGAGACGCTGCTTAAAAGCCAATCAAGAACTTACCACTCATATTGTAGAAGCTAAATTTACAGATGAATATTTTTCACTCTATACGCGCTACTTAAACAGCCGACATAAAGATGGCAGCATGGCTGACCCAACGCCCGAAGATTTTAAAAGTTTTTTACTAAATAACTGGAATACCAGTATTTTTATTGAATCAAGACTCAATGACAAACTACTCTGCGTGGCGGTTGTGGATTTCCTGGCAGCGGGCCCATCTGCTGTATATACTTTTTTCGAACCTGAAGAACATAAACGTAGCCTGGGCACCTTTGCCATTATGCAACAGATCTGGCTGGCCAGGCTTTATCTTAAAAATCATCTGTATCTAGGTTATTGGCTAGAGAACCATCCTAAAATGGAATATAAGCGCAATTTCTCCGGGCTGGAGCTTTATCAACAAGATCGGTGGCAGGCCTTTTTATCAAAGTAATACTTCGTAAGCGCTTTTTCTTGACGTACATCAATAACAATTTCCCGGCAAATCTCTATGCTTCACCCATGGCTAAGCCCAAAAGCAGTTTCGGGTTTACAAAGAATCTCCTGGGGAAGTACTAATGAGACTAGTACTTTTCCAGGTTGTAGTGAATCTCCTGGGGGAGTACTAGCGAGGCTAGTACTTTTCCGGGTTGTAGTGAATCTCCTGGGGGAGTACTAGCGAGGCTAGTACTTTTCCGGGTTGTAGTGAATCTCCTGGGGGGGAGTAAAGAGCGGGTCACCACGTCGTGATGGCCTGCTCTTTTTTTTGCCCTTAAAAAACCAGGCCTGTCGATAATATTCTTGCTAAAATTAGCTTTTTTCCATCACCATTGGGCTGCTATGAGCGTAGAAGACGATATCATTGAAAAAATACAAAGAGCACTTAATCCAGTACATTTAGATGTAACCAATGAAAGCCATATGCACAATGTTCCCCCGGGCTCAGAATCTCACTTTAAAGTAGTGGTTGTTGCAGATGAATTCATTGGAAAAATGCTGGTCGCACGGCACCGTATCATTAATAAAGTACTCGCAGAGGAACTGGAAGGTCCGGTTCATGCCCTTGCACTACACACAATAACCCCGGATGAATGGTCAGAAAAGGGTGCTGCACCCGATTCTCCCCCCTGTTTAGGTGGTGGAAAGTAAAATACCTGTGTGATTGCACCGTATTAGGGCTTACGTTTGCTATTGTTATTCGATACACTAACCACATTTATTGTCTGCGCTAGCTGTAACCTATTATGACCACTACACCGATTAAATTATCCGCCCTGAAAACAGCCTGCCAGAGTTGCAGCCTACATGACCTGTGTTTACCACTTGGCCTTGATATTGGTGATATAGACAGACTGGATGAAATTGTTAAACGCAGCCGCCCCTTACACAAGGGTGAGTACCTGTTTAATAGTAGCGATGATTTTACATCCATTTATGCTGTTCGTAGTGGCTCAATTAAAACATTCACCGAAAGTGAACAGGGTGATGAGCAAATCACCGGCCTGTACTTACCCGGTGAGCTCATTGGCTTAGATGCCATTCACGATGGCAAACACCCCTGTTCTGCAATTGCTCTGGAAACAACCAGCCTGTGTGAACTGCCATTTGAAATACTTGAAGACCTGAGCAGTGAAATACCCGAATTACACCATCAACTCTTTCGTATTATGAGTAAAGAGATTGCAGGTGATCAGTCATTATTAATGCTGATGGCGCAGAAAAGCGCTGACGAACGACTGGCCGCATTTTTGGTAAACCTGTCGACTCGCCTGAAGGCCCGTAATTTTTCTGAAACCGAATTTAACCTCACCATGTCACGTAAAGATATCGGCAACTACCTGGGGCTAACAATAGAAACCATTAGCCGCACATTTAGTCGCTTTCAAAGTGAAGGCCTGCTCTCAACCCAGCGTAAATATGTAAATATTCATATGTTACAGGAACTCAAAGAGTTAGCCGGTATATCTGATAACTGCACATCGACAAATTGCCCAAGTAAAACAGCATAAAATAAGTTTAAGTTATAAAGCCTGGAACCTGAATAAACCGGCAATTTATTAAGGGTATACCCTTACAAAATAATTTGTCGTGTGGTTTTTTAATAAATATGTCCGACTTATCGAATGTATGAAAACCCCTTGAGTGCCTCGATAATTAACATTATTTTATTTACAGGTTTTTGTTTCAGACGGTCACTTTCACCCAAGTATTTGATTTTTTTACACACCTTAAAAAGCAAGCCCTTTTTACGAAAAAAAAGTAAATATATTTATTTTTTATATTGGTTTATAGGGGTAACATTAGTCGTCCACGGAAACGGATAGCAGAATGCAACTCGGCCCCTACACACTTTCATCTCCTGTTTTTCTCGCCCCTATGGCGGGCATTACCGACAAACCCTTTCGACAGTTATGTCGTAATATGGGTGCCGGCCTGGTTGTGTCTGAAATGATTACCTCAGAGCCCCATTTACGTAATAGCAGAAAAACCCGTCTACGCATGGACTTTCAAGGCGAAAGCGGACCGATAAGCGTACAAATTGCTGGCACCGACCCCTTGAAAATGGCCGAGGCTGCCCGATTTAATGTTGCACAGGGTGCACAGATAATTGATATCAATATGGGCTGCCCTGCAAAGAAAGTTTGTAATGTGGCAGCGGGCTCAGCTTTGATGAAAGATGAAAAAAAAGTAGCCAGCATTTTACAGGCTGTTGTAAGTGCAGTAGATGTGCCCGTCACATTAAAAATACGCACCGGATGGGATCACGAAAACAAAAACGCACCAAGCGTTGCACAAATCGCAGAAGACTGCGGCATACAAATGTTAAGTATGCATGGCCGCACACGTGCAGATGCATATAAGGGTGAAGCCGAATATGAAACCATTGCAAAGGTAAAACAGCTAATAAATATACCTTTAGTCGCCAATGGTGATATTACTTCGGTCGAAAAAGCCAGGCAGGTTATGCATATGACCGATGCAGATGCCATTATGATAGGCCGCGGAGCCCAGGGATATCCCTGGATATTTCGTGAAATTAATCATTATTTACAAACACAGGAAATGCTGGCACCGCCAGGCCAACAGGAGGTTGTTCAGCTGATACATAATCACCTGACTGACCTTTATAACTTTTATGGCGAACAAAGGGGTGTACAAATAGCTCGCAAACATATCAGCTGGTATTCACAAAAATGTTCATTCATTAGTGACGAGCAACAGGGCGACTTTCGCAAATATATCAACAGCGTAAAAGACGCTTCGCAACAACTTGATGAAGTTATTGCATTTTTTAATAACTTTAATATTGCATCTTCCAATAATAAAACTAAAAACAGGTCAATTGCAGCATGAATAATAGCAATGTTATAAATTTACATAATACTCAAAATGAAAATACAAACTCTGGGCTAAATAACGTGATACGCTCATCACTGAGCCAGTATCTTAATGATTTAGACGGTGAAAACCCAAACAATATCTACGAGCTGGTAATGCAACAGGTGGAAGAGCCATTATTGGAACTCATTATGCAACACGTAGATGGCAACCAGTCAAAAGCAGCTGAATGCCTGGGCATAAACCGTGGCACACTGCGAAAAAAGCTGAAAACATACAAGCTCATTAAATAAGCCATATCACCTGTCATCTCGACTTAAACGAAGCACAATGAAGGATGACAGAAAATAAATTAACCTTATAAATGCGCAGATTAAAGTACGTGATCACAACAAGGGCCCAACTCAATAATCGGCAGAAGCACAAGATGGGTCCATGTTGTTGGTGCATGTGAATTTCAGTTATGCCATCGCTCTCCCCCCTGAGCCTGACACCGCAGGTGAATGATCCTGGAAAAATCAGTTGACCACATTTATAGCACAACCTCTTGACGCACTTTCAAGTAATTATTCCAGGTTGAAGGGAATATCAGCCCAGTTATTATCAAATGCTAAATCACACTCCTGCATCACCCGTTCAGGGTATTGAGCATACAACAAAGATATGAAATACTTTTTCTATTCGCTAAAGGAGAATGGATATAGTGGTGATGTTTTCGATCTTGTCGAAGTAAACTGGAATAATAAAGGGAATTTCATTAAGTATTTTCTCATCCGTACACGTTAAAATTCCAGCTTTAATTAATCTTCACCATTTTCATTTTAAGTATCTCAAGCTCATTTATTCTCCTGAATTTTTTAAGGAAAATACCACTGTGCAAATATCGCACAGCATTTAAACATTAGACTTAACAATTCGCCCACAATCTAATTTAGCTACATAAAAAATGGGCGCTGGAGATAAAAATGAAAATAATCAGCACATACGCACTACTTGCTACAGTGAGTTTTAGCCCCCTTACACATGCAACACTCATTGACTTCACTGGCGGCACGGTCACTCAGTTTAGTGGAGCAACCTCGACAACTAACACAACAACCAACTATGACGATGTCGATTTTTATGAGGAAGACGGCGTAAGATTTGATTTTATAGGGCCATCTGGTAATCCATTTAGTTACAACGTTGGTGATTATTACGGTGCTGGTAATGATGTTATACATGGGCACTGGACGAATGGCATATTTGGTGACATGGAATCCATCCTGGTTAATAAAATAGATAATACGGCTTTTGATTTAAACTATTTTAAAATAACTTCAAACACTGATTGTGGTGGTTGTGCAGCAAGCGGTCTTGAAGAAGTCTATATTAATGCCCTGGCCGATGGTGTGAATATTTCTTTTTCAATGCTATTGCCTTCTGATGACTGGGGATTTGCGGGCCCAAATTCTGGTATATTTCTAGGTAGTGAATTCGACAATATACTGGCATTCTCTTTTACTTACGGATCTGCTGCAGTTGGTTTTGGTTTAGATGAATTCTTTATTGATGAACAGGGGCCATCACCTGTTCCTGTTCCCGCAGCCATCTGGTTATTTGGTTCTGGTTTAATCACACTTTTTGGTATGAGAAGAAAGGCTTTAAAAAACTCTCCCACTCTTTCCTGAATATAAAACCAGCGGCCAGTAAAACTAACACTTTTGTTGGCCGCTGGTTTAATTTATTTTGTCCGAAAGTTTCTGATAAGCGTAATATGTCTAATAAGTTGAGGCCTTTTATGTGGGAATTTTTCCTGTTTTTAATCTTCATTTATATTAAATAAGTTAATTTAAAAATATTTAATTACGACAATTAAACCAACTCATTAACGTCGATTAAATAAATAATCCCACCTGGCATGACAAGTTAGGCTTAACTTATTGTCAAATAACCTAAGCCATCGAACCAGCACCCTGATATATTGATTTTTACAGAATTCTACGCCATTACAAAAAACTGTAGTCCCATTCATAACAAATAGAAAATTTGAAAAACTATGCTAGTATCCTGCATAGGGTGACACATACAAACAGCTAAAATATAAAAAAGAAATATTATTGCACCTTACGTATCCGCAATACGCTAGCATCTGTTGCAGAAATTTTATTTATTATCAATCTTAAAAGATGTTTTGTAACTAGTTGTAAAAATGGTTCTGTCTACAGCCCTGCCAGGTGCTCAACATAACCTTCTCATAATATACCGCTTATTCTTTGTAATTTGCTTAAACACAACATTCAAGGAGAGAAGTATGAATCCTGTTCTAATTAATTTTTTAACAGACACATTATTAGAATTTTTTAAGCTTTACGATTTATCAGTAATAAAAAATCAAATTCAGCTTAAACCCAAAACTGATACACGTTATCACCCTATGTTGGTGAGCATATGAATATTGTCCAGCTCAGCCTCCTACAGAATGCAGGTTGCGCGGGCGGCTGCAAGTTCTGCGGCCTTAGCATTGACTCTGAAGTCGATCGAAAATTATCCGCCACCGAAACCGACTTTCAAAATGCGTATGATCGTGCCCGTAAATCGAACGCCTGTTTAGAGCTCGTCTTTCCCAGCGTTGGTGCAAATCAACGTGAGGTACTGAACACGTTATCGGAGATGGCTGACGTTATCCGTGACAACACTGACATTGAACTTGGCATCAATCCCGGCATCTGTACCCGAGCTGATTTTTATACCGATTTAGCAGAGCACGGGGTTCAGCGGTATAGAAACAACCTGGAAAGCTCACGCCGCCTGTTTCAGGAACTCGTACCCAAACGCCCCCTTGCCCAGGATGCCAAACTGGAATCGCTGGCACTCGCGCGTGCTGCTGGCCTGAGTGTTGACACAGGCTGGCTCTGTGGTCTTGGTGAAAATGAGCCCGATATCCAGGATATTCTGGCACTGCTTGAAACATCGTCTCCCGACTCCATCACCCTTAATTTTTTTGATCCCCGTGAAAGTGCGGAAGTTTTTGAGCACACTGAACCTTCACATCAAACAGGGCTTAATCGACTTGAAACCCTGCGCGAACGTTTTCCCCAGGTAACGTTAACACTTGGGGGTGCTTACGAGCTTTGGCTTGGTAAAAACGCGCATGAGGTTTCCCAGGCAGATGGGGTTTATGTCGGACGTTTTCTCGACCACGGTTTACAGGCCGAACGCCAGTCCACACCAAAGGGTATCGAATTTGTTCAACTACAACGGTCTCCCCTTGGCCAAACCTGAATCAATTAGTGCCCTCCTGAGTGCGAGGGAAACATCTCAAATTGAAACCGTTATCATCGGTGGTGGATATGCGGGCCTGGCAATGAGCTGCTGCCTTAAACGTCGTAACATTCCACACGTTGTGCTGGAACGTGGGCGAATTGCTGAACGTTGGCGCAGTGAGCGATGGGATTCACTTCGACTACTCACCCCCAATTACCATACTCGTATGCCTGACTGGCGCTATCGGGGAGATGATCCCGATGGCTACATGAGTGTTGCAGAATTTATTTCATTCCTGGAGGACTACGCCCACTCATTTAATTCACCCGTACTCACGGGAATTAACGTAGAGTCTGTTAAACGTTGTGCTAACGGCTTTCAATTACAAACCGCTTCAAAAACCTGGCAGGCACAAACCGTCGTTATTGCCACTGGGCATTGTGATATTCCCTTTGTGCCCCCTGTTGCCAGCAATTTAAGCCCAGATATATTTCAACTGGTCTCATCTCAATATCGCAACCCCGAACAATTACCTTCCGGAGGTGTATTAGTGGTAGGCGCCGGGGCTTCAGGTGCCCAAATTGCCGAAGAGCTGGTTAATGCGGGTCGTGATGTGATGATATCGGTAAGCCGACACCGCAGGCTTCCCAGGCGTTACCGTGGTCGAGACATTTTATGGTGGGTTGATCAGATGGGCATTTATCGTGAACCGGCTGACCCACATTCAGAGCGTAGTTTTCCCGCGCCACAACTTGTGGGCTCGGCTGAAGGGCGCTCACTGGATCTCGGCATCCTGCAGGCACGTGGCGTAAAACTGGCCGGCAGGGTAAGCTGCATTGATAATCACATGGTTAATTTCGATTCGAACCTGGAGCAGGTAGTTAACCAGGCCGAGCAGGAAATGCTTGAGCTGCTGACGCGCATTGACAACTACGCTATGGATAACAGACTGGGCGGTGAGGCGATAATCCCCAGTCCAATCCAGCTTCAGCCCTCACCAGGCAGGATCGATTTACAACAAGAGGGCATCCATAACGTACTTTGGGCTACGGGTTATCGTCGCGCCTACCCGTGGTTACACCTGGACCTGCTCGATGAACAGGGGGAACTTCGTCACAAAGGTGGCGTAACCGAAGAGCCGGGAATATATGTAATCGGGCTGCGACGCCAGCGCCGAAACAACTCAAATTTCATCGATGGTGTTGGCGATGATGCCTTGTTTCTAACCGACCACCTGAGCAATCACTTATGCAGGCACTCGGCTCTTTCATGAATATGCCCATGAATCTACATAGCCAACTTTCCATAGTGGAACTTGGACAGATGCTTAGAAATGGCCCCCTGCAGTGTGAAGAGTTAACCCAGGCCGTGCTACTTGATATCGAGGCTAGAAATTCTCACCTTGGTGCCTTTGTCAGAACAACCGGCGAGAGAGCCATCATGGAAGCCCGTCGAGCACAACGCGAGCTTGGTAATGGCCTAGATCGTGGCCCATTACACGGCATTCCTTATGCGGTTAAGGACCTCTTTAATGTTGAAGGCCAGATCAACAGCGCGGGCACCCCCTTACTTGATGGGCATATTGCGCAGACAGATGCGGCGGTGATCAAAAGATTGACTCAAGCGGGAGCCGTGCTGGTTGGCCAGACACACACCAGCCCGCTAGCAGCTACCATTCTTGGAATAAATCATGCGCGGGGCACTCCCCACAACCCCTGGAAAGAAGAAGCCCACCTGCCCGGTGGCTCCTCAAGTGGCTCTGCTGTGGCGGTTGCCGCTGGGCTGGTTCCCTTTGCCCTGGGCACCGACACCGGTGGGTCTGTTCGAGTACCCGCTGCTCTGTGTGGCGTGGTCGGCCTAAAACCGACAGTGGGCAGCATCGACATGAATGGCATTTGGCCCCTTGCCCCAAGCCTTGATTCCATTGGATCATTTACCCACTCTGTTCAAGACGCCGCTTGTGTCTACGCCACCCTTCAGGATATACCGATAATAAGCACTGATGACATTGAGGGTTTACGCATTGGCATATGCGAAAACATTTTTTTCGATGACGCTCAATCAGAAGTTGAAGCCGCCGTGCAAAAATCCGCCAGGGTGCTTGAAAACCTCGGCGCTGAGCTCGTTCCCGTAACGCTACCGGAGGTAAACAATCTACACGCTCTCGCTTGCGAAACCAGCCTGATTGCCGCAGAAGGATACCCTTTACACAAAGAGATCGTAGAAAACCCGGAAAGCGACTGGGTAATACACTGGTTAAAGGTAGCAAAGGAATACTCCAGAAACCAGGTAGCACAGGCGCGTAAACAACAGACAGAACTCGCGGCCAAACTCACTCATTTTACCCAGTCTCTAAATGCACTGCTGGTGCCTACCACGCCAATCGTAGCCCCTGCGTTCTCAAGTTGCGAGACCCCCGAGTCCCATTCTGCGATGTCAGCACTGCTTTCAAGAAACACCCTGATTGGCAACCTTGCTGGCTGGTGCGGCCTGTCACTTCCTTGTGCTATCAGCAAAAATGGCCTGCCGATTGGGCTTATGATTTATGCAGCTGCCCAGAATGAAATGATAGCCATTCAAATTGCCCGGGCATTTGAGTCTGCATCAGACTGGGCTGCAAATAACGTCATTCCACCTTTCTCGTATCGAGCCTCGCTATGAAACCACTTGCTCGCTTTGAGACTTAACCTTTTTTGGAGGATTTAAATGATTTCAACAAACATCCATGTTATGCCTGTACAACTATCCCAAACACGGGAACAGGCACGTGATGAGTATGAGGAATTTTTAGGTTCGTTTCTAAGAGACAGCCCTGTTGTTGCTCGCCGGGGTGATCCCCTGGTTGCAGATTTACTTTTTGGCGACCCACATGACCCCTCACTCCCCGGAATTGCAAAAGAACTTCATGCCCAGGTTGATGTTAGCCAGAGAGAGGGATACCGTTACGTACATCATATGCCTGAAGCACGCGAAGCCGCAGCCCGGGCACTTTCTGAACGCACCGGTCTGGACATTGCAAGCGATGACCTGTTTCTAAATACCGGTGCTTTTTCTGGCTTAACGACTTGCCTGCAGGCACTGTGTGACCCTGGCACTGAAGTACTTTACCTGAGCCCACCCTGGTTCTACTATCGATCAATGATCAAATCAGTTGGGGCAATCCCCAGGGGGATAGACCTCAACCCGGACGACTGGACAATTCCACTGGAAGAAATTGCCGCAGTCATTGGCCCCAGGACCAGCGCAATACTGATTAACTCACCCCATAACCCAAGTGGCCGGGTATTTTCTGATGCAGAGCTGGCGGGCTTGGCCAAAGTACTTTCAGACGCCAGTCGCCGCCTCGGTCGAGATATCCCCATCATTTCCGATGAAGCCTATTCCCGTATTGTTTATGAATGCCCCCACGCGCCTTCACCAGCGCGTCACTACGCGGCAACGGTAATTGTGTACACATATGGCAAAACGTTGTTAGCACCTAGCCTGCGCGTAGGTTACATGGCACTTGCACCCGGATTCCCCAATGCCAGCCGCATGCGACGAATGTTTGATGCGGTTCAACCTATTGCAGGATGGCTACTTCCCACCTGCCTCGTGCAACGTGCACTACCTGAACTTGAAACATTATGTGTAGACCTGAAGCAGCTTGAACGCCGTCGCGATAAACTGGTCACCGCGCTACGTGAAGGAGGCTACAAAGTCAGCCCCGCACAGGGCACCTTTTACATGCTTGTGAATAGCCCGGAGTTAGACGATGTTGCCTTCTCTAGCTACCTTGAAAGTCGCGACGTATTAGTTCTACCGGGATCAACACTGGAAACACCGGGCACGTTCCGCGTATCACTTACCGCTTCTGACAAAATGATTGAACAGGCCTGTGAAGTCTTTCGTTCTAGCGCATAAAACCCGTAACTTGTTACAAGCTGTCATTCCCGAATGCTTGTTGTATCGGGGTGACGATTTTAATAATTATCAATCACTACTGTCACGTTAACCTCTAGAGACATGAGTTGGGGGTAGCTGTCTAAGACCGTCACCCGTATGGACGCGGGTGCCGAGCCACCAGGGATGGTTTTACGGCGTGCCCTGTGATTATATGGCGACAGCTACCCCCAATTCATGTCTCGGACAGGGTGAAATAATCGTTACTCACACTACAGTGCGGTTTAAACATAAACTAATTTCAATGACTATTCGTTTAAAAATAAAAATCAAGAGATGTATGATACATAACGCTATCAAGCCAGTTTCACTTTTCTTAACTGGACAGCAATGAAGCACTATAAAAACAAATCTTCAATAGAAAGGTATCTTTCCCCTGTATCATAATTAAAAGTCAGGACAACATCTTTTTTATGAATTATCCCGTCTGTTATTTTTTTATTAATTGCAGCCAGTACCGCACCCGTAGAAATACCGGCAATTATACCTTCTTCATTTGCGATTCTTCTAGTCATTTCAAATGCATCCACATCACTGACAGGAACAACTTCATCTAAATTATCAACAATTAAATTTTCTGGAATAAACCCGGGGCCAATACCAGGAATATTATGGCTACCGGCTTCCCCCTCTAAAAGAGTTGGGGCAGCTTCAGGTTCCACTGCAATCATTTTAATATTTTTTATGTGCTTTTTTAATGTTTCGGCAACTGCGCTAATATGGCCTCCCGTACCAAATGCTGCAAACAGATAATCTATATGCTTAAAATCTTCTATAATTTCTTTTGCCGTGGTGTTTCTATGCACCTCAGGATTAGCCATATTGCTAAACTGTTCCAGCATAACTGAGCCGGGAATTTCAACGCTTAACTCCTGCGCCTTCTTTATAGCACCTTCTATACCCTCGTCTTTAGAGGTAAGAATGAGTTCGGCACCATAAGCCTTTATCATTTGCCTTCTTTCAATACAGTGGGATTCAGGCATTAAAATTTTCACACGATAGCCTTTTAATGCACCAACCAGGGCAAGACCAATGCCCGTGT
>Ga0316207_10001080_pt1 | contig 36476 bp, 34 predicted proteins | sample 6weekpyrite_MG_FD_204943 | JGI IMG/M metagenome (GOLD analysis project Ga0316207, IMG submission 204943) | Microbial mat bacterial communities from mineral coupon in-situ incubated in ocean water Damariscotta River, Maine, United States -... | ecosystem: Environmental > Aquatic > Marine >... | reverse complement strand
TTCTTTCATCGTTCCGATATCTCCAATACAGCACGCTATATCATCGGTGTTGAAAATAACTATTATTTACTACAAGAAAGAAATTCTGAACAGGCTAAACCACAGGTCAGCTATAAACGTCTTGGCTCATATCAACAGTTACTCGAAAGTCTTTCACAAGCCGAACCCGATTACTCACCTGTGGTGTTTGATGGTTTAACACTTCAAGAACATTTTTTACCGAAAATATATGAAGCGCACAAAGTGGGTCAAATTGACTTTTACGCATACATAGAAGGGAACACGGCTAATATTTATGTATTAGATGAAAAGGGCGCACTATTCCACACCAGCCATAATTTCTTCAATTTGAATGCAACCATGGCACATTACGATGCCTTCTTATATGCCGCGGGGCAACGACTGAATGCCTACTGTCTAGATGACTACAATGCTGAACCGTATAAGGTAAATTTTCACACCTTACGCGAAATGCCACGTCACTGGGATATTAAACCTTACTACGTTGATCCGCTGTTTGATGCGGTTAACCCTTTTGAGATCACCGTCATTATTGAGCTGTATGGTAATGATGTGCAATATCGAATATTTTGTAATGATCGTGAATTTTCTTCCCTTCAATATGGCAATACGCTGTTTGAGCAGCTTGCTGAATACGTTGTATCACTGCGACACAGTAAAGCCAATTATCCGCTTTATATAACGGATATTGATCTGCCTCTACAGCCTTACAATATTGACGCTGATAAAATCCCGCAAACCGTTAACTACCTGCAATACAAGCTTAAATTTGAGCAACAACTAAACGCGGCACTTACCGAGTATTTTAATAAATAATCCTACTTTGTTTCTTAAATGTAACCTTGCAAATCATCGCATGGCTGCGTAGAGTTACGATATTATCTAATATAATCATAAACCTATGACATCGGCTAAGTTAAAGCGCAGCATTGTTCCAATCACCATTGGTATCGGCTTGGTCGCATTTTCGTTGGTGTTCCAACTCTCCGCTAATCCCTTTATTGAAAAATTACGCGATCGAATGGAATGGATTGCCTATGATCTGCGCTTACAGTTCACGCTGCCGCAAGATCCTGAGCCACATGAAAATATCGTTATTATTGATATAGATGATAAATCCTTGGCCGCTGAAGGACGTTGGCCATGGCCTCGAGAAAAAATTGCCCGCCTAACCGAAAAACTCACCGAAGCTGGCGTCATTGTTACTGTTTACGACATTCTGTTTTCTGAACCGGAAGCCAATGTCGCTATATCGGTGCTGGATATTCTCGCTGATTTTCAGGTCGAAGAAGTCGTTACCAATACCCTGATCAATCTAGCCGATCAGATTGATGGCGACATTACACTCGCCACCAGCCTACAAGATAAAGATATTGTGCTCGGCTATGCTTTTATCGGCGATGAAGAAGAATACGGTGCGATTGGCCTACCTTTAAACATCACTAACCTTAATGAACTTGGTAATACTTCTGTTCTTAAACAGCCCGGTTTCTTGTCAAACCTCGATATTTTGCAAGGGGTTGCCAATAATGGTGGTTTTTTATCAGTTGACCCCGATGCAGACGGGGTTATTCGGCGAGCCAGTCTTGTTTATGAATATAAAGGACAGTTCTATCCCTCGCTTTCTCTTGAAGCGGTGCGTCTTTTCTATGCCAGTGAAAGTGCAACAATCAGAACGGCGCAAATTGCCGACGTCGATGTCATGGAGTATTTATCTCTTGATGTAGTCGATGTACCAACTGACGGAATCGGTGCAGTAATTGTTCCTTACCGTGGCCCTTCGTTTAGTTTTAATTATTTCTCGGCTACCGATATTCTTAATGACACCATTGCCCCTGAAAAACTTGAGAAACTTGAAAGCACCATCGCCTTTATCGGTGCCACAGCAACAGGTTTAAATGATTTAAAGGCTACACCGGTAAGTAAAATCTTTCCCGGTGTTGAAATTCACGCCAGCATTGCTGCCGGTATTATTGATTCTGCCAATACTGTTGGTGAAGTAGAAGAGGGCACACTGCAAGCCGTTACCTTTCCAACTGAACCCGATTGGGCACAAGGTTTAAATTTTGTTATTACCCTCGTGATTGGTCTTGGCTTAGCCATCGCATTGCCCTTTATGAAACCATTGCCTTCCATCCTTTTATTTGTCGGCAGTGCCGGTGGTTTACTTGGTTTTAATGTTTGGCTTTGGACTGAATACAATTTTGTCATGGCTGTTGCAACACCCTCCTTAACTATTCTGGTTCTTGCAATTTCCAACCTTGCTTATGGTTTTATTTTTGAATCACAAGGCAAAAAACAACTGAGTGAACAATTTAGCCAATACATTCCTCCTGCGCTTGTTGATCAAATGCTTGATAGTGATCAAGACCTTGGCTTTGAAGGTGACCGTCGTGAAATGACAGTGTTATTTGCTGATATTCGTAGCTTCACGACCATCAGTGAATCACTCACGCCAACGGGACTGAAAGACATGCTTAATCGCTTCTTCACCCCAATGACTGAAATCATCTTTAACAAGCAGGGCACGATTGATAAATATGTTGGCGATATGATCATGGCATTTTGGGGTGCACCACTGCGCGACGAAGACCATGCAAAACATGCCATTGATGGCGCACTCACTATGCTTGAAAAAGTTGAAGCGATGAAACCAGAAATGGATGCGCTCGGCTACCCACCGATTAATCTGGGTATTGGTTTAAATACCGGCATGATGAATGTCGGTAACATGGGTTCTGAATTCCGTCGTGCCTATACCGTGTTGGGTGATGCCGTAAACCTATCTTCGCGTTTAGAGGGGCTAACTAAACAATATGGCGTAAAACTAATTGTTGGTGAAAATACACGAGCAGGGCAAGATGAATTTGTTTTCCGCCGTTTAGATAAGGTGCAAGTAAAAGGAAAAACAGAGCCCGTTGTTATTTACGAACCAATTTGTCGCGTTGAAGAAGCCGATGATGCACTATATGCAGCACTTGAAATGCATGAAGCGGCGCTTGATCATTACTATGCAAGAGAATGGGCTGAGGCGAAAAAATTATTTACTGAACTAAAAGAAAGCGACCCAGACAGAATGATTTACAGCATCTATCTGGATCGCATGTCGAGCATGAATGAATTGCTACTCACCGAAGATTGGGATGGCACCTTCGAGCATACAACTAAATAACCCTGTTTTGACTAAGCACCGCCACCAAATGAGCCCGTACCTGCACCTACAGCTACACCTGTTACGCCAACTGTACCATCTGCACTGTTAAGTCCAATGTGGCCTATCAATCCTTGTGCATCCGTGCCAATTAAAACGCCGCTCGCATCACCTGTTAAGCTTGTAATTCCTCCAGGGCAACCAACACATGTTGAGCTAATCGGAAATTCCAATCCGCCAATTAAATCACCAAGGGAACTAGTGCCACTCGAAACAACATAGGTTCTGCTATTACCTATTAGTGTCCCGTTAAAGTTACTCACTGTACCCATATCATAACTTATATCCACACTAAGCCCGCCTGTAACCAATGCCCCCGTTTCATCTCGAAAACCTGGACCATTAGTTAAATTATATGTCGCACTACCAAAAAAAGTCGTAAGATAAGAGGGGTCAGTCGCTTGAGGACTATAGGCAAAAAATATTCCAATATCTGGATCTAAATTCGTCACCACGCCATTTTCTTTGAACTCAACATCCGTACTTGCCCAGCGTCCCCAATTGGCAACGAAACTACCAGATACTCCACCTGTATCCATTGCGGCAGCGCCTTCGATTACTGAATACTGAACTATATCCATGCCATCATCAATATTTACAAATACAGGTTGATTACCCACGCCATTAACAGTCGCTAAATTAATGGAAGCATCTAAACCTTCAATACCATTTATACCGCCGGCACCATCAATACTCGGTTCAATTTTTCCCGCTATTGCCACCGCTGCCAAAGATGGTGCTGCTGTTCCTGAAATAAAAGTCACAGGTGCAGTCGTCGTGCTTACTGTACCGGTTGTTGTTTCTACCGTAGTTTGTTCACCGGATGAGAAACTACCTGTCCCACCCGTGCCATCACCCGTGCCATCACCATCTGGAGGTGGAGGTAATGAATCATCGCCTGTGCCATCGCCTGTGCCATCGCCTGTGCCATCGCCTGTGCCATCGCCTGTGCCATCGCCCGTGCCATCACCCGTGCCATCACCCGTGCCATCACCCGTGCCGTCACCTTCGCCATCACCTGTGCCATCATCATCTTCATCTTGTTGCGTATTTGAACGTTCAATCAATGTACTAGGCGGGTTAGTAATGCCTTTCGGCGTTTCATCGTTCGATGGCACATGGAAGAATTGATCTTTACCGAAGACCACTGAGCCTCCGTCATTTTGCATTTCAATGGCACCTTCTACCACCGTGCCATATAAGCCTTGCTCGCTGCCATTACCACAGGCACCCGGCGCACAAAGTTGTAAAACATAATGCGTACCACGCACACCCATGGTCGCAACCGGTGTTTTCACTTTGTATTTATCGCGCGCTGATTTACCAATCAAACCCGTGACACTGCGCATGCCGCCTTTCAATAAACTTAAGGCTGCACTTTTGTTTTGATCGTTTTTATCTTTGAACTTGTATTCATCAATACGAAAAACCGTGTTCGCTTTTAAAACAACCAACTGGTTATCAATAAAGCGAAGTTGCAGGCGTGATTTTTTACCCACCTTAATCGTGTCACCTTCAAACACTTTGCCGCGACGTTTTAATTTCTTTTCAGCTCCATCTTTGCCCGTCGCAAAGACTTTACCAATACTGATAATCGCTTTACCCACACCCTTGGTTGCTGCGTGTGCTGGCATCGATACCGCTGCCAGACAAAACAGACTCGCCGTTAACGTCGTTTTTAAAATAAGGTTTTTCATAAGAATACTCGTTTCAACACCTTTATGATGAAATATTATACTTGTTATCGCTGATGCTAAATATGAACTATTTGTAAGGAATAATGTGACTTATTGCCAAAATAATCTGACAGATATTTACGCTAACAGCCTAACGCTGCAATACCATAATTACAGCATTAGGATGATAAAGACGAAAATATCTAATCGAAACCTGAAGCCTATTGCTACGGCCCTCCGCCCAAAACACCATCAAACACACCAACGCCCGATACACCAATATTGTTACCCATACCGTCTGTCGCAGTAACTCCTACGTAGCCTGCAAACCCTTCCGCATTCGGCCCAATAAATGTGCCACCTGCATCACCCGTGAGCGTTGTAATACCGCCTGGGCAACCGCCGCACGATGCTGTAATGGGGATTCCTAACTGAACATCAGCAAATGTCTCGACAGTATTATCTTGCGTAATACTATAATTACGTCCACCACCGCTTAACGTTGCTGTAAAATTCGTTAACAATTCAGTGTTAAAGTCGACGCTGAATCCAATCGGCCCACTCACCGCATTGCCTAATTCGTCTCGAAGAACCGGACTCGCCATCGACAAACTATATGTTGCTGTCTGCATGCCGGCACCTAGCGATGCTAGTTCAGTCGGCGTTGTTGTATTAGGGCTATAAATAAAAGCCAGCCCTGTAAGTAATGTTTTCTCAACGCCTGCATCTTTAAAGACAATGTCATTACTTGCCCAACGTCCCCAGTTGATACCAAGCATAGGATCACCACCTGTATCTGCAGGTATCGAAACTGCACCTTCTATTACAGCAAACTCAGCTGAACCCATCATATCGGAAACAAAAACATCCACTGGTTGATTACCCACACCATTAACGGTGGCTAAATCAGTCGCACTATTCAAACCCTCAATGCCAACAACGCCACCAGCTCCATCCGGTTCATCTATTATTCCAGCTATAACCAATGTAGATCCAAATGATGCCGGTGTGCCTGCAATAAAAGTCTGCGTTGACGTTGTATTCACCGTACCGGTTGTTGTTTCTACCGTAGTTTGTTCACCGGTTGAGAAACTGCCTGTGCCATCACCTGTAGGTGGTGGAGAACTTCCGTCACCAGAGCCATCACCACCTGGAGGCGGAGGTAATGAATCATCGCCTGTACCATCGCCTGTACCATCGCCGCCTGTACCATCGCCGCCTGTACCATCGCCGCCTGTACCATCACCGCTTGTGCCATCGCCGCTTGTGCCATCGCCGCTTGTGCCGTCACCGTCCTTGCCATCGCCATCCTTGCCGTCACCGTCTTTTCCATCGCCGTCTTTGTCGTCATCATCTTTTTGCGTTTCTGAGCGATCAGTTAACGAACTAGGTGGATTCGTAATGCCTTTCGGCGTTTCATCGTTCGATGGTACATGGAAGAATGCATCTTTACCGAAGACCACTGAGCCTCCGTCATTTTGCATTTCAATGGCACCTTCTACCACCGTGCCATATAAGCCTTGTTCGCTGCCATTACCACAGGCACCCGGAGCACAAAGTTGTAATACGTAATGCGTACCACGTACACCCATGGTCGCAACCGGTGTTTTTACTTTGTATTTATCGCGCGCTGATTTACCAATCAAACCCGTGACACTGCGCATGCCGCCTTTCAATAAACTTAAGGCTGCACTTTTGTTTTGATCGTTTTTATCTTTGAATTTGTATTCATCAATACGAAAAACCGTATTCGCTTTTAAAACAACAAGCTGGTTATCAACAAAGCGAAGTTGCAAACGTGATTTTTTACCGACCTTAATCGTATCGCCTTCAAAGACTTTGCCACGACGTTTTAGCTTGCTTTCTACACCGGCTTTGTTGGTAGAGAAGACCTTACCAATACTGATAATCGCTTTACCGACACCTTTTGATTTTGCTGCATGCGCAGGTATCGCAACAACACCTAAGCAAAATAGGCTCGTCATTAACGTCGTTTTTAAAATAAGATTATTCATACTGCAATCTCCAACGCACACATCAGCATGCACTTCTCAATCTAAAACGTGTAACGCGCGCTTACTTCTGCACGAGTTCGATCATAGTCATTTAATACACTATTCGAATCATTACGTGTGTAATAAACACCCGCACCTAAACTCCAGTTATCATCAACAATATAACGACTCGTTACTGATGCTTGGTATAAATTATCGTTTCGCGTTATGCCTGTTAAGACATTCTCGCCTTCATAGTGGCTGTTTTCGAACGATAGCGAAGCCGCTACACTCATTCTTGAATCTGGAATTACCTGTACCGCAACTCGCGCGCCACCAAAATTACGTTGTGCAGCTGCACGTCCCGCGTTCGAGTCTGTGTGCGCATCTTCAATACCAAGATAAACGCTACCTGAAACAGTCGGCCGCCATTTCATTGCATACTGATGATTTATACCTGTGCCTAAAATATAAAGCGCAGAGTCACGAATAGCCTGACCAGGATGTGAAGTTTGTGCCACTTGTAACTGTGTTCCCCAGCTTGTTTGTTTATTAAGTTTCTTGGTTACTTCGCCCGAGAGACTCACTAAACCACTGTTGTCCTCATCATTCACTTCAAATTCTTGAACTTGACCTCTTACGCCGAAGGTCATGTCATCCACGCGCCACTTAACACCTGCGTAAACATTCCAGCTTTCTGTTTCAAAATCATCATCACTTGAATTAAAACGTGCTGAAACATCCGCGCCCATTAATAATTGTTTACCTGGCTCAAATGGATGCAATAACTTACCACCCGTTGTAATGGTCATATATTCATCATCATTTTCCAGTGATGCATTTGACAACGTCAAGGTACTTGCTAATAGCGGACTAAAGAAACTTGCGTCTGCAGGAGCACTATTAATATTGGTATCGTGGCCTAAGGCAACCTCTACATATGCACTGGCTGTTGATTTATATTCTGATTCTCTTAAACGAATAATTCGCAAAAACTTTTTAACATTCGCCACAACATCTGCTGGCGGGTTCTTTGCCAATACAACTTCAAATTCTTGTCTTGCTCGTGTGTCTTCCTTGAGCAAGAAATAGGCACGCGCCAACTCAAGACGCGCCACGGAATGCTTAGGTTTGGCAAGCACAACGCGTTCTAGTGCTAAAACACCTTCACTCAACTTGCCTGCGTCAACTGCAGCTAAACCATAAGCAAAATCGTAAACTGCATCACCCTCAAGTTCAGCACGATACTTTAGCGCCAATTCATAAGCCTGCTGCGCCTTACCTTGTTTACGCAAAGTGTCTACCTGCTTAGCGTTAAAAGTTTCAGCAAAAACGAGGGGAGTGACCAGTGATACACACAGGCCAAGTAGCAAACTGTTTGTTTTTGTTTTGAGTTTCATGCTTAATTCCGTTATTCCTTAGTAATGTATGCTCTTATTATATATACAATATTAATCTTATATAATGGCTGGTATTGAGCGTGTTCTCAAGGCGATTTATGTGAGTAATTTCTGTAATGCAGCATCTTTAACCTTATGCGACAATATAGCTCTATTTACCGCACTTTCCAGGCATCAATACGTTAGAATATCCATCATTAAATATAATTAAAACAAAAACTTAAATGAACACCACATCCTTACAAGGTTTAGTTACTTTTCTCGACGCTATATCGGAGAAGATCGGCCGCACGATTGCTTGGCTAGCCTTATTTATGGTGATTACCCAATTTGGCGTTGTTGTTTTACGTTATCTCTTTAATGTTGGCTGGATTGCCATGCAAGAATCGATTCTCTACATGCATGCCATCCTCTTTATGCTTGGTGCAGCATATACTCTAAAACATGATGCCCACGTACGCGTTGATGTCTTTTACCACAAGCTCGGCCAACACGGTAAAGCCTGGATCAATATAGCCGGCAGCCTGTTTTTATTATTACCCGTTTGCCTATTCATATTCACTTACAGCTATGACTATGTCATGACATCATGGACGCTCTATGAAGGTTCGCGTGAAGCGGGGGGCTTACCCGGTTTATTTATCCTCAAAACCAGTATTTTACTACTACCGACACTGCTCAGCCTGCAAGGCATTTCACTGATATTGAAAAGCCTTTTAGTGATTTTAGACCCTAATAAAGCGGAGATCGGCGAAGATGAGTGAATATATCGCCATTTTCATGTTTATTTCGGTCTGTTTCGTACTGCTATCGGGCTACCCTGTCGCCTTTAGTCTTGCCGGCACAGCGCTTGTCTTTGCCTTTATTGGCTCAAGCACCGGTCATTTTGATAGCGATTTTCTCGAAGCCTTACCAAACCGCTTATATGGCATTATGGAAAACGAAACCCTGATTGCCGTGCCGCTGTTTATCTTTATGGGCATTATGCTTGAACGCTCCAAGGTTGCTGAAGGTCTGCTTGAAACCATGGCAGCGCTATTTGGTTCTCTGCGAGGTGGCTTGGGGATCTCCGTTACCCTAGTAGGTATGTTGCTCGCCGCCAGCACCGGCATTATTGGTGCAACTGTCGTTACCATGGGCTTGTTAGCATTACCGACAATGCTCCGTCGCGGCTATGACCCCGCCTTATCCAGCGGCATCATTTGCGCCTCCGGTACGTTAGGGCAAATTATTCCACCTTCTATAGTCTTGGTGCTACTCGGTGATGTACTTTCATCTGCCTACCAACAAGCACAATTGGATATGGGGATCTTTTCTCCTGAAACCGTATCAGTGGGTGATTTGTTTGCCGGCGCATTACTGCCAGGCTTAATGCTCGTCGGTCTTTACCTTGTGTACATAATGACCACGGCTTGGCTCAAACCAAATAGCATGCCGAGTGTGCCTGCTAACGAACAACAGCAAACCGATCTTGCAATGCGTGTTGCCAAAGTCTTATTGCCGCCGCTGATTCTGATTGTTGCTGTACTTGGTTCGATTATGGCGGGATTAGCCACGCCAACAGAAGCCGCTTCGGTTGGTGCAATGGGTGCTATTTTACTTGCCATACTCAGTGGTGAATTTACTTACCAACGTTTGCTTGATGTGATGCGCAACACCACCCGCGTTACCAGCATGGTGTTTTTAATTTTTATTGGCGCGTCTATTTTCTCTCTTGTCTTCAGGGGCTTTGGTGGCGATGACATTGTTGCCGAATTACTTAACAGTTTACCGGGTGGCGTATTCACCGCTATGTTCGCAGTGATGCTGCTGATGTTTTTACTTGGCTTTATTCTCGACTTTATTGAAATAACATTTGTTGTCGTACCCATTGTCGGCCCCATTTTATTAGCAATGGGGCTCGATCCGGTTTGGCTTGGCGTGATGATCGCGATTAATTTACAAACCTCTTTCTTAACACCACCTTTTGGTTTCGCGTTATTTTATTTACGCGGTGTTGCGCCACGTGAAGTAACAACAATGCATCTTTACAAAGGTGTCATGCCTTTTATAGCGATACAGGTTTTTGCCATGTGTTTAATTGCCTATTGGCCTGCTATCGCAACATGGCTACCTGCAAAAATTTACGGCTAAATAAATTAGCTAAGGTGCGTTCTATACTGATAATATAGGTATAGCACCATTTATGAGCCCCGCGCATCAAGATAGGCACGTTCTGAAATATCATGCCAGGCAATCGTCTGATCACGGAAACTCTTAAAGGATTCAAACACCTTTTTAGTTAACGCATCTTTCGCGCCAACCTCAGCAACCACCTCATCCGATAGCGCTTTAATTTTATTTAAAACATCATCAGGATAACGACGTAATTTTACTTTATGTTTATTAATCAGCGTATCAAGCGCGCGATTATTTTGCGCCGTGTATTCAGACAACATATCTTGATTGGCAACACGTGAAGCATGCAAAACAATTGATTGAAGATCTTTAGGTAAAGAAGCCAATGCTTTCTGGTTTACAAAACACTCCAAGGTTGTACCAGGTTCATGCCAACCGGGGTAATAATAATATTTTGCCGCTTTATATAGGCCAAATGCCAAATCATTATATGGGCCCACAAATTCACTCGCATCAATTGCGCCTGATTGTAGTGATGTGAAGATTTCACCACCCGGCAAACTGACTGGCGTTCCTCCCGCTCGACGTAATACCTCACCGCCTAAACCAGGAATACGCATTTTTAAACCTTTTAAATCAGCGACAGAATTAATCTCTTTATTAAACCAACCGCCCATTTGCACACCGGTATTACCCGCCGCCATTGGAACCAGTCCAAAAGGGGCGTAGACCTCTTGCCACAATTCCATACCACCACCATGATACAGCCAGGCATTCATTTCTTGCGCCGTCAGACCAAAAGGTACGGCCGCAAAAAACTGCGCCGCTTCACTTTTACCTTTCCAGTAATAAGACGCACCATGCCCCATTTCTGCAACACCACGAGAGACTGCATCAAAGATTTCAAAGGCAGGAACTAGCTCCTTAGCGCCGTAAACTTTAACCTGAATACGGCCACCACTCATCTCGGTAATTAATTTTGCGAGATAATTTGCACCTGTGCCAAGACCGGGGAAGTTCTTTGGCCACGTTGTCACCATCTTCCACTTATATTCTGGCTTCACCTTAGCCTGCGCCAGTTCAGGGGCGAGTAATGTTGAGCCTGCTACAAGCCCGCTACCACCCAACTTTTTGATAAATTCACGCCGTTTCATCCTCTAACCCCCGATAATTATTAGTATTTCTAACTTTACGCAGTCTAGCCGAAGCGCTAGCAAAGTGTAAACAGTTACATGAAAAGCATATCTAACCCTGATAGAATCAAGGTCATTATAATAAGAAAAAAAGATCCCATACCTTGCCAACATCTACTGACTTTATTAAGTTTACTCGATACCAGTTTGCGGCAATTGTTGGCAGTAGTTTCATTTTAATGCCCTTACTCGGCCATGCTGCCGCCGTTGCTTTCCACTTGGTGACATGGAACGACTTACAAGCCGCACTAGAACAACCTTTCCTTCCTCTCTATGTTGGCTTCATGTTTCTTTGGAGTAGTATCTACGCGCTGCGCTTATTAGAACCAATTCAAAAATGGAAACAAGCTAACCCTGATTCCCACTATGCGTCACCCGATGTTCACCAACGCCTAAAACGATTTAGTAGTGATTATTGGGGATTCTATTTGTGCTATGTACTCATCGTTCCGCAAATTTATTTTTGGTCAACTGCCACACCGAATGATTTTGAGCTAGTACTGTTTAGTCAAATTATTTTGCTGCAACTTGTCGTTGCTATTTTAATTGGCTTACCACTTTATATGTTGGCAATGACCACTCTTGGGCGGTTAGTTAAATTTATAGGCATCAGCGCACCTTTATTTAGTATAAAAACAAATTTAATGCTGGTGGGAGGGTTTATACCCCTCCTTACCAATTCTATTTTGATGCTGTATTTCTGGAATCGTAATGGTGTTGATGCAATTGATTCACTACCTGTGTTTTTAGGTCTCACCATTATCAGTATCGCTATTACTTTACTCAGTGTAATTAGTGCCTCGCGTGCCTTACGACCAGCACAAGAAGTGCTCTATGGCAATGGTGCAAGTAGTTATGATGAATTGGCGAAGTTGCGTCCACAATCAACCGATGAGATTGGCTACTTAACCCAAACGCTATCAACACTTTTTCAAAATCTTGGCGATCAACGTTCGCACATGAGGGCTATTTTTGAAACAGCCTCAGAAGGCATTATTGTTACAAACCAACAAGGTTTGATAATTTCTTTCAACCCAGCAGCCGAACACCTATTTGAACTTCGTGCTGGAACCGTTATTGGTCAACCCATTTCACGCCTTTGTCCAAATATTAATTTACCTGAAATGGCTAAGACCCCTAACACTGAACACCAACTTGAAATTGTTCGTCATAACAATAATAAATTGTTCATTGAGTTACGCGTCAATGAAATGCAACAAAGTAATATGAAAATGTTTACTTGTATGGTTGCCGATATTTCTGAACGTAAAAATACAGAAAAGAAATTACTTGATGCAGAATCACGTTACCGCGATCTTGTTGAAACAGCACATGACTTAGTTTGGAGTATTGATGCCAAGGGCCATTGGATATATTTAAACCAGGCATGCAGTTTAATTTATGGTTATACCCCCGAAGAAATGTTACACCGTCATTTCACCGAATTTTCAAGTCCTGAATATCGTGAGCGTGACAAAGAAGCCTTCTCAAGCCTGCTTAATAATCAAGAGCTGGTTCAATATGAAACCGTACATATTGACCGAAATGGCACACCACGCCAACTTAGCTTTAATGCCACCGCATTAATAAAAGATGGAAAAATAGCACGCATCCGCGGCACAGCTCGTGATATTAGTGAGCAAAAAATTTACGAACAACAACTCGCTTATCAAGCTGAACATGATTCACTAACCGGTCTTTATAATAGAAATTATTTCCAACAAGAACTCGAACGCCTTATTGCGCGCACTGCACGCAGTGGTGCAAATTCAGCCTTATTTTATATCGATCTCGATCAGTTTAAATACGTTAATGACACACTAGGGCATGCTTCTGGTGATGAGCTACTTCTTGAAACAACAGAAATGTTGCAGTCACATTGTCGTGAAGGGGATTTACTTGCACGTTTTGGCGGTGATGAATTCACCTTATTGCTTTACAACATTGATATCGAAAATGCTAAACCTATCGCGGAAAAACTCCGACTCCTATTTGAGCAATATAAATATAACCGTGCAGCAAATAGTTTTAATGTCACCTGTAGTATTGGTATTACGGTTATTGATAATCACTCTAAATCTGCTGACGAAATATTATCTCAAGCCGATCTCGCCTGTAACTTAGCAAAAAGTCATGGCAGAAATAGGGTTTATGTTTATAACCCGCAAGATCGTGACAAACTCGGCATGGCAGAGGACATGGGTTGGGCGGCTAAAGTACGCGAAGTGCTGGATAATGATCGCTTCCAAATTGTTTACCAACCAATTGTCGGCATTAATGATGGCAAGATACATTCTTACGAAGTCTTAATTCGCATGCCCTATGACGATGGTCAAACCATTTTACCCGGTGGTTTCATGCCTGCCGCTGAGCGTTTTGGCTTGGTTCACAGTATTGATCGCTGGATGGTTGCAAAAACAATTCGTACCTTAGCCAAGCTACGTGATGATGGTCATACACTTCACTTTGCCATCAACCTTTCTGGGCGTGCTTTTGAAGATGCAACCTTACTGCCACTGATTAAGGCCGTGCTTGATGAAACAGGTTTAAACCCTTCATGGCTTACATTCGAAATTACTGAGACTGCCGCAATCGCCAACCTCAATGCAGCAATACGCTTTATTAATGATCTACGTGATATCGGCTGTCGCTTCGCACTTGATGATTTTGGCTCTGGTTTCTGCTCTTTCACATACCTTAAACATTTGCCTGTTGATACGCTTAAAATTGATGGCTCGTTTGTACAAAGCCTACCCCATGCGCCAGTTGACCAAGCGATGGTTAAATCCATGAACCAGGTAGCGCATGCGCTTGGTAAAAAAACCATTGCCGAGTCTGTCGAAAATATTGAAACACTCGAACTGCTTAAAGAATTAGGTGTTGATTTTGCGCAAGGACATTACTTAGGTAAGCCTAGCTCTGAAATCGCATAATTTATTAATAAGATTAAGTTCATGAAAGAGATGATAGCAAGGCGTAAAAAAATGAATACGCGGAGCCTTACCCTGACGACACTGGAAGTGGAGTAGGGTACTCATAATAAAGCCTGCAAGGCTTTTTTGAGCTATAAATTTGCTTCAACGATCAATTTAAATGCGTATAGATACCTTCGGTATCATTATACGTACCCTACCTATCTACGATAGGTCAGGGCAAAAGCTAGCGCTCTTTCAGGGGCTTAAGAAAGTGACTCAAGATTTGCATAAGCTATAACTAGCCACTTACTCCCCACATCATCAAAATTCACTTGCACACGTGCATGCGCGCCATCACCTTCACTGCCAGTCACGGTACCTTCACCGAACTTAACATGAGCTACCCGCGAACCAAGTTGATGACCATTGCTTGCTGCAGCTTCCACCTGCATGTTTGAGACAGGTGCTGCTGTTTTTTGCACGCGTACCTCTTGTAGATATTCTTTCGGAAGCTCACTAATAAAACGCGAAGGCTGGGTGTATTGTTCATTACCAAACAAACGACGAACATTTGCATAACTAATCGTTAAGTTTTGTTTAGCGCGCGTAATACCGACATAACAAAGGCGTCGTTCTTCATCCAGACGTCCCGGTTCATCCATCGACATTCGATGAGGGAATAGACCTTCTTCTAAACCTGTTAGATACACATACTCAAATTCTAAACCTTTAGCCGTATGTAGCGTCATCAACTGCACAGGATCTTCATATTCTGATGCCTGTCCTTCACCCGATTCCAATGCGGCATGAGCAAGAAAAGAATCAAGTTCCGAAAGTTCTAATTCTTCATGTTCAAATTGTCGTGCCGCGGTGACAAGTTCAGCAAGGTTATCAACACGCATTTGCGCTTTTTCGCTTTTCTCTTTTTCATAACTCGCGATCAGAGTACTGGTCTTTAACATTTCTTCGGTTAAGTCATGCAGGGGCATGTCTTGTGTTTCAACAGCCATTTCTTCAATCAGGTGTAAAAATGCCTGTATTGCATTGCCTGCACGCGCAGTAAATTGCTTATCATCAATCAATTGCTGCGCTGCTTGCCAGAGTGTGATGTTGTAAGCGCGTGCCTGCTCACGAATCATTTGTACTGTTTTCTCACCAACACCACGTGTCGGCGTATTAACAACTCGTTCAAACGACGCATCGTCATTACGATTACTGATCAAGCGCATATAGGCGAGGGCGTTTTTAATTTCTGCACGCTCGAAGAATCGCATACCACCATAAACCTTATAAGGAATGCCGGTACGCATTAAGCCTTCTTCAATAACCCGTGATTGCGCATTAGAACGATACAACACGGCTATTTCATTACGTGGTATTCCTTTATCAATGCAGTTCTTAATACTATTAACAATATAACGTGCTTCTTCTAGATCATTAAAGGCTTCATAGACAAGAATCAATTCGCCATCGGCACCGTCTGTCCAAAGATTTTTTCCCAAGCGGTTACTGTTATTTTCGATCAACGCATTGGCGGCTGACAAGATCGTGCCAGTAGAACGATAATTTTGTTCTAAGCGTACTGTTTTTGTATTAGGGAAATCTTTGGTGAAACGTTGGATGTTTTCAATCTTCGCACCACGCCAACCATATATAGATTGATCATCATCACCTACTGCAAACAGGGGATTGTTATCACCGGCTAACAAACGCAGCCAAGCATATTGAATGGTGTTGGTGTCTTGAAACTCGTCAACCAGGATGTGTTGGAATCGCCGTTGATAGTGATCTAATAGATTTTTATTTTGTAACAATATTTCATGCGCCCGAAGCAGCAACTCTGCAAAATCAACTAAGCCACTGCGTTTACAGTTTTCTTCGTAGGCCGCATAAATGCGCACCATTTGTTCTTCATACGGTGCATTGTGGTGATCGACATGTTCCGGACGACGACCTTCATCTTTTTGGCCATTGATAAACCACTGGATTTGTTTAGGAGGCCAGCGCGCTTCGTCCAATTCCATTTGCTTTAAAAGACGCTTGATAATGCGATGCTGATCATCTGAATCAAGGATCTGGAACGTCTGCGGTAAACCTGCTTCTTGCCAATGCGCACGGAGTAGGCGATGCGCGATACCGTGAAACGTACCTACCCACATTTGCCGTACCGGCATATTGAGCATTTTCTCAATACGGTCACGCATCTCTCGCGCAGCCTTATTGGTAAACGTCACCGCAAGGATTCCCTGCGGCGACACCTCACCAGTACGGACTAAATAGGCAATACGATGAGCCAAAACACGGGTCTTGCCACTGCCTGCGCCAGCCACCACCAATTGATGTATCGGCGGAGCGGCCACAGCCTCGCGTTGTGGTTCATTTAAGTTATCAAGAAGGTCACTAATATCCATCCGGCCATTCTACCTTATTCATGGCCTGCGAATCAGGCCGGTTTCAACCTAAAACGATGCCCCCATTGATGCATACTCAGACCCAAGATAATTAAGCCCGTACCAAACCACGTCACTGCCGTTACTTGCTCACCATTAAAAGCCTGCCCTATAAATAAGGCGGTTACCGGTGTGATCAACGGTATTAACGCAACGCTACTGGCACTGACATGACGCAAAGTATAAAAATAGAATAAGTAGCCCAACACAGAACCAAATATCCCTAAATATACAATTGAACCAAGCGCATGCACTGGTGGTAATTGCTGTGGAATAGTGCCATCAACAAACCACCACACTAATAAGTACATTGGCATCGAAACCAGCAAACTGCCCGTTGTCATGCTTAACGCAGATAGTCCTTGGCCAGCTTGTTTAACCCATACCGTGCTCACGGAATGAAATAACATGGCAATAAATACCGCAATCATTCCATACAGCGCATATTCACTATTGCTTAGGCTTGTACTGCCAAGAGACACGACACAAAATAGGCCACCCAAAGCAGTCACTATGCCGAGCAATTTCATCGGTCCAGGTCGCGACTCTGTTCCCATGGCTACCGCAATTACCGTAGTTGCTAATGGGCTCAGGCCAAACAACAGGGCGACCAAGCCCGAATCAATATACTGCGCGCCCCAGTAAACCGTGAGCATGCCCGCAAAGACAGCGAGTGATCCTGCCAGATATGCCTGCACTGCTTGACGATGCCACGGCATCACAATACGCAACAACTTCATCAGCACCAAGCAAATCACCGTACCAATCAACATACGACCAGTAACGCCCGCGACAAAGCTTGAGCCTTCACTACTCCATTTAATGGTAATCGGTGTCGTTGACCAAATTGCGATCACGGCAAGATAAGCTGCTGGAACTGACATGACTATTACTCCTTTATTAAAACAGTCATAGAAACAAAAAGGCCACGGAATGCTTAATTTCCGTGGCCTTTAGTAGGTATTGCTTTGTAAATATTTACTTAATCGATATTTTTGTCTCTACAAAACACACGGAGAAATCTGCATCCAGCGCGGGGCTCGGTGCAGGTTCATCACGACAATGTGTTTGCTTTGATTTAACATGCGCGCATTCTGCGCTTTTACTAGGATTTCTGTCAAGAGCTTATTTTAAGAATTTCGTAGGCCTGCCGTATTTTTATAAACATCTCTTTATCACCACCTTTATCAGGGTGATGTGTCGCGGCTAGGCGTCGATAGCTTTCAGTGATTTCTTGCCTTGCTGCACTTGGCTCTAATTCTAATACTTCAAATGCGGCTTCCTGTTTATCTGTCGCTGCAAATTTTTGCCAGAAACTACCGAGCAATTCCATCACCTGTTCTTCATCCGTATTTTCAAGGTTTTGCCAATCCCGATAATACTCGCTGAGTTTATTGGTTTCAGAAAGCGCTATATCAACATTATTGCTATTTTCACTGGCTGTGAATATCTGTATCTGTAAAGCTGATATTTCAAGATACAATTGCTCATCTTGCCAAAGCTGCTGCTGTAATTCATACAAGGCATTCATAATCATGAAATGCTTTTGAAATAAGCCCAATTGTGAGTCATCGTCGACACCTTTAAAGGCCTCATGCTCGACAAGACCCTGCATGAGCTCATATTCACTCATCCCTGTAGGCTGTTCACGCAACACCGATAAAATATCCGCAATTAATGGATTCAACATAGTTTAAGAGTAATACCAAACTGTGTGTTTGCACAGTCACTATTGGCAATATTACGCTACAATTACCGTAAATATAGACTCAATGAGTGCTTCATGAAACTTCCTTTTCGTTACCAATTTATACTTGCACCATTGATTACGGTCATTTTTCTTGCCGGTCTGGTTGCTTATACCTCCTATGAACTATCCCGCATCTATAATGAAAATCAAACCACTGTTTATTGGGAGATTGTTAACGATAATGCACAAACTGCTATTGCAACTATTAGCAAACTCAATACAACGGTTAACAAATTAGGCAAAGAACAATCAGCCCAGCAGGATGACAACTTTTTTAGCTATCTTGAACAATCACAAATTCTTTCAGATAATTTATATGATCAAAATCTGCTTGATAAAGTTCCCCCTGAATTGCGTCAACGCATTCTCGCTATTGAAAAAGATCTTCGTGAACCTGAAAAAGCTGATCCTGCCAAAGTACGTTTAGCGGTTAATCAGTTTCTTCCCGATCTGGAATATCAAGCAAAAATCATTGCGGCACAACGACGCTCAGCCTATATCGATAATCACCACAAATTGCTCGAAATCATTTCTCGACTCACTACCGCACAAATATCAGCTCTATTGATTTGTATTGTTATCGCAACACTGCTCGCCTTATGGGGCTTGATAGTTATACGTAAGCGTTTTACAAACCTTCGTAATAGAGCTCAACTTGTCTGCAAAGGGCGTAGTCTTAATGATTCCACTGTTAAACGAAACGATGAACTAGACGATCTTGAAGGCTGTCTTGTTAATATGACTGATAAATTACTCAAGACGGTCAGTGTTGAAAATGTCTTACGTGGTGTCGAAAAAGAACGCCGTCGCATCGCAATGGATATGCACGATGGTGTACTTGCCGATCTTACCGGCATCCATCGCCAGTTAGATAATGGCTCGACAATGCAAACAGAAATAGATGTCATCATTAATGATTTAAGAAGAACGATTGATGATCTTCATCCACAAGTGCTAGAAATTCTTGGTCTTAATGCTGCCCTTAGCTCTTGGCTTGAACGTCAAAACACAACTATTCATTTTCCTCAATATCACTATGATTTTGAAGAGCGGATAGAACAAGCTATAAATCTAGAACAAAAAATAAATTTATTTAGAATTATTACCGAAGCAATTACCAATGTTGCCAAACATGCACATGCTGATCGCCTTGAACTTATATTACGGACTAATGCGAAAAAATTTATTTTAACCATAGAAGATAATGGTGTTGGTATGCCCGATAAAATTAGTCCCGATAGTCACGGCATTGCTAATATCAATGAAAGGGCGCGTTTATTAAATGCAAATATAATATGGAAGCACTCTCGTTTTGCGCGTGGCACCTGTCTTGAACTAGACTTAACCTTAGCAGAAAGCTGATGAAGAAATTAATTATTACAGATGACAATCCTCGTGATCGTAGCTATTTAGCTGATGTGCTTGAACGCTATTCACCAACCGTAACCGCTAATATAAAAGAAGCAATGGATGCCTGCGCCGAACAAGATGACCCGTGGCTAGTGACTGATATTCAAATGCCAAACGGTAATGGTATTGAACTGGCACGACAGCTTTGGGAAAAACAGCCCTCTGCCCGTATTCTGTTTTGGTCTCAACATAGCGATGAGCTCTATATCCGTGAACTTGCTAAATTAATCCCAGCTGAAACTGTTTATGGTTATGTTTTAAAAAATAATCAGGCTGAAACAATACTCCGTGCAGCACAAGCAGTATTTGAAGATTGCCAATGCTGGATAGACCCACTCGTCAGACAAGTTCAGGCGCGTAATAAACGCAGCAGCGATACGCTATCCGATGCACAATATGATGTTTTGGTTGATATTGCCTTAGGACTTACTGATAACACCATTGCAGAACGCCGCTATTTATCCCGCCGTGGCGTGCAAAACAGATTGCAATCGCTTTACACTAAACTCGGCGCCAACATTGATCATCACGACACCGCTTCTGACGCAGAGTTATTAAATGTGCGTACTCGTGCGGTATCGATTGCCATACAACGTGGTTTAATTAACGCCTTTGAGCTTACCGAAGAAGAACAGTTGCTCAAGGATTGGCTTGTTTCTCGAAAATGATTGCTGCTGCTTAACTTACCATGCACAGTAACTTGTTTGTGATGTCGGTTTCTCTACACCTTTTGCAAAACCAGAATTCAATAACGTTGATTTAAATCCTTTTTCAATTGACCCCTTCAATACACGCCCCATATAACCGAAAGGGTGCATATGTGCACGTATTATTATCGGATCAGTTGCCTTTATAATTACACGCCCACCTGAACGGGTAAATGGCTGTTCTGCAACATGACTATGGGTAAGAATTCTACGATAAATTAATTTTCCATCTGCTGACAACACTTCCCACCAATTTGCATATTGTTCGCAACCTATATCTGAACTCTGTATTGTCACGGCAAATTTATAACCATCAGGACCCAACGTTGTTTGTACCTTTGTCACATCTGCTCTAGGCAGGGGTGCACTCCAACTTACCGTTGTAATTACCAAGCTAATTAAGCTGATTACTGTAACCAGTGTTATTTTCATTTACTTCTCCTGCCCCCTTATACGCATTTTCTTTAATGCGTTATTTATTGATTCATCTAATAAGCTGCCATAATAATCCAGATTGCTCATACCAGATATAGAAGGGCTTATTTTTCGGGCACTATCATCAACAAAACTAACTGTTGGCGTTAATTCAAGGTTATAACGATTAGCAATATTTTCTACTTCACTAACCACGCCATCAAAATCTATTATCTTGTCTTCATCAATATTGATAATACGAATAATAACTTTGTCATTATAATCGCCACTTATTTTCATTGGTTTTATGATTTCTTCATTTATTTTTTCACAGTCTTCGCAGTCATCATCTACGAAAACAAGCATTATTGGCACCTTTAATGATTTTGCTTGCTCTAAATCCAATGCCAAATTTACTAACTGGTTATTTGCCGATAGAGAAGTTGCAATAAGCGAGGCTATTATTACTAACCATTTATCTATTTCTTTCATTCTATTTCCTCACAATGGCTATTTTTGTCAGTGCATTCTCGATAGCCTGATCAATAAAGGCGCCATAATATTCTTCGCTTTGTAAACCTATAATACGTTCTGTTAATTCATTACCTTCATGATCCACAATGATCATTGTTGGTGTGAAACTTATGCTATATCGCTCCGAGAATATTCCTGAATCAATTAATTGATTATTAAAATCGATTACTTCATCATTTAAATCATCTTCTATCACTTTCAAGATAACTTTATTTTTATACTCACCACTTTTGATCATGGGAACTAAAAATTCTCGTTTTATAAACTTACAATAATCACAATGAATCGATGAGATTAAAATAATTATTGGAATATTCTTATCATTTGCTTTATTCGCAGCCTCATATAAATCAGCTGGTTGAGGAAAATAATGTTCATCAGCGTGACTATTATTTATCACTAGTAGTAATGACAAAAAATAATATCCGCTTATGATTATTATTAGTTTCATCTTCATCCTCAAAAAAACCGGAGAGCCTTTAGGTTACTAGGGAGTGTGTAATATACGGCTCTCCGGTGGAGACAATTTCCCTCTTTCTCCTAGTCACTCTACGTACATCACTATGCATCGACCTGTTTTTATATTTAAGGCTTCGATGCACAGATAACAGATGTTATAGAGACAATTGGGGCTGTGCCTATGCACCTTTCAATTATTTGTTCTCGATTTATTCTGGAACAACTTTTTGGAGGAAATAATTATGTTGAAGAAACTGCTTTTATTTATCGCCTTAATCGCCTCAGTACCCCTCTCTGCTAATGAAGCAAAGAACAGCGATAATCAAGAACCTATCTACAATGTACGCACCCTAAGCCTCGATCTAACTGCCAAGCTCGCATGGCACGCCATTCTTGATTGCCGACAACGCGGCTATTCCGTTGCTGTTGCCGTTGTTGATCGTGGTGGTAATGTACAAAGTCTTCACCGTGACCGCTTTGCAGGCCCGCACACCATTAAGACGGCTATTCGTAAGGCATGGACAGCAAATAGTTTTCGACAAAATACTGGCAATTTAGCCGATTTATTAAAAAGGGGTGTCATACCCAATCAAGTACAACACAACCCAGGTGCCTTGCTTGTTGGTGGTGGCGTTATTATTGAGTCACAAGGCGGGATTATTGGCGGTGTCGGTGTTTCCGGTGCCCCCCCAGGAAAATCAGAAAAACAAAGTATTGATGGTGCCTGCGCTCGTGCTGGCATTGAATCTATCCGTGAAAACCTAGAATTCGACTAAATATTATTGTCGACAGGCCGTTAACGTCCCTAAGCCTCTACTTTATTTAAGGAATAATCGTATGAATCACTACAGTAAAACACTCGCTTTAACATCCATGTTACTTTGTTTTTCAGGTCAACCTCTCTTAGCTGATGACAGTATGACCGTCTCTATTAAACGCTTAAAAATGGATACTGCGTTGCGGATTGCACAAGCCGCTATTACGCAGTGCCGTAAGGAAGGCGTACAAATTGCCGTCACCGTTGTTGATCGTGGAGGTCACGCTCAAGCTGTTCTACGTGATACATTGGCTATGGATATTACCCTGCCTATTAGTAAGCAAAAAGCGCATACAGCGATGTCTTTTAATACGCCACTATCTCAACTCGAAGACCGTTTCACCAAACCTTTTCAAGTCGCAAAATTGGATGGCTTGATTGTTGGCGCAGGTGGTATTCCTATTAATATTGGTGGCAATATCATGGGTGGTATTGGTGTGAGCGGTGCTCCATCTGGTAAAACAGATGAGAAATGTGCAGTGGCAGGGCTTGAAGCTGTGCGCGAAGACCTAGAGCTGGATGGTTAAGCTCTAACCGTTTATTCAAAGATGATGAAAAAAATAATAATGGCACCGAGGACTAGCATCTCTATTGCGAGCTCTCGGTGCCATTTTTCTTTGCTTTCAGGCTTGAACATAGAACCATCGAGCTTAAATTTTTCGAGTTTAAAGCCATCTTTAAAGACAAGATAAAAAGATCCAATGACAACAACAGCAGATAAGCCAATGATTAAGTAGGTATATTCTTCAACACTCATACGACCCTCTTAATTGCCAATAAACTCTAATCCGTTATCGTTTTACCTGTATTAAATACTTGAAAGAAATCTGCTTTAATTGATTTAACACTTGTATCTATTTGCGAAAAAATAATACCGCCAGCTGAGTTTTGCTCATCATAGTCACTTAAACCACCAGACTCTAATGTAGGTTTTAGCCATTTTTTAATGACTAATTCCCCTTTAACACCGCGTTTCAACTTTGCTTTCGCAATATCTAACACTTCTACCACTAACGTACCATCATGGCTACGGTTTTTCTTAAACAGGCCTTTTGCACCGGAAGGCGAGAGCAATAAAAAAATCTTATTCTTTTCTAATACCAAGCTAGAACCTGTCAGCACTAAATAACCCAAATCAGCCGCATCATTATGATTTGTTAAATCACCAACATAGCCCCATGATTGGCCATGATCTTTGGATGCAATCAATATGATTTTTCGCTTTTTCCATTTACCTAGGCCATTCGCTGTTGGGCTTGTATCTAAACTGAGATAAATCACACCATCTATCACAATAGAACCCATTTCATTATAAAACTGCATATCCTTTAATGAAGGGTGAAGCATGTTGATGCTAATTCGGCTGTTATTTTCACGACTACCAAATAGCCTTATTGGCTTCGACCAAGGGCCTTGGGGGATGTTTGCTACTTTATACTCTATCCAACCCTCTGCATAAAGATGGCTACCTTTTTTATACGGTGGCTTTGCTGGGTATCGGTGTGAGAACAACTTCCACTGACGCGATGCGCTATCAGTTGGATCATATAATAAGGTAGGTGTTTCGTTACGCCAGACCCTGCGTTTTTGCTTATGTGCCCCATCTTTCGATGGGTTTACCTTCATGACATAACGCCATGTTTTGCCACGATCATGACTTTTAGCAATGTGTGTTTCTACGTATTTAGGTAACTCAACTCGTGAATAGGCCATCCAACCTATGCCTTGCTTATCATATTCTATCGAGATGTCATAAATACCATTCTTATGATTTTCATTATGTATATTTATTTTAGACAAATGTGATGCTGATTTATGACTAGAATCAACATTTGATGCCTGGGTCGAACATCCGATGATATTGCTGCATAGCCCAATATATAAAGCTATCAACACATAATTATTCATTAGCTCGCCAACCATCAAGCCATTGCTGCAAGGGGACAATAAATGGTTTTTTCCCATTTTCAAGAAACCAAGAATCCACGGCATACTGATCTCCTGTTTGTTTATCTTTAATTACTGCCGTTGTATGTGGCCAGCCATTAAAAAAGAAGCCACGATTTTCCCTGTCTTCTACTTTATGCCAGTGTAGCAAACCTTCTTTCACCATCATCATCATATAAATACTTGTATTCGTCGATTCATCAATACAATCCATATAATGGTTTAATTGTTCGTCTGAAATATTTTTAGCTTTATCATTATAAGTATTTGTAATTTTTCCTACTATTTTTTCCATTTCTGCAATAGCAAGGCGAATATTTTGTCGTTCTTTTTTTGCGGTTTTATTATTTTTAAAAATATCTTTAATTACCTGCCATTGTTGCTCATCAAGACTCGCATAGGCAATATTTTCACAGGTTCCGCCATGACAAATATTAAATCGTGAATGGATAGGGTCGAGTATTAAGTCATCTCGGATAAATGTGTCTGCATAAATAGGGTGCGTACTGCACAATAAGATAATCACAATTAAAAACTTTACCGCATTAAAATTTAAATTCCTTGTCATTATTATTCCTTTAATAATTTATGCAGTGCACTACTTCATGTTCAATCACCGCCGCCGCCATCTCCACCAGAATCATTACCACTAAAGAATCCATCTTTTTTTACGCGAAAACCGGGCATATTATCATCTGTATTTTCTAATCCGCCATCTTCTTTTTCGTCGCTTATACCGTAGCCAATAACAAAGAGTGCAAGGCCTACAAAGAGTGAGTATGGAAAAACAAAATATGATAAAAACGCTACGCTATGATTTGCAAATGAATCAAGCCCTGCCGTAATAAATAGCACAGCTCCTGCGGCTAAAAATATCCATCTTAGGTAATAAGGCATATTAAACATAGCTTTCTAACACCCTCCAGGATTTACTCATTTATAAGACTACTATTCAAAAACAGGCCTCATAAAAGATCTTTCAAAGCTCAAGAAACATTTTGTCTTCTCATAATGTTTCATTGCTGCCTGACACTCTTTATCATTTTTTGCTTTAGCTCTATACGATTCATACTCCGCTAAACTTGGAAATGAAAATAACGCAAGCGCAATATTGTTCGCACCTTCATGAGGTAAGAAATAACCGTGGTGGTTTCCACCAAATTTTTCAACCAAAGGAATCCAAAGTTTAGCGTAATGTTCAAATTCTTTGACCTTAAAAGGATCAATTACATATTTTAGATAACAAGTGACCATAAAATTCCCTCTAATATAATCAGGAGGTCAGCCTCCTTAATTTCCTTCTTCAATAAATTCTGGATAGGCATGATTTTCACAAATAGCCATGTTTTTTAAAACGGGCTTTTCACACCCAGAATATGAGCATTGTTTGTCGCCATGTCCATCATGATATCGAATGAAATATTCCATTCGATATGGATTATCATTGAATGTATCCCATAACTCTGGCTCAACCACCTTTATTGCTAAATCAGATCTATCTCCATAGTCAATTTGCCAATATGTATCACACACATCGCAGCGATATAACCTTAAACATAGCCGTTTCTTTATCAATTCAAAACCAGCTGTGAAAGTTTCTACCTCATGTCCATGTGCTTCTACTCTGTGTAATTTGTTGCATTTACAATTCATACCGCTCTGATACCATGCACACCTAAAGTTGGATAATTAATCAAGAGGGCAAACTCATTAGCCCGGTTTTTCTTCGCGGACAAGCATGTCCATGAACTTTTCAAATCGCCTCTGTCGGGTCTCGGGTTTCTTGGCACTTGTTAATCCGTAGGCGATAGCATAACGACTCGATTTATTAAGTGTCTCAAAAAACCGTTTCGCCTCCAGGTTACCGTCCAGTGCTGCTAGAAAATCTGCTGGCACTTTTGCTTCACTTGCCGCATAGGCGTTCTCCCATCGACCATCTGCTTTGGCGGCATGGACATGCACAAGCCCTGACTTCTTCATTCTACCCTCGCTTATCAAACGCTCTGCATGCTCTCTATTCCTTTTTGACCAGTTGCTCCGTGCTTTCCTAGGCGTAATTCGTTGAAAATAGGCTTGGTCGTCGATTGATTTTTTAACACCGTCGATCCAGCCCCAGCAAAGTGACTCAATCACAACATCGTCCCAAGTCACGCTCGGAATGCCTGTCTTTTTCTTGAATATCTTCACCCACAGTTCACTTTCAGCGGCGTGATTCAACTTGAGCCACTCACCAAGATCTTTCGGCATGGTAAAGGTCATGGTTCTCGCTAAGTCAGGTTCAGGCATGAAACTAGATTCTCTTTAGCATAATTATGTAATCAAGGGGTCTGACCCCTTGGTTGTACCTTGGTTGTAACGTTTGAGTTAACCTAGCGGCGCGTTGTTTGCGCCGTCTGGGTTGAACGAGTTGTTAGGCATGTTCCTCTATCCTATCAATGAATTGGGCAATCTCAATGTGCTCAACTTTTGTTGCCAGAATGCAGGCCTGTGAAGATGGCCATCCCCAGACTATGCCAGTTATCTCTGCCATTTCTGGCGACCAATCCCGGTCATTTTTAATGCAGGCAAGGCGCTTAGTGTCCCAAACTACTGAACCACTAAACCCTGGAGGACGTGGTAATTCTCCAGTGCCATCAACACTAACAGCCTTATCTGGTTTATAAGGTAAGGCAAAGTGATACTTTTCATCTGCTTCGTTTGTATTCTCTGGTATAGGTATTTCTTGAGTTAGTAGAGGAGTGCCCGCTGAAAACAAATGCCCAAAATAGAATTTAGAGCGGTCACCGCTATAGCCAGCAAAAAACAACAGCTCTTTATCTTCAGGCTCGTGTTTCGACGCAAATCTTTCAATTGGAACTGCTAATGCTTGGTTGCTGTTGTGATTCCACGTCTCTTGGCTAATTTTGCATATTGAGGTATCTATTGGAGAATCGAGAGATGACCATTTGTTCTGAATGCCGTAAACATTATCAGAGCCCCAGAACATATGAGTTAGCTGATGATTGTTTGACGCCCTTGAAACATGCTCATTAGTAATAAGAAATTTCTTATTGTTACTCTCTATATATGTACCTGAACCATGGTGCTCTCCATGGTCATTCGATAATGCTATTGATATGGGAGTAGTAAACGGTAATACATGTTGTCGCATTTCAGATGCAACTGAAATGCACATATTATTCCATTCTGTAATTATTTCCTTTTCTCCCTTCATATATGACTTCCTGTAAATATGCCTAACGGTTGAGCTCAGCGGCGAACGTAGGCTGGCAAGGCTTTTGCCCCGCAAAAGGCGTGATAGACAAGTGCGTCCGATGGAGTGATTTGTTATGCGGCATTTATATTAACTTTATGAACACTCCCAAGCTTTACATGTTTCTTCGCCTGCCAAAGATCGTATGCATCTTGCATAGAGAGCCAGCTTTCAGGGCTACGGCCTAGCGCTTTAGAAAGGCGTAGTGCCATTTCAGGGCTAATGCCACTCTGTGTTTTAAGTACCCGATTAAGCGTTGAGGCAGCCACATTAAGTTGTGTTGCAAGAAAGCGGCAACTTAAATCAAAGGGCTCCATGTAAGTAGCCTGAATAAATTCACCAGGGTGCGGTGGGTTATGCATAGCCATTAGTGATAATCCTCATAGTTGACGATATAAACATTGCCATCGCTATACTCAAAAGTGATACGCCAGTTACCATTTACAGTAATTGACCATAACCCTTTAAGCTTGCCTTTAAGTTGATGCAACCGATAGCCCGGGATATCAAGGTCTTCAACGCTGTGTGCTGTATCAAGGGCGGCAAGTTGCATACGGAGCTTTCTGCTGTGCTTAGCTTGAATCCCTTTTGTACTGCCAGAGGCATAGAATTTTTCTAGGCCTTTATGCTTAAAAGACTTGATCATGCATTAAGTGTAGCATGTTGCGCAACGGAGTCAAACTGCTTAACGTTTAAGCTGTGGGGCGCGCAGCGAAGCAAACGTCCCACACGAGCGCATTGTTATGCGTAACAGCTTCATTGTTCAATGCGAGATTCAATAATTCTAAGCAAGTGTGACGCTAACATAACCATTTCCTGTGCCTCAGTATGATCATTGATAGTAACGGTTCTATGAGAGTGTGGGTTTTTATAAGATCCAATTGAGCCTGAGAATAAGTGCATAAGTGCTTCTCTTTCTGCTCCAGGTTGTTCAAGGTCTGTGAGTGGCCCATTTTCAGGGTGAAATGCTCTACGCATGAGAACTACACCGATATCAGTGTCCTCATATCCTCCAGCCTCTCTTACAGCTTCCTCTACTGTTCGAAAGGCAACAAATACAGCATCTGATAAGTCGCCTCTAGCAAGTGCTATCCATACACGGTCAGCAATATCTGGATGTAGTAATGACTTTGGAAATAATGCTGCTTTTCTATATGAATCAAAGTTACCTTGATCTAAAAGTTCTCTCCCTCTGCGGCCAAATACTCTGAAGCCATTTTGACCATTTGTACCTGATGCAGGTAGAAGAATTGAATTTACCTCTAACCAATTTAACGATTCCATTAAAGCCAGCTCAATTTCAGGTCTGTTTTGTGTGCTATACGGATGCGGATCACCTGCCATTGGATCGACTGAAACAATAACATTTCTATGCACCAAACCATTCTGCAGATTATCCGATGCAACTTGTAGAAGACTATATGCGAGCTCTTCTGGAGCAAGGCCTAGTAGTACTTCTTCATCTGGAATGAGGTCGAAAATCCTAATAACTCAATCTCCTATGAGTTAAATTGACAGTTTGTTTCGCATAACTATGTATATAAGGAGCATAATTACTACATAGTACGCTCGCTTTATGGTGTTTGGGTGGTATGCTGAAAAACAATTCCTTTGTTTTCATCTTCTTGTCCTTGAAGCCTCAATAAAAAATGAGGTGTATTATGTAGCGGTTTTGCGCTAAATGAAATATCTGTTTTTATTTCATAAGCTTATGTTAATAACCATACGCTTTACCGTGGCTTAAGGTCAAGTTATCCACTTACGCGCTTTACCACTGCTCTAAAAACTGATCGTATTCTTTTTGTGTAAGGGGTGTGCCTCCTTGTTTTTCACAAATACGTGCGGCAAATTCATTGGCATTTTTTATTATTTGAAAGTCACTCCAACCAAGGTGTAAGCCAAGTATCGCCACGGCACTAAAGGCATCGCCTGCACCAACCGTGTCTACGACTTCGGATGATGTTGCGGCAAGTTGCTTCATTCCTCTTTCGTTAATGAGTGCCGCGCCTTTTTCACCACTGGTTATATATAAACTGCTGATGTCATATTTTCTTTTTAGTGTGATAGCTGCACTTTGTAACTCATCGGCAGACTGCACGGTTTTATCAGTTAAGGTTCCCAGTTCTTCATCACTCACTTTTAACCAATGTGCTGATTCCAAACATTGCTGAATGATCTCCGTTTCATTCCACGGTCGCCGAAGATTAATATCAACAAAGAGGGGGAGTTCTGTTTCCAATATAATACGCTGTAAGGTTTTATGCGAAATGGAATTTCGCTGCGCTAAGCTACCCGCATAAATAAGTGAGCAGGGTAGGTGCTTAAGCCAATCCATTACTGCGGCGCTACTAATAAAATCCCAGGCTTGTTCAGGCTGTATTTCAAACTGGTTTTCATTGTCTGTTTGGCTTAGCAGTACATTACCAGTTTGATGTTTGGGATCTATTTGTACTGCGCGTGTGTCCATGCCCCAGCGGATCATCGCAGTAAGTGCTAACTCACCTTCGGTGTCTTGGCCTATGCGACTAATAAAAATAGGGCGCAGCCCAAAGCCCTGCAAATGCCATGCAACATTGAAGGCTGCACCTGCAAGGTACTTATTCCCATCGGGGTAGTGATCGTACAGTAGCTCGCCAAAAATAACGGGGCGCGCATTCTGTTCAATCGTTTTAGACATTGTGCGTAAAGACGTTTATTCCACAGTAACGGATTTGGCTAGGTTTCGCGGTTGGTCAATGTCCGTGCCTTTAATAACCGCCACATGGTAGGCAAGTAATTGTAATGGTACAGAATAGATAATCGGCGATACTGCCTGTTCGGTAGGGGCAACATGAATAACTTGCAGGTGTTCATCTTCAATAAAGCCAGCGTCCACATCTGAAAAAACAATCAAATGACCGCCACGTGCGCTCACTTCTTCTAGGTTGGCTTTGAGTTTTTCTAATAATTGATCGTTGGGTGCAACCGCAATTACCGGCATTTTTGCATCAACCAAGGCCAAAGGACCATGCTTAAGTTCTCCAGCAGGGTAGGCCTCTGCATGAATATAGGAAATCTCTTTTAATTTTAACGCGCCTTCTTTCGCCACAGGATATTGCGGCCCTCGACCTAAAAATAGGGCGTGGTGTTTATCGGCAAACTGTTTGGCTAATTCTGCAATAGGTTCATCTAATAATAAAACCTGCTCAATACGCTCTGGCAGACTATCAAGCTGCTCAACGATGGTTTGCTCTGTTGCTGCTGCCAAACCATGACGACGACCAATTGCGATAATCAATAATAAGAGGGCGACTAGCTGTGTTGTAAATGCCTTGGTTGAGGCAACACCGATCTCGGGGCCTGCGCGAGTCATTAGTACAAGATCTGATTCACGTACTAAAGAACTTTCAGGTACGTTACAGATTGCAAAGGTATGCTTATAACCCAGTTTTTTTGCAATGCGTAAGGCAGCTAAAGTATCAGCGGTTTCACCAGATTGCGATAAGGTAAGAAATAAGGTGTTTTCTGAAACCACATGACGGCGATAACGAAATTCGCTCGCCACTTCAACACTACACGGTACGTTGGCTAAATCACCAAAACCGTACTTTGCAATTAAGCCTGCATGGTAACTGGTGCCACAGGCAACGATCTTAATAGAATCGATACCATCAAGTATTTCTTTTGCATTAGTACCAAAACATTCTTCTAATAAACGACCGTTACTGATGCGGCCTTCAAGTGTTGCTTGAATCGCTTCAGGTTGTTCATAGATTTCTTTTTGCATGTAGTGACGGTATTCACCACGTTCGGCCATATCAGATGTTTGTTCACTTTTATGAGCAGCGCGTTCAACTTCATCGCCATTTTCATCAAAGACTTTTACACCTTCACGGGTAATTTCAGCAATATCGCCTTCTTCAAGAAAGATAAAGTTTTGTGTTACTGGTAAAAGAGCAGCGACATCAGAAGCAATGAAGTTTTCTCCTATACCGACACCAATCACGAGAGGGCTACCACGACGTGCAACAATAAGGCGGTTTTTATCTGAATTACTGATCACACCAAGTGCAAAAGCCCCTTCTAACTGCTTGGTTGTATCACGTACCGCATTAAGAAGATCTTTACCTAGTTCTATTTGATCATGCACTGCATGCACAATCACTTCGGTATCGGTTTGTGATGTGAAGTGGTGACCTTGTTCTATTTGTTGCGCACGGATTGTTTGGTGGTTTTCGATGATGCCATTATGTACTACCGCAACACTTTTTCGACAGACGTGTGGATGGGCATTTTTATCACTCGGCACACCATGCGTTGCCCAACGTGTATGCGCAATACCTAGTTTGCCATTAACGGCATGTTCGCCTAAACGTTCTTGAAGATTTTTTACTTTACCTTGGCTACGTACGCGTGCAATACAATCGCCACCATCAACCAATGCAACACCGGCTGAATCATAACCTCGATATTCAAGCCGACGTAAGCCCTCCAATAAGATCGGCAATACATCTCGTTCTGCTATGGCTCCAACAATACCGCACATGGTTTTTTCCGTTAAGTGTTAAGCGTAAGGGGAGAGGAGAAAAGGTTTGGTGGTTTTTGCACCTAACATTTTACCCCTCACTCCTTACTTCTTTTTTACTGGCCGTTTCCAGCCCGCTAATGTTTTTTGTTTGGTTCTCGTTAATGTCAGAGCATCGGCATCCGCATCATTGGTTAATGTGCTGCCTGCACCAATGGTTGCGCCTTCACCCAACTCAATCGGTGCGACCATCGCGGTGTTTGAACCAACAAAGACATTGTCACCTATTATGGTGCGATGTTTATTCGCGCCATCATAATTACAGGTAATCGTACCGGCACCAACATTCACGTTATCGCCCATCGTCGTATCGCCGATATAACTTAAATGGTTTACTTTACTTCCCTGTCCAATATCTGCATTTTTGATTTCAACAAAATTTCCTACTTTGGCCCTATCGGCCAAAGTAGCACCGGGTCGTAATCGCGCGAAGGGCCCAACACTACATTCTTCACCCACAACCGCTTGTTCAATAACGCAGTTGGCTTCGATGGTACTTCCTGCACCGATGCTGCAATCTTTGAGAATCACATTGGCACCAATTTGTGCGCCCGCACCAATCTCCACCTTGCCTTCGATAATCACGTTAATATCAATCGTGACATCTTGCCCGCAAATCACCTCGCCCCGCACATCTATCCGTGCTGGATCGCGTAGGGTCACACCTTGCCGCATGAGTTCTTCTGCTTGCATAGACTGATAATACCTTTCAAGTCGGGCTAATTGTAGCCTGTCATTCACACCTTCAACTTCTTGTGAGGTCGTCGCTGAAACCGTGTTAATTGCTATCTTATCACTGACTGCCATGGCGATAATATCGGTAAGATAATATTCACCCTGCGCATTATTATTGCTTAGTTTTGTCAGCCACTGGCTTAGTTTCGCTGCCGGTACACACATAATACCGGTATTGATCTCATTGATCGCCAATTGCGCTTCCTTTGCATCTTTATGCTCGACAATGCTGGTGACTTGTCCATTTTCGCGAACAATCCGCCCATAACCCTGGGGATTATCTAGCTCAATAGTCAGCAAGCTCATGGCGGTTTCTGAGCAGTTTTCCAGCATAAGTTCGAGCGTACTGGTTTTTATTAGTGGCACATCACCATAGAGAATAAGCACCTTTCCAGCATCGGGTATCTTGGGCATTGCTTGGGCAACGGCATGCCCTGTACCCAATTGTTCTGCTTGTTCTGCCCATTCAATCGCTTGATCTTGTAGATGATCCCGCACTTGTTCGCCGCCATGACCATAAACAACGCAGGTTTTGGATGCGTTAAGCTGATTAGCTGCTGCACAAACATGCTCCAGTAAGCTGCGGTGGGCTAATGTGTGCAATACCTTGGGCAAATTTGATCGCATTCGCGATCCCTGGCCTGCAGCAAGAATGATAACGGAACAATTCATTAGGCTATTGTTGCGGAAAAAGCCGCTTGGTACAACGTGAAAGGGGACAACTAGTGTGGTGCACCGGGTGTTGGATCCATTACATCAACATCATAAGCTTGTGTTGGTGCTTTGTTGGCTATTTCTTCTTCACTGGCGTCACGAATATCATGAATAGTAACTTCAAATTGAATTGTCTTGCCTGCAAATGGGTGGTTGCCATCCAGTGTTAGAGTATCGCCTTCAATTTTACTGACAATAAAGGTCTTTTCATCACCTTCTTCATTCTGGAATTGCGCCTGTGCGCCAACATAGCGAAATTCTTCTGGCACATTTTTAATGCTATCAGAAAAGCTAAGTTCGGGATCGTGTTCGCCAAAGGCGTCTTCGGGGGGAATGGTGACTTTAACAATGTCACCGACCGTATGGCCATCAAGTGCGTTTTCCAGGGCAGACAAAAAATCACTGCCAACACCATGAATATAACCAACGGGAACATCATTTTGCTCAATCGTTACGCCGTCTTCGCCTCTAACCAAATAAGTGATGGTAACAAGCTTGTTCTTGGTAACCGATGTACCCATTGTTACATCAATAAAACTTAACGTTTCGTTTTACGTAAATGCTCAATAGTACGTAATTGCGCAACAGCTTCAGCCAATTCATTTTGTGCCTTGGCGTAATCCATTTTGCCAGCGCTGTCTTTCAATGCTGCTTCTGCACGTTTTTGCGCTTCAATAGCAGCGGCTTCGTCCAGATCGTGCGCACGCGTCGCTGTATCTGCAAGCACCGTTACAACATGTGGTTGTACTTCAAGCATGCCACCTGAAACATAAAAAAACTGTTCTTCTTTACCTTCGACCTGCAAACGAACTTCACCTGCCTTAAGCGGGGTGAGCATTGGAGTATGACGTGGCGCAATGCCCACTTCACCCATTGCAGCAGGGGCAAATACCATTTCAGCAGTACCAGAGAAAATTTCTTCCTCTGCACTAACGATATTGACGTGTGTTGTCATAGCCATTTAGTAATGCCTCAAAAATTATGCCGATGCAGCGTTAAAGCGTTTTCGCTTTTTCAACAACTTCTTCAATACCACCAACCATGTAGAAGGCTTGCTCTGGTAGTGAATCGTAGTCACCCGCCAAAATGCCCTTAAACGCAGCCAATGTATCTTTCAGTGAAACATACTTACCTTGTGCGCCAGTGAATACTTCGGCAACGAAGAATGGCTGTGATAAGTAACGTTGAATCTTACGAGCACGTGATACGGCTTGTTTATCTTCTTCAGATAATTCGTCCATACCCAAAATCGCGATGATATCTTTTAGTTCTTTATAACGCTGTAGCAAACCTTGAACACCACGTGCAACATCATAGTGATCTTGACCAACAACCAATGGATCTAACTGACGTGATGTTGAATCAAGTGGGTCAACCGCAGGGTAGATACCTAATTCTGCAACTTGACGCGAAAGTACAAGTGTCGCATCCAAGTGAGCGAAGGTTGTCGCAGGAGATGGATCGGTTAAATCATCCGCAGGTACGTATACAGCCTGGAACGATGTAATCGAACCGGTCTTTGTTGATGTAATACGTTCTTGAAGTACACCCATTTCTTCAGCAAGTGTAGGCTGGTAACCAACCGCTGATGGCATACGACCAAGTAGTGCTGATACTTCAGTACCGGCCAATGTGTAACGGTAAATGTTATCAACGAACATCAATACGTCACGACCTTCGTCACGGAAATGTTCAGCCATTGTTAAACCTGTTAATGCAACACGTAAACGGTTACCAGGAGGCTCATTCATTTGACCGTAAACCAGGGCAACTTTATCAAGTACGCCACCTTCTTCCATTTCGTAGTAGAAATCGTTACCTTCACGAGTACGCTCACCAACACCAGCGAATACCGAGAAACCACTGTGTTCTACGGCGATGTTACGAATCAATTCCATCAATGTTACGGTCTTACCAACACCCGCACCACCGAATAAACCAATTTTACCACCCTTGGCGATAGGCATAATTAAGTCGATTACTTTTACACCGGTTTCGAGAATTTCGACTGTACTCGCCTGCTCATCAAATGCAGGTGGGTCACGGTGAATAGGCATGGTTGATTCGGCGCCAATTTCACCCGCGTTATCTACTGGGTTACCCAGTACGTCCATAATACGACCCAGTGTCTTTTGACCAACTGGTACGCGAATCGCTTCGCCCGTATTTGTAACGCTTTCGCCACGACGTAAGC